>VFQT010000177.1_pt1 | contig 102446 bp, 89 predicted proteins | sample 3512381 | NCBI WGS metagenome assembly VFQT01 (sample SAMN10412376, study PRJNA504923) | tailings metagenome | isolation source: Relicate 2 Philex TSF3 active mining site | place: Philippines: Tuba, Benguet | collected 2017-08-29
CAGCGGCTGATGAAACCTGTGTAAAGCAGGCTGAATGCCAAACCCCTGTGCCGGATCGTCCAGAATTTCAAAAGCGGCTTTTGAAGTATGACGTAACTAGCTGTGGAAAAGGGACTTACGCGAACTCAGAAAATTCTTCCGCCGGGTTTACACGCTTGTAAAGGGTGTTCAGGTCGATGATGACCGCAGACAACGCAGGTTCGGCCGCTCGTTGAGGATTTCTCTGTAAGTCTTTTCTCAGAAGCCAGTTACGGCGAGCAACATTGCGGCATCAGATGATGCCAGGCAGCAACACTGGCGGACGCTCTTCTTGTGACATTCCTCAAAAGCTGCCATGCTTCGGCATCAGACGCAGAGTGGCATGGAGGAACAGATGCGACTTCCCGGAGCAGCCCGGCACAGGGCTCCATTTCGATTCAATATCACACCCATGATTGATGTGGTGTTCCTGCTGATCATCTTTTTTCTGGTGGCCAGCTACTTTATTCGCAGCGAACAATCGCGCAGTGTCAACCTGCCGTCTGCGGGACACGGGCAGCGTGATTCGGAGCAGAATGGACAGCACTTGACGATCACTCTGGAACCAGACGGTCAATACTCGGTTGGCGGCGAAGTGTGCACTGAGGATGCAATTCTCCACCGTCTGCGACAGCTGTCATCAAACACATCGGACGATGTTCCGTCGCAGGTGCGAATCCGAGCCGACCGCAAGGCCCATTTCGCGGAGATTCGCCGACTGATTGAACTGTGCTCCGCGAACCAGATTGTCAGCATTCGTTTTGCTGTGATCGCTCCCAATCGCTAGCTGAAGATCAGGACCAGCAACATCATGCGTATTCCAGTTCGACGCAATCCTGATCAGCATGACGGCGATCCGATGACGCCGATGATCGATGTTGTGTTCCTGCTTCTGGTGTTCTTCATTTGCGCATCTGTCGGGACTGTGGTGGACGATCTGCTTCCTGCGGAGCTGGCAGGAACAACGGAGCCGACGGAATCTTTGAAGACTGAGGCGGCACAGGAACGATGGAGCCATCCACTCATTCAGATTCGCCTGGAGACCGGCCCTGCCGGGATGACCATTCGACTTGAAGATCAGCCGATGCCCGACGTGCCCTCGCTGGCAGAACGACTTGCGAGGCTTGCCGCTGCGGATCCGGAATCAGCGGTTGTGCTGAACATCGCAGATGAAGTCGAAGTGCAGGATTTCATTACCGTGTACGACCTGTGCCAGAGTCTGCAGCTGGAAAACATCTCGTTTGCCGTCCGCGGCGCGCCGTAGCAGCCTGTTGCAAACGGAGCCATTTGAGAAAGGGCAGGGCGAGGGGCGAGGCTCCTGCCAAGCCGCTGAGTGATTCTTGTGGGTGTTTCCTGAGCAGGAACCGGCCAGCTGTTACGCCGCGTGAGCACGTCGCTGGCGTCGCGGCAGGCGGACCTGGAACGTGCTTCCGCGGTTCAGGCCTTCGCTGAGAGGAGTCACTGTGCCGCCGTGATCTTCGATAATTCGGTGAGTAATGCTGAGCCCCAGTCCGGTACCCTGTCCGGCATCTCGCGTTGTGAAGAACGGGTCGAAGATGTGCTGCAGTGTCACGGAATCCATGCCGCAGCCATCATCGGTCACCGCGAGAACCACGTTGTCGACCTGCTCCTGAAGCCGAATCACAACTCGACCGCCAGAATGAGTGGCCTGCAGACCGTTGGCAACCAGATTCAGAATGACCTGTTTGATCTGGGCCGCGCTGACCTCAGCGGTCACTGTTCTGTCGCAGTCGAATTCGACGGTTCGATCACTGAATTTCCCGAGATGCCTGACCATCACAAGAACTTCGCGCACCAGTTCTGAAAGGTCGGTGTTCGTCTTCGCTCCCCTGTCGCCTCGGGAGAAATCCAGAAGCCGAGCAGTGATTTCTCCGCATCGGCGCGATTCACGGCGAATCATGGAGACTCGGTCAAGAATCTCGCGGCAGGTTTCAGAATGCGGATCGTCCATTTCATACAGACGCATTTCCAGAGAATCGGCCGCCAGGGAAATCGCGCTTAGAGGATTGTTGATCTCGTGAGCAACGCCAGCGGCAAGGAATCCGACGTTGGCCAGTCCCTGCGATCGCACCAGCTGCTCACTTCGTTCTCTGACCTTCTCCTGAAGATCTTCCTCGGCCTGCTGAAAGCGATCCGCCATACAGTTGACGCCTGCAACGAGGTCTGCAAATTCATCCTGCCACCTGGAACAGGAAGGCAGCCGGAACGAAATATCGCCGTTGGCAATCCGAGTGCATCCCTTTGCGATCGATCGCACCGGCGCCGAAATCCAGTTCAGGCCACAGATCATGACCACGACATAAACCGTCACCACCGCCACCGTTCCCCAGATCAGAAACTGCAGCAGTCTCGCAGATCGCTGGCGTTCCTTTGTCAAAGACAGTTCGACCCAGTCACGCGTCTGATAAGCCGGCAGATTGTCGAGCGACTTCTGAATGTGAGCAATCGCTGTTCCCGCTTTATGCTGCATCTCATGCAGCTTCGTATTGTCGCCCGAATCGTTCAGCGGCCGAATGGCATCGGAGAGTTTCCAGAGCTCAAAGAGCTCGCCATAAATCTTGTCCAGACGACCGATCACCTGATCGCGCTGGTGCTGTGCAACCTGGTCGGCAAGCGGCAGTGCTTCAATCCGCTTTCGGAATTCGAACAGTTCGGCTTCGGCCAGCCGGAGATCCTCGAGATACTGAGCCTTCATTTCGTCAGCAGCAGCGGGGCGACGAAGGTCCAGTCGCGAAAACAGGCTCTCGCCAATTCTTCCGACAGCGCGACTGAGATGGTCCTGGTTTGGACTTCGGTGCAGCAGGAAGTCCAGGTCGTCAACAGCTTCCTGATGCCAGACCAGACCAAAGATCCCGATCACGGCCAGCACAATCATCAGCAAAAGTGACACTGAAAACAGTGACACCAGCCTTCTGCGGATGCTGCGGACCAGAAACACGCCGACCTCCCTGTCGTACGTTTGATTGGGGCACTCACGGGTGCCTGCCCCATCAGAACTGTGGCGGACACTGCGTTACGATCGCCGTGGATCGCAGTCTCCGTGTTGGTCCGAGATTCTAACCCTGACGATTCAGAAAGACCAGACCGGTCGTTTTTGCCGATTCTTCGCGGACTGCTGGGTCCGTATCGACCAATTGTTCGCTGTCTGGTCGAGTTGCCCCCGTCATCCTGGTTTCGCTATAACCGCAGCCACCCGGGAGAAACGTGTCGGGATCTGTTTTCACAAAGGGTCACCAGCTCAGATGAATCCCCCCATTTTTGCCATGCTTTTCATTCCTCTCGGCATTTTGCTGGGTGTCTTCCTGATTCGCTGGAAGTACCAGAAGACATGCGATTGCGTCATGGCGACACTTGAACAGCAGGGCGTCCAGGCCGAGATCATCAGCGGTTTTATCCCGCCGCTTCGCCTTTGGCTGTATAACCGCAAGGGGGATGGCTGGTGCAGAGTCCGTCTGTCAAACGGCACCTTGAAATGGGCTCGTTACCGGAACACGCTTTTCTCCGGCGGCGCCACCGTTGAATTCTTCGATTGATGCCGCGCGAATTCTGCCGATTCGCTGACGACAACCTCCAATCCTCCGATTGTGATCCGATCTGATCGCATCCGACTGTGACGGCTGAGGAAGTTCTGCCGAAAAAGAAGGAGTACGCGATTGGTCCCGAGAGCATTCTTAAAAGTTCTCGGCGATGCCCTGGATAATCTGAAAACGATGATCGCCTGATCAGATTCGCCAGAAGATCGCACATTCCTGATTGGCGCGACAGTTTGCATGTTCGGGCAGGAGGCCCGTCATGACCGAAGCAGAATTTGTAGAGATCCTGAGATCCAGCGTGAATGAACTTCTGCGCTGGGTGGGATTTGGCACTCTGACTGGCCTTGCTGCGAAGGCGATCATGCCGGGTCGCGATCCGGGTGGTGCCATTGCAACGATGCTGACCGGCATCGGCGGCAGTGTTGTCGGCTGCGGCGTTGCGATGTTCTTCTGGAAGGACGCAGCAATCGACCCTATCAGCTTCAAGGGTTTCTTCGCTGCTGTTTTTGGCGCGTTTACTCTGCTGTTCTTTTACCGTCTGCTGTCTGGTGCGTTCTTCAAGGAAACGGATGACGGCGAAGATCGCTGGATGCACCGACTTCGCAAACGCATTCGTCGTCGTAAAGTGGTGGACGACATTTTGAGAGATGCGGCCTGAACGTGGCCGGAACAGAAAGAGGCACCCATGTCCGGGTGCCTCTTTTCGTTTGCGCTGTTGTCCGACAATTATGCCACGAATCGCAACGTCACATCGTCCGATGGGCTGCTGGCGTTGTTTCTCGCGAAGACGAGCGTAGCTCCTGCTCTCCGCCAATCCGCTGCCAGGACATGACCCAGTTCTCCTGCCACGTCTTGCCGTTGTCGCGGGAGACTGACTGCGTCCATCGACATGATTCAGGAGTGACCTGATCCCAGACACCTCTGACCTGAATTCGCACGCCGTGTTCTGTTTCCTGTGCCACGAATGTCCCGGCACCATTCTGGAAGCGACCGGATTGTGGCGGACCATTCAATGCTCCGCTCTTTGCATTGACCCAGAAGTCATTCCACGTTTCCTGATTCCTGTCGAGAAGGCGGAGGCCCATGCCGTAGAAATCTCGCGCCGGGATCCGCAGTTCCTCGATGCTTCCTGCACCGTCCAGGATGGACCAGCATGTTGCCTCCCCTTCAAATTCGTCCCACTCGTTCACAGTGCCCTGTTTCAGGCGGCGATTTTGAATCTTCCAGTTGCCGTCGAGAAATGAAAAATCTCCGGGCTTGCCGGGTTGTCCGGGGGGAATGACGTCGGACGGTACACTTGGTGCCTTCTTTGGCATGGCAAGAAATCCAGTCAGAAAGAGTCCTGTTGAAGCCATCAACATTGTTCGACGATCACTGACCTGAGCTGACGCAGTCATAACGACTCTCCAAAGCGCGGAGCTTCTCCGCAGGCAGAAGTACAGAACGCCCTGCGGACAGCACAGGGGAACAATGAGCTTCGGTCCGGCACGTGTCTGTTGCCGACACGCTCACGACTCGGAAACGATTTTGGATTTTTCGTTCTTCCGATCCGCTGCCTTCACGATCATCAACCAAAGCCGTACAAAACTGTACACGGCATCTGGATCCAGTGAAGTTCCAGATTTTATTATGTTGATGGGTCCAGATTCAGGCCTCAGTGAATCAACGCTGTGTCATCCTTTGACACCGTTCGTTTCGTCCGAGGTCATACGAGACAGAGGTTCGACAGAAGCGTCTGACTATTAGACGCAGAGCAGGGGAAATTTTTTGATGACTGGCCGACCAATTCTTCCACTGAACATCGATCGACGTCGCAATGCCTCGTTGCAGGACCAGTTGTACAGCAGTCTGCGTGAACAGATACAGACTGGTCAAATGGCACCCGGATCTGTGCTTCCGTCCAGCCGGGATCTTGCGATGGACCTGGGTATCTCTCGCAATACAGTCATCGCCGCCTATGATCGACTGGCGGGTGAGGGATACCTTGAAACTCGTCAGCGTTCAGGCATCTTCGTGAATCCGGAGTTTGGCCGACAGCAGCCTGTCGCGCCAGCAACCCGTCGAGCACCCCTGAAGCCTCGTCATCGCATCGCCGTCACTGATGCTTCGACAGCGCTGCGTGAGCCACAGCCGTTTCGACTCTGTCAGCCCGACGTTCGCCTGTTTCCGCTCGCGCTGTGGAATCGACTTCGCAGCCGCGCGCTGCGGCGGACCGGTCATCGACTGCTCAACTATCAGTCGACCTATGCTCTGGGTCTTCCTGTTCTTCGCCAGGCGCTGGCAGAGTATCTGGGTGAGAGCCGAGGCGTTCGGTGCGACTGGACTCAGGTGGTGATCACGTGCGGTTCGCAGGAAGCGTTGTATCTGTTGAGCCAGGTGCTGCTGAAACCCGGGCAGTCTGTGCTGCTGGAAGACCCGGGTTATCCCGGAGCGAAGTCGGTCTTTGGTCGAATCGGCGCGGTACTGCAGAGTCTTCCCGTGGATGAACTCGGCGCGATTCCTCCGGAAGATGCCGCCGGGGTTTCGGTGATTTACACCACGCCCTCGCGTCAGTTTCCCACAGGTGCCTGTCTGCCGGCAGCGCGCCGCATGGCGCTGATCGAGTGTGCTCGGAAGGCAAAAGCATGGCTGATTGAAGACGACTACGATTCCGAGTTTCGTTACTCACGGCCACCTCTCCCCGCGATGTACAGTCTGGATCAGGGACAGCGAGTCCTTTACATCGGTTCGATGAGCAAAGTGCTGTTTCCCTCACTGCGAATCGGATACATGGTCGTTCCACCGGAATTGCTGCCAGCCCTTGAAGAGCTGCGTCTGATCCTGAATGATCACGGACCGCTGATTGACCAGGTCACACTCGCCGACTTCCTGCAGTCCGGCGCGTTCTATACTCATATTCGTCGCTGTCGAAAGGCCTATGAAACAAGGCTCGACGCACTGCTGTCTGCCATGGCGAAGCATTCTCTTCCGCTCACATTTCCACACACCGACGGAGGCATGAACCAGGCCGGCTACTTCAACGACCATCGCACCAGCGCACTTCGAGTCTCGCAGCGATTGAAGGAACTGGGCTTCGAACTCCCCTGCCTCGAATCCTTCGCTCAGCGCCCCATCGCACCCGGTCTTGTCTTCGGCTTCACCGCCTTCGATCCTCGAACGATCACACGATCAGTCGCCGACATTGCTGATGTCATTCGCTCGAAAGGCCTGTGACACATTACCTGGAATTGATGTCTGCCGCGACGAAGCACAGTTCCTCGAATGTTCCCGAGGGTCAGGAAAAAGTGCGCACTCCCTCTTGCAACGCGCCTACAGCTGTAGTAAACCACCTGATGACGACAACTGTAGGCGCGTCTGTGCGGGATCGGGACGCCGCGTGTGCGAACTGGTGCGGTCAGGGAAGCAGGACTGTTTTTCGACAGGGGAATCAACAATGGCAAGCGATGAATTGCCTCCGCTCTCCGACGTGCAGCACGAAGTGATGACGGTGGTCTGGGACCTGGGCAGGTGCTCGGCGGCGGATGTCTGGAAAGTCCTGGATGAGCGCCGGGGTGTCAGCAGGAACACGGTTCATACACTGCTGGTTCGACTTGAAGAAAAGGGCTGGCTGTCTCGCGAAGTGAAGGACGGTAACGTGTTGTTCTTCGCAAGCGTGTCACGCGAATCTACGCAGCAACAATGTGTGCGTCGGCTCATTGATACGGTCTTTAGCGGGTCCGCCGAAGGTCTGGTTCTAGCGCTGCTGAATCAGGGAACTGTCACGCCCAGCGAGTCGGCACGGATCCGAAAACTGATCAGTCAGGCAACGGGGAAGAAGTCATGACCATACTTCAGTCGTGGGCGTTGCTGCTGGCAATTGAGGTCACTGTGATCATCGCGGTGGCGATCGCATTGTGTCGATTTGTGCGGGGCAATTCCGCCATGCGTCATACCATCGCATTCTCAGCGCTGGTGCTCGTTCTTCTGGGACCTCTGACAACATGGCTGCTCCCGGCCCGATGGATCTCAGTGGAGCCGCTGATGGCGAAGAGTGCTGCTCCGAGGGATATCGCTGATCACTTCGAATATCGTCGCGAACTCCGGGACGCTTTGCGTTATGGCAAGACAGCCGGCGAATCGGCCCCGGATTCGGTCGCGAGACGCCTCCCTTCGCCCGGCAGTGAGTTGGCTCAATCGTCTGTGTCATCTGAGGCTGGTGCTGCGACAACACCGGACGATGTCGGAATCGTCAACGACCCTGTGACCTCGATCGCTGGGACGAACACCGCCGCAATGTCCGCGAAACCTGCGCAGGACAGGGTCTTGCGAAATCTGCGCGACTGGTGGTTTCCGAGTGTGGTCGTTGTTTGGATTTCCGGTTCTCTGTTCTTTTTTGTACAGCTTATTCTGCAGCGTCGGCAGATGTCCGCAGCAATGAGGAAGTTGACTCCGGTAACTCACGATCAACTGTCGGCTTCAGTCGTCCAGAGTCTTCGTTCAACACTTGGTATTCACGAACTGCCTCGGATTGCAACGAATCCGCTTCTGCCGTCGCCTGTCGTCCTTGGTGTCCTGCGTCCGGTGGTGGTGCTGCCCGAGACGCTGTCGTGTGATCTGTCGGACAAGGCTTTGGCCAGCGTCCTTGTTCATGAGTGTGCTCACATCATTCGGGGTGACCACTGGATTCACACTTTGCAGCAGTTGGCTCGAATAGTCTGGTGGTTTCATCCTGGTGTGACGATCGTCAATCAGATCCTGACGAGAGCACGTGAAGAAGTGTGCGACAACTATGTCTTGCGGCTGTCGAGTGCAGGAGATTTTGCCAGCACGCTTCTGGAAATGGCAGAACGATCTGGCAGAGTCGCACAGCCAGCGTTGTCACTGCTTGGTCTCTTCGGTCGACGCTGGAGTCTTGAGGTTCGAATTGCGGAATTGCTTGATCCCGGACGAAACATGATGCTGAAAACAACTCGCCAATCGACGCTGGCAATTGTCGCTGTGCTTAGCTTTTTCTGCTTGATGACCGGTGGCGTCGCCGCGGTTCAGGCCGACCGGACTGATCCCCAGCTGACTCCGGCTCAGGAGAATACTGTTGCGAACAGCCCCTCTGCACCGATCCAGGAAGAAGCGTCTGAGAAGAACCCGGAAACTCAAGTCGCTGATGACAGAGTTTCGCTTAAAGGAACGGTTCGAATCCGTGAGACGGATGAGCCACTGGCAGCGACGATTCGAGTCTTCCACAGCGATCCAAACGGCGGATTGCCGAAGTTGCTTCGGGAGATGAAAGCGGAAGCGTCAGGGGAGTTCGCATTGACGAATCTGACCATCCCGAATCGCAACGAAGACGATGATACGGAAACAGTCGTTTTGATTATCGCCACGGCTCCAGGATATTCCTCAGCATCTGTGCGTTCGACCGATGATGTGGATCTGAACGACATCAATCTCGTGCTCAGCAATTCGCCTGCTTCGATTCGAGGTGTGGTTTCTGACATGAACAGTAAGCCCGTCGTCGGAGCAACCGTTTATCTTCCGAACGGGACATCGAATCCAATTCCAGGCTTCCTTAGTGCCGTGACCGACGCAAATGGACAATACGAGATTCAGGGACTCGTGCCGCAGAAAAGCGCGGGGCCAGCGCAGATCATGCACATGCTGTACGTCGAGCATCCGGACTTTCCAACGACGCGGGACAGTTACACCAGCGTTCCTCAGGTGGTCGACATTCGCCTGCAGCCACCAGCAATTATCGAAGGGCAGGTCATTGATCTCGAGACGGGACAGCCGGTGCCTCATGCCCTCGTGCAGGCTCAGGGGGTCGCCCGGTTTGGCTGGTATCAGGTCAAGGCAGACGCGCAGGGAAACTATTCACTTCGGATGATCCGGGATCATTACAACATCTGGGCAGAACATCCGGAACGAATGCCACTCGCGCTCAAAGCAGTGAAGGCGGAGTCTGGCGTTCGCTCGGCCGGGCACAATATTCATCTGGTTCGCGGCGGAGTTGTTTACGGACGTGTCCTGACAGCGTCAGGAGAACCGGCCCCAATCCCGAAGGGACATGCGAATCAGGTTGGCCACCATGGTCCAGCGCGTCCACAGACGGGTGCTGCTGTCACCAGCGCGCCCATAAATCCGGACGGGACATATCGGCTGCATGTGGCTCCCGGAAGAAACTACATCTACATCATGGGCGGCCAGTCATCCGCGTATGTTGAAGTGGGAGAAGGACAGGAAGTCGAACTCAATCTTGGTATTGGAATCAATGTGGAACCGTCAGTTCAGGCGACTGACCCGGATGTGAAGCTTGGACGAGAATTGCGATCTGCAGCACAGTTCGAAGACCAGAAAGACAGGTTGGCAGACGCGAGCTTGCCAGAGTCTCCCTCCAGCGAGCCAGTAAACAAAAATCCGTCTGGCATGGCACAGGCAGTGAAGAAACCTCTGCGGGCGACTCGTCCCGATTCACCCACCGGAAAGCTGCTGACAGAACTTGAGGCAATGAATCGGAGTCCGCTGCTGTTTACGAAGCCCTGGGCCAAACTGCTTCAGGACATCGTTCAGCTTGGTCCGGACGCGGTACCGGAGTTGGTCGCGGAACTGGATTCCACAGATGACGATCGTATGCTGCGCAGCCTCGGTTTCACACTGCGAGCCATCGGAGACAAGCGTGCGATTCCCGGACTGATTCGTGCGATCCCAAAAACGCTGCGTCCTCCATCATCGGACATGGGGCTTCGAATCGAAGATGACGAAGCGCTGCTGACGTTCATGCAACAACATGATATCGATGACACTGACACGGGAGATGAGTATTCCATTGGCAGACCTGTTCGAGAGATCTATGGAGCACTTCACCGTCTCTCCGGGCGGGACTTTGGTGAAGCGGAATTCTGGTCAGTAACTCTTGGTGGCCTTCCTTCGCAGATTCACACACAGCGAGCGTTGTTTCACCAGAACGCCCTGCAGTGGAAAAACTGGTGGGAGCAGATGGGGATTCAGGATCCGGAATACAAGACTATCGTGCTTCCGCCGCTGCCCCAGTCCGAGGCGGTCGCTGTGCCACTGAACAAACAACTGGAAGTCGCCGGGCGGAAATCCAACATTGTCCTAGAGTCAGTCCACGATCAGGCAACACCGTCCCAGAGACGAAGTTTTTTTGATCTGGACACGGGGAGATCTGGACGATTGCCGGAGAAATGGAATGCTGAATCACTGACCGCGGAGGAAATCAAGGATGTTCTCAAATGGGCCGCTGAAGAAGGGTTCGATCTGATGGGCGACGAGCACAAAGACGATGATGGTCAGCCCGTGTACGCGCTTCGAATGATTGGCCTTCGGGCATGGCAACTGGAGAATTCTCACTGGAAATCTCTGCCATCTGCATTTTCTATTGATCAGATGGCGTCAAGTGGTGTGCAGGTGAAGGGTGAATGGTTGCTGGCTCGAGATCCGGGGACTGGAAAAACTGACGCGGAAGCGAACGCACCGTTTCTGTATGTGACGCGTGAGGGAACACCCGGAGTCATCTACGTCGGAATTCCTGTGACCGACGACACTCTGCAGCCGGGAGGCGCTTTCTCGGGCGATCATGAACTTTCCCCGGTCGCATTCCGAAAAGGCCGGCGGTTTGCGTACGAAGTCCTGCAGGTGGCAAAGCAACAGTAGACTCCTCTGAACGTTGATGAGGGTATGCAATTTCCGGCTCCTTGCCGCAGCCTTGAGATTGTTCCGGAATCTTGACAACCGTGTCTGGGTTCTGCCGGATAATCAGGATGCAGCTCATTCGATCAGTGTTTTCCGGGGCAGGAGCAGGACATGGCACGCTGGTGGGGCAAGAACCTGAAAATTGATGGCACATGGCTCAGTGAAGCGGATGGCAATTACACGCGGATGGGGACGCAAAGCGCCGAGGATTGGGAAGTGCAGGTTCAGAATGTCTGCCGTACGATCGAAACAAAAGTGGCGGCTGGCACAGGGAAGGCCAACAAAACCGGCTCGCTTTTGATGCAGCTGATCCTGGGGATGAGCGGCAAGATGATCACCATCGTGCCCATTGCTGCGGCAGCCATGGAACGCACTCAGGCCAAGCCTGTGGATATGACCAAAGCGATCAAAGAAGGTTACAGATTTACATGTACCGAAAATCAGTACTGCTCCGGTGACCCTGCACAAGGAGTTGCTATTACTCCACATTCCAGCCTGATGAAAGGGGGCGGGGGAGGCGTCAATGTGCGAATCTTCTATCATCCTGCCGCCTGGAGTTCTCATGATCAGGTCAGGGGGTTCGATACGATGCTGGACAATATCCAGCCGGATGATGTGCTGTTTCACGAGCTTTTTCATGCGTACCGCTGCATGAAAGGAATCTTCGAGGAGGTTCCGACTGGTGACACCTGGCATTTCACAGAAGAACAAATGGCCATCATAGCCACGAATGTCTACGTCTCGGAAATTGGTCGAGGAGACTCACTGCGGGGCGATCACGATTTGCAGTTTCATTCGCTTAAAGACAACAAGGGATCCGGTGACCAGACTGTAGGACGCATCTTTTACAACAACAACTTTAAGATCGTCGACCAGATGGCTCGCGAAATGCCGGAGTTCACTGGTCCACTCGAAAAGACGGATGAGGCGTCGCGTGTTGCCGACTGGAATCCCTTCCGCGAGCGCATTCTGTTTGACAAGAACCGTGCGATGTACAACTCCATGGGAAGCGTCGTCCTCGATATGCTGTCTGAGCGGCGTTAGTCATTCATTGAATGTGTAGTAGTACCAGACGTCTGACAGCTTGTACTCGTTGTGAATCCGGATGGACTGGTTTGTACTGTTGCCGTTGACGGTGGTCATTGAGGTATCAAGAGTCCCGCCTTCGTCAAGGTCATAGACGCTGGGCAATTCGACGACGATCGCGTGGTGAACTTCTGCACCACGAATCACAATGATGTCGCCGAGTTGAATTCCGGTATTCGAACTGACGCGGATCACGCCGTTGTTCTTGATACCCGTACCGATGCCCCAGATTGCCCGTTCCAGACCGGCCTGACGCCAAACCCAGGTCGCGAAGATGCCGCACCAGGAAGCGCCGGACGGTTTGGATTCTCCCTGAATGACCCGCAAACGCGGCTTTTGAACACCTTCAAGGTTCGTCAGCCTGATGTCCTGACCTCCGAACTTGATCGATCCGCGTTCCAGCCACTTGTGAGGTCCCCATCCTTCGACAGCTTCGTCGAAGTACTGTTTCAGACGCTGCCAACCTGCGCGGTTTCCGTTCTCGTCCAGCACCATGTCTGAAACTTTCCCGAACGGCGGCGGTGCAGCATCTTCACGAGCGATTTTCACGATCTTGTCACGAAGGGCAGACATGGCGAATTCTCGAAAGGGTGTTCAAAACGGTGGTCATCATCAGGTCTGACCGAGCTTCGAAAACAAGAGCGCATGCCAATTTTACGGGAGTGAACTGAGTGTTTTTTTGACGGTGCAGACATCCCTGCCATCGTAAGAGCGTTTGAACCGCGGCCAAAAAAACCAGGAGTGCAGAACATTTTGGCCGGCGAATCAGGCCGTGAGCGAAAAGCACACTGCCACCAATTGGACGATCGCTCGCGGTCGCGGTTTGTGGCCTCTTCGGCCGGGATGAATAAATCCTGTCAAAAGAGCCGGGATTTCTGTGATCCGGAAGCCGTTACCAGATTCGAGGCTGCTGCTATCCGCCTGTGCCTCAGCGCTGTCTCCTGCGTTAGTTCGTTTGTCTGGTTCGGGTGTGCACAGTGCGACAATTCCAAAACACACGAACGGTATGAGCGACAGAAGCGAGGGAGAACATCATGGCTGCGACATTGCTCAAGGGTCCTCGGGGTGGTTTCTTTGGTCTACAGTTTGCCAGGCGTCTTCGATACCAGCTGGTCGACACGTATCGTTCGCTGCATGCCGAATATGGGGATCGCTGTGCGACTCGGATTGGTCCGTATCAGCTCTTCTTCTTTTTCCATCCGGACGACATTCATGAGATCCTGGTGACTCATGCCCGCACGATCCTGCGGGATCCTCGACCGATGCAGGTGTTTGCTCAGTGGAACGGCAATAGTCTGCTGATTACGGAAGGTGAGCAATGGCTGCGGCAGCGACGACTGGTGCAGCCCGCGTTTCAGGCGCGCCGCTTTGAAGCGTATTCACAGAAGATGACTCTGGTCATCGACGAACTGAAGGCGCGGCTGCTGTCTCGCCTGACAACAGCATCGTTCGTTGACGTGGATGTCGATGAGACGATGACGGGCCTGACACTGGATGTGATCTGCCAGACCATGTTCTCCACGGATCTCAGCTCCAAAGCCGCTGAGATTCGACAGGCGGTTGCGACGCTGGCGGAAATCGCGTACCACGAAATGCAGCAGCCGTTTCTCTGGCCGCTGTGGCTGCCGACTCGCTGGAACCGCCGCAAGAAGTCTGCAATGGCCGTGCTGGATCAGATTGTCTGGGACATGGTGCGACGGCGACGGAAGGAGAATGTCGACAAGGGCGATCTGCTGTCCATGCTGCTGGCCGCGGTCGACGAAGAAGGCGACGGAGGAACGCTGACCGATCGTCAGGTGCGTGATGAAACGATGACCCTGATGCTGGCTGGTCATGACACAACGGCCGCAGCGCTGGACTGGTTATTCTGGCTGCTGGCAAAACATCCGGAAGCCGCTCAGCGATGTCGTGATGAGATTCAGCAGGCCTGCGGCCATCGCGCGGTGGAGTTCAGTGATCTCCCGAAGTTGACATGGCTGAACGCGGTGATTCGTGAGAGTCTGCGTTTGTATCCGCCGGCGATTGGAGTGTTCCTGCGAAAGGCAACTCAGGATGTTCGCATCGGAGAGGTCGATGTTCCCAAAGGATCACTCATTTCTCTTTCCAGCCTGGTGACTCACAGAGATGCTCGCTGGTTTCCCGATCCGGATCGATTTGATCCTGAGCGATTCCTGCCGCCTCGAGTCCACAGCATTCCTCAGCACGCCTGGTTCCCCTTCGGCGCTGGTCCTCGTATCTGCATCGGCCAGCAGTTTGCCTTGATGGAAATCTCGCTCGTCCTTGCAAGACTGCTTCCTGCACTTCGCTGGACCATCGTGCCGGGAGAATCGGATCCCGTTCCTCACATGACGGCGGCTCTTCGTCCGAGAGATCGGTTGATGCTGAGGTTTGAGGGGACTTGCTGACGGACAGGATTCCGTTTGCCTCATTGACGGATCAGTGGCAGGCTTAGTCACAGATGTTCTGATCGAAAAACCCACATCAGGCTTCGACATGACCTCTTGCGAGTTGGTCAACTGACTTCAACAGAGTGGGAATCCGGAATGGACCATGCATGGTACGGATTTGTTCTGCGGCTGTGGGTTCGTCGCAGCCAGCGGCGGTGACGATCAGGGGCTTTGAGCTGCCGTTGCGATAGACCTCCAGACCCGGTGCCTCGTGAAATCGAGTTTTTGCCACACCAATGATTGGTGTGGTCTTGCCAAGGTTCTCGAACAACTTCGCGCCCAGTCCTGGTCGCCCTGCCGGATCCAGCCACACGTAGCCATCAATGACAATGACGGATGGTTGGTGTGGAGCCGACGCAAGCGCTTTCTGGAGGCAGGGCAGTTCGCGACGAAAGAACTCCCCTGGCTGATACGGGGCAACGTCTTCGACCTCCACGACATTCACCCACTGAGCCTTCTCATCCGACCAATGCTCTGCCAGCAGAATCGCGGCCTTCGCGGTGCAACTGTTGTCGTGGTACTGGACATCCAGAAACGCAATCATGGGTGGGATTTCTCTTTAGTCTGTTTCACCAAACCCTCTGGTGACTCGACAGCGCCAATCGCCATTGTGTGCACTCGAATCTTCCACACAAGTGTCACAGTCCTGACTTTTGACTTTGCGGCCCATGACGGATTTAAGGTCTGTGGTTGCGTCCGCAGTGCACAAAGGGCAATTCGGCAGTTTCCACCGAAATCAGTTTGCCTTCGCGGAATTCGCAGTTCGATACGAGGAGAGACGGGCTGCTCACTGGACGAGCAGCAACGTCGAACGCGCTTGATCGGTGTTTGATCGAGACCGTAGTGAATGGAAACTTTGCGGATGGAGCCGCGCCACAGGATGTGAAACTTTCCTTTGGAGAGTCCGTTGATGGCGCGACGTGGTTCAATTCTGATTCCGACAGCCATGCTGTCGATCGGACTGGCAATCGGTGGTCATCTGGAGTCGCTGCGACTGACACCGTCAGCGCGGGCCGTTTCAGACGATCAGTCTGGAGATTATGCCGTTTCCGCAAGTGCGAAGGCACTTCTGGAAAGCGGTCATCATATTGCGAAAGTATCGGAGGACGTTCTTCCGTCTGTCGTGCACATTCAGGCGATTCGCGTCGAGAATGAGCGCAAGGTGGAAGAAACCGGTTCCGGTGTGATCATGCGAAGCCAGTCTGTCAAAGGACTGTTCGCGATCACCAATCATCATGTGGTTCGTGGTGCCGAGATGCCTGCGATCGATGTGGTGCTGGCTGACGGTGCGACGGTTCATCCTCTGCGAGTCTATCGCGATGTCGAAAGCGATATCGCGGTCCTGCAGATTCCGGACAACGGTCAGTCGACTGCTCGCTGGGGCGACAGCAATGACGTGGAAATCGGACATTTCGTTCTGGCTGTTGGAAGCCCGTTCGGCCTGAGCCAGTCTGTAACGATGGGCATCGTGAGTGCCAAGGGTCGCCGCGATCTTTCATTGACCAGCGATCATACAGTGACGAATCAGGACTTTATGCAGACGGATGCCGCGATCAATCCAGGCAACAGCGGTGGTCCGCTGATCGACATGCAGGGAACAGTCATTGGCATTAACACGGCCATTGCTTCGAATGGCGGCGGCAATGAAGGCATCGGATTCAGCATCCCCAGCAATCTTGTTCGACGAGTCTTCGAACAGATGGTCGTCTATGGTCGAGTTCGTCGTGCGTACCTGGGAGTCGAGCTGGATAACAACTTCAACGATCAGTCTGCTCAGCGACTGGGATTGTCTCGTGCCCGTGGTGCCCGCATTACTCGGGTTTACAATCAGAAAAGCAGCCCGGCGATTGCGGCAGGCCTGCGTCCTGATGACGTGATCCTGAAGTTCAACGGCGTCGATGTGATCGATGAGAACCATCTGATCAACCTGGTGAGTTTGTCGGACATTGGATCCTCGGTCGACATTGAGATTTACCGATCTCAGCAGACAGCTCGACTGTCAGTTCAGCTGACGGATCGTGAAACAGCCAGGACCGCAGAAGACCCGCGAAACTCCTTTAATACTCGCTGATTTCCGAGTTCTCAGAACGAACAACATCGAAAGTCGCCAGTCGGGCGAAGCCCCGGACTGGCGATTTTCGTTTTGACAAGTGTCCAATTGCAAAAGGTGGATTGTCCCGGATAATTCCGCCAGAAGTTCCTGAAGACCGGTGCTGAGCGCGCGACGTCTTCTTCATGATTTTGACAGGCGAAGGCCAGGGCGAACGAGCGCATGTCCGACATATCACCATCTGGTCCCGTTCGAAAAACGCGCCGTCAGAAGGTCTTCGCTGTTCTTCCAACGCTTCTGACACTTTGTAACGCCGCGTGTGGTTTCGGCGCAATTACGATCACGGCCAAAGTCGGGCCAGACCATTTTGGCGGCAGTGAGCTGATCACTGCGGCTCAACTGATCTTTCTGGCGATGCTGTTCGACATGCTGGACGGCAGTGCAGCGCGCCTGACGAACCAGACGTCGGACTTCGGGGCTCAGCTAGACAGCCTTTGTGACGCCATTAGCTTTGGCCTTGCTCCTGCGTTTATCTTCCTGCAGCTGTCGCACCCCGCCCATCATCTGATGGATACACTTGCGACAGCGCCATTCCATTTTCATCCTCGCATTCTCTGGGCCATTGCCGTCCTGTTCATGACGTGTGCGATTCTGCGACTGGCGCGCTTCAATGTGGAAACGGATGAAGAAGATTCGCATGAGTTCTTTAGCGGACTGCCATCGCCGGCCGCAGCCGGTGTGATCGCTTCCTTTCCAATTGGAGTGAGCGAACTGAAGCAGCATCTGAGCAGTGCGGGGACCGCTGCATGGGCGCAGTCAGTTGCTGCGTGGATCTGGCCGGTACTGACGATCGTGCTTCCGCTGATCACATTGAGCGTTGCCGTCCTGATGGTCTCCAGGATTCGTTACGCGCACGTCTTTAATCAAATGGTTCGAGGCCGCCGCAGTCGCAAGCAGATTCTGCAGATCGTGTTCAGTCTTGTGCTGGTGTTTGTTGTTCGCGAAATGGCGCTGCCTGTGCTGTTTTGCTACTTCGCACTGGCGTCACCCGTTCGAGCTCTCTGGGACAAGTATCGCAAGACACGAACACCACGAGTCGCTGCAGCGGATTCTGAAGCAGCGTGATTGAGACCTTCTCTCGAACAGCGCAGCGTAAACGTTACTGGCGTTGGTTCGCGTTCTCTCAGGCGGTGTCTGCAACAGTTGCAACAGGCTCGCGAGCCTATTGAGGTGCGTTGCCGTCGAAGTCGAGCGTCTTCTGGCGATCGTCTCGGTTGTCCAGTTCCTTGAAGAGATAGCTGGGCTGGATGTCTTTGTTCTTCTGGTACTTGCCAGTCTGGTATTCCGTGATCTCACCTTCAACCGTGTGATAAAAGATCTGGCAGACCTGAACGGCGGGGTAGATACGAATCGGCTGGATGGCAATCATTTCCAGCGTCCAGTAGCCGCAGAACCCAACGTCGCCGAAGCCCGCTGTCACGTGCACGAACATCCCGAGGCGGCCGATGGAAGAGCGTCCTTCCAGCATCGGTACCAGGTTGCGAGTCTCGGTGTACTCAATCGTACGTCCCAGGTACATCTGGTTCGGCTGAAGAACGAGCCCTTCCGGCGGGATCAGGATGCGACGAAAGCGGTTGGGGCGCCGCATATCCAGCACGATTTCTTCGTACACCAGCAGCTCATCATGCAGGCGCAGGTTGTAGCTGTTGGGATTCAGCTGATCGTCGTTAAACGGATCGATACGAATATCGCCACCGAGTCTGGCTTTGATTTCGCTGCCGCTGAGAATCATGAAACACCCGCTGTTTTGTTCGCTGGATCAGCTCAATCCTGTCCGCTCGACAGGTGCTGAATGAACTGCGGGAGGTTACGGCACAATGAAACTCGATGCAACCGGTTATGCGCCGAAGCTGCAGATTCGGAATTTTGCTGCATCTTAAATGGCGGGCATCTCAACCCGCCGGGAACTTTGAGACAGAACCTCACTCACGGATCAGACTCGAACAGCATCCAGTGCCGGTATTTTCCCATCGTATTCTGCCAGCCGCATCTGGTCCTGGATCTCGGCAAAACCATCTCGTAGAGTTGACATCACGCGTGCTGCGGACCGCCATCGGTCGGCTTCGTCTGTGCGAACCTGATCGAGGGCGAAGACCACCAGGCGAAGGACCTGAGTCGGCAGTTCACCCTGTTCCAGATCCAGTCCGTCCGCCACTGCCAGGAGTGCTTTTTGTGCACGAATTCGCACAGGAAGCAGCTCTCCGGGCTTGTGTTGTTCCAGAAGCACCGCGCCTTCTGTGAGTGAAGCGACGACGTGCTCGTAAATCGTGAGCAGCATGTCAATTCGCGTCCATGAATACGTCTGAGTCGTCTGATATCGCAATCGGGGATTCATTGTACTCTTGCTCCGTCAAAGCTGATCACGAAAGAGAAGGCAGGTTGGCGAGCTGTGAAGAAAGATAATTGCCAGTCGACTGCATCTGACTGATGGCCGTTTCCAGTGCCTGGAATTGAGTCAGCAGGCTTTCTTTCTGACGATCAAACGTTGCTTTCTGCCGGTCGATGGACGCCTGAATGGACTCAAGCTGGTCAGTGAAACTGTCGTCAATCGACGTCAGCAGACCATCTTCCACATCCAGCAGATCACCCAGGACCTGATCCAGCGACGACGCAAAACCGCGCGTCACTGCCATAGTGCCTTCGACTCCGGAACTCACCTGACTGGGCGTCAGTGTTACCTGAACCTGCAGGTCGGCTGTGTTCTCGTTGTCCGGATCTCCCGACAGGACTCGTCCGCGGCCGACAGCCACTTCCGTCTGACCATCCACGATGAAGGAACCCACAACATCGCGACCAGTGTCGGTCAGTGAGGTTGTCAGTCCGAGGTCCGTGACCGCAGTGCCTCCGGTAATCGCCACTTTGGACGATGAACCGTAGCTGGCCGATGTCAGCACCAGTTTGCTTCCATTCAGACTGACCTTGATCTCTCGACCAGGCAGGTCCTCCGAGTCGTTAATCACAGATTCCAGATGATCGGCCAGTTGTTGATCCGTATACGTGCCGGCTGTCAATGACACTGTCGTCGACTTGCCGTCGAGATCGAGAGTGAGTGTGCGATTGGCCGAAGTGATGACTGTCGACCCTGCGAGGTTCGTGGATCCGGTAATGCTGGCCTGCTCGGCCGCCTGCGTGATGTCGACTCCGTAGGCAGTAGCGGAACCTTTTGTTCTGGAGCTTCCCAGAAGGAATGAGATTCCTGAGTTTGAAGACTCTCCACCCAGTGCGAACAGTTTCTTCACATCATCAGCGTCAACACCGTCAATCTCTCCGTTCAGGGCGTCCTGGAGTTTTGACTGATCAAACTGAAGCCGACCATTGTCTGTGAACGACAGTCCGACGGAGGTGAGTCGGTTCGCAAGCGGATTCGCTCCCGGCACCACATTCTGGATGGTCGAACGCAGAGTCTGCTGAACACGAATCGCGCCGGCATTTCCCAGAAACACTCCACCCTCATTCGTGGACGTGTTGTAGGTCGAGTTGTCGTCGATGAAGCTGAGCACCGCGTTGAAGGAATCGACAAAATCCTGAACGGCTGTCACAGCACCTGTGGTATCGCGGGCAACTGTCAGGGAAACCTGCTGGCCGTCTGAAACCTGCATCAGTTCAAAACTGACGCCGGCAATCAGGTCATCAAACCGATTCGTACTGCTGGAGACAGTAATCGCGCCGGCACCGGACCCGAGAGTCACTTCCGCGTCTGCGGCTGCCTGGACAGGATTCAGAAAATCCAGGTTCGGCTTTGTTGCTGTTCCGCCGCTGGCCGCCAGATTGTTCGTTACTGTGATGGCGTTGTCTGCGCCCGTTTTTGTGCCGGTCAGCAGCAGTTTGTAGGGCGTCGATCCGCCGGCAGAATCCTTGATAATGCTGGCACTGACTCCGGACCCGGAAGCATTGATCGCAGAAGCAAGGCCCGAGAGAGTGGCATTGTTACTGTCGATCGTGATCGTTTTGACATCGCCACTGCCCAGACGAATCTCGAAGGTCCCCTGAGTAATCTCTGCGTCGGCGTCGGCAAACCCCTGGCTGGCCACCTGATGAGCAGCTGCCCGGGAATTGACCGTCATTGCATAGACACCAGCCACCGCACTGGATGAAGCGGTGGCGGAGATGGCTTCCGAATCACTGGCCGTAACAGAGAGTTTCGTGAGCGGGTTGGAGGACGTGCGACCCAGAACTCCGGCATCCGAACGCAGACTCAGCATTCGAGATTCCAGCGTGCTGAATGCGGCCTGCTTTCGCTGCACCTCCGTTTTGCGCAGGGCCATCCGGTCCAGTTGCTGCTGTTGAATATCCAGCAGTCCTGAGACGATGTTATCTGTGTCGATTCCTGACACCAGGCCGTTAATAGTGATGGCTGGCATAAATCCTCCCCACGGATCCATGGAACCGAGAAACGGTCCGCCCGAACTCTGGGTTACCAGGTTCGTGCGGACCGTTCCGTTGTTTTACGTCAGTTCAGGCGGCTCGATTATCGGAGCAGCGACAGGACCAGCTGTGGAATCTGGTTTGCGTTGCTGAGCATCGAAGTACCGGCCTGGACCAGAACCTGGCCCTTCGTAAAGTTGGCAATTTCTTCTGCGAAGTCTGTGTCGCGGATAACGGATTCCGCATTCACAGTGTTTTCCAGAGTTGCTCGCAGGTTGTTGGCAGTGGATTCCAGAGTATTCGCCTGGAATGCACCCAGCGTACCTCGAAGGTTCGTTACATCGTCGATCGCCGCATCGATCACCGCGAGTGCGTCCTGGGCCTTGCTGGCTGAAGTCACTTCAATCTGATCAAGGCTTGAGAACTGGTTGCCGGTCACGCCGACTCCCAGACCATTTGGATTCACTTTCTGAATCGCGATGCTGGCTGTCTGATCCTGGTTGGCACCGATCTGGAACACCAGTGAATTGTTCGTCACAGTGACGTTGCCCTGAGCACCAGTCACGGTTTCGAATGCGTTGGCACCAGTGCTGGCTGCGAACTGAATTGCCAGTCCCTTTTCTGCACCGGCATTGGCTGTCAGAACGTTGCCAACACCTGTGTAGCTGGTACCGCCAATCGTTCCAATGACGTCGACACCTGAGTCGGTCAGTTCGGTCGTTCCGAACCCGCTGCTGTCAGCGGCACCGGCGACGTTGGAGACAATTGACAGAGACGAATCGGATCCGAAGGCATTGGTATAGATTCGAGTTGCACCACCGTTGGTGTCAGCGATGACGCCGGTCTGTGAGGTGAACTCATTGATTCGATTGACAACCTGTGTCTGGCTCATGCCGGCTGTCAGGCTGACGCTGACTCCGTTGATTGTCAGGATTTCGTCCTGAGCAAGGGCAGCTGTCTGGTCAGTACCAGCTTCCTGTACGGCTCGTTCGCCGACAGTCGTTACAGCGACAGCATATGTGCCGGCGGTTGTGTCTGAACTTCCCTTCAGGAAGGTCACGTCAGTGTCTGTAGCAGTTCCGCCGATACCAGCTGAACCGTCCAGAAGCTTCTTGGTGCCGAACTGTGTGTTGTTTGCAATTCGGTTGATCGTATCCAGAGCGTTATCGATTTCTGCCTGGTTGGCTGCCAGTGCGTCATCATCATTTACGCCGGAGTTGGCACTGTCGATGGCAAGGCTGCGAACCTTCACGAGCAGTGAGTTGATTTCATTCAGAGCACCTTCAGCTGTCTGAACAACTGAGGCTGCCTTTTCGGTGTTCTCAACCGCCTGCTTCAGGCCGGCGATCTGAGCACGCTGCTTTTCAGAAATGACGAGTGCTGCCGGGCCATCGGCACCACGATTGATTTTCAGGCCGGATGACAGTTTCTCAACCGACTTCGACACACCCATCGACGCTTTGTTCAGGTTGTGCTGAGCGTTGAGAGACGTGACATTATTTGCAATCGACAACCCCATGATTCAGTTCCTTCGTCGAAAGTGTGCGCACCCGTACTGAACTGGCAGTTCGGTTCGCATCAAGGATGTAAGAAACCAGCTGTGCTTTCAGCAAGAAGAGCCACACGCTGCCCGGCCTGTTATGGCCCGGAAGACCGAAGCAACACATAGTCCATGTGTGTCACCTCAAGACAGAAAGCTTGTCTAAGCATCCTTGCTCAGAATTGCTGCGGCCGTTTCTTCGGCTGCAGCGCGAGTCAGGTAATCGCCTCGCTGCACTCTCACTTTCGCCATTGCCACGACGTCTTCCCGAATATCACTCATCCCGCCAAGCTGGCGAGACAGCTCATTCAGTTCGTTGTCGCCGACAACCCCCTCGGCTTCGTTTTCGCGCGAACCAGAACCACCAATGCTTCGCGAATTCGCACCAGATGTCTGCGCGGGCCGCGGACCCCACGGACTACCGGCTGAATCGAATCGTTGAATCTGCATGGCTCTGCTCCACAGTGAGAAACCTGAGTCAGACTCCGTTATCGAATCGTCTAACGAAAACTTGCCGAAAAATTTTGACTCAACCGTACCACCCTCTCGGACGATGTGGTGGTAGCGGTTGTATCGACTGTAGTGATTCCGGGATTCGGGCAGGATGACAACAACGTGACCGAACATCAAAAAAATCAGGCGTTTTTGCATATTCTGCGACCTGTGGCTCTCTACCTTTCCGTGGCCGCCACTGCCGGAGTTGGTGCTGTTGGAGCGCTATATCTGCAGTCGGGAAAAGGCCCCGCCGGTGAGGAAAATCCCGCAGTCGGTCTCCAGGAAACGCAGTTTGACGAATTCTCTGCACCAAAATCTTCCAGCCGAAAAACCAAACCAACAACCGCCAAAGCGACTCCTCACAACGACCATGGAGACGATCATTCTTCTGACGCACATCAGACGGAAACCCGCGTCGCAGCCAGCCATGGAGAACCGCAGCACACTGCCTCCGACAACGACGAATCAGACCACTCGCCAAAGGAACACACCCGTACCGCGCGCCGGGCGTCAAAGAAGGCCAGCACAAACCACTCCGTTACGGCGGATCACTCTGCTGATGAAGCACACCACGATGAGGTCGACTCTCATAAGACTCCGTCCTCTCATCTGACCAGCTCCTCAGAGGACGCACATTCCACCGACGACTCCCACAGCGGAGGAAGCCACGGTGAACAGCACGATGGATCGCATGACGTGGCCAATGCTGATGGACACGGAGATCTACAGGACATCACGGAGCCTGAAGCCTCTGAAATGGAAGCGGATCCGTTCAGCGAAGAGGCACTTGGCTTTGCGGAGCAGCCTCCCGAATCTGTAGTTCATCCGGTTCCTGAAGCATCGTCGTTTGAGGATGCGGAATCCGAAGGCCATTCTGATTCTCACATGGACGCTTCGCACAGCGGAAAATCGTCATCGAAGCGGCTCTCAGCTGAAGAACTGTTTGCTGGCGAAGAAGAAGCGTTTCACAGTGCGGAGCCGGAATCACATGCATCATCGCACGGTTCCGCGCCCGCAAAGAGCCCGGCTTCACATTCCGCGCCGGACTCTCGAAGTCAGACTCACGACAAAAGCACTCTGCAGGCTGCGAACCTGCTGACATACGCGGACGAGCAGCTTGCAGGAGGAAACTACATTCCGGCCATGCGTGCTCTGCAGCAGATCCGGGCGAAGTCACAGGGACCACCGGGAAGTTCCATTCTTTTCCGCCTGGCTTTGTGTGCTGAAGCAGCCGGCCGACACGCGGCGGCGCTGGAGGCTTATCGCCGAATATCAGGAACACAGACGGATCCTGCCTGGGCTGGTGTCTCACGGTACGGGGAAGCCCGTTGTCTCGCGGCAACGGGGCGACATGAAGGATTGCAGACCGATCTTCTGCGTCGTGCAATTCTGGATGAGACAGAACTGCTGCCTACTGTTCGAAACGAAGTGATGCATCTGATTGGTCGCGACATCTGGCGCGAAAACACCACGATATCGACCGTTGACCTGCTCAAAGACACGACGCTGGCTGTACCGGAGTGGATGGCGGATCCCGGGCAGCTGCTGAAAGAACTTCCTCTGCTGATTCATGAAACACCAACTCTCGCGGAGAGAAATGAATTTCGAGTTTTGAGTCTTTCCGACAATGACCCTTCCGAAATTCGCATTCGACTGAACTGCGGAGTCACTCGGATTGAGCCGCTGATGAAGAACCTGATCAAAGGCTGCCGACTGAGACTGAATCTGTCAGAAGCAGCAACCGAAATGCTGCAGGGACGTTCGCAGCAGATTCACGTCGCCGACAGAAGCCTCGCTCTGATGCTCGACGGCCTGACACTGCCGTACGAACTTGTCTGGAGCAGTCAGGATGACATCGTTCAGATCCGTCATCGTTCTGAGGTCTCTGAGGAGGAGTGGCGAGCATCGCGCCTTGGAGCGGCAGAACGAATTCTTCGATACGCGGTGATCGACGGCCCGGCTTCGACACAGGCTGGTCACAGTCGACTGGCTCTCAGTACGCTGCTGTTTGAACAGAAGCGAGCGGCTGACGCCGTGCAGTATCTTCAGGTTCAGCTGGAAACGGATCCTCGGTCCGCGGTCGAGACCGAAACGGCTTTCAATCTTGGCAAATGTCTGATGCTGCTGAATCAGCGAGAAGATGCGCGTCAGGCGTTTCTGCGCTGCATTGATGCTTCGGGCGGTCTTCTGGATGTCCGAATTGCCGCCTACATCTTTCATAGTCGTCTTCTGGTTGAAGACGGCAAAGGGAAGACCGCGACGACGACAATGATGCGAGGACTGTCGCTGGCGAAGGGCTCGGAACTGGAACCATGGGCCGCGCTGCAGCTCGCGAGTGTCTACCTGATGCTCAACAATCCTCAAGGTGCAAACAGTGTTCTGATGGGACGCCGCGAAGAAATTGCAGAGGGTCCCGGGAAATCCGGTGCCGCATTCATCTCGGCACTCTCCCGTTTTCGAGCTTCGGTCCTCTCAGATCAGCGTGAACGAGCCGGCAGAGATGTTGTCTCGGCACTGTCCGAATTCCGCGCCAATGACGCGTGTGGTGGTCACTGGGCCGTTCTGGTCGCTGAGGCCTGTGATGATCTTGGTCTGACCGAACAGGCACTGGAAGCCTGGAGGCTCGCTCTGAAGAAACTTCCTTCCTGTCACCTTCGTAATGAAACAGTGCTGCGTCTTTCGCAACGCTATGAGGAGGAAGGACAGTACGAAGAAGCTCAGTTGCTCCTGTCGGGACTCAGCGACCACAGCAGCGAAACATCCATTATCGCCAAACTCCATACCGCTGAACTGGCGCTGGACGAGAAAGATGCCCCGCAGGCCATTCGAATGTGCCGAGCCATCATTGACAGCACCGACGATGTCGCGATCGAACGTCAGGCCCTGCGAATTATGGGTCGCGCTTACGAATCTCAGAATCTGTACGAGGCAGCCGTAACCTGTTTCGCCGGAATGCTCCCGCAGGATAACGCATCTGCCCCTGATACGGACGGTGCTCACGACGGCGGTCACGAGTCCCCCGACCACAAAGGAGGACACTAACATGACAAACATCTGTACCCTTTTGGGAAGATTCCGAGTGACACTTCGACTGTTCCTTTGTCTCAGTCTGCTGTCAGCTCTTCCGTCAGCCGTCATGGCTCAGGCATCGCAGGCACGAAAGAAGTCTGAGAGTCCTGGAAAGCCTGCGCGCAATTCTGATCGTGCTGCCAGTCCGCAATGGATGAAGTCGTCTCATCGAGGATGGGTGGCCGTTCCAAATGGAGCAAAGCCTCCGGCCACTGTTCGCCTGGCATCTCTGAAGTCTCAGGAAGGCGGTCCGGAGAGCCCTGTCCCGTCAGTGCCTGTTGAGTCCCAGGAGCCTGCCGCAAACACAGCGCCAACTGTGACTCCAGATCCCGTCGCCGTGGAACAGCCACCTGCCGAGGCGATACCACAGGCGATTGAAAAAAGCGAAACACAACCCGCGCCGGCATTTGATGCCACTGAAACAAAGTCCGCAGACAACGCCTCAGCACCGAGTACCGCAACAAACACCAGGGCGAACATCGGGATACTGAGAGATCAGCTGAAAGCAAAACTTCTGAACGATGCCGACAACAACGTTCCAAATTCCGTTGGGCTTTCCACCAACGACCAGGATTCACTCAGTGACGACCCGTACCGGCGGGAACGCGCGAGTGAGCTCAAAAAACTCCAGGAGCGGATTCAGTTCCTCATTGATCAGCAAAAGAGGATGCGGCCAAACACTCCTCCTCCTGCGCCAAACCCTGTGCAAACACCGCCTGTAGTCGAACCAAACCAGGTTCCAGCCCCGGGCCCTGAAAAATCGGGGACAAAGACCGAACTTCATCCGCCTGCACCGAAGCCGGACAAGGTTCCTGTGCCGACTCCGGTACATCCCCCACAGCCGCATCAGACTCCTGATCAGCATGAGGAAGAAAAATCATGGGAGTCAGAATCCGGACCGCATCCGCCGGAACCACATCCAAAACCTGACGACACCGGGCATTCGACAGAACATCCGCCAGTGATATCCGACGCCCCGGAAACCACGACGGTTCAGGGCACGATTGACCATCTCCGACTGGCCAACAATCTGTTTGCGATGGGAAATTTCGAACTGGCGCTGGAGGTGTATGCCGAGGCCGATGCGTCAACGCTGACTCCTCAGCAACAATTCTGGGTGGAGTATCAGCAGGCCAGCTGTCTGCGACGAATGGGACGCTCGGCTGAAGCATCGAACCGCTATCGCCGGCTGGCGGACAAGCCCGAGGCCGGATCTCTGAGCGAGCTGTCGCAGTGGTGGGTAACAACGCTGGAAAAGAAACGTCAGCTGGAGAAGCAGCTCGGCATCAGCGCACAGAATTCTGCACCAGGTCAGCATTCTCCTGCTGATCCTCATGCAACGGAACCACACGGCTCAGTCACTCCACTGAAGAGCACACCAAAGGACCATTCGGAGACCCATGTGTCCAGGCCCGCCGTCAGCGCTGACGAGGGCCATGCCACAGATCACAACGATCACAAGGAGGACTCTCATGGTGGATCGAAACACTAACTCTTCGACCGCAGGTGAGAAGGAACTGCTGTTCTGTCTGACGGAACAAAGCGGCGTCTTTCGTGATGCAGTGCAGCTGCTCGAGTCGCTCGAAGGAGCGGCTCAGCGGCGAGAACTGGGAACGCCCGACTCCGTGTCGCAGCTGCAAAAGGCCCTGGAGCGAGTTGTCACGGCGCAGAAGAAGGTGGACAAGGCACACGCACCATTCCGCGGCACAGAAAACACTCTGTCTGCAGACATCAAACGATCACTGAAGTCACACGAAGAACTGCTTCGATCGCTGATTGGACGGATCGACACACTCCAGGGGCTGTTTGAGGAGATTCGTACGGAGCTTGTTCCTCAGCTCGACATCGAGGCTCGGCGACGAAACATGCATGCGGCCTATCGACAGTCGCTCAAGACGCTGTGACACGAACATTCTTAACCGAGGCATTCTCTGGAACCAATGTTCTCCAACGAACGACGAATACCAACTCTACGCTCTGAGACTCCATGATCTTCGAATCTTCTTCCATGCAAGATGTCCTTTCGCGAGCACGACGCTACGCGAAATCGTCCGGCACTGTGCTGATCACAGGAGAAAGCGGCACGGGAAAAGAACTGTTGGCTCAGTACCTGCATGACCAGAGTCCGCGATCGGCTCGTCGATGCATTCGAGTCAACTGTGCGGCGTTTCATGATGGTCTGGCGGAGAGCGAACTCTTCGGTCACGAACAAGGCGCTTTCACCGGCGCGGCGCGGCGACATGACGGGCTGCTTGCGGCTGCCGGCGACGGAACGCTCTTCCTTGATGAGATTGGTGAACTGCCGCTTCCGACACAGGCGAAGCTGCTGCGAGTCCTGGAATGTGGCGAGTACTTTCGAGTTGGCAGCACAGATCTTCAAAGGGTCCAGGCTCGCATCGTGGCGGCAACCAATCGAGATCTTCTGCAGGAGATCAGGGAAGGTCGCTTCCGTGAAGATCTTTTTCATCGACTGAATGTGCTGACACTCCGGCTCGCTCCGCTGCGCGAACGCCCTGAGGACATTGAACCTCTGGTTCGGCACTTCATTGGTCAGTTCGGTTTGGAAAATGAAACGCCCGTGACGGACATTCACGAGAACCTGCTCCGGGAAATTCGTCAGTGGACATGGCCGGGTAATGTTCGGCAGCTTCGAAACACAATCCAGCGAGCCTGTGTCGAATGCGACAGCAGTGTCCTCACATCCATCGATCCCGGTCAGGAGAACACGCCGGCAGCGCCTTCGGAACTGCCAAACGATTTTCTGACATTGCCCCTGGAAGAGATTGAGCGACAGATCATCCTGAAGCGAATCGAACGCTTCCGAGGCAACAAGACCGAAGCCGCCAATGCCCTCGGTGTGACAGCTCGCACGCTGCGAAACAAGATTGCCCGGTGGAACGAAATCAAGAAGGCGGGTTGAGGACGGGCATCGCACGGAATGGATGTGTCCAATTAGCGGTACGGCGCAAGCCGTCCGGTGACGCAATAACCAGAGGGCTCGTGCCCTTCCGCTGCTTTCAATCTGGATTAGCGCTGGTCGAAGACGCGGTCCAGCTCCGGTGATTCGGCGCTGCGAGCGGTTGTTCCAAAGTGCGGGCCGGACATTGTCGGTGACAATGGATCCTGCATCCGCTCAATCACAGCGCCCAGCGAATTCAGCTTCTTCTCAAACGACTGATAACCACGATCGAGGTGGTAGATCCGACGCAGCTCCGTCTGGCCTTCTGCGGCCAGCCCCGCCAGAACCAGCGCGGCGCTGGCTCGCAGATCGCTGGCCATCACCGGCGCACCACTGAGTTTTTCAACGCCGTGGATAACTGCCGTGTTGCCATGCACTCGAATGTCGGCGCCAAGTCTGACGAGTTCCGCTGCGTGCATGAATCGTTCAGGGAACACAAGATCTGTCACCCGACTTTCACCGGGCACCAGTGCCAGCAGGGCCATCAGCTGAGCCTGCAGGTCCGTGGGAATCCCAGGATAAGGCTCCGCAGAAAAATCGACGGGCCGAAGTTCGCCACGATGGCGGATCCGCAGACTGTCGTTCGTTGCCTCCACAGAGAGTCCCATGCGGCTCAACAGATCCACGAAGGCAGACATCGAAGCGACAGGTGCATTCTGAACGGTAATGTCACCTCCCGTCATTGCAGCAGCCACAGCCAGTGTACCGGCTTCAATGCGGTCGGGGATGACGGTGTGAGCGACCGAGTGAAGTGAATCGACGCCGTGAATTTCCAGCGTCTCCGTTCCAGCCCCCTGGATCCTTGCTCCCGCGGAATTGAGGAAGCGGGCGAGATCGACAACTTCCGGTTCTCTGGCAGCATTACGAATGATCGTGCAGCCTTCGGCCAGAGTCGCGGCACTCATCACATTGCATGTGCCAGTGACCGTCGGGCCTGAAGGTCCCATCAAATCAATCTCAGCGCCTCTCAGTCTTCGGCAGCGAGCAATCACGTAGCCGGAGTTCAGCTGAATGTCAGCTCCCAGTGCCGCGAGCCCTTTCAGATGAAGGTCAATCGGACGATGACCAATATTGCATCCGCCTGGCAGAGACACTTTGGCAAGCCCAAAGCGCGCGACCAACGGTCCCAGCACGCAGACGCTGGCTCGCATCTGTCGCACCAGTTCGTACGGCGCGAGAGTTGTGATCTCATCGCTCGCATAAACCTGAACGGCTCCGTTGAGCTGTTCCGTGATGGCTCCCATGGAATTCAAAAGTTCCAGCATCGTGGAGACATCACGGAGCTGAGGAACTCCCTGGATTGCCACCGCGCCGGGGATGGCCAGTGATGCGGCCAGGATGGGCAGAGCTGCGTTCTTGCTTCCACCAGCGCGAACGGTGCCGGAAAGCGTTCGACCGCCTCGTATCAGGAACATCTCCATCGCTCAGACTCCCTTCCGAAAGACGGCCTGTTAGTCGCCTTTGAACGTCGCTTCCACAATGCGTTCGTTTCCCGCCAGATCTCTTCGAATACTGGCGGTTTCAAATCCGGCGTTTGTCAGCATGGTCACAGCGGTCGAACATTGAGCCGGGTCAAGCTCCAGCGCCAGGAAGGCTCCCGGTTTCAAAATCGACGGAGCCTGCTGCACGATCCTGCGAACAATATTCAGACCGTCCTGTCCCGCATAGAGCGCTTCCGGAGGTTCATGCACGGCCACTTCCGGTTCCAGCGTGCTTCGCTCATCATCTCGTATGTAAGGCGGATTGCTGACCAGCCCATCGTACTTCCGACCAGTCTGCAGAACAGGCTCCAGGACATTGCCGGTCAGAAGAGTGACTCGCGTGGCGACGTCGAACTTCGCCACGTTGCGAGACGCGATTTCCATGGCCTGAGTCGAAATGTCCGTCGCGTCGATCATGCACTGAGGTCGCTGGCGTGCGATCGTGATGGAAATACAGCCGGACCCAAACCCCACTTCCACGATGTGCCGTGCCTCGTCACGGGGAATTCGCTCCAGGCAAATGTCCACCAGAATCTCTGTCTCCGGCCTTGGAATCAGAACGCCCTGTCCGACTTCAAATGCCCGCCCGTAGAATTCTCTTGTGCCGACGATGTAGGCAAGGGGTTCTCGACGAGCACGTCGCTGAACCAGTTCTCGCATGATCGCCCGGTCGCTCTCGCTGACAACGTCCGTAAAGTCCGTGTACAGACGGATGCGAGGACACTTGCGGGCATGAGCAAGCAGAAGCTCAGCCTCCAGGCGAGGCGACTCAATGCCTTTCTGCTTCAGGAATCCTGCAGTCCATTCCAGGATGCGCTGTACGGTCCAGCTTTCTGCGCTGGCTCCGGATTGGGGAGCTGGGACGTTCATGAGTTCTTCAGTGGCGGCATGTCCGCGCAATCCATTGCTGGTGTGAAAAAACCATCCTTCGAATTCCAGAAACGCAGGGTATCACAACCGACAGGGCTCTGAAAACCAAGAGCTTGCGCAGGTTTAAGGTGTTCGGTTTTCAGTTTTCGGAGTTCGGGCAGGAAACGTGTGACTACTGAAAACTGAACACTGAAAACTGAACTCCCATTCTTCACAACAAAACCTCCTCCCCCAAACTCGTTTGGGGGAGGTCGATCGAGCGTCAGCAAGATCGGGTGGGGGCTGCGTTTTGCGTCTACTTCTTGATCAGCTTCCGGAAGTCCTTCAGCGATTTGGTGTTCGCCACATCAGCGGCCGTCAGACCGGCTCGTCGCGCCTGGTCGACGCCGAACTGCAGCACGTCGAAGCCGTTGACACTGTGTGAGTCTGTGCTGATGACAATCGGAATGCCAAGGTCCTTTGCTGCAGCGGCATGGACATCATCCAGATCCAGTCGGCTGGGATGCGCATTGATTTCCATCATGACCTGATTGTCGGCTGCAGCTTTCAACAGTTCCTTGAAGTTCACATCCGCGCCTTCGCGACGACCGATCATCCGGCCGGTACAGTGACCGATGATGTCCACATGAGGATTCGTGACGGCGGTCATCAGTCGCTTCATGATCTGTTCACGAGGCTGCTTGAGTCCGTAGTGCAGAACGGCGATGACCCAGTCGGCTTCGGCGAGACAATCGTCAGAAAGGTCCATCGTGGCATCTTCCAGAATGTCGCATTCGATGCCACAGAGTATTTCGATGCCTTTGACGCGTTCACGAACGGCTCGGATGTCTTCCCAGTGTTTTCGAAGTCGAGTCTCATCGAGTCCGTTGGCCATGGAAACTCGCTTACTGTGATCGGTAATGGCAATGTACTTCAGTCCGCGTTCCTTCGCGGCAAGCGCCATTTCTTCGATCGTGGCGGCTCCGTCGGACGCCGTTGTGTGCATGTGGAGATCGCCGCGGATATCATCGATGGTGACAAGTTCCGGAATGGCTCCGGCATCGGCCCATTCAAATTCCAGACGGTTCTCACGCAGCTCCGGAGGAATCCACGGCATACCCACAGCCGCGTAGACGTCCTGCTCGGTACGACCGGCGACCTGTGTCTCGCCGCGGAAGACTCCGTACTCGTTGACCTTCAAACCGAGGTCCTTGGCTCGCTGACGAACGACGACATTGTGTTCCTTCGAACCAGTGAAGTACTGCATCGCCGCGCCGAAGGATTCTTCAGGAACAACTCGCAGGTCCATTTCGACACCAGTCTTTAGACGAACCCGCTGCTTCGTGTCACCTCGCTGCAGAACCGTTTCGACCAGGTAATGACTGGCGAGACAATCCATCGGCGGACCGGGATCAGAACACGTGGCCAGCACGTCGAGATCGCCGCACGTCTCTTTGCGGCGTCGGCAGCTTCCGGCGACCTCGCACTGTCCTACTTCCGGAAGCTTGCGAAGATCCTCAACGATGGTCTCCGCGGCGGCTCGCGCATCAGCGATGGAAATTCGCTGAGCATGTTCGGCGGCTTGTCCGATGTTGGCGAGAATCGATTCTTCGGTCTTCCTGCCGAAGCCCTTCAGCTGCGAGATCTGCCCGGCTTCACACGCAGCCTTGAGTTCTTCCAGTGACTTGAGTCCCAGCTCATTGAAGAACACGGATACCTTTTTCGGGCCTACGCCAGGAATCCTCAGCATGTCCAGCACGCCGGATGGAACCTGCTTCTTCAGGTCTTCCAAACCCGCATGCTGGCCCGTTGTGACGATCTCCTGAATCTGTTTGGCCAGATCTTTGCCGATGCCTGCAAACTGAGTCAGATCGGCTTTCGTTGCGACGAGATCCGCAAGCGATTCTGCGGTGGAAGAAATCGTCCGCGCCGCGTTGCGATACGCTCGTACTCGAAACGGATTCGCGTTCTGAATCTCCAGGATATCGGCAAGCAGTTCAAACTGCGATGCAATCACTTCATTCTTCATACGTCACTGTTGCTTCCGAACAAGAGCAAGCAGGAGCATCGACTCCATTACCAAAGCTGCAAGGCTCTGGAACGTACTCGTAGAAAGGAGCAGACGCCTCTGCGAGCCGACACATTATCTGATTTCACGCCAAAACGTCACTGATGAACGTTCTGCACGTGAGTCTGTATCATGTGTAGAACGACTGTCCTCAGTCGTTTCGCGTTTCTGCCCGCAGTTTTCTGTAGTGAGTCATGATGCAGCAGTTGAGGACAACTGCTCTACACTGAGTAGAACGACTTTCTTCGGTCGTTTTGCGGCTCAACGTGTGATTTTCCGTTGCGTGCGATTCGTAACGGCCGAGGGCGGCTATTCTACGGCGTGATCGCTGCGGCGAGCTGGTTCTCCATCCAGTCGCTGCCGCTGCGCCAGACCCAGTGGCCGAGTGACATTGATGGCAGGCCGAGTGAGGCTGTTCCTCGTTCGCCGCAGAAGAGCATCGCAGCTTCCTCCGTCGGGATTTCCACAACGGCCGTGAATCGATGCTCCGTCAGTCGAAGCGGGCTTTCGCCATCCGCCTTCTGTTCGTCCTGCACGACAGGAAGTTCACCACCATTCACAGCAGCAAGAGCCGCGTGAGGAATCGTGCGGCTTGCGCGAGGATTCACACGTTTCAGAGTTCCTGTGATGCTGCTGCGAGTCCCTATTCGAACTCGGACCGGCTGACCGACGCGCGTCAGTGCTTCCGGAAGTTCTCGCTGGCCAATCGACAGTCGAAGTTCCTTGTCGTTCGGCAGTCCAATCGACATCAGATCTTTGCCCGCCGGAGCAAATGTGCCCACGAGTTCCTTGAGCCGACTGCCCACAACAACGCCGTCGCGGGATGCTCGCAGTTCCAGTCCGGCCAGTTCTTTCTGAGTTTCCAAAAGCTGTCGATGAAGCGATTCCAGATTGCCGTCTGAAATACTCAGCGCGCCGGAATCATGTTCATTGGATGCTGTCTGCCGACGCAGCTCTTCCTGAGCAATGCTGTGCATCAGATCGACATGCCTCGCCGTAACATCATCGTTGCGAAGTTTCAGCAACAGGTCTCCTTTGGAAACGCGTTGTCCGTTCTCGACATACATTTGTTCCACAAAGCCCGCGGTTTCAGCACGCACGGTTTCGCCATCGGTAAAGTCGACAACTCCGGGAGCCGACATCATCACAGGAGCCGGAAGACACGTGACAGCCATCAGAACGATCGCCGCAGCGATTCCGCTCAGCAACGAACCTCGCACAAGTCGTTCCGGACGCTGACGCCAGAGTTCTCCGCACTGCTTCAGAATCTGGTACAGCGGGCGAGCAAACCAGAGGAACAACCCAAAGCCCGCCAGCAGCAGTCCTGCTCCGTGAAACAATACCGAAGCGGCCAGCAGCATGGACAGGGAAACGAACAGCTTCCAGATCGCAGACGCAACTCCGTAACTCAGCAAAATCCACCAGCGATGTCCAACGGCCTGAGGTCGGCTGGAGCTTTCGCCCAGCAGAATCTTTCGCACGCCGGACTGTACCACTTCCATCGACTGACTGCTGAGATTCGGAATCTGCAGCAGATCCGAACAGATGAAGTAACCATCGAACTTCATCAGAGGATTCAGGTTGAACAGCAACGTTGACAGACTGGCCATCAGGATCACATTCTGCAGCCAGAACTGCAGCTCCGGTGAATCCGTCTGAGTCCATACAATCATGCAGACTGACGCGATGATCAGTTCCGCAAACATCCCGGCCATCGCAACGTGAATTCGCTGCCACCGAGACGAAAACGACCAGCTGGAACTTGCGTCGACATAGGCCATCGGCGTGAAGAACGCAAAGATGATTCCCGTGTCTCGCACAGCACCACTGTAGCGCTGGCAGACAAGGCCGTGTGCCGTTTCGTGAATGAACTTCAAGCCCACCCAGGCAATCAGCAGCCAGAACCAGTTGTCTCGAGAGATCACTGTGGCAGAGGCCGACTGGAACAACGACCAGTGTGATCGAAGGAGAATCCCTGCAATCAGAAACAGCACCAGCGAACACAGCATCACAGCCGGCGAGAAGACCCAGCCGACAAGAGGCTGCAGCGTTCTCAAAAACGCTTCGGGCCGCCCAAACGGAATGCGAATCCAGAACGGGTTCAGGCGATTCCAGATCGACGCGGCACTAACTTTTCGACGAGCCGACGTGGAGGCACCGGAGGATGCTGTTTCTTCATCGACCAGTGACGCCAGTCCATGTTCCAGCAGCCATGAGTACAGAGACATGGCCTGCTGCTGATTCAGGGCCTTCGATGCCAGCTTCTGCGCGGAGACGGCCAGTGCTTCAGCAAAACTTGTTTTGCCATCCAGCAGTGACAGAAACGTGTATTCGGCAAACCCGACGCGATAGAACTCGGCGGTCGTGCTGACTTCCAGGTGATACCACGTTTCGCCAGCGTAACACTGTGGAAGAAATCGCAGATCGTCACGAAGCCGCAGCTTCGTTCGGCTCAGTTCGACCGTGGAGATATCAGGCAGGCCCTGCATGTCACCACCCCAGCCAGCCGATGATCCAGGCCACGGGCTTGTGGAAGAGGTTCCATCCCAGCGGACGTCGGCGAGTCATCACTTTGGCGGTCCCTCGCATGCCAGGCCGCAGTCCGGCTGGCTGTTCTTCCAGTTCCGCTTCCGCCACGAACACGTTGTCCCCGTCGCGCACTTCCGCGCGAGGATGAATGCGGCGAATGCGGGCGGCAAGCACCATGTCCGGTGCGGCATCCATCTGAATGCGAACGGTCATGCCTTCCGTGATGTGACGGATATCTTCTTCCGGGATGCAGACTTCAACAGTCATGGCATCCAGAGGAGCAATTTCGAACAGCGTCTGTCCCATCTCCAGCGGCACGCCTTCGGCTTCACGATGATCGCCAGTGACGACGACGCCTTCGACCGGACTGCGAATTTCCAGACTGGTATCGCGATGCTTCAGCAGGGACTCTCGCTGTTCCAGCCGCTGAATCTCGTGCCCGGAAATCGCCGCACTTCCGAACTCACGGCTGCTGAGCTGAGTATTTCGTTCCTTGGTGGCTTTGTTCAGTGTGGCCTGAACTTCTGCCAGTTCCCAACGGATTTCACGTCCGTCCATACGGGCAAGAAGCTGATCTTTTTCGACCACATCACCAGGCTCGACCAGACATTCTGCCAGAGGTCCATCAAACGGAGCAGCGACGAAGTGTCGTTCCACCGGTTGAAGTTCCGCGTCGCCTTTGACGGTGTAGGTCACAGGAAGCGGCAGGATGGCCGCAGCACATCCAATAACCCACGCAGCGACATGCAGGCGAGACACCGTGATGGCGCGACGAAACTGACGAAGATTCTGAAGCCACTGACTGTCGGCCAGTTTCTGAAGAACGTGCAGACAGCTTCCCAGTGCCCCCGAGCCTGCTCGAAGGAATCGCTCCGCGGCAGCAACCCGGCCATCGGCTTCGGAGAAGACAAGCAGCAGACATCCGGCCGGCTGACCTTCTTCGGACAGCAGCGGCATAGAGACGAGTGTGCTTCCGTCCAGACTCTCGGAATACTGTTCGTGCGACATCAGCGCGTGTCGATTCTGGCGATCCGCGACTGGCCATACAGCGCTGAAGCCGCGAACGACAGATTCCTGAAGCACGGCTTCGATCTGCCGCGTTTCATCGCTGAGACGATCGATAATCTGCCCGCCGGAGATGGCAGCGATTCGACACTCCGACAATCCTCGACGACACAAGCCGACAACAGCTGTCGTAGCTCCCAGATGAGCCTGAAGACTGTCAGCCAGGCGCTGGCTTGCGGAATGTACGTCGCCCGCCGACTGAACTCGGCTGATAAGCTCAATCAGTGCGGCTACTGTTACGGCTTCACCAGCGGAATGACGGCTGGTGTACTTGAATCCCCATTCGCTCAGGACAGGCATCAGGCTGACCAGCGCACTGGCAGTTGATGGACTGATAGATGCACTTGCCCCGCCGTCATCAAGGACGAGTGAAGCCGCAGAAGGGCAGCGATCTTCGGTGATCAGAAGACAATGACCAGGAATCGCGGGGATCGGAAGAGCCGTCATGATGAGCCGAGACTGCGGCTCCACCGTTGCGGTTTGCAGCGTCGAAGTCATGACCGCCTGTCCCGCAAGGCGCCCAAGCTGCTCGGTGAATGAAGCGGCAAGGCCTTCCGATGGACACAGTAATCCGTCCAGTCGTGATGGCTGCCCGGCGGTTGCAGGAGGACTCCGCCAGAATGCCATGGCCGAAGGAACCAGGGCGTTGATCGCGCGAGCCGTTGCGGACTGAACCTGACTCAGATTGTCGGCGGACAAAATGGCCGCTCGCATCTCATCAGTCAGCTGGCACAGCGCAGCCGGACTTTGCTTCTTTGCATCAGGCTCGGCGATTGTTGTGGCAGAATCAGTTGGCATCACGCCGCTCCGTGGCTGAATGGGCCTCGGTCTTGTTTGTAGAGCCGCTGTCCCCAGCGGCTCCGTCTTTTTGTTTCGCTTTTTCGTCGCACTGCAGGGAAACGATTGAGGACAATCGTTTTACACTCAGTGTAGAGCAGCTGTCCTCAGCTGCTCCCCCCTTTGATGTCGCAGCAACCGGAGGGCTTGCGCCCTTCCGCTACTTGTTTGTTTCTGATGTTGCGGGATCGTGTGAAACGATTGAGGACAAGCGTTTTACACTTAGCCTTTGCGAGCGATCGGCGTGGATTCCTGGGCAGGCTTCTGCTGCTGTTCTGAGAGAGACTCAAGAATCAGCTCGGCGGGTTCACCGCTCTGGAACTCACGGCCTTCGTTGGCAACTCGTACCTTCACGCGGACCGACGAATTGGACGTGTCCGGAGTAGGAGCAACGAACTCGACGATACCGGTCGCTTTTTGCTTTTCGGTTCCGATCAGAAGATTGACTGTTTCCTGTTCCGCCACTTCGTTTCGATGCATCAGCGGCACGGAGAACACGATCAGCAGCTGGTCGAGCTGAACGATACGAGCAATCGTCGGATCTGACGGAGAAACAAACTCACCCGGGTCACGAGCCAGCTCGGTCACAATTCCGTCCATCGGAGCTCGGACGACGCGCTGCTCCAGCTGCGATTCAATGCGGCGAGCTTCCAGCTGCTTGATTTCCAGATCTTCACGGACCGACTGAACGCGAGCATCAGCGACCTTCAGTTCTGTTTCAATTCGATCCACTTCCTGCTGGCTCGCATGATCACGGCCACGAAGTTCTTTCAGCTTCTCGAGTTCTCGCTGCTTCATGACGACGTCCGCTTCAGCAGACTTCAGCATCCCTTCAACACTCATGCTGCGCTTGGCCACCTGAAGTGACGCCTGCAGCACTTCGTCATCGAGGATCGCAAGAATGTCGCCCTGGCGAACGACCTGGCCTTCGTGAACCTTCAGCTCAGAAAGTGTTCCCATTTCGGCCGCAGCAACGGAGATGTCTCGATACGGTTCTGTGAATGCCTGAATGGCTCCCTTGCTGCGAGAAGACCTGGATGGTGCGGATACGTGAGTCGAATCGCTCACGCGCACGCGCGGTTCGGTCGGGCGAGATTCTGCGGCACGCGGTTCCGGAGACTTCGGCTCCGGCAGAGACTCCATTGCTCGATCCACAGCCGCTGTTGCTGCCGCGGGATCTGTCACAGTTTCGGTCGCGGCCTCGTCTTCGGACGCCGCCTGATCCTGCTCTTCAGCGTTCTTTGGAATCGTTGGCTGTGCAACCAGGTTCTGGCTGGGGTCCGTCATGTAGTAGTACGATGCGAACGCCGCGAGGACTGGAACGACAGCAAGAATTGCAGAGATCTTCCGAGACAGCATGAGACACCTTTGAGTCAAACGAGGTCTGTCGGAGCAGGTTGACAAAATGCAACAAGTCCTCAGGGACCGTAGGTCAGAAACGCAACAACCGCGGCGGGAATCCCGTGATGGGCCGTGTCTCCAACTGCCGGCTGGAGATTTGTAGCGGTCGGATCGGTTGTAGCGGCAAGCCGTTGAAGTCGTGCATCTGTCGCGGAATGACGCGAGCGAGTCACTGTGGTTCCGGCAGAGATTCACCAGTTAGATCGCGCCGTTCCGCTTCAAATCGTTGACGGAAACAGCAATGATCCGCGATAATTCTGGTGCTGTAACACAGGTGGCTCGATGAATGTGCGGTCAGGCCGGTCGCGTGATTCGAGTTGTGCGCCGTCGTCGATGTAACCATTCCCGAGGATTCGTCCACATGAAGTTCACGCGACACATCTGGTTGCTGCTTGCCGTATTCGCAGTCGGATGTCAGGACGCGCCTCCGTCGGAACCGCAGCCGAAAACTCCTGCAGCCGCGAACGATACAGCAGAGCCAAAGTTTGATCTGACCGAACCTCCGGTACCTGCCGACGAAAGTGAGAAGTCTTCCGGGAAGACTGGCGACAACCCAGCCACCGAACCGGCTGCCGCCGAAGGCGATTCTGCTGAAACCACGCCAGCCAGCGCAACGCCAAAGTAATGGCACGACTTCGAGTCATGCTGGCGATCGGCGGAATGCACGGCGGCGGGTCGGAACGTCAGCTGGTGCTGCTGCTGAAGCATCTCGATCGCAGCCGCTTTGAACCGCATCTCTATCTGGTCTACAGAACTGGTCCGCTGCTGGACCAGATCCCGGGCGACGTCCGAGTTCATTCGTTTGATCAGCGAGTCACTCCTTCGCGCCTGTATCTTCCCGGGCTGATGCACTCGCGCCGAGTCCGCGACTATGCGCGCTGCCTGCAGGAGAACCAGATCGATGTCAGCTACGACCGGACGTTCCTGATGACACTGATCACCGCCGCGGGTGCTCAGAAGGTCGGTGTTCTAAATGTCTCGACGGTCGTGACAAATCCCGAAATCGGTTTCGCCCCGGTCGCAGGTCGGTTCCAGTGGTTCAAGCGTCGCATGCTGCACCGGCTTTACAATCGGTCCTTCCGAGTTCTTGCGGTGTCCAACGGCGCGCGGGAGTCTGCCATTCGATTCTACGGCATTCAGCCGGATCGCATTGTGACGCATTACAACGGAGTCGACTTCGATGCGATCGACCAGGCGGCTCAGGTTCCGGTGAATGACGAGTGGTGGACTCAGTCACTCGATGAAATGGGACGCCCTGTATTTCGAATTGTGTCCGCCGGACGACTGAATCACGAAAAGGGCTTTCATGTGCTCATTCAGGCGGTCCGCGATCTTTGCCAGAGTATGCCGCAGGTCGCCATCCGTCTGGCACTTCTTGGCGATGGTCCTCATCGTGATTCGCTGCAGGTCATGATCAATCAGATGGGCCTTCAGAATCAAATGGGGCAGCAGGATGTCGTGCGACTGGTGGGCTTTCAATCCAATGCGCCGGCCTGGTACCGTTCTGCGAACGTCTTCGTTCTGGCATCGCTGATGGAAGGAATGCCCAACGTTCTTCTGGAAGCGATGGCCTGCGGAACGCCGGTGGTTTCCACCGACTGTCAGTCAGGGCCAGCCGAGATTCTGCTGGGGGGCGAATACGGGACTCTGGTTCCCGTGAACGATGCAATGGCGATCAGTCGAGCCGTGGAATCCATCGTGCTTCAGCCCGAGTCTGCTCGAACCACGGCCCTCGCGGCTCAGAATTTTGCGCGAACACGCTGGTCGATTCAGTCGGCCGCGCGAAATCTGGAACAGCATCTCGAAGAAGCGGCAGCTTCGCGCAAGCGTCCGTAGGATGGCCGCCCCCGGCCGTTTTGTTCTTCTCTTTTGCGAACGTGGAAAGTAGTGAGGCGAAACGCAGACGGACGAGGGCATCCATCCTACGTGTGATTCCTGGCATCTTCCCAAAATGCTCCCCACCCACGCGAAGCGAAGGGAGGGGTCGAGCGAGCGCCAGCAAGTTCGGGGGCGGGCCAAATGCTAGCGACCACTTTGCTGGCAGAATTTTTCCATCAGTCCCAGAGTCTCGTCGCTGACGTGATGCTCGATCCCTTCGCTGTCGATTGACGCCGTTCGTTCGCTGACGCCCAGCGTTCGAAGAAACAAGAAGACGATCTCGTGCCGTCGCTGTGAAAATTGAGCCAGGCTGCGGCCTTTGTCGGTCAGTGTGACCGGAGCATACGGTTGAGCATCCACGTAACCGTCTCGCTTCATCCGAGCGACGGCGCGGTTGACGGTGACATGGCTGACGGCAAAACGCTTCGCCAGATCTCGAACGCGGCAGACCCCGAGCCTGGCTTCCAGTTCGGCAATGGCTTCGACGTAATCCTGCGTCAGCTCTGTCGCGTGATCGCGGCGAGTTCGCTGGTGGCCTTTGGTCTGAGTCTTCTGTTCTTTCACGATGGTCCTCATGTGGGATGAGCCCGATTTGGCCGCACATGTTCTGCCCGACCAGTCGTGTGGCCGGGTTGTACAAAATGCCGCTTCTTTTTCCACCTGAGGACTTTCACTCACCATTGCACGTTTTTCCCCTGGCCGTCTTTGGGACCATGAAGGATGGATTCGGAATCTGAACAGGAAAGTCGCTCAGAGAGGCTCGCACGGTTCGATCTTCCGAATCAGGCTCAGCGTCGCTCAGAGCCCTGTTTTGTCTCTGGAGAGCAGAAACCATGGCATGGATTTTTGTTGGTGGCAGCCAGCGCAGCGGAACATCTGTCATGCAGCAACTGCTCTGTCAGTCCGCGCTGACGAATCCTTACGTGTTTGAAGCCAGCTATCTGCGACTTCAGGTCAGCCTGTACAAAGACACCAAGACTAATTTCTCCGGAAATCACGCGAGCTACTTTGGCGACGAAGCAGGTTTGAGGCAGTTTAGTTCGCTGGTCGTGCGAGCCTTCCTGGAACAAAGCCGAAAGAACCTTGGCAACCCAGCGCATCTGGTCCTGAAGGAACCTCATCTGACGCGAGTCTGGCCGGAACTGTACGAACTGGTCCCGGAATCGATCTTCCTTCTGATGATTCGTGATCCGCGGGATGTGATTGCATCGATGGTTGAAGTCGGACAGAAGCAGGCTCAGATCGGCCAGCGATATCTGTTCACTCAGCGCAACATCCCCGAACTCTGTCAGCACTTTCTGGCCTTCTACGCGCCTGTGCTGAATATCTCCGACCCGGAGTTTCGCGAACGCCTGGCCATCGTGCTCTATGAGAACCTTGCGAGGAATCCTCGTCAGACATTGAAAGAAGTCTCAGGCTTCACCGGGATTGATTTTGAATCGATCAACGTTTCAGACACACCGGACACAGGACACGTGACTCCGGAAGTTCTCAGCCGCAGCGCCCACTACGCTCCGTGGGCCACAGAACTGAGCGGGAGGAAAGTCTCCGAATCGAAAATCGGCAACTACCAGAACGTCCTGACCGCTTCAGAGATTGCTGAAGTCGAAAACCACTGCGCTCCATTCTTCGAATGGTTCCAATACGAACGCCGCGCCGCGTAGGCAAGTGTAGAACGGTTGTCCCAACCGTTTACCATTCTACGGTTCGATTTTCGTCGGGGCTTTCTCATGGCACAATGTGTGCCATGAGTCTCTGGCAGACAATCCGGCGAGAATACCATTCGTGGCGCACGATCCTCTTCGTTGCGATGACGCTGATGTTGTTCTGCGCGGGGTGTCGGTTGCCGGAGGTGAAGGGTGATGAGACTTCGAAGGCTCGGCAGGTCGCGCAGTATCAGTCGGCGAACTTTCTGATTCACACGGATCTGGCCGAAGAGGATGCTCAGGAGCTGCTGGAGCGGCTCGAGACCATGCTGACTCTGATCTCCCGCTACTGGGGCGCGCCAGTGCGGAAGAAGATCGTGTGCTACATCGTGGATGATCCCGCGAACTGGCCGGATGGAAGTCTTTCGCCGCAAGCTCTGGCGACCGTCCGCAACGGCGGCATCACGAACGCTGCCGGAGTGAAGCGGGGCCGAGTCAACGACATGACGGCCGTTGTGTACGCGTCCACAAAGTTTGGAACGCCCTCGCATGAAGCCGTTCATGCCTATTGCTATCACGCGTTTGGAACCACTGGTCCGACATGGTATGCCGAAGGAATGGCCGAGCTGGGAAACTACTGGGTGGAAGGCGATGACACGGTGAACTGTCCTGACTATGTCGTCGAGTTTCTCAAGTCGTCACCGCGGCCAACCCTGCAGCAGATCACGGACCCGGATCATCGGACAGGTGATGGCTGGAAGAACTATGCCTGGCGATGGGCGCTGTGTCACTTTCTGGCACACAACCCGAACTATTCCGAACGATTTCGTACGCTCGGAATCAGCCTGCTGAGCAATCGAGGCGGAACGATTGAACGCGCATGGCCGTCGCAGATGGAGGAACTCGAATTTGAATTCGAATTTTTCCTCGACCATCTTCAGATCGGATTCGATGTCTCGCGCTGCCGCTGGGACTGGAAGGCTCGCTTCCGTGATGCCTCGTCCAAAGCGACTCGTTGCACTGTCAAAGCCAATCGAGGATGGCAGGCATCTCTGGTCAAAGCGAAGTCAGGGCAGAGTCTGCGACTGAAAGCAGACGGTCAATGGACGACCGATGTGAACGAAGCACCGTATTCCGGTCGAGGCAGTCCGGTGACGGGCAAAGGCAGAATCCTTGGCTGTGTGAAAACGGATGAGGGACTGACGGAAGAATTTGTCATCGTTACGGACCGAAGTTTTCAGCTTCCCGCGGACGGCCCGTTGTATCTTCGCTGCGAAGATGAATGGACCAGCCTGAGCGACAACGATGGCCAGCTGGAGATTTCCCTGTCGGCAGAAATTGCCGAATGACGCGTCGATGGCGGCGGGCATTCAGTCGTTTGTTCAGCTGAGTTCGGCAGGATTTGCGTCTCCTTGCCGAGGAAAAACACTCAACCATTTTTTGAGCGTCGATTCGGCCCAAAAAGGCTCAAAGGCCCCTTCACGGACGAATTCCCGCCTGGATACTCTGCCGGTCCCATTTCACCGGCGGTGTCGTTATGGACATTGCAGTCGCAGTCTGACAGCCGCCGGAGAGACATGATTCTGAGCAATGGCTCTCAAGGATGAGCAGGCCTATGAGCAGTAATAACTCGATTCCCTGCAAGCAGACTCGGTGCAATGCCGTCACTCCGCGAATTTCGGGACTGATGCTGACCGCGGTCCTGTCGATCACAGGCTGCTGTGGCGGCCGAGGCGGTGATGATCTCACCAGCGCTCAGCTTCACGCACGAGACCTGTATGCTGAGAATGCTCGACTCCAGGCGGCCCTGAACGAAGCGACCGCCGCGGCTCAGGGACTTGGCTGTGAAAACCAGGCTCTTATGGCACAGCTCGCTGATTCTCAGGGACAGATGTCCGCTATGAATGATCGGCTGAAGAACCTGGCCGATGAACGAGCCGGCCTGGCCGATCGATACGCGAAGGCTTTGAATGACACGATGACGGATCCTTCGGGCACCAACCCTGCACTTGCTGGCGAAGGATTTGATTACGATCCGGCAACCGGCCTGCATCGATTCCGCAGTGACATTCTGTTCGATCTGGGAAGCGACGCGATTCGCCCTGAAGCCGGACCAACGATCAAGGAATTCGCATCGAGCGTGACAGCAGGTTCCGCGAAAGGTCTTCGCATTCTGATCGTCGGACACACGGACGATCAGAACATCGTTCGACCGGAAACCGCGTTGAAGCACCCAACCAACTGGCATCTGTCGACAGACCGAGCTGATGCGGTAATTCTTGAGCTGCTGAAGCTGGGAGTGGAACCGGATCGCATTGCCTCGATGGGCTACAGCGAATTCCATCCGCTTGAAAAATCCACCACCGAACCGGCTCGCCAGCGCAATCGTCGAGTCGAGTTGTTTGTCGTGCCAAGCGACCCGAACGTAGCTCGCTGGGATCCCGCCAACGCAATTCGATAATCGTGGCTCGTGTCTCCGACGCGAGAAACATCCCTCACATCCCCACAAACGACATCCCGCCTCGGAGTGTCGGGGCACTGTGAGCTCTGGGGCTGTCCAGCCGATGATGGAGTAATCGTGAGCGAAACGCTTCCGGAACCTTTGGATGTGATTGCCGTCGGCGCGCATCCGGACGATGTGGAAATTGGCTGTGGTGGCACGCTGGCTCGCATGGTCCAGCTGGGATATCGAGTCGGCATTGTCGATCTGACCGATGGTGAACCAACTCCCTTGAGTCCCGGACCGGAAGTGCGACTGCAGGAAGCTCAGGCCGCGGCAAGAGTCCTGGGCGTTCAGATGCGTGAGACGCTGACTCTTCCGAACCGTCGGCTGTTCGACAGTTTTGAATGTCGAGTCGAGCTGGCCAAAGTGTTTCGTCGATATCGTCCGAAAATCGTCATGGGCATTGCCGACAAAACGCCGATGGCTTCGCCGGATCACTGGCAGGCGATGCAAATTACAGATGCCGCCGTGTTTTATTCTCGTCTGTCCAAATGGGACGAGCACTTTGATAGCTTGCCCGTGCATCGAATTCAGAAACAGATATGGTACCCGCTGGGACTGCAGACCCTGAATCATCCTGCGGGCGGCGGAGCCTTCGTTTCGGATATCTCCGCGACGCTTGCGATCAAGATTCAGGCGATCCGAGCGTATGAGACACAGTTTCCGCCAGGCAAGGATCGAGTCTTTCGACTGGTCGAAGGTCAGGGGCGGATGCTGGGAGCGTCGGCCGGATTGGAAGCCGGTGAGCTCCTGATTTCCGCAACGACGCTGGGGCTCACCAATGTCGTTGCAACCCTGTGCGAAACTCAGGGGCACTGAACTTCACAGTCGCTGAGCGCCACTGTGAGTCTGGAACAACGCAAAGCAAACGGTGATGCAAACGACTCCGATCAGCCTGACAGCACGTCCGAAGACGGTCATCGTGATTCACCCGCGTGAGCGACGCAGTAAGTGTTCGGTCGAACCGTTCCGCAAGAACCCGGACTACCTCTTCACGACGTTTCCTCATCCGGTTCCGATCGACCTCTCCAACTATGTTCGCATCGGAATCGGAGGCCCCGTGCTGTCCGAAGCCGACGATCAAAAGGGCCTGCTGCTGCTGGACGGAACGTGGAAGCGAGCCGCCAGCATGGAACCGTTCTATTCCCACGTGGAGCTGCGATCTCTGCCGCCAGTCAGAACGGCTTATCCTCGCAAATCAGAGATCTTTGAAGATCCCGAAGGCGGCCTCGCCACCGTCGAAGCCCTCTACACCGCCCTCCGAATCCTCGGCCGCGACACCACCGGAGTGCTGGACCAGTACTACTGGAAACAAAGCTTCCTCGAACTCAACGGCTGGCTCCCAGTGTAAAGCGATTGTCCTCAATCGCTCACCAAAGCTGACTTACACGCAACGCTCTGAAGGATTCTGTAGTAGATCTCGCCAGAGATCCCAGAGCTTTCGTTGATGACAGGAACTCTGGCGAGTTCCACTACAGCGCGGAGCCACGGAAATTCGCTGCAGAGATTTTTCGCAGCGCACGGTGGGGCGGAACCGTTGAGCATTTGGCATTTTTCCAATTTTTCACTGGCACATCTGCCTCGAAAAGTCGTAAAGTTCTGACGCTTCGTTCCAATTCTTGGGAACTTATGGCCTAAAAACGGCCGAAGAATGGGAACACACGGCTATTTTTCCAGTGTTTTGAAGCCTCTGGTATGCGATTCACCCAGGACAACCTGACTCCGATTTCTGGTCGATGCTTTGCGTCGATTCGTCGGATGATGGTGTGTTTGGCGGTTGTGCTGGGGTCTTCAGTGACGGGGCTTCAGAGTCTTCAGGCGGAAACTTGCGGGCATTACCTGTACCGCAATGGTCAGCCGGTGGCTCAGCACCATGGCCAGATGATGGTTCCGGATCAGCAGTCCGAAGAGAACCTTGCCGTACCGGAAGCGACCAAGAATCCGTTTGCTCCCTGCAATGGACCGCATTGTCGAAGCAATTCCAATCCGCTGTTGCCAGCCCAGGCGCCGGCCAGCATGACTCAGTCGACAGATCCAGCCGTTCTGCTGGACGCTTTGTTGTCGCTCATGTCCAGCAGTGACATGACCAGCCTGCCCGCATCTGAACGCGGGGCGCGCTATCAGGCAATGTCCATCTTTCGACCACCTTGTGCCTAGTCCGGGGCCATGCCCCTGGTTCTGAGGAGCCTGCCGGCTTGTCGCCAGATCGTCGCTCGTGTTGTTTGCCTGCTCAGGCTGGCATAACGCATTAACGGACTCTTGGGCCTTTCGCTGGCACGGACGTTTGCGCTTGGTTCGGCGGAGCGAACCGCGACTTTGGTGCATTCGCTTCTTCAAAGCCTCATCGTAGCGCTGTTGCTTCAGCGCCACTCAACGAGTCTCTGGCATTAGTGCCAGCTGCAAACTTGATGCTCAAGGTTGGTTCATCCGTACTTATTGGGCCATTTTTTCTTCGCGCCCGATTCCGATTCCAGATGGTCATTTTGCCGCACGATTTGTGCAGGACATAAAGCTATGAGAAAGTCCTCTTCACGCCGAAACGCGTTTACTCTGATTGAACTGCTGGTGGTCATTGCCATCATTGCAATTCTGGTCGCTCTGCTGCTGCCGGCTGTCCAGCAGGCTCGCGAAGCTGCCCGCCGAACACAGTGCAAAAACAATCTGCATCAGCTGGGCATTGCCATTCACAACTATCACGACACCTACGGCTGCATTCCAATCGCTGACGTCGATGGCAGCTCAAATCCTGTCTCTGCTCATGCTCGTCTGCTGCCTTACATCGAGCAGGACAATCTCTACAAGCTGGTTGACTTCAACGTTCCTTACAACCATGCGAACAACACAGTCGCTCGCAACACAGAACTGCCGGCATTCCGATGTCCGTCCGATCCGACTCGACTTCCGGCCGCTGTCGGTGGTCGAAACAATTACTATTGGAACGCCGGAAGCGGGATCGTGATGTACTCATCAGGTGCAGCAGGCCAGCCAAGCTCCAATGGAATTGTCTTCCACAATACTCGCATTCGTTTCAATGACATTACTGACGGTCTGAGCAACACCGCTGGCATGTCGGAGAAGCTGACCGGCGACGGAAACAACGGAATCTCGACACCGGTTGTCGACACCTATCGTCCAGGCACCTATCCAAACACACCGGACGAAGCAATGCAGCAGTGCAACGCGACGAACGTGTCCGACCTGTCTCTGCAGGGATATTCCAACGTCGGTGGTCCATGGCTGCAGCAGTATCACTCGACAAACCAGTACAACCACGTGCTGCCACCCAACGGACGCTCCTGCATGTTTCCTCCTGGACGCATTGCAACAACCGCCAACAGCCAGCACACGGGCGGCGTTCAGATTCTGCTGTGTGACGGATCTGTTCGCTTCGTCACAGAAAACCTGGACCTGAAGATTTGGCGCAGTCTCGGCAGCCGCGATGGCGCGGAAGTTCTGGGCGAATTCTAGTGCGCCCCAGCAGTTTGATCCCAGGTTGATCCTGGTAGCTTGGGCTTACGGCGAGCGGGATGCCAATCCACTGATTGGCACGATCGATACACGACAAATCCTGGCACTGACGTGCCCCGCTCGCCGAACGATTTCCTTGAGCCCACCCGGTTCGGTTGATGCCGGTGGGCGCAGGCGTTTGCATTACTCATCGCCTGCGAGGTTCGATAGTTCTCTCTCACTTTCGTTCGCGAAGTACGGTCATGAAGACACACATCACGATGGTTCGACGTTCATTCTGCGCCGCAATGATCGCTTTGCTCGCCGGATGCAGCTCAGAGACTCCAAGCTACCCGCTCGACAAAGAGCTTGCCCGCGACTCGGTCAAGAAAGCCATGCAGGCCTGGGTCGACGGAAAGAAGCCGGCCGACCTGAAGCCGGACATTATTGTGGGAGACGCCGGCTGGGAGCAGGGGAAGCAACTTCTGTCCTTTGAAATCCTGCCTGACGAATTCACAGATGGATCAAACCTGCACGTTACAGTCTCAAGGAAGTTCGACGGCGGGAAATCGGCGGAGTCCAAAGTGACGTATATCGTCGGTACGTCTCCCGTTGTGACGATCTTCCCGCAGTAGTGGATCTCGCTCTGCACTGCTGTTAAGAACGTTGTAGTGGATCTCGCCAGAGATCCTCGACTTTCGTTGATGAAGGAGCTTCATTCTTTCAGGATGGGCTTATTGGTTTGCAGTCGCTCAGACAAGTCGTGACAATCGGAGATCCTGCCTTCCCGTTTGTCCTTCCTGCTGAGGATTGTCGATGCTGATTCCGCGACTGCTGTGTGCTTTCCTGATCATCCTCATCTCGTCCGAAACTCTGGCAGATGTTGGTGTTGGTGCAAAACCCATCAGCGGCGCGGAGATGCTGCTGGATGGTTCGCGAGAAATGTTGGACGCGAAATGGACCTACTGGCAGGGACCTGGTTTCCGGTCGTCACTGCCGATCAAATGGAAGGTCGTGGATGACCCGGTCGACGGAGGAAACGCGATCCAGACGGATGACCCTGCGGCGGCGGGCGGACGTTTTGGTGCGGCCGATATTGTTACGAAGGACGAATATCGCGACTTCCGACTGCACGTTGAGCTGCTCATCGTGAATCCTGGCGGGAACAGCGGAGTTTACCTGCAGAACCGTCACGAAATTCAGGTGCTCGACGGCGACAATACTCCGCACGGAATGGCGGCCATCATCAACGAAGGCGAATCTCCGTACTACGCCTACAACGGTCGAGGCGCGTGGAATGCGTACGACGTCGTGTTTCGAGCGGCCCGCTTCAAAGACGGCAAGCGTTCCGAAAAGGCACGCGTCACGATGTATTTCAACGGGCAGAAGGTTCAGACCAATTTCGAAATCAATCAGGTGTGGGGCGGACCGAATTCCGGGATCGATGGAGGCAACGACGGCGGCAAAGGGATCACCGATACGCCAGGCGGAATCAAGCTGCAGTGCGAAGGGCACGACGTCCGCTATCGCAACATCTGGATCAAGAAGCTGAATCTGGAATCACCAGATACCGACTTCACGGAACCGCCGTCTGTCGCCTCAGGTGTGCCTCAGTCTGAGACGCTGCAAACGCTGTTCAACGGAAAAGATCTGAGCGGCTGGAAGGGCGATGCGTCTCGCTGGTCGGTGGTCAAGGGGATGATTCGAGGTGCCAACGACGACAGAGTTCCCAGCAGCACGTATCTGTTCACCGAAAAGCCGTATCGCAACTTCCGACTGCTGCTGGAAGTTCGCCAGACGATGAGCGACCGCCATTCGACGATGCACTCGGCCGTCGCCGCACTGGGAGAACAGTTCACCGATCAGGGCGACAACGCCTTCGGCTTCAAAGGTCCTTTGCTCATGTTCTGTCATGACTGGGGAATCTGGGATGCTCATCGGCGAAATCGAGTCGTTCCGGTGGGTGATGGTCCGAAGGTCGAACGCAAGGGCGAATGGAATCAGATCGAAATCCTGGTCCGCGGAGAACGAATTCGCTTTGCGGCCAACGGACGGGAGATTTTTGACTTTACGGACAAAGCGGAAATGCTGAAATCCAGTCCAGTCGGCCTGCAGCTTCACAGCAATGACCGGCCGCAGGAGTACCATTTCAGAACCATTCTGCTGTCCGAAAATCCTGACGATGTCCTGGTCACGGTTCCTTCCGGAAAGTAAGGCAGCGACAACAGGCAACGGCATCGCTGTGCTGTCCGTGTTGAATTCCGAGTTCCGATTTACAGGTCGTCCGGTCAGGACACCTGAATGAAAGAAAGGTCCCACATGTTGTTCATTCGAACGAATCTGCTTGCGGCACTGTCCGTGTTGACGATGCTGGCAACGTCTGTGGCTCAGGCTGGAGATACTCTGGTCTTTGAACCGCCGCAGAAGGCCACCAAACATATCGTGCTGGTCTCCGGGGATGAGGAATATCGCTCCGAGGAAGTCATGCCGATGCTTGGCAAGATTCTGAGCCAGAAGCATGGATTCAAGTGCACCGTTCTGTTCGCCTTTGGCCCTGACGGAGCCGACTACATTGACTCCAATAACCAGCAGGGAATTCGCGGCTTCGAGGCACTTGATACGGCCGACCTGATGATCATCGCCACCCGTTTTCGACATCCCGATGCGGAACAGGCAAAGCACATCACCAACTTTCTGAACGCCGGCAAGCCAGTGATTGGTCTCCGCACCGCAACGCATGCGTTTCGAGGCGGCGAGAAGTTTGGCGACAACCTGACGTTTGACCAGTTCGGCCGAAAGATCCTGGGCGAAGAGTGGGTTTCGCATCATGGCCATCACAAAGTCGAAGGTGCTCGAAGCGTCGTGGAAGCCGCCGCGGCAAAGCATGTGATTCTGAATGGTGTCAGCGATATCTTTGCACCCAGCGATGTGTACGGAGTGACTCATCTGACGGATGCGGACACCGTTCTGCTGCGAGGCGCCATTACGAAGTCGCTCGATCCGTCGTCAGAGATTCTGAAGGATGATGCTCGCAACAATCCGATGCAGCCGCTGGCGTGGATCCACAACTATGTGGCTCCGAATGGAACCAAAGGTCAGTCGTTCTGCACGACCGCAGGAGCTGCTGTGGACTTTGTTGACGAAGACCTGCGACGCCTGATCGTCAATGCCGCAATCAGCCTGACCGGTGGCGATGTGCCTGCGAAGGCCGATGTGGACTACGTCGATCCGTTCTATCCGACCTTCTACGGATTCATCAACGACAAGGATTACTACAAGAATCTGAACCTGAAGCCGGAAGACTTTGCACTGGGCAAAGCACCACATCGTGCAGACCCTCCAGGTAGTCCTGCATGGCCTTTCCGTCCCGTACCGGACAAGAAGTAGTGACGGCTTATGGCTTCCGAAGCAACGACATCCGGCGATTCTGTGACCATTGATCGCCAGGCTGCGCTTCCAAACATCTGTGTCTTCACCGGTGAAACGACAACGAAGACCATTCGTTGTTTGTTTCACTGGAAGACGATTCCATTCAATGCCAGCGTGAGCCCCGTCGAGACATTGATCGAGGGCCTGCGTTTTTATGTGAAAGACGTTCCAAAGGCATCGCTGCTGATGCCGGTCAGTGAATCCATCTATCGCCGCCGCAACATCGCCGTCTGTCTTATCGCCGTTACAGTCATTGCGGCGATTGCAACGTGTGTGTCACTGATCGTTGGACAGCAATGGATCGACGCCATGCCCAAAGGGCCACAGAAGCAGCAATTGAACGACCTGCTCATTCCGGCGATCGCGTTTGGAGGCTTCGCCATCATTGCAACCAGCGCACTGATTGCGAATCGTCTGATGCCGGGACTCACGACGAAACTGAAAGTGCTTGAAATTACGGACTCGCACGTGCGTCTGAGTGGTGCTTGCGAAGCGTTTCGAAGAGCGGTTGAAGGCCGTGTGTGAGCAATGAGGCAGCGTCTCGCAGCCCGCCCCCGAGCTTGCTGACGCTCGCTCGACCCCTCCCATTGCTTCGCATGGGTGGGGAGCTTTCAACGGGCGAATCATGATGCGTGATGGAGTACCAGCGTCATCATGCGCTGGAGTTCAGCGTCGGGCATGCGGTTGTCGAACGGCAGGATGACCATCTGTTCCATCATTCGCGCAGTGGAAGGAAGTTCTCCGACGGGTCGAAGACTGCTGGAGCGAGTGGCGTCGAAGCCTGCGGACCAGAGTGCCTTCACAAGTTCGTCCGGGCGATTCGACAGGACAGCAAGGATCCACCATGTGGGCCGCATCGCGGCGTGTCCGAGCACGGTCATGTTCCGCGAAAGACGTTCGGCCGCCTGTGTTCCGCGCGTGGTCCGTTGCTGCATGGAGGCAGAAGTGTCCTGGGCCAATCGATAGTCCATCATGTCGAGCAGGGCAGGGCAGGGCTGTCGACGAATTCTGGAAAAGAAATCCGGTCCAGGATAAGCGCGCGAAGAAGCGGCGACAAAGGGATCGTGCGTTGTTCCAAACAGGCGTGCCGTTCCCGCCAGAAGTCGCATGGGGATTCGTCCGGACAGAGCCATCAGAACTCCGTGACGGACGATTCGACGCTGATAATCCCCGCGTGACTGCACGGGCCATTCCGCGTGCAGTCTCTGCATTTGGCTCAGCAGAGCACCATTCTGGACTCGCATCAAACCACCGCCCAGCGCAGTTGCGGTCTTGATGGTCCCGAAGCTGAACATCGACACATCGGCCAGCGTTGGTTCGGTGTGATCGTGCCCGATCCATGACTGAGCACAATCCTCGATCAGGCAGATTCCGTGAGCATCGCACAGAGATCGAAACGGCGCGAGATCGCAGAGTCCCCCAAACAGATGAGCGATCACCAGGGCTTTCGTCCGTGGTGTGATTCTGCTGGCCACTTCAGCCACCGACGGGCAAAGAGTCTCCGGCTGGATCTCAAGGCCAACGGGAACCAGACCGTGTTCCTTCACGATGCGAGGCATGTCCGGGATCGTGAGCCCGGACATCAGAATCTCATCACCGCGTTTCCAGCCGGAAGCTGTGATCAGAAGATCAAAGCCGCTGCGAACGGAGAGAACCGGCAGCAACGTCGCGGGAGAATGGCTCGCTTCAGCAACGCCCTTACGCGAAGTCGTCAGAACCGTGTTGGCGCGACTTTTCAGCGCACACTGGAAGGCATGCCACAGGTCCCGCCACGTCAGATCAATCCGTTTGCGAATCCACATGTTCGTCCCCTCGACAGGATGAGAACATTTCACAGGATTCGGTGACGTGTGGGAAGCGCGTCGCTCACTGTTAATCAGAGAGTCACTGCAGACTCGCACCAAAGCACGAGTCTGCAGTATTCCTCCGCACCTACCGTGACTTAAGGGTTTGTCGACGCCAACAACGGAACCACGGGCGAGTTATCGCACCTGAGCTTCAAATGTGATCGTTCCGGAGGCGTGGCCTTTGAGCGGAGCGTCCAGCGTGAATGTCAGCACGGAGCTGCCTTCGCCGTTGGGTTCGACGGATACTGCGCCGGGATGAGTTTCATCGATCGTTGCGGAGCCATCGACGTATTGCAGACGTGAGGTCAGGTTGTCGACGATCTTCACGTCGTAGACATCGAAGTCGCCGGTGTTCTGGAAGCGAATCGTGAACTTCACGACGTCGCCGGACTGAGCTTCTTCGCGATCGGCCAGTTTGATGATCAGCAGATTGCCCTTGGTCTTACGCTGATCTTCCACACCAACGGTCTGCTGCGCTTTGAAGGTCGAGCGAATCTGCGTCGCTGTTGACGTCGAAGCGCTGATGACCGGGTATTGATCACGAGTCCAGGTGATTGCATTGCGGACGCCTTCCGCAATCTCCAGGCGATCTCTGCGATTGAACGTGTTGGTTCCTGCGTAGTAACGGCCTTCGTGTCCTTCGTCGACTTTGCGATTCTGATTGGCAGCACTGTTACCCTGAGACGCCGCTGGTGGCATTGCTCCGTTCATGCCGTCCACACGATCTCGAGTTTCCATGCCGTGCAGAATCGTATCATGCACATTCTCCTGAGGAGCCCGGCCCGTTTTGACGTTGCCAACCGCGAGTGCATCCCGTGCTCCGGCTGCCTTGTCGACCTTCGTGTCAGCAGACAGAGTCGTCACTGTTCGCACAGAACCGAATCGAGGCGCGTAGACCGCGACTCGATTGGAGACCGCCGTGCGCTGGTCACCGGTGTGGTCCGTGAATCCCGCGACTGTGTCTTCGGATTCGATGCCGGATCGTTGAGGTGTATGCACGGAAGCCGGATAGTGTCCATCTCCGCCATCGTAGACGTATTCGTCCGGGTACATTTCCGCGAGTGACGACCAGGCGACGGTCTCGCGACGATAAATCGGCGGGCCGTTTGGATCGCATTCCACGCGAGGCTCAGCCGGATAGAATCCTGGAGGACATTCCTGCTCGACCTGTTCGGCCTGATAGGACACAAGCTGCACCTTGCCAGCCGACGGGTGTCCTCTCATCGGGTCAATTGGAGCCGAAGGGTGTGAAGGGATCCGAGCAACGCCGGCACCCTCTTCGGACGCTTCGGGAATGGCCTCTGAATCTTCGGGATAGGTCGCCTGCACAGGAACCGCTTCACCTCGCGACTGCTGTTCCAGCATTTGTGGCGTTGTCGTCGAGTAGACGTGATCCGGTTCCTGACGGGCGCGTGACGTCATGCCACAGCCCGGAAACGCCAGAAGGCTGGACCCTGCAAAAGTGCAGGCCAGCAGACGTCGAAGAAATTTGTCCTGTGATGTCATTCGATGCGTCCTGAAATCTGGCAGAAGATCGTGATCATCGCTTGTCACAGAAAGACAAAGCGACTTTCCTGCAGGCTAGTTTTGTGTTCGCTGAACAACTCCTGCGGCCTGCTGTCGAGGCTTATTCGACAGTCGGGCTACGCCGGCATTCACGGGCACTGATTTGCCAAGGTCAACAGCACCACCGGTGCCGAAGAAGGAAATCGGCGTGTTCATCGCTGTCGGTGTTCGACCACCAATGCGAACAATCACCATCGGACGTCCAAGCCGCTCTGCTTCTTCGAGTGCATTGGCACCCTGAGGCACAGAAATCGGAATGTCGCGTCGCAGAGGATCCTGAGTTGCAGCCAGCTGAGGTTCTTCGAGGTACACAACTCGTGTGACCAGCTGACCATTCGCAGCGGCTTCCAGATCATCCTTCGTCAGTACGATCGGGATTGGATAGTTCAGAGTACGTCCAACCGGAGGATGGAGGCGATCCAGAATCTCGATCGACGGATACAGCTCCACACCGGGAAGTTCCGGCATGTCAGCGACTCGCAGCCGGTAAAGATGCCCCGCATTGACAGACGCAAGAGCAGGAGCAGCAAGCACCGCAGAGGGTTCAGGGTTAGCCGAATAAATCGCGACGGTCCCTTCGGACGGCAGCTCGATTCGAATCGGCTGAAGATAGTACGGATCATCCTGACGAACTCTGGCCATCATTTCCGCCGTGTAACCTGGAGCAACACGATCAGAAAACGGATAGTACATCTGCTGCGCTTCGGCTGTACTGACCGACAGCAGACCAGCGGTCAGCAGTGTCAGACTGCAGAAGAAGTGACGAGGCAGAAGAGACATCGGAAGTCCTTTGTCAGACAGATCAGTGACAGCGAGCTGGCAGGCTCCGCCGGGTCAGGGGCTTCTCAGCCCTTGCTCGGCTTATGACACAAAAAGAGGGCGAAGGAAGCTTGCGCTTCGATCGCCCCCGCAATTATGGACTTGTGTGAAACAGCATTTTCACAACTTGTCTTCCGTCCAGGAGAGATCTGAAACGATGGATCAGAATCCGTAGACGTTGGCAGCTCGTGACTGTGGATGAGCCACTTCACCAGGAGCGTACACAGGATTGGTTTCCTTGTACTGAATGTGCTTCACTGGAGCTGGCAGGCTGTAGCCTGGGCTGTGTTCCACATCGATCAGCATGTGGTCAACTGGTTCTGGCAGCTTGTTGTCGCTCAGGTTGCGAACCGTGTGAGACTGCAGACCAGCCGGGCCACCGAGTGGCAGGTGTGGAGGACCTGGCAGACCGATTGGAGTTGCTGTCATTGGCATACCCCAGACAGGCGTTGGGCCCATGCCTGAGACTGGAACCGGCATGCCTGGAGCACCGCCACCAGCAGCAATCATGGCACCTGGAACACCCTGAACGTCGGCTGGAATCACACCGATTGGAGTCGGAGGAACATACTGACCGGCTTCTCCGTCCATGCGAGTGAAAGACACTGGCTGAACAGTACCGTCTGGCTGAGGAGCCAGCTGAGGTTCGTCGAAATTCATTTCCTTGTTGCCGACTCGCAGAACCAGCATGATGGTTCCCATGCGCTCTGCCTGAGCGATCGGGTCAACACCTGGGTCCAGAGTTGTCGAGACCAGAGTTTCGACACCAGCGATGGCTCGAGCCTGGAATTCCGGATCTGGCAGGTAGATGACCTTGGTCACCATGTTGTTGCTTCGGATGTGCTCGATGTCTTCTTCGGTCAGCTCCACTGGAACTGCATTGTGCTGCAGGTAAGCCAGTGTGTTTGGATGACCGGTTCGCACTTCCAGAGTCGGATAGAGGCTCTTGCCTTCCCATCCTTCACCCGGAATGTTGTTGAAGACCAGCTGGTAAATGGCTCCCTGTGGGAAGTCCGCTCGTCCTGGAGCGATAATCTGGTTCGAAGCCAGAACGCTGCCGGACAACCAGCCGACTGACATTCCTTCGTCGGCCAGGAACTTCACCTGAGTCGACATTGGAGGACCAGCCATCATTCCGCCTGGCTGAGCCAGCATGCCCATCACGCCGGGGCCTGGCCCATCCACCATCGGACCGGGATGCTGAAGCATCGCCGCCGGAGGTGCGACATACTCATTGGAACTCACCACGCTCTGGCCGTCGATGCCGGCACAGCCCATGCAGACGACCACCAAGGCGCCCAGGGCTAGAAAGTAATATCTCATCGCAACCCCTTCCTTGAGATGCCTTGTTGATCGTTCCTGATGTTCGATCCAACGGCAGCCCGCAGATGACCGTACCCTCAAATGCTCTTGACTGTGCCGACCGTCTTCAGTTTTGCTGTCGACCCTGACAGGGGACGACCGGTAAACTAAGCAACGCAGTACTGAACCCATCAGTCCTGCGCTGGAACTCCGGCTTTTCCGCGGTTTCGATTGACTCCGACACCTTCAGTGCCGCACCATTCGATCCGCTGACGAAAGATCAGCCCGATGTTCCAACGGTCCTTCTCTTCTCTTTTCGGGTCGTCAGATCTCGAATCTTTGGCAAATCCATCAAATTCAGAACATGAATCACAAACCTCAAATCCCGCCTGTCTTGCCAGCACTCACGGCCTTCCTGTCTCTGGCAACTCTTGTGATGTCAGTATTTTCACTGGCAAACCTGGGATTTGCTGACGAATCAAAGGCTCAGGCCACCGACGAGAAGAAAGCCGATCCGGCAGAAAGTGCGAAATCAGACCCTGGTCTTCCAGCGGCCGATGAGATCCTGAACCAGGCGCGAACAAAGCTGGAGGGACTGGAATCGCTGAAGTGCGACCTTCACCAGACGGCCCTGATCGCCGGCATGAAACTTCAAGCATCCGGCTCCTATGTTGAAGCGGCCGGAGACAAGGTTCGGCTGGAACTCAACATCTACGCGATGACGCCCATGAAGGTGGAAGACAGCAAGTCACCTTCTCTCGATGACGCTGCACCGGAATTCAAAGAGGCCGACAATCGAGGCACGCTGCTTCAGGTTTGTGACGGCACCGTCGTTCATACGTCCTGGAAGAACGGCGACAAACAAACGCTGTTTCGTCGAAATTTGCGGGACATTCAGGCGTCTGTTGCTGGTGTGGAAAAGTACGACGCTCAATCAGTGGCGATGGATCTTGGTGTCGGCGGCCTGAGGGGACTCATTGCTCGATTACAGAAGAATATGCTGTTTGTTCCCGTCAAGATGGAGAAAAACGGCGAGCGTGATACCTATGAAGTGACCGGCCGATGGAACGACAGGGTTCGCAAGGAAATCTTCAATTTGCCGGAAGGCACTGTTGTCGATTCGCGTCCGTTCGTTCCGGAATATGTCCGGATCTACATTGATCGCGAAACCATGCTGATTCGACGCATTCAGTTCTGGAAACGAAGCATCGATCAGACGCAGAAGCTGGCCCGTCCTCTTTTGACACTGGACCTCAAGAACCTCAAGCTCAATGAGCAGGTTGACCCCCAGAACTTTTCTTTCACGCCACCCGAAAATGCGGCGGAGGAAGACCAGACAGAAGCCATTATTCAGGCGATTAAGCAGGGTTTGAATCCTCCTCCGGCCCAAACCCCTGGTCAGGCACCTGGCGGTGCAGCACCGGCACCAGCAGGTCAGACACCAGCAGCTCCAAAGTAATCGTGAGCCGGTTTGGCTGCCTGTTGAAAAAACTTGATGCGGTTCGGTACCGTTGCAGGATGTTGACCAGCCGGTTTTGCCGATTTCCATCCCTAACCTGGTTCGAGCAGTGGACTTGGGATTTCAAATAGAGAAAATTCGAGAGAAATCCTGAAGGCCGTGGACGCCTTGTTCCGATGTCCGTGCCGTGGAATTGTCTCCTTTTCTCTCTGACCAATCTGGTCTCCGTATCCCAAATCGGAAAGCTGCGTGCTGCGAGGGGACGCATCAAAGGCGATGAAACCACGTTCGCCCGCGGTCAACCGCGGGCTTTTTCGTTGTTGGACTCGGGGGCTCACCCCGGAAAACTGCCGAGCATGGAAATTGTGCGTCAAGCGTTTCTTCACTCCTTTACAAGCGCTGGGACCTGACGCTATACTCCTTGGCTCTTTCCCGTGAAAGTCTATACAAAAGTTCAGTTCGCGATCCTTGGGTAACTGAGGAATGTGTCGCGGAGAAGTCGAATGCCAAAGCAAAAAACCCATAAGGGAATGAAACGCCGTTTTCGAGTGACCGCATCTGGAAAGGCCAAGCATCGCTCGGCTTCCCGTGGCCACTTGCAGAGCCATAAGAGCCCGAAGCGTAAGCGCGGTCTCCGACAGGACGGTGTAGTGGATGGTGCCGAAGCCCGCAAGATTGTGGATGCTCTTCGCCCAAGTCTGTAATTGAAGATTCCTTGTCCCTGGTTCTGAAGGTCTGGTCTCATGCGTGCTCGATACGGAAAAGCCCGTCACCGCGCCAAGAAGCGTTTGTTCAAAGAAGCGCGTGGTAATTTTGGTGGTCGCAGCAAACTGCTGCGTACCGTCAAAGAAACGATCATTCGATCCCGCGCCTATGCGACTCGGGACCGTCGAGTTCGCAAGCGTGAATTCCGCGCTCTGTGGATTACACGTATCACCGCTGCAGTTCGTGAGCGAGGCCTGTCCTACTCAGCCTTCATGCACGGCCTGTCACTGGCCAGCATCGCTCTGAACCGCAAGCAGCTCAGCGAGCTGGCTGTTCAGAACCCGGAAGTGTTTAACGAACTGGTTGAGGCATCAAAGAAGGCTCGCGCTTCAGCAGCGTGATCTGACTTCGGTGATGCCTTCACAGGCTTCGCCGACTGACGAAATCAAAACGAACGGGCGAGTCTGTGATCAGACTCGCCCGTTTTCGTTGGTCTTCTGCTACACTCAGCATCGTTCCTCTGACAGCCAGCACTCACCGCAAAGTGCCAGTGCCGTTTGTTTTGTTGTGAGATCGTCATGGAAATTCTGAACGCATTCAACGACTACGAATCAGCCGCCCTTCAGGCCATTACTCAGGCGAACGACACGGATGCTCTGGAGAAGGTCCGCATCGAATTCCTGGGCCAGAAGAACGGCCGAATTCGAGACCTTCAGAAGCTGGTCGGCACTGCGAAACCCGAAGAGAAGCCAGCCGTTGGAAAGCGATTCAACGAAGTTCGCAACAGCGTCTCCGCCAGTCTCGAGTCCAAGGCAGAACAGCTGAAGAACTCCGCGCGCCAGAAGGCCGCGTCCGACTTCGACGTCACTCTTCCCGGCGAGCGTCCTCGCATCGGCCAGCTGCATCCGATTACTCAGGTCATGGGTGAGTTTCGCGAGCTGATGGGTCGCTTCGGCTTCACCGTGGTGGACGGTCCTGAGCTGGAAGATGAACGCCACAACTTCGAAGCGCTGAACATCCCGGAAGATCATCCTGCCCGCGACCCGCTCGACAACTTCTACGTGGCGTGTGCTTCCGCTGCCGCCGGAGGACCAGTCCTTCTGCGCAGCCAGACATCGACCGTTCAGATTCGCACGATGGAGTCGATGAAGCCTCCGGTTCGCATCGTTTCACTCGGGCGCGTTTACCGTCCGGACACGATCGATGCGACTCATTCGTGCATGTTCCATCAGATGGAAGGCCTGCTGGTAGACCGTCACGTCACGATGGCTCAGCTGAAGACGGTCCTCAGCCAGTTTGCTCGCAGCTTTCTGGGACCTGACGTCGAGATTCGATTCCGCCCATCGTTCTTCCCGTTCACGGAGCCTTCTGTCGAAGTCGACATGAAGTGGGGCAATTCCTGGATGGAAATCGGCGGCGCGGGCATGGTGGATCCGAACGTCTTCGCAGCGGTCGGCTATGACCCTGAAGAGTACACTGGCTTTGCGTTCGGACTCGGAATCGAACGCTTCTGCATGAAGCACTTCGGTGTGGATGACATTCGGCGCTTCTACGAAAACGATCTCCGCTTCCTGACCCAATTCTGATGCCGCTGCAGACCGTAACGATCTCCGGGCGTTCGATTGAGTTTGAGCTGCCGGATCCCGACGCGATGCTGAATGAAGCCGTGGCCGGCGAAGCCGCTGGAACTCCGGGCTGGGATCCGTACTGGGGAATGCTCTGGGCCGCAGCAACGCCGACCGCAAAGCTGATGCAGTTTCGCCCCTCCAGCGCGATCACCGCGCTGGAGCTGGGTTGCGGAGTCGGCCTGACCGGCATCGCCGCGCTACAGGCGGGACTGGACGTGACGTTTTCGGATCAGTCACCTGCTGCCGTCGAGATGGCATGTCGCAACGCGGCTCGGAACGGCTTCCCTTCCGCAAAGGGTCTTGCCTTCGACTGGCAGTCTCCGCCCGACAATCAGTTCGATCTTCTGTTCGGCAGCGACATCCTCTACGACCCCCGAGGCCATTCACCTCTGCTGGTTACGATGAGTCGCATGTTGAATCCTGGCGGACAAGTCTGGATTGGCGACGCCGGACGAGCCCATGCCCCCGCGTTCGTTTCCCTGGCCCAGGCCGCCGGATGGCAAGTCCAAAACCGCGACCCCCACTTTCGCCCCCTCCACCAACCCGCCCATCTCCAATACCGCCTTCTGATTCTGACCAGACCGTAGTACCAGCGGGTGGAATTGGTCTGACAGAAAATGTGCGACAAAAGATGGAACTGCATTCATTGTGTCCAGTCAGCGATTTGCAGTCCCGGAACTTTTGAATAGTCAACGACGTTTCGCGTCAGCAGCAATGCTCCATGGCACAAACATGACGCCGCGATCTTCAAATCCATGGTGCCAATTCGGATCTTTTGACTCCCATTCAAGACAGCTCAGGTGATCTGTGTCCAGCACAATCATTCTGCTGTGTCCGGTGACCTATCCGCCTTCCGAATCTCTTCGGCAAGCTTCATTGCTGTCGCATAGACCTCGTCGTCTTTGAAGGAGCCCGCAACCTGCTCCCACCAGGGCAGTGTTTTCTGGTCCAGTCGCGAAATATGCTCCAGTTGCCGAACTTTCTGTTCGAGCAGCAGAATTCGTTCTTCGACATTTCCGGCAGTCATCTCTTGACTCCAGCGAGTTTAAAAAGGCGTGTTCATTATGGGGAACCCACGGCTGATATCGCAAGACGAAACACGTCTCCAAGACCGCGTGCTGATTCTGACCCGGTCGTTCAGCGTGCTGAGTTGTCGGGCAGGCTGGACAAGCAGTGTTGTGTCAGTAGCATTCGCGGACGTGTTCTTTGGACGAAGCTGCTTTGTTCGGACCATGCAGTCTACGCAAGAACGCAGCTCGCGCGCATGGTGGGTGCGAGTGAACGGGTGACATCTGGAAACGAATCGCCGATTTCATTCGAAACGATCCGATTTCCGGTCAAACCAAGGTAGGGAGTCAGAGGGTTTACCCTCGCAAGTCACATGGCATCTGTTCCTCAACGTATTGATGGTCCTGTTGCAGTCATCGGCGACGTCCATGGACAGACGGACAAGCTGAAAAGCATCATCGGCCAGCTGGCTCGGCTGCCCGACATTCATCGGCGATGGATTGTCTTCATCGGCGATCTCGTCGACCGGGGCCCCGATCCGGCCGGAGCCGTAAAGCTCTACTGCGAACTTGCCAAACAGCATGACAAAGTCACGTGGCTGTGCGGCAATCATGAACTGGCCATGATGGGATCACTGGGCCTGTTGCCCGCGCCGGAACATGTGGAATTCGCCAGTCGCTGGATCAATCATTACGACTCGGACAAGACATTCGCTTCCTACGGCGTTCCGCATGGCAACCTGGACGCTCTGAAGGAAGCTCTTCCGGAAGAACATCGGCGGCTGATGTCCGATCTTCCCTGGAGCATCGAACATCGTGAGTTCCTGTTTGTTCACGCGGGACTCGACCGCGACATGCCGTTTGAAACACAGATTCGAATTCTGCGCGAACGAGACTACAGCCTGAGTCATCCGCCGTGGCTGTATTCGAAGACGTTCATCGTTGCCGGACCACCGATGGATTGCCCAGTCCCGGTCGTCATCGGTCACGTGCCGGTTCCTGCCGTTCAGTTCGGCAACGGCATGATCTGCACGGACACCAGCGGCGGCGTTGATGGCGAACTCAGCTGCGTGCTGCTGCCTGAACGAGTCATCCTGCAGTCATCGCGTCCCGGTGCACCTCCTCGCGGCCCCATGGCGCCGCCACCAACAGCTCCGCCACGACAGCAAAAGCCGTGGTGGAAAGTCTGGTAGAAGCTCGACAGGAATGATTGGGACGCAGTGGGCAGTGTTGCGCGGGGGAATGGTTAATGGTTATTGGAGATTGAAAAGTGCAAATTGAGGTTGGGGTCCACGACTTTGCATTTTTCAATTTTCAATCTTCAATAATCATTGGTCCCTTGAAGCGCCCACCGAGCTTGCCTGCACCTTCTCGCTGACTGGCGGCTACGCCACGAACGGCAGTGGTTGTCCAGTGCTGGCGGGCAGAGTAAAGCCGTCGGGGCTAAGGCGAGTGGACGGATCGATGCCGAGTGCTGCCAGGACCGTAGCGCCGAAATCTTCGGGGCGGACCGGCATGTCGCGGACCCAGGCGGCGGTGTCGTCGGAGCTTCCATACACGGTGCCTCCGGGAATTCCACATCCTGCCATCATCGCCGAATAACAGTTGGGCCAGTGATCCCGTCCGATCGCGGAGGCTCCTCGGCTGATCTTCGGTGTTCGACCAAACTCACCAACCAGAACGACCAGCGTCGAATCCAGCAGTCCGCGCTCTTCAAGGTCTTCCAGCAAAGTTGCGACGGACGCGTCGGCTCGAGGAAGCGCGTAGCCCAGTCCGTTCCAGCCGTTGTCAAAGATCCCTATCCCGGCGTTGCCATGCATGTCCCATGTTTCAACGCTGACGAACTTGTCATTCGGAGCAAGCCCCATCCAGGCCACGACATTCACAAGTCGCACGCCGGCTTCGATCAGTCGGCGAGCCATCAGCAGGTTCTGGCCGAACACATGACGACCATAACGGTCTCGAACTTCCGGACGTTCTTCTTCGACGTCGAAGGCCTTCTTTGCATCCGGACCGTGAAGCATGGAATACGCTCGTTCCTGCATCGACGCAAATGATGAAGCCGCGCCATCACGGTCTGCACCGGACTGAAGCTGCTGAAGAAGCCGCCAGCGTTCTCCGATGCGAGGCAGCATCAGATCATCCGCACCCTCGAATGCACGAACCTGATAACCGGGAGTTCCAGGATTATCGTCATGCCGTTCGCCCAGCAGCATCGGCGCGTGGCCCATGCCAAGGAAGCCGCCAGTCAGATACGAAGCATCTGCCGGAGCCGCGCCGCCGCCAAACTTCTGAAGCCACACGTGAGACGGCAGCGCGGCTTCGGAAGGACGCACTTTGGTGATGATGGAACCGAGCGACGGAGAATCTTTCCGCGGCGATGAAGAGCCCGCCAGCAGCATCTCATTCGCAATGTTGTGAACGGGCACACTGTGACTCATGGAGCGAATCACGCAGTACTTGTCAGACAGTAGCGCCAGCCGCGGCATCAGTTCGGACACCTGAAAGCCGGGCGTCGCCGTGGCGATCGGCTTGTACGGTCCTCGTACTTCCGCAGGAGCCTTTGGCTTGGGGTCCCACGAGTCCAGCTGGCTGAGGCCTCCGTACTGATAAATGAAGATGCATGATCGAGGCTTGCCGTTGGTACGAGTCTGGTCGGCCAGAAGCAGATTCGGCAGCGCCAACAGACCTCCAGCCATCGCGGCGGTGCCGATCACACCGCTTTGAACGATTCTTCGCCGTGATAGTGTGGAGGTGGGCACGGTCATGTGAGGTGGCAGGTCAGGAAAACGCGTGGTGAGCGGAGTGTCAGGAATTCACCGGACGGCTTGCGCCGTTCCGCTACAAAATCGTCCAGCATCAGCCTTCGACACGCAAGTGCAAAACACAAATGTCCGGTGATACGGCCAACTGACAATCTGCGACTGGTTCCCTCGTCGCGGAACGATTATGTTATGTCCCCGGCGCGCGTGGTTGTGGCTCGTGTCTCCGACACCAGAATTCCCGCCACGGAGTGTCGGGCCACTTTACGACGCGTTCCGCCTTTATCAGGTGTTGACTTCCCTGGAGAGTTCTCGTGAAAGCACTGATTACCACGTTGGTTTTGCTCTGCCTGACTGTTTCGCAGACATACGGCGACGTGATCGTGATGAAGTCCGGTCAGCGAATCGAAGGCGAAGTTCTGAAGGTCCAGAAGGATACGCTCTTCGTTGACGTCGGCGTTGACGTCGTTCGCATTCCCGTTGAGCAGATTCAGGAACGCATCAGTTCAGAACCGGCTAAGCCGGAAGCGGCGAAATCGGAAGCCGGCATTTTCATGTCCGGTGACCTGCCGGAACGAACCGTCAAAGAACTGGTCTCTAAGTTCGGCGAAGGCGTCGTGCTGATCGAAACACCGGGAGGACTCGGATCCGGCTTCATCATCAACGACCGCGGCTACTGCGTGACCAACTACCATGTTGTCGAAGGGCAGACACGAGTCGCCGTGACGATCTTCCACAAAGGTGAAAATGGCGACTTCGAACGTCGCGCCATCCGTGACGTGAAGATTCTGGCACTCAACCCTTACTTCGACCTCGCACTGCTGGAGATTCCGGCGCAAAAGGATCTTCCCTTCCAGCCCGTCCACATTGCCGATGATGATACTCATCGTGAAGGCGACAGTGTGTTCGCCATCGGAAGCCCGCTGGGACTGGAGCGATCGGTCTCCGAGGGAATCGTCAGTACTCGCAATCGCAACATGGATGGCATCGTCTACATTCAGACGACAGCTCAGATCAATCCCGGCAACAGCGGCGGACCGCTCTTCAACAATCGAGGACAGGTTGTTGGCGTGATCAACATGAAGCTGACGTTTGGCGAAGGCCTGGGATTCGCCATTCCAATTGCGTACCTCAAACACTTCCTTCGCAACCGAGATGCGTTCGCGTTCGACAAGACGAATCCGAACACGGGCTATCATTATCTGGACCCGCCGCGTCGCACCAATCCCCGGGCTCCTTACGAAGTGCTGACGGAAAAGAAGACACCGGACAACAAGCCTGCTGACAGCTCGAAGTAACTTCACGGAACATCATCGTGCTGCCTGCGTCCATCATTGCCGTCAAGCGAGATCACCGCGAACTCGCGCCTGAAGAAATTGCGTTCTTCATTCAGCGATACGCGTCCGGCGACATCCCTGATTATCAGATGTCGGCTCTGGCGATGGCCATCTATCTGAATGGCATGTCGACTCAGGAGATCGCGTGCCTGACATCGGAGATGCTGGCTTCAGGAACGGTGCTCAAGTGGCCGAACGATGGTATTCCGCGAGTCGACAAACACTCTACCGGCGGGCTCGGAGACAAAACCTCGCTGATCCTCGCACCGATCCTTGCGGAGTGCGGACTTCAGAACCCGATGCTCTCCGGGCGAGGCCTGGGTGCAACGGGCGGTACGCTGGATAAGCTGGAAGCCATTCCGGGATTCCGCACAAATCTCTCGCTCGACGAGATGACTCGGCTGACTCAGTCCGTTGGCTGCGTCATCACCGGCGCCTCGGTCGAACTCGCGCCGGCGGATCGGAAGCTGTATGCTCTGAGAGACGTCACGGCGACGGTTCCATCGATCCCGCTGATCACCGGCAGCATCATGAGCAAGAAGCTGGCCGAATCGCTGAACGCCCTGGTGCTGGACGTGAAATTCGGCTCTGGTGCGTTCATGAAGACGTTCGAAAAGGCGACCTCGCTTGCGGAATCCCTCGTTCGAACAGGCGAACGAATGGGCGTTCGCACGGTGGCCCTGCTGACCGACATGAATCAGCCTCTTGGTCGCATGTGCGGCAACGCGGTTGAGGTCATTGAGTCGATGGATGTGCTCAAGGGTGACGGGCCAGCGGATGTCCGAGATCTGACGATTGAACTCTGTGCGGAACTGCTCTTGATGACTCATCGAGCCTCAACGCTTGAACAGGCTCGTTCCGTCTGTGCTGAGATGATCGACAGCGGCAAAGCGTGGGATCGATTCTGTCGAATGGTCAGAGCTCAGGGCGGCGATCCACACGCACAGTTGCCAGTCGCACCGGCCAGTGACATCACAGCTCCACACAGCGGCTGGGTTCGGGAGATGGATACGGAAGCTCTTGGGCTGGCCATTATCAGTCTCGGAGGCGGCCGCAGAAAAATGGGTGATCCAATCGATCACAGCGTCGGCCTAGAGATGCTCGTTCGAATCGGCGACCGAGTGGAACAAGGTCAGCCACTCGTGCGAGTCTTCGCGAAGGACACGGCCCATGTGAAGTCGATGATTCTCTCATCGATCACGATTGGTGACCAGGTCGCTCCACTGCCACTGATCGTCCGCCGCATCGACGGTGCGAGCGCAAAGTAGGTCCTGCTTGCCGAGCAGGACTTTCGCCGCCAGGCGAACCTGGGTTCTCGCATAGACGTGATGCCTAAGCCACTTTGCACAAACGAACAAACTCAGCGCGGCCGCGATTCCACGTCGACCTGCAATCCTGTGGAACGTCGTCAGGTCGCTGGTCGCGGTGGGACCGCGAAGTGCCGCTCGGCAAGCGGCACCTACAGTAGGTCTCGCTTGCCGAGCGAGACTTTCGCCGTCAGGCGAACCTTGGTTCTCGCATGCACGTGATGCCAATGCCACTCGGCCCAAACGAACACCCCCCGCGAGGCCGCGTTTCCACGTCGACCTGCAATTCTGTGGCACGTCGTCAGGTCGCTGGTCGCGGTGGGACCGCGAAGTGCCGCTCGGCAAGCGGCACCTACAGGAATGACTTACGTCCCTGTTTCTCCAGTTGAGCCAGGACTTCTTTGATGCGTTCCGACTGAGCGGCATCGGCGACCAGGGTTGCATCCTCCGTGTGCACGATGATCAGGTTCCTCAGTCCCAGAGTCGCGACAAGATGATCCGAGGTCGTGCGGACGATGCATCCCTGAGTATCCACGCCGCAGAAGGGGCCATCCACCGTGTTGCCTTCCGAATCTGTGCCGTTCAGTCGCGGCAAAGACAACCAGCTTCCGACATCGTCCCACTGGAACGGAGCTTCGACAACGACAACATCCTGAGCACGCTCAAGCACCGCGTAGTCGATGGAGATGCTCTTCAGCTTTGGAAACTCCGAGGCAATGACTTCTTCTCTTCGTCCCGTGCGGATTCCATCACGAATCCTCATCAGACCGGAATGCAGCTCCGGCTCGTAGCGTTCGAGCAGATCAATGATCATCTGAGCTTTCCAGCAGAAGATCCCGCAGTTCCAGAAGAAGCGTCCTTCGCGAAGATACTGCTCCGCCAGACTCTGATGTGGCTTTTCGCGGAACGCGCTCACGCTGTACACGCGAGGCGAGCCGTCGGCAATCTGCGTGCCTCGTTCAATGTATCCATAACCTGTCGCAGGAAACGCCGGAATGACACCAAAGAGCGCCAGGCAGCCCGGATCCTTTTCGACAATCTCGATGGCTCGTCGAGCACCTCGGGCAAACGCTTCGACGGGCTGAATCACATGGTCCGCCGGCATGACGAACATGATGCCGTCCGGATCGGTTTCCAGAATCTCAATCGCGGCCAGACCCACACACGGAGCCGTATTTCTTGCCGCGGGTTCGACGAGCACATTCGCGGCCGGAAGTTCGGGAAGCTGCTGGCGCGTCATTTCCGCCTGCACATCGTTCGTCACAACCCAGGCTCGTGACGCATCGACCCAGTCACTGCAGCGATCCAGAGTCTGCTGGATCATGGTCCGATCACCAGCCAGCCGAAGCAGCTGCTTGGGCATCCGCTGTCGGCTCTGAGGCCAGAATCGAGTTCCACTGCCACCAGCCATGATCACGGCATGTAACATGATTGTCTTCCTGTGCAGGCGTTCCTGGCCGATCCGTTTCGCCAGACCGGCAGATTCTCAACCGACACAGTTTACCACGCGATTCATCAGCAGCGGGAGACGGACCCGCCATTTTCGTTCCCGCCGAAGATCCTCACAGCCGTCACAGTCGGAATATTCCATCCGCCCCCAATTCGTCATTCCCGCGCCGAACGGCGAGCGGCTGGACGTCAGTCCTCCGTGCCCCGTGCATTCGCCGTCATTCCCGCGCAGGCGGGAACCCAGCACCTTGTTTCGTAACCGCGGTTCACAGGCACGCCAGCCATAACTGTGCCGAGCAGTAATGACGTTCACTCCACAAGTCGTACGGCGGTCGAGTTTCGTCCGGATACTTCTTGCATGGAATCAAAATGGCTTGACGCAATCTCCCGAGTCTGAGGCACTTGCTACGTTAGACCAAGATGGATGGCCCCGTTGCCCGTTCTCTATGTTAGTGCGTGACTCCCCGTGAGAATTAGTCCTAGTGAACGATCCGTTATTGAATCTCGACAATCTCCTACCAAACCAATTCACGCCGTCTATTACGATATGATTCAGAGTCCACCCTCGCCAATCCGCCCAATCTCAACAGGTTTTCCTGACGACATTGAAATCAAGGCGGTCCCGATAGGAAGAAGAGCGTCTACAGTATCGAATTCATCCACCTCAAGTACTTCATTAACCTTTTTCCAGTCAAACTCAAGAAGACAACTTTCCGAGGTGGATCCATCGACCGTGCGGCGTTGCGAGAAAGACTTTGTCGGCAGCCAAACGTCACCGCGTTTGTCCCAATTGGTAGTCGAGGTCAACAATGCCACGCGACTTCCATCACCTTCAACCTGGTACACTTCCATAACGGTGGGAGCAAAGTCTTTGCTCACATCCACCACCAGCTTCTTCTGGGAATCTGTGTCACTCTTGTGCCTGAAGTTTATGGTGATTTCACATCCGACCACCGTAGTAGAATCCACTTCCCATTTGTCCCCTTTTAGCCACGACTTCGCTTTGGAAGCATATTTCTGTTGATCTTTGCCTGTTCGAAACTCAACAGTAGGAACGAGTCCTACTAGTCTTGGGTCTAGGACTTGTACGCTCGCTTCGGGCGGAGCATTTTCAAAATCGATCTGAAAGATATTCGGGGGAATCCAGTATGCCTCCCGGCCCTTGAACTTTGTCCAAATTCTGTAGCACAGCGATTTCGGCAAATGACCGTATCGACGTTCTCTTTCTACGGGCAAAGCACTCATTTGCCTCCAGGAATCTGTCGGGAAATCGATCGAAGAAATCCATGTTCGATACTGTTCTGAAGTGACTCCTTTGACAGTCTTCTCCAAACGCATATTCGCTTCAAAACAGCAGCTTCGCAGCTTTGATCTCCCTTCGATCACGCTACTGCGAATTTCGTCCAATGATTCTGTTTGAGCCAAACAGGTCAGGGCAAACCCATTGAAGCAAACGAATGCAGCCAGGAGATAAATGGCTTGCGGCAAAACAGCCATTTTACATGTCCGGCGTGAGCGACGCGGGTTTCTCCAAGAGATCAGTTTCCGACAGTCTGGCATGACGCAATTTCTCCTTTGTCCAGCACATCAGAAGTCGAAAAGTTCAATGTGCGTCCCGATTTATTTCAAGCCACATTGACGAAGCTGAGGATCACTTGATTCATCCAGCAGCTGGACGAACAGACTGCAGGGAATGGTCCGGTTCATAGGTAAGCGTGACCCGTTCTGTCAAGGTGCTGTTGCTGGTTCACTCACGCTCGCCCGGATTTTGACTCTACTCCACTACTGTTGGAGTGACGATCATCTCGAAACATTTCCGTCCTTTGAACGGAGTTGCCGTCCGAGAAGACGCCGTACCGGCGACGGAGGTTCTGGCTGTGCTGTGACGAGCCCTCGGGACTTTGCGAACGTTTTTCAGACAATAGCGGCACCGGAAGGCTTGCGCCATTCCGCTACCCATATAGAATTTCTCCATGGGATGCGTTACTTCCGCGGCTTGCGGGCGATAATCCCGACTCGAGTCAGTTTGGCGGGAAGATGAACGAGGCTCAGCCTGGTGAAGGACACCTCGCAGCCTTCTTCCCGAAGGACATCCTGCATGACAGAAAGGGCGATGTTGGAATAGTGATAGCGTCGTGATACGAAGCGACCGGAAGGGCTTTCATTCATCTCGATGTTGATCAGCGTTCCTCCCGGAACCAACATGCGAACCATCTGGCGGATGCTGGCCTTGATGTCGTCCGAGTATCCGACAACCGCACCGATGCAAATGATGCTGATGGATTCGTCGGCCAGTGTTTCTTTCGTTCCGTCCAGATGAGTCAGTTCGTTGGGACGCGAGATGTTGGCAACGCCCGCGGAGATTCGCCCTGCGTTGATTCCGCGTGCTTCCGCATTGGCGAGCGTGGTTGTCAGAAAGTTCGGTTCGAGATCCGTTGCGACGAGCTTCGCTTCGGGGAATCTCTCCAGCAGATGCAGGCCCAGCACTCCGGTGCCGCAACCCGCATCCAGGATCCGAATGGGTCCCGCATAATCCAGTACCACACTGCGCAGGAAGCGATCCAGACTGCGTTCGTAACCGAGCGACTTCATGAAGAAGTCATAGACTCGACTGCTTTTGTAGAGCTTCGGGTTCAGCATGAAGTTGCATCAGGCCAGCGAACAATGTTGGCGACAACGAGACAATTGAAAGGTAGCGGAAGGGCGCGAGCCCTCCGGTTATTGCGACGCCCGGCAGCTCGCGCCGTGCCGCTCATTGGACACGTGAGTTCCGTGAGATGTTTAAGGACTCTCCACCTTGATGAACTGCTCGTACGCCTTCTGTGGCTGAGCCGCTTCGGCGTCACCATCGTGGAAGTACATCGCATATCGCAGTCTCAGCGATTCGCCGGACTTAAGATGCACCGGAGCCGCTTCCTTTGCGCCGTTTGTGTAGGCCTTTTCACCGAACGGACTGATCGAGAACAGACCGTAGTCGCGCACGTGGTAGCGGGAAGGGCGGAAGTTCTTCGGATGATCCATGATGGTCACGCCGACGGTCTTCCCATTCACTTCGCCGCTGTAGTCGATCCACGGAAAGGACTTGCCCCAGCAGTTTGCTGTTGTCTTCGTTCCGTCACTCGCGACAACTCGCCCGCCGTTCTTTTCCTTCATGGACGGAGCCACCCGGAAACCGAACAGCCCTTCTTTCGTATCTTCAAAGACGACGTCGTGGCCAGGAGCGGTGAAGGTCATGTCGTAGACGACGAGGCGATTTGGAAAGAAGGTGATCATCGCCTTTTCGATGACCTCCGGCTTTTCTGTCTCGGGATTCAGCCACTCGTTCGTGGCCTGAAAGGACGCCGATTCCGCATCCGTCGAATGCACCACAACCTGTGTGTTGCGGATCACGCCTTTTTCCGCCCAGAACTTCACACCGTTGACTTCGTCGATGGCATTCCACATTCCCTTGTGATGAGGATGATCGGCGTCGGATGGATCCCCGAGTTCTCGATTGATGACGACACCCGCGGCCGTTCGAACAGGCAGCAGATAAGGCTTTGGCAGCGTTTCGCCGTAGTTGTAGACGGCAAAGGGCTGGCCATTGATCGTGATATCAATAGTCGCCGATTGGCTAATGCGAACTTCCACCTTGTCGCCCGCCTGCACCGAGGGCACCAGCAGGAACGCAGCGGCGATTGTCAGACACGCACACAATCGAATCAGAACACTCAGGCGGGACATTCGAAAACTCCAAGACAGGGCAGGATCAAAATCAGCAGACCCGCATGCTAACGGGTGCATCCGCTGAGGGAAAAGTCAAGGAGCGAGATTGGGGCGTTCCGCTTCAAAGTTCATGTCCAAGAGCAACGACGATATCCCAGGTGCCTGCTCGGCGTTTCATCGTGTAGGAAAAACCAAATCGGGAGATCTCATTTCCTGTTCCGTCAAATCGAAGGAACTGTCCCGTGAGGAGCGCGAGGCTTTGTCCGAGCGGTTGAACTTTGAGCGAGGTTGTCTCCGTTCTGGCATAATTCTGACTTCGAGCCTGAGCGAGAAGGCCGTTCACGATATGAATCGCTTCGGCTTCCAATGTCACCGGAATGACTGCAACCGGTGAAATGAAGACACATGGAAGCCCATAGAACTTTGCGATGTTTTCCGGAACCAGCGACTCGAATGCTTTCACGTAGGCACGAAGAACATCTTCCGGAGTTGACTCAGTCATCATGATTCCACCTGTGTCTTTAGTCATCAAACTGCGCCCGTGATGCTTGGTCTGCTCACTCCAAAGTGTGGTTGTTGCAAGACCATGAAGAATCGCAGGTTCGTCACTCAGAGAGTGACGGCTACTTACTAAACAGCGCGTCTACGAAACCGATGGGGTCGAAGAGTTCGATGTCGTCGACCTGTTCGCCGACGCCGATGTATTTCACGGGGAAGCCCATGTCCTGGCGGATGGCGACGACAACGCCGCCGCGGGCGGTGCCGTCGAGCTTCGCGAGAACAAGCCCTGTGCAGCCGATGGCCTGGGAAAAGCTCTTGGCCTGGCTCAAACCATTCTGGCCGGTCGTGGCATCGATCACCAGAAGGCTCTCATGCGGCGCATCGGGAATGATCTTCTGCATGACGCGACGAATCTTCGTCAGCTCGTCCATCAGATTCTTCTGAGTCTGCAACCGGCCTGCCGTATCCACGATCAGATAGTCGGCTCCGACTTCGACTGCTTTCTGCACGCCTTCGAACGCGACAGCCGCCGGATCGGAATTGCTTTCCTTCCGGACAATCGGACATCCCAGTCGCTGTGACCACATCGTCAACTGCTCAACGGCCGCCGCACGGAACGTGTCGCCGGCCGCGAGAACCACTTTGTTCCCGTTCTTCATCAGCAGATTCGTGAGCTTGGCGATCGATGTTGTTTTGCCGACGCCGTTGACGCCAGCCACTAGAATCACGGTCGGTCCGGAAGCCGCCTTCTTCAGGGGCGAAAGAGGATTCGCAAGGTCCCAGCGAACGTCATCCGTTCCCTTCAGAAGCTCAATGAGTTCCTCACGGACCGTCTTCCAGATGGCATCGACATTGACCGTACGGCCACCATGCTCTGCTCGCAGCTTTTCGACAATCCGAGTCGAAGCGGCGACGCCCATGTCCGTACGAATCAGACGTGCTTCAAAGTCCTGAAGCAGCTTGTCATCCAGGATCTCTCCGGACTTGAACAGGTCGCGAATGTCGGTTCGCAGAATCTGCTTTGTCTTTTCAAGACCACGTTTCAGACGATCAAACAAGCCCATGATGTGTCACACGATTGAGAGTAAGAAGGAATGGAAGATCCCGAGCCCGCAGGCTCCATCGAATCCTGGAACGATCAGGCGCCTGCAGAAATACGGCGGAATCGTTCCCATGCGTCGTCCCAGGCGCCCGGGTTCTTTGGATGAAATTCGGTAATGGATTCCGATCGCCGCACGACATCACGAATTTCGCTCAGGCTGGAAACATCACCAGCCGACATCGCCTGGACCATGACATTTCCGAGGGCCGTGGCTTCCACTGGTCCTGCAATCACCGGAACTTTGCAGGCATCCGCCGTGAACTGATTCAGCAGAGCATTCTGAGCACCGCCGCCCACCACGTGAATCACCTGAACCTTGACGCCCGTCATTTCTTCGAACCAGCCCAGGACCATGCGATACTTCAGTGCCAGGCTCTCGAGGGCACAGCGAACGAACTGACCTTCATCTTCCGGAACCGGCTGACCGGCGCGACGACATTCTGAGGCGATGGCTTCGGTCATATCCGCCGGACGCAGAAACTCCGGGCAATCCGGGTCGACAAGCGATCGGAACGGTGTAGCTCCGGCGGCCTTGCGAGTCAGTTCGGCGTAGTCAGCTTTCAAGCCTCGCTCTTCAAACGCCACTTTGCAGCGCTGGACGAGCCAAAGTCCCATGATGTTTTTCAGCAGGCGATACGTTCCATCAATGCCGCCCTCATTGGTCACGTTGCGCTGCAGAGCCTGTTCAGTCAGAATGGCGTTCTTGACTTCGACGCCCATCAGTGACCATGTGCCGCTGCTGATGTAGGCCCAGTCAGGATTGCCTGTGTGAGACGTCGGCACGGCGGCCACCGCAGATCCGGTGTCATGCGTGGCCGGAGCAACGACCTTCACGCCGGAGAGGTTTGTGTATTCGGCAACATCCTTGCGAAGTCCTCCCAGCTGAGTTCCCGGCGAGACAATGTCGGGAAACATCTGAGTCGGAATGTCCAGCTTTCGCAGCATGTCGACGGCCCACGTTCGAGTCGTCGCGTTCAGCATCTGAGTCGTTGTCGCGTTCGTGAATTCGACGACGCGGCTTCCGCTGAGACACCAGTTGAAGAAGTCCGGGATCATCAGGAAGCGAGTCGCCTGAGACACCAGCTCCGGATCTCGTTCGCACATGGCCAGCAGCTGATACAGCGAATTGATCTGCATGAACTGCAGACCGGTCTGAGAAAAAATCTCGGAACGGGAAACACGCTGCAGCGCTTTCGCCAGCATTCCGTCCGTGCGTGAATCGCGGTAATTCCAGGGTTGTCCCAGAAGCTCATCGTTTCGATTCATCAGTACGAAATCGACGCCCCAGGTATCCACGCCGACTGTCGTGATGGAATTGCCATAGCGAGCCGCCGCTTCCCGCAGGCCGTTCTGAATCTCTGACCAGAGACCGATCAGGTTCCACCGCAACGTTCCGCCCAGCCGAACGGGGCCGTTGCTGAACCGATGAATCTCATGAAGCGAGACATGGCGACCATCAAACCGCCCCGCCATGACTCGGCCGCTTTCCGCGCCAAGGTCGACTGCCAGATAAGTCTTTTCTGTCATATTTCTGCCAAATTCTGTTGCGTGGTAACCATCCGGCGGACGCGCGCAACGCGTGGGCGTCATTCTGATCTGCCACCGGAGCGGCAGATGATAGCGGTCAGTCCAGGAATTGTCGCAAGAATCCGGCGGTTGTCTGGGTGAATCAAGGGCATGGGAATGACGAAAACGATGGGAATTCTGTGAATGATGGGAATCCTGGGAGTTGGCAGGAGCCCGGTGTACCGCTGGCAGTGCCGGCTTTATGACTCCCCTGCTTCCCATCACTCCCATCGCAGTCCCTGCCACGACTACACTGCCGCCATGAGGCATCGGCTGACAACTCTTCTGATCTTTCTGGCGGTCGTCCCGGCGTTCGCGCCGCGCGAAGCGGGTGCGCAGGAATTGTCGGACGGCGATGCGGAATTTGTTCTGCAGCTGCGTCGACGAGGTCTGACGGAACTGGCTGAGACACATTGTCGACAGCAGCTTGCCGCTTCCACGTCAGTCCTGCTGAAGACTCGATGGCAGCTGATGCTGACGGATTGTCATGAAGATCATCTCTGGTCTGTCAGCGGCGCGCAGCGGGCGGACTATGTGACAATGGCGGCGTCGCAGATCACCGACTTTCTGAAGGAACAAAAGCCTGGCCGAAACGAAGATGTGGAACTGCAGGTTCGCCAGATCGAATTCCTGTGCGTAGCGGCCAGGATCGAATGTCTTCAGGCCAGCCCGATTGTCTCGGATTCCGATCGCACCAGTGCCATCCGTGTGACGAAGCATGTGGAGTTTGGCAGGGAAGTCTGCCGGCAGGCTCACGAACTTCTGACGATCCTTCAGAAACAGATCGAACAGTATCGCAGGGAACTCGATCAGGACGTCGTACGCGTTGCCCGTTATCGGCTCCGCTGTGCCGAAGCGGAACTTCTTCTAAGCCAGGTTCTTCTGGGAGCAGCGCCGTCGGCGTCGCTGAAGGAACTTCAGGCACAGGCCGATCAGCTCGTGCGAAGCAGCGGTGAAGCGGACAGGTTCCGAGTTCGCCGACTCATGGCCGAGATCATGCTCGCCAGTCGAGATTTTGAAGCATTCGATCTGCGTCAGAAGAATGCAGCGGCGGAGGCACGGAACAAGGACGAACGACTTTCGCTGCTGTCACTTCAGATTCAGGCCATGCTCCTTCAGGGACAGCCGTCGGAAGCGATCCAGATTCTGCTGGACGCGCCGGCGGAACTGAGCGTTGCGACGAGTCCTGAAATGCAGGTGCTGAAGCTTCAGGCTTTGCTTCAGCTGAACGAGCTTCTCCATCAGCTGACGGAGGATTCAAAAGAACGACGGGGCTCACTTCAAAAAACGGTCGACGAATTTCTTCCTTTGCAAAGACGTTTGCAGAAGCAGCTCGCCGGTGTCTGGGCGGATCGAGTACGTCGCATTGGTCAGCGATTTGATTCCGTGCAGAAGGTCGGGCCTGACGGCGCGACCGCCATGGAATCCGTTACGGACCAGATGGCTGCAGGTCAGCTGAAGGAAGCTCATACGGCGCTCGTCGCGCTGGCGGAACAGCTCCCGGAAAACTCATTGATGGCAGCCAACGTTCAGCTGCAGGCCGGAGACCTCTCCGTCAAAATGCAGGACTGGGATACCGCGATCACGGAGCTTCAACGGGCTTCGAAACTTTTTGAACAGCAGAAAGTTGCCGATCGACAGTCTGCCGCCGATCTTCTTCGCATCTTCGCACTGGGGCAACTCTGGAATACTCAGCCGGACAAAGCCACGCTCGATCAGTACCGCAGCGCGCTCGATCATCACATTCAGCAATTCGCAGATCAGCCAGCCGTGGTCTCGGCTCTTGAATGGCGCGCACGATTGCTGCGCGAACAGGAACCGCTTCAAGCCGCTCGCGACCTGATCTCGGCCAATCGATTCACTCAGAAAATCGCCGCAGCAAAAACACCCCCTGCCGGCGTTTCGACGGACGAGTTACGGCGACTGTGCCTTCTGGCGGAGTTGATTCTGAGTGATTCTGTGACGTCGAATCCTGGAAATTCGGACGAGAGAACTTCGGTTCAGAACGAGTTTGATCTGCTGGCCGCAGCGGCCGCGGTGGCCCAGCCCGGGACCAGTCATTCGAATGCGGTTTCACATGAGTCTGTCCGACAGATCTTTGACGCGTTTGTCCTGGGTCAGGTTTTCCGGCACAGGATTGATGCCGCGTCATCACCCGCGGTCGACCTGATGGAGACCGCTCAGAGAGCCACCGAGGCTCTTTCGAAGCTGCCCTCTGCAGCGGCCCTGCAGGCCGCACCAAAAAGTGATGTTCAGGCGGAACTTGTGAGACTGACGGTTCGAGCCGATGCCGTCCTGCGGTGCATTCGGATTCTAGCTTCGATGCGACGCCTGGAAGCCGATACCGCGACGGCGGAAGATCGTCGTCTCCTTGTTTCGCTTGAGGAGACTGACCGAGACTGGGTGGCAGCGATCCTGCGAAACCAGATCCTGGGAAGCGCAGAGAAAGCGGAGCCGGGAGATCGGGCACTTGCAACCTTCGTCCTGCAGCTGATGACGGCCTCACCGAAACCGGCGCCGCCTTCGGCAGAGACAGCGTCGGGCCCACAGGCTCTGCAGCGGCAGCTCGATCAGCTTCCCCTCATTCTGTCACTCACCGCGATCGCCGAACAACCGTCCGTCGCGAACGCCTATGTGCAGAACCTGACAAGCCAGACGCTGACGGAGCCACAAATTCAGAAGCTGGCCACATCGCTGGCGGAGTCGGGAAACACTCCGGGAATCAGCGTCGGCGGACCTGGGCGAGATTTCTGGCTGAAACTTCAGAAGCAGTCGCGGCCCGGACAAACTGTCTGGCTCGAAGCGTCGCTGCAGCTTGCCATCATCGAACAAGCCACCGGCACAAAGAAGGAAGCGTTGCGTATCCTTGGTGTTGTGGAGGTCCTTCACCCGGACTGGGGAAGCGCCGAACGAAAGCAAAGAGCTGCAGCACTGAGAGCAGAACTGGAAAAGAATCGATGAGACCTCGCTGGAATCTATCACCCACGCTGATTGCTCAAACAGCCGCAGACCTGCGTCGCTCGCTGCCAGGCGGTGTCCATTGGGCTCCGGAGATCACAAGCGATTTCAGCACCGAGTGTATCGCTGCTCTTTTGCAGGAGCCCGGCGGGTGTGAGTCCTTTGCCTGCCGCAACGTTGCTGTGGCCCGCGCCTTGGTGGAACCATTGAAGTCGCTGACTCAGCAGAGTCGCCGTCTCACCCAAGCGCCGAATTCGCAATTGATCATCCGCTATCCTTTGGTTCATCCGAATGACACTGCGTTGCTTGAAGACATCACGTCGGCATTTGCAGCCGTCATCGTGGTCGATCACTTCCGTCATGCCGAACTAGCCTCTGAGGCTGCCGTTCGATCCGGTCAGACCATTCCACTGTTGATTGATGTCGACCTTGGATATCAGCGCACGGGAGTTCGACCGGGACCAGATTCGGTTCTGCTGGCTCAGGCGATCACGCGACTGCCAGGCCTGTCACTGAGCGGAGTGTTTCTTCGGACGAGTGTTCTTCCGGAGAGCCCTTCGCTGGCTTCCGATCTCCGAAACTCGATGACCGTCGGCCGACATTGTCTCAAGTTTATCCAGTCGGCAGGAATGGCATGTGACCAGCTGGTCATGGAAGAGACTCGCGGCCTGCCGATCGACGAAGATGTCTCGATGGTTTTGAATTCACCGCTCCCCGTTTCACCAGGTTCCATTCAGGAGCCGATGCGATCCGAGTTCGCCGAACATACGGCTCGAGTCATTGCCCGACCGTCGCTGGAATGGTGCGTGATTGATGCAGGAACAAATGATCTGCGCACCATCGAGGTGCCAAATGTTCTCCGGCCCGGTGGCGCGACAGTGCGTACCATGGACCGTGAGCAGACAACGCTCAGTCTGGCCGATGAGAGCCTGGACCTTCGAATCGGAGACAGCGTCTCACTGTCCTGCAGCCGCTAATCCCTGAACCGGGAAGTGTGGCGACATGGAACGAGACAACGGGGAATGATTGGACTTTCGCAACTTCTGCCTTGATCTGTGGGCACGCCAGGATCATGATTCTGAACAGTGCTCGGTATTTTGAATGAATTGGTGTGAGAGTTGCTGCCGATGGGCTCCATCGTCTCACCATTCGACAGCTCCCTGCCGTAGTTCCCTCCTGGTCTGCATGCTCAATGTCTGCCCCTCAGCCAATTTCACGCGGTATTCTTCATCAGGTCATGTGCCTGCTGGTGTGTATCGCTGCATGGCAGGGACCGATGCCCGTCCTGCACGACCACGCCTCGGCGGCGAACAGCGGACAGCTTCGGGAACACTGTCAGGACTTTCATGGAAACGGCACGGCGGACTGTTGCGGGCTGCATTTCCACTTCGCGATGCCTCGTGATGTGTACGGTGATTCCTGTCCGGATTCGGATGAAACGATTCCTGAGATCACAACGTTTGCATGTGCGACGGGAACATCCACAGCTCCGATGAGTTTGCTTGAGGATGTGCAGTCACTGGACGCCGTCGATGCCAGCATGTCTGTCACTCCACAGGTATCCTCCGTTTGCCGATTGGATTCACCTCGGCATCAATCAGGGTCGTTTCTGTCGACTCTTTGCAACAGCCGCTCGCTGTCGTCAGTGATCGCATCCTGGCGGCTGTAACCCGCGATTGCTCGCGGCAGTTTTTCCCTGCTGCGACATTCTTCGGTCTGTTAGCTGTCCCTTTGCTTCGAGGATAGCGGCCCTGTTCCGCCTCTCCGTTCAGCGTGTCTCCGCTGACCGTTTCTGCCAGTCTTCGACGGATCATTCCCTGATCGGGAAGTGCGATCCACGAGATCAATAGGTGACCTATGAAGAACTCCGGATGGATCAAAGTTGCTGCAGGTGTGCTGATTGTTGGCAGTGCCTCGGCTGGTGTCTGGTACAAGTGGTTTCGTAATATCCCGGAAGTTGCGGACACGTCGGCTGAAGAACCGGCGGCCGATGAGGTCATCACTGACGTGCTGGATTTGCCCAAAGAGAAAGTGGCTGCCGCTGAACTTCAGTTTGCAGCGGCGACATCCACAGAACTGATCCACGAGCATGTCGTGCCGGGCCGTCTGCAGTATGACGACAGGCAGCATATCGTTCTTCGATCGGCCACTCACGGAATCATTACGCGTCTGCTGGTGAAGCCGGGACAGGTTGTTCAGGCGGGCGATACCGTCGTGGAACTGAATAGCCCGGAAGTCGGCAACGCCCGCGCGGATGCATTGCTGCGACAGTCTGAATTGAAGCTGGCCGTGGAAACGCGCGACTGGGAAAAGGCCACGTGCGACGGACTGACGAAGCTTTCGGAGGCCATTCGACGCCGTGATGCCGTCAGTAAAATTCGCAGGGACTTTGAAGGCGTGACGCTGGGAAAATCACGCGAGACTCTGCTGTCCGCGTACTCTGATCTGCTGCTTGCGGAAACACAGCTGGCCGCCGCCGAAGAGAACCAGCGCAATGGAGTCATCTCCACCAGAACTCTTGAAGAGCGAAGCAGCAATCGCGACCAGTTCGAAGCGGTGCTCACCGCGTCACTTGAAGAACAGGCGTTCCTCGCCAATCAAAGTTGTCGCAAGGCCGAAGCCAGCGTGAAAGATGCTGAGCGACGGCTTCGCATCAGCCTGCAGAATGTTCGCACGTTACTTGGCAGCACGGCCGGGACTGTGACCGCCATCAGCACAGACTCCGCGAACGCAGAAGCGGAAATGGCGGACGACCAGCTCTCCCTTGTTCAGCTGAAGGCTCCATTCGGCGGCACGATTGAACGATGCAATTTTTCGAATAACGAACGAGTCGAAGCAGGTGAGCCGCTGCTGACGCTGGCGAATACAACCAGCCTTTGGGTTTCAGCGGATCTTCGTCAGCGCGAATGGCGAGCTTTACAGCTACAGCCTGGTGACAAGATTCGTGTGATGACAACTCTGGAAGGAATTGAAAGCCGGGAAGCCGTTGTTCACTTTGCCGGCCGCGAAGTTGATGTCGCGACGAACGCTGTGCCACTTGTCGCGGTCATTGAAAATCCTGACGGTCGACTTCGACCAGGCATGTTCGTGCGAGTAGCGATTCCTGTCAGCGATCCTCGCAAGTCTCTGGCCGTTCCTGAGTCAGCGATCCTGGAACATGATCAAAAGACCTTCGTGTTTACGCCGGAAAACGATCACACGTTCCGCCGCATTGATGTGGAGCCAGGCCTGAGGACAAATGGCTTTGTCGAAATCCTGTCGGGCCTGAAGGATGGAGATCAGGTCGTGGCCAGCGGCGGTTTCCTGCTGAAAAGCGAGATGCTGCTTCAGGGCGAATCTGAGTAGCAGAAACGGATTCGTAAGACTCTGACCAGTATCGCTTTTCTGTCGAAACACTCGTCCCGGACACTCTCCACATGTTGGCTCAACTGATTCGTCTGACTCTGGAAAATCGCTTTCTGGTGCTGGTCGGCACAGGCCTGATGGCACTGGCGGGCATCAATGCGGCGATGCACCTTCCCATCGACGCCGTTCCCGACATGACCAACGTTCAGGTCACCGTCATCACGGATGCCGGGTCGCTGTCTCCGGTCGAAGTGGAACGCTACGTAACTCAACCGGTCGAAGTCACGATGGGCGGACTACCGGACGTCGAAGAACTCCGCAGCATCTCGCGTTTCGGCATCTCCGTCGTCACGATCGTCTTTGAAGAAGGCACGGACATTTATCGAGCCCGTCAGCTGGTGGCCGAACGAATTTCTCAGGCCTCATCGCTGATTCCCGAAGGATACGGCACCCCGGAACTTGGTCCGCTCACAACAGCGCTGGGGGAAATTCTGCAGTTCGAAGTGCGAGGCGAAGGGAAGTCGCCGATGGAACTGCGCACGATCCTGGAATGGGACGTGGCGCCTCGATTGCGCGAAGTTCCGGGCGTGACGGAAATCAATACTCACGGTGGCTACTATCAGACGTTCGAGATTCGCCCGGACCCTGATCTGCTGAGCAGCTACTCGCTGACCTTCGAACAGCTCTTCTCGGCACTCGAAGCCAACAACGCGTCGGCTGGCGGCGGATATGTGGTTCACCAGAATGAACAGCGATTCCTGCGAGGCCAGGCGCTGGTCACGGGGATTAAAGATATTGAACAGATCGTCGTTCGTCGCGAAGCCGGTGGAACACCTTTGCTGGTTCGCGATGTGGCCGAAGTCTCCATCGCCCCGATGACTCGCCAGGGCGCAGTGACTCGCGATGCGCGAGGCGAAGCGGTGACGGGTCTGGTGATGATGCTGATCGGTGAAAACTCACGCGAGGTTGTGGGACGCGTCAGTGAACGTATCGCCGAGATTCAGAAGACGATGCCGCCAGGTGTCACGCTCGAAATCACGTACGATCGTTCCGCCCTGATTGGACGAACGCTTCACACTGTTGTGAAGAATCTGATCGAAGGTGGAGCACTGGTGATCGTGGTTCTGCTGGTCATGCTGGGCAGCTTCCGCGCCGGCGTGATTACGGCTCTTGCCATTCCTCTTTCCATGCTGTTCGCCACCAGCATGATGCAGGTGTTTGGGGTCACGGCGAGCCTGATGAGTCTGGGAGCGATCGACTTTGGCCTGATCGTCGACTCATCCGTCATCATGGTCGAGAACTGTATTCATCGATTGTCCCACAATGCTCAGGGACGCCGCCATGTGGACATCATTCGAGATGCCGCGATTGAAGTTCGAAAGCCCACGATGTTCGGCGAGCTGATTATTTCCATCGTGTACCTGCCGATTCTGATGCTGCAGGGAACCGAAGGAAAGCTCTTCCGTCCGATGGCTCTGACCGTTCTGTTTGCCCTGCTTGGCTCGCTGATCCTGTCGATGACATTCATGCCGGCGATGGCTTCCCTGGCTCTGCCTCGCAAGATGCAGGACAAGGACGTCTTTCTGGTTCGATGGATCAAGTGGTTCTATCGTCCGATCGTCTCTCGAGCGATCAGCTATCCGAAGATCACCGCTGCGATTGCTCTGGGCGTGTTCGCCGTCAGCATTCCAGTCGGACAGCGCCTTGGAGGCGAATTCATGCCTCGCCTGGAAGAAGGTGACCTCCTGATCGAAGCCGTGCGTCTCCCCAGTGCGTCACTGGAAGGAGCCATCACGATGTCGCAGCAGATCGAAGAGCAGGTCATTAAGTTCCCGGAAGTCAAAACCGTGTTCTGCAAAACCGGTCGACCGGAAATCGCCAACGATGTGATGGGCGTTCATCAGACCGACGTCTGGGTACTTCTGAAAGATCATCACGAATGGCGCGAAGGGATGACCCGCGACAAACTGATTGAAGAACTTTCCGATGTTCTGAATCGCCATGTTCCGGGTGTCGCTTTCGGGTTTACTCAGCCGATCGAAATGCGAGTCGATGAACTGGTTGCCGGCGTCAAGGCCGACGTTGCCGTTCTGCTGTACGGTGATGATCTGAATGAGCTGGCACGAATCTCCAAAGAGATCGAAACGACGCTCAGGGAAATCCAGGGCGCGGTGGACGTGAAAGCGGATTACCAGGCCAACCTGACGACAATCACCATCGTGCCCGATCGAGACGCGATGGCTCATTATGGCATTGATGCCCGCCAGGTCATGGATGTTGTGGAAGCGATGGGCGGTCGACAGGTAGGAACCATCTTTGAAGGCCGAGCACGGTTTCCGATTCGCGTACGTCTGCCGGACGACTGGCGTTCCGACATTGAGCGTCTGAAGCAGTTGCCGGTGGGCGAAGCCGGCGGGATGCCTGTTCCTTTGGAAGAACTGGCCGACATTCGCGTGGAAGAAACGCCTCCGTCCGTCGACCATGAATCCAACCGTCGCCGGACCTTCGTGTCGGCCAACGTTCGAGGACGTGACGTGGCAACGTTCGTTGAGGAAGCTCAAAAAACGGTCGAGAAGAACATCAACATTCCGGCGGGCTACGAAGTGAAGTGGGGCGGTGACTTTGAAAATCTCCAGTCCGCCAAGATGCGACTGATGCTGATCACCCCAGTCGTGCTGCTCATGATTTTCCTGTTGCTCTACACCTCGTTTAAGTCGACTCGCCTGGCACTGCTGATCTTCCTGGCCGTTCCGATGGCAGCCAGTGGCGGCATCTTCGCGCTCAAGATGCGAGGCATGCCGTTCAGCATTTCGGCTGGTGTTGGATTCATCGCGCTGTTTGGTGTGGCCGTTCTGAATGGTCTCGTCTGGGTCAGTGCAGCCGAACATCTGCGCAAGCGCAAGATCCCGCTGGAGGAAGCGACTCGCGAAACGGCTCTGTCCCGCCTTCGTCCTGTCTTGATGACCGCGTTCGTCGCGAGCCTTGGGTTTCTTCCGATGGCCATGTCGACAAGTGACGGTGCAGAAATGCAGAAGCCACTGGCGACCGTTGTGATTGGCGGGCTGGTGACTTCCACGCTGCTGACTTCACTGGTCATCCCGGCGATTTATCCGTGGTTTGCACGAGGACTGACAACTGAAGAAGATCTGGAAGATGCGGTCGTCGAAGAACACTTTGGGGACACAATGGAACCAGGCCCGGCCCACTGATGGGCAGTGATCACCGTGGCGAGACCTTCAGCGGAAAGGAAGTTCAGGTCAGCGATGTCGACACATTCGATTCAGCGTATTGGCGAGTCTGCTCGATGGGCCGACGTCGTGATCCATGCCGGAGTGGCCCGCTGGGTCGAAGTGGCCACAGACCGATCGCAGGACGTCCAGGGGCAGATCACGCAGGTGCTGTCGCAGATTGATGAAACGCTCACGCAGATTCAAAGCTCGCGCGAGCATCTGCTGCAGATCCTGATTTACCTGGCGGACCTGAAAGACATCGGCACGCTGAACGAACTCTGGGACGCCTGGGTCCCCCGCGGTCATGCGCCCGTCCGCGCCTGCGTGCAGGCCGGCATGGCTGCCGATTGCCTGGTGGAAATGATCATCACAGCAGCAGTACCTGAGTAGATCCTCTCTGCCGGAGAGGATTTTCGCCGCCAGGCGAACCGCAGGATTTTGTAGCGGAACGGCGCAAGCCGTCCGGTGAATGCACGACTCGCACTCACCGGAGGGCTCGCGCCCTGCCGCTACAAACACGACGTTTTTGCGGAGAAAGATCCTTCGATGCGTTTCCCGGCAGGCAGCACCTACCAGCGCAGTGACGCCGGAAACATTGGCGTGGCTCCTGGTTGAGTACACGTCCACGACGCGACGTTGCTGGCTCGCTGGTGCACCTGGGAGAGCGGTCGCTTCAGCAGCAGCCCGATAGTTAACGCGGCGGTGAAGGCATCGCCGGCTCCGACGGTGTCGACAACGTTGACTGGCTGACCGGCGATCTCGCTGTGTTCGCCACTCTTGCCGAAGATGGCAGAACCGTTGGCTCCGCGAGTCAGCACGAGCCACTTCAGGGGAAACTGCTGCAGGATGCCCCGTGCGATCTCTTCGTCCGTGCCGGTCAGTTCCAGCAGCGAACCCAGGATGCGAATCTCATCGTTGTTCAGCTTCAGCACATCGGCCAGCGGCAGCGAGGCGCGAATCACTTCGGGAGTCCAGTACGGTGGCCGCAGGTTAATATCAAAGATCTTCAGGCAGTCCGGTCGAGTCGCCTGGAGCAGTCGGCGAACGGTCTGTTCCGATTCGGATGCTCGCTGGCCAAGTGTTCCGAAGCAGATGGCATCAAGAGTCTTCGCAAGATCTTCCTGCGCCTGATTGTACTGCAGGTGATCCCAGGCAATGTCTTCCAGGAAACGGTAGCTGGCTTCACCTCGTTCATTCAGCTGAACAATCACCTGCCCCGTCGGATACTGGTTGCGCTGCACAAAGGATGTATCGACGTGCCGCTGATGAAGCTCCTGAATGGCTCGATCACCTTCCGGATCCCACCCCACGGCGCTGATCATCAGAACGTCGACCAGATCACCGCCGACACCCGCCGCGCTGCAGGAAAAATTCGCCGGTGCTCCGCCAAAGTGAGCTGCATCCGGGAAGACGTCCCAGAGAATCTCGCCAAGACCTGCAATTCGAAATCGTTGTGGCATGCTGTTCATCCGCGAACAATGTCCATCGTGGCTCGTGTCTCCGACGCGAGTGCCTCCCCATCGTGGCTCGTGTCTCCGACGCGAGTCCCCCCACCCATCGTGGCTCGTGTCTCCGACGCGAGTGCCCATCGAAGTATCACCGACGCACTACGCTAACACACCGGGCAAAGAAATCCCACGCGGCTTCCGCGAAGAGAATCAAAGCATCGCGCGCAGCATTTCGGCCCACGGTGAGATCCAGGGACCGAAAGCCAGCGTGACTTTCGCGAATGAAGGCACCAGGCTGGGGTGCCAGAGAATGCGGTAGACAGGACTTGAACCTGCACGGGTTGCCCCACACGCCCCTCAAGCGTGCGCGTCTGCCAATTTCGCCACTACCGCAAGGCAGCTGGACCTGTTTCGTCTTTTCGATCCATGGTTCTTCGTCAAAACAAAGGAGCCACGGCGAGATTCGCAAGTCCGCGGGGAGAATACCAATCGGGGCGATTGAGATTCAAGCGGATCATTGCGACAACAAAGAGCGATGACAAATTCCCGAAAAAAGGCTGCCATATCTTCGACACAATCCGACTCTTTTGAGTTCGCACGTTCAAGACCGGAGCCCCCCAAAACAGACTTTCGATGGTCTAAACACCACTTCAGAGCCACAGAAAAACGGGGCATGCGTGAGAAGTTCGGCGGAAATGCGGTTTTTGCCCGGTGGAGATCAGCGCGGAGACGGCTAAACTTCGCACCTTTCGGAAAGGCCACCATCGCCAATCAAGGCGGTCAGGCCGCTCTGTGTCCATCTGCGTGATCTTCTTCGACTGGATTTGATTCATGGAAGCCGGAATCGTCGGCCTGCCAAACGTTGGCAAAAGCACCCTCTTCAATGCTCTGACCTGTTCCACGGCCGCGCAGAGCGCCAACTATCCGTTCTGCACCATTGAACCGAACGAAGGCATCGTCAGCGTTCCGGACGAACGCCTGCAGAAAATCACAAAGTACATTCCTCCGCAGAAGGTCATTCCCGCAGCACTGAAGCTGGTGGACATCGCCGGCATTGTTAAAGGTGCAAGCGAAGGTGAAGGCCTGGGCAACAAGTTCCTGAGCCACATTCGCGAAGTCGACGCCATCATGCAGGTGGTTCGATGTTTCGTCGACGATGACATTACTCATGTCGGCGGTGGCGTAAATCCTCTGTCAGACATCGAGACGATTGAAACGGAGCTCATGCTGGCCGACATGCAGACTCTCGAAAATTCCCTCCCGAAGGCTCAGCGTTCTGCCAAGAGCGGTGACAAGGAGGCCAAGCTCCGTGCAACCGTGATGGAAAAGTGTTCGGAGTGGGTGAACAGCGGAAAGCCGCTTCGAGTCGCTGAGTTCTCTGAAGAAGAAAAGAAGGTCGTTCGAGCCATCGGTCTGATGACGGCCAAGCCTGTTCTGTTCGTCGCCAATGTGTCCGAAGATGATCTCGAAGGCGAGGGTGACCTGGTGATGGACGTTCGTCGTTACGCGACCGAACACGGTGCATCGGTCGTTCCGATCTGCGCGAAGCTGGAAGCGGAGTTGGCCGAACTGGATGAGGCCGATCGTAACGACATGCTGCAGTCGGTTGGTCTCACCGAACCAGGACTCGGCCCACTCGCACGAGCCATCTACAAGACCTTGGGTCTGCAAAGCTACTTCACCGCTGGTGAAAAGGAAGTGCGGGCATGGACCATTCCGGTCGGTGCGACGGCTCCTCAGGCGGCCGGTGTCATTCACAGCGACTTTGAACGCGGCTTCATTCGCTGCGAAGTTTATTCACTGGAAGATCTGGAAACGTACAAATCCGAAAAAGACATCCGAGCCGCCGGCAAGCTTCGAGTCGAAGGCAAAACGTACGTGATGCAGGATGGCGATATCTGTCACTTCCTCTTCAACGTCTAAAGTCGTTTCCGTTCAGACGCGCAGAGATTCTTGCATGCTGATCGCGATCGAAACATCAGGAATGTCAGGATCTCTCGCGCTGGCCAGCGACGGCAGGGTGGTTGCCTTCAGAACGCTGACCTCCGAAGGGCGACGTCACGCACAGTCGCTGGTGTCTGAAGCGTCGCAGATGCTGACGGAAGTCTCGCTCACCGTTCAGGATCTCACGGGGGTTGCTGTCAGCATCGGTCCCGGCAGTTTTACTGGCCTGCGAGTCGGTCTGGTGTTCGCGAAGACACTCGCGTGGATCCAGAACATTCCACTGGTCGCCGTGGATACTCATCGGGCCATGGCACAGCAGCGGTCTTCGTTGCGCGAAAGCGTCACCATCCTGAGCGATGCGCAGAGAAGCGAGCTGTTCGTATCGTCGTACGAATGGACCGCGAACTCCGATGTCTGCGAGATTCTGGGTGATATCGGGATCAGCAGGCCTGACGAACTTCCTGTTCGCTTTCCGCTCGCCGGCCCTGGGCTGGTAAAACACCGTGATGCGCTGATGGCACAGGGACATCGTCTGATTGAAGACCCCATCGAGCCTCATGCGGATACTGTTGCACTTGTCGGCCTTGAGATGATGCGACAACAGCAGTTCTCCGTCCCGGAAACACTCGAACCCATCTACATCCGCCCCAGCTACGCCGAAGAAAAGCGCGCCCGTTAGTAGCGGAAGGGCGCGAGCCGCGCGAGCCCTCCGGTGAGCCTGCGTCTTGAATCCACCAGACAGCTCTCGCGGAGCTCCGCGACTTTCAATCGAGCCGTATTCTTTATTCTTTTGTGCAACATCTAAGACTCGCGCGTTCGTAGCTTCGTTTCCAGTTGTTCGGACATGACCTTCAATTGAGCATCGTCGCAGGCAGCAAACTCCTCGGCCGTCCAGACTCGCAGCCCAAGTAATTCCTGCAGCAATGACACACGTCCTCTGATCCGGCCAATTTCAACGCCACGGGCTTCGCCAATCTCCATCCCCTGCCGTCGTCCTTCATCAGGTCCATCTCGACGCGCCTGCAGCAATCGTCCTTCCTCGTCATACTGTTTCTTCATTCGAGCATGATAGGCGAGCAGTTGTGCTTCGGTTTCTGAGATCATCTCGAGTACTCCAAAGGCTTCCTGGAAGACCTTGTCCGGAAACAGACGCTGCACGTCTTCTACGACCATTGTCTCAACGTTTGCAAGGAAGTAAGCCCACTGTTCCATAGGCGTCGCGTTCCAGACGGACTCTGCAGTAATCTGGAGATGCTGCAACTGCAGGATACGAATCTGGAAATCATCGGTCGCCGCCAGATTTGAAATGGAATCCCTCATGCGAAAGTCCAGATGCAACGAGGGCTGACTGGAGGACAAGGCACCCGAAAGCACACAAATGGTGATGGAAGGCCGCGGCGTCTGATAGGTCAGCGTCTCGTCCTGCAGACCGGTGAAGGATGCCGCGGCACAGTACGTGAGGCGCTGTGGCAATTCTGACGGAACCGATGTCAGAATCTCCAGGTTCAGCCGCCGACCCTTTGCGTCTGTGGCCAGCACCGACACCTGATCGTCATTCGACCTGATGCCCGGAATCGAGTCCCGGAAGGCCACCTGAGTAATCTCTGGCTGCCCTCCAAGAATCGCGTTGACGAAATGCACTGTGATGCCCGAGTGCTCCGGACTTCCCAGCATGAGCTTGAATGCGTAGTCCACCAGCGGACTGATGCCAATCGCCATAGGTGCCTCTCTTTGATGTCGATTCCACGTGCGTCGTCACAGCAGCGATTTGTTGATCGCTCCGAATAAGTGTGATAATAATACTACCATGTAGTCCACGTGCAACCGATAGCCTCGAGTCGATCCCTAAATCGCGTATTCCGGCTCCGGCATGAACACGCGAGCTGTTTTGGGGTGGACGTAGACGGTGTCGCCGGATTGTAGTCGCAGGACGGCGGCGCGGTCGCGGATCAGGTCGATGTTGAGTTCCACTCCGTACTCTTCCGCGAAGACTCGCACCTTCACCACGGCACCTGCCGGGTTCACCTGCAGAACTTTGGCAGGCAGCGATGCAGCCGTGGCGACTCGGTCAATCTCCAGTTCGTGAGGTCTCACATAGGCAGTCGCGTTGCGAGGCTCTTCATGAGTATACGCCTCGTAGGCCAGACTGAATGGACCAAGTTCCACACGTCCCGCTTTGACTCGGCCATGAAACACATTCACGTTGCCAAGGAAGTCCATCACGAAGGGGGTCGCGGGATGATCGAAAACATCCTGAGGCGTTCCGATCTGTTCAATCTTGCCATGATTCATCACCACGACCTGGTCGGCCATTTCGAAAGCTTCTTCCTGGTCATGAGTCACAAAGACGGTCGTGACGTGCATTTCTTCGTGCAGCTTGCGAAGCCATGTGCGAAGTTCCTGACGCACCTTGGCATCCAGCGCGCCAAAGGGTTCGTCCAGAAGCAGCATTTGTGGACGCATCGCAAGTGCTCGCGCGAGAGCAACTCGCTGACGCTGACCGCCGGACAGCTCCGACGGAAAACGATTGCCAAGTCCTTCCAATCGCACCAGCGACAACAGCTCTTTCACGCGCGCGTTCGTGATGTCTTTTGCCACTTTGCGAACTCGCAGTCCGAACGCCACGTTCTCGAAGACCGTCATGTGACGGAACAGAGCGTAGTGCTGAAACACAAAGCCCACTTCGCGATCGCGAGCCGCTTTCTCCGTGACGTCTTCTTCCTGAAACAGCACCGTGCCTTCATCCGGTGTTTCCAGACCTGCAATGATTCGCAGCAGTGTGGTTTTGCCTGAACCTGATGGACCAAGCAGCGCGGTCAGGCTGCCGGAGGGAACATTCAGGCTGACATCGCTGAGTGCCTGGAAGTTTCCGAATCGACGAGACACGCCCTGAATGCTGATGCTCATGGTTCTATCCTTCTTTCTCTTCTGACATTGCCGCCAGCTGATATTCGGTCCATCGTTCCAGCAGAATTCGTGCGGCCAGCGTGGCGAGGGCCATCAGAGTCAGCACGGAGGCGACGGCATAGGAGCCTGGGTTGTTGTATTCCTGAAACAGCTTTTCGACTCGCAGCGGCATCGTGTCGGTCTGACCGCCGATTCCCCCGGAGACCACTTTCACCGCACCAAATTCACCGATCGCGCGGGCGTGACACTGGATGATTCCAAACAGCAGGCCCCACTTGATGTTGGGCAGAGTCACTCGCCAGAACAGCTGCCAGCGGTTGGCTCCCAGGCTCACGGCTGCAAGTTCTTCATCGCTGCCCAGAGATTCCATCAGAGGAATGAGTTCGCGGGCCACAAAGGGCATCGTGACAAACGTTGTCGCCATCAGCAGACCAGGCCATGAAAACACGACCTGCACGCCCCACTCGCGAAGAGTTGGGCCAAGAAACCCCTGCATCCCGTAGACCAGAAGAATGCAGAGCCCCGCAACGACCGGCGAAACGGCGAAGGGAAGATCCAGCAGCGTCAGAAGCAGCACACGTCCGGGAAATCGAAACTTTGTCAGTGTCCATGCGGCAACAATGCCAAAGATCGTGTTGAGCAATACTGCCACGGGAGCCAGCACGATGGTCAGGAAGATTGAATGCTGAGTATCGCGGTCTCGGACAAGTTCCGCCCACCATGCCGCAGGTCCGTTTCCAAACGCCTGCACAAACACATAAACCAGCGGAACGATAATCAGGACCGTGACAACGAAGCAGGAAATGCTGATCAGCAGAATACGCAGCCACAGTGGTTCGTTCGCCACATGGCGGCCGGCAACGCGAGTCTGTCTGGAACTAAGATGCATAGCGTCGATTCCTTGCTTCAAGCCAGCTGATCAGTCCCAGCGTCAGCAGCGATCCTGCGAGCAGCACAACGGCGATGGCAGTGGCTTCGGCGTAGCTGTATTCATCCAGCTTCTGCACGATCAGCACAGGAGCAATCTCCGTCTTGAACGGCATGTTGCCTGACACAAACACGACCGAGCCGTATTCCCCAAGTCCTCGGGCAAACGCGAGAGCAAAGCCGGTGGCCAGAGCAGGGCGGAGCGATGGCAGAATGATTCGCCAGAACGTTTGCCAGCGGTTGGCTCCCAGAGACGCTGCGGCTTCTTCGATGTCTCCTTCCAGACTGCCCAGAAGCGGCTGCACGGTACGAACCACGAACGGCAATCCGAGGAAGACCAGAACCAGCACGATCGCCAGTCGCGAATAGGCTCCCTGAATGCCCAGTGGAATCAGGAACTGACCAAACCATCCGTTCTTCACGTAGAGACTGGAATACACCAGTCCCGCAACCGCCGTAGGCAACGCAAAGGGAAGGTCGATGACCGCATCCATCAGACGACGGCCAGGAAACTCATAGCGAACCAGCACCCAGGCCAGCAGCGTTCCCAGAATGACGTCAATCACTGCAGCAATCGCTGATGTCGAGAACGTCAGGAAGTAGGCTGATCGTGCTCGAGCAGACCAGGCTGATGCCACAAACTGCGGCCAGTCAAGCGATGCCGTTTTGAAAAGGCAGGCACCCAGCGGAATCAGCAGCAGGATGCCAAGATAAGCAACGGTCACAGTGAGGCCCGAGCCAAAGCCAGGCAACGGACTGGACCGTCGGCGACGTTTTGGGGAACCCATGAATGATCCTGTCCGGCGACCATCCGACCAAATCGAATGTTCGACACGCGTCTGTTGCTATGTCGGAGATTCGCCAGGCGGCGAACCCGCGGTGCAGCCACATCTGTGGCTGCAGGTATCCCGACGAAAAGTAAAGCCCTGTGTCGCCTGCTGAAGTTCGGTATGTCCGGTTCCGCAGACAGGCGTATCAAACCTCAACTACTGACCACCCACTTTGGTCTTCAGAAGACGACGACGCTCCAGCCGATCGATCTGGACGACAACGCCATCCTGCACGATCACAGTGACCTGCCCGAAACGCAGGTTCTGCAGAGCATCTTTCACTCGCTCAATCACTTCCTCTTCGTCAGGCTCTGGCGATTCTGCTCGGTCAGAAGAAGGAGCACGGTTTCGAGACATGGCGTTAACCTCACAGAATTCCAGAACGATCCACCAGATTCACTCACCTGCCCGCAGGACAACGCTGTGATGGATCTTGTAGCGGAACGGCGCAAGCCGTCCGGTGAATTCAAGACGCACACTCACCGGAGGGCTCGCGCCCTGCAGCTACAAACACAACGATTCCGCAGAGAAGAACACTTGCAATGCTCACTACTTGCCCTGACCGCCTTCATAGATGCGGTCAAACTCACCACCGTCGGCAAAGAACTTTGTCTGAGCTTCATCCCAGCCACCAACAACGTCCGTCACTGTAAACAGCTTCAGTTCAGGGAATGATGCTTTGTGGGCTTCCAGAACTTTCGCGTCTGTCGGCCGATAATAATGCTTTGCGATGATCTCCTGGCCTTCCGGCGTGTAGAGAAACTCCAGGTACTTCTTCACGACGTCCCGAGTTCCCTTGCGATCAACAACCTGGTCAACCAGTGCGATATGAGGCTCCGCGAGGATGCTCTGTGAAGGATAGATCAGTTCCAGTTCGCCATTGGCTTCTTTGATTTCCAGGTGTGCTTCGCTCTCCCAGGTCAGATGCACGTCACCGATGCCCTTCTGGGCAAACGTGGTCGTGGCTCCTCGAGCACCCGTGTCCAGAACAGGAACCTGCTTGTAAAGCTGTGTGATGAACTTGCGAGCATCCTCTTCAGAGCCACCGTTCTTCAGCACGCTTCCCCAGGCCGCCAGAAACGCCAGCTTGCCGTTCCCTGAAGTCTTTGGGTTCGGAGTAATTACCTGAATGTCGTTGCGAACCAGGTCCGCCCATTCCTTGATGCCCTTCGGATTGCCTTTGCGAACCACAAAGACAATCGTGGATGTGTAGGGCAGGCTGCGATTCGGGAACGTGTCGAGCCAGCCGTCCTTCAGCAGACCCTTCTTATGCAACTGTTCCGTGTCGGACCACAGAGCCAGCGACGCAACATCCGCCTCAAGCCCGTCAATGACCGCGCGGGCCTGGCTTCCGGATGCCCCATGAGACTGCTTGATCGTGACCGCCTTGCCCGTCTGAGCAACCGCGACCTTTTCGAATTCCGCGTTGATGTCTTTCCACAGCTCCCGAGTGGGGTCGTAGGACACGTTCAGCAATTCAACCGAAGGCGTTCCCTCAGGAGCATTCGAATCGGAACCCTTCGAGCAGCCCACCAGAGTGAGCAAAGAGACCAGGGCCACGAGAGAAAAGCATTTCATCGACAATTACCCCAAAAACAAAACCACGACCTAGTGTGTGATACTTTTGGCCAAAAAAACACGGAGATGACCTAGATCCCATCCCCGTAAGACATTTCCGCAGAGAACACTTCTTCCCGACGGACGATCGTGCTGCCGAACACTTTCTCCAGCGTCGCACCATCCATCAGTCGAGAGATGTAGTTTCGAATGTCCAGCATGACTCGGCGAAACTTGCACGCCCCTTCCTGAGTACACGGTTCGTAATGAGACGTGGAAACGCAGGAAATGGGAGCCAGAATGCCGTCAAAGTGTCGGACAATCTCACCCATCGTGATTTCTGCCGGATCTTTCGCCAGCTCAAAACCACCGTCTCGCCCGGCAATGCTGTTCACCCAGCCACGAGACTTCAGATCCAGCATGATCTGCTCGAGAAACCGGCGGGGAATGTCGTTCTTCTCCGCAATTTCCCGAATGGAAATCGGTCCACGCCCACGACTTGCCACCAAAGTGAACAAGGCTCTTAAAGCATAATCCGATTTCTTGGACAACTTCATCGGCAAACCCGAGCGGCTGCTTCCGTAAATAACACCAAACAGGTCGTGATTCTAGGGAGACCCCTATCTGTGTCAATCGCCACTTCGGCAACCCAAGGCAATCTGCAGAACCTGGAATTCGTCGGAATGGTCCCAAACGCAAAGTTCCGGTCGTTCCCGCCGGGGCTCTGCCTCTTCGGCAAAAACTGCTTATCCATCCGGACATCCGACTTCGATCACACCGTTCCCAGATTCATTGCGGTCTCTGGATGCCTTGCAGAAATGCCGTCGTTTCAAGCGTGAGGCAGTTCCCCACAGGATCCAGCAGTTCATCAATCACAGAATTGTCGGAGGGTTGAATCATGCCGAAAGTCTGCCATGGTCGGTTCCCTTCCGGAACCAATTTTTGGTGATGATTCGCGAGCGATGCACGTCCTCGACGGCTCTCACTGGCCTCAACGCCCTTCCGAAACGGACCGTCACGTCGCGCAGCCGGGGCCGGATGATGAGACCTGGTTCCAGGGCATTCTTGCCAGCACAAGAGCCATCCCGCACGTATCGGTTATGCCTGCGAACATCAGGCCGGCTCCGACAAAACCGCTCAGCCCCACAAACCACGGATGAACGAAGTAACTGAGCACGACACCAGACAGGACAAGGAACCCGGCGGCGATGCGAACCTGACGTTCCAGCGACATCGCCTTGCGCCCTCGAACAACCGGCAGCCCGGCTTCCACACAGGCCTTTGTTCCGCCTTCGACGTTGATCACATTCGTGTAGCCCGCCGCATGGAACTTCTCACAGGCCGTTCGTCCGCGACTTCCGGCTTGGCAGATCACATACAAAGGCGCCGATCCCGCTCGCTGGCTGATCAGGTTGCCGCAGTTCAGCTGATCGAGCGGAACGTTGCGGGCAATCGTCAGATGCACTTCACGATACTCCACCGGTGTTCGCACATCGATCAGCTCAATCGATTCGCCCGCCTGAATCTTTGATGCCAGCTGGCCTGGTGTAATGGTCGCAACGCTCATGATGGTCCTCCGTGCTCAATCAGAATCCTGTTACTCAATCATGCCTCTGCGGCACTCCGTTCCTCAGCTCTTCTGAACACCATAGCGTCCTTCGACACACTTCAGAAGATCAGCCACATGAGTCTCGCAGACCTTGTAGAAAACTCGACGCCCATCCTTTTCACTCGACAACAAGCCGCAGCGCTGCATCAGCCGCAGATGCTCCGAAGCCATCGGACTGGGAATCTCACACGCGTCCGCGAGATCACCCACCGTGTAGTCGCTCTGAAGCAGCATCTGGATCATGCGAAGCCGGTGAGGATGCGCGATGGTCTTCAGACACTCGGCCGCTTTGCCCAGTTCTTCCAGTGATGTCAGCTTGAGTGCTTTCGAGGCCATCCTGTGCCTTCCCTGAACTTTCCGCAATTCATCCGAAGCCTGATTCTTCAGGACCAGCTATCGCACGATGCGTCTGACCGCATCCGCCAGCCGATCAATCTCTTCCTTCGTGTTGTAGAACGCCAGCGATGGTCGCACTGTGGCTTCCAGTCCAAAGCGTCGAAGCGATGGCTGCGAGCAATGATGGCCGGATCGGACGGCAATGCCTTCCGCGTCCAGCATCTTGCCGATGTCTTCCGGTCGACGGTTCGGAAGCACAAACGACAGGACGCCGACTTTCTCCTTCGCGGTTCCAATCAGCCGCAGCCCCGGAATCTCCGTCAGTCGTGCGGTGCCGTATTCCAGAAGCTGATGCTCGTACTGTGCGATCGCGGGCAGGCCAAGCCGAGTGACATAGTCCAGTGCGGCTCCCAGTCCAACAGCATCGCCAATGCTGGGTGTTCCCGCTTCAAACTTTGCCGGCGGATCACTGTAGGTCGTCTGCTCAAACGTCACGTTGCGAATCATATTGCCGCCGCCCTGCCACGGAGGCATGACCTGCTGCAGCTCTTTGCGAACGTACAGAGCACCGATGCCCGTCGGTGCAAAAATCTTGTGCCCTGAAAACACAAAGTAGTCGCAGCCCAGAGACTGCACGTTCACCGGAAGATGCGCTACCGTCTGAGCACCATCGATCAGCACCTGGGCCCCCCAGCGTTTGGCCGAACGAATCATGGATTCAATCGGAAGAATGGTTCCCAGACTGTTCGACGCGTGAGTCAGCGAAACAATCTTTGTCTGCGGTCCCAGCAGCGATTCGTACGCGTCCAGCAGAATCTCACCATGATCATTCACCGGGATGACTCGAATCACCGCACCGGTTTCGCGAGCCACCATCTGCCACGGCACGATGTTGGCATGATGCTCCAGAGTCGACAGAACAATCTCATCGCCGGGCCGAAGGAAATGCCGCCCGGTCGTCTGCGCGACAAGGTTGATGGCTTCCGTCGTTCCTCGCACAAAGATGATCTCTTCAGCAGAACCTGCTCCGATGAAACGCTGAATCTTCTGTCGAGCACCTTCATACGCGTCCGTTGAACGTGCGGCCAGAGTATGCGCGGCTCGATGAATGTTCGAATTGTCCCTCGAGTAATAGTGGCTCATCGCATCGATCACCGACTGCGGCTTCTGTGTTGTTGCGGCGTTGTCGAGCCAGACCAGCTGCTTCCCATGCACCTGCTGATGAAGAGCCGGAAAGTCGCGACGAATCTGATTCACGTCGAACGCCCGGCCGGAAGTTCCCGCCCCCTGAGCGGCTCTGCGGAAACTCATTCCTTCCGGTGTCGTCTGAGAAGACTCACACAGCCCCGTGTCGGACGAGTAATTCATGGCGCGCACTTTCGCCACGAACGCCGAGATCCCCTGAGCTTCGGAAGGGCTGAGTGTTCCCGTGGCCGACGTGCCGGAAGAGGCTGTATCGGCCTGCGGTGATGGCATCTGGCCAAAACCTGAATTGAGTGCCATCAGCGGCGAAAACACGTCCGGCTGACCCTGCGGCATCAGCGGAACGGTCGGCAGCGACGCCGGTGTTCCCGGCATTCCCGGAAACGTCGGTCCCGAGGAACCTGGCGTCAGCACCGTCGTCGGCATCACAACTCCCGCAGGCATCACCGGTGGAATCGAAGGCATCGCGGCCGGAGCAGAACCTGACGGCAGCGCCCCAAATCCAGCAAACGCTGATGAACCAGGAAACGAAGCCGGGGCACTCTGCTGGCTGGCTGAAACAGCATCCTGAAACAGCCGCGAAGCAATCTGACTGATCATGTCGTGAGACAGTTCTGACATTTCAATTCCTCAGATCGACACTGTAAATCACAGCTTTGCGATCGTTCATCTGCCGAAAGAAGCCACCGGACTACTTCACCTTGGGTGCGCGATTGTCATAGTCGTGGTAGTAGCCGACTTCGACATTCTCCAGCACGCCCAGTGCATCGTCCGTCAGCACGGCACACGAGAAGTACAGCGTCAGCAGGTAAGAAGCCACGCCCAGACTGTCCAGACCCATCAGACGCGCTGACAGGCTCGGCATGATCTCGCCGGGGATCCCTGACTGATGCAGACCCACCACGCCCTGATCCGATTCGCCCACGCGCAGCAGCAGAATGCTCGTCGTCCCAAACCACTGGTTCGACTGATAGCGGCTCTTCATCTCCAGCTTGTCGCACGGAATCAGCGGCACGCCTCGCCACAGAATCACGGGCGTTCCAAACAGCGTTGTCGTCACCGGCGGCACTCCGCGCCATGTGCACTCGCGTTCAAACGCTGCGATCGCTTTCGGATGAGCAAGGAAGAAGGCTGGCTTCTTCCACACCAGGGCCAGCAGTTCGTCCAGATCATCCGGCGTCGGTGCGCCATAACGAGTACTGATGCGCATCGCCGGATCGACGGAGTTGATCAGACCAAACTTCTTGTTGTTGATCAGCTCCCATTCCTGACGTTCCTTAATCCCTTCGATCGTCAGACGCATCTGTTCTTCAAGCTGGTTGTACGGACCGTTGTAAAGATCCGACACGCGCGTATGCACTCGCACTACTGTCTGCACCGAAGACAGCGAGTATTCTCGCGGCGTTGCGGAGTAGTCCACGAACGTCTCAGGAATCTCCACGTTCTCCGCGAAGCCGGATACCAGATCAATGTTCCGTTCGCCGTAACGATTCACCGTTGAACGCAGTTCCAGATGATCTTTGATCGCTCGTTCAAACTCCGTGCGCTGGCTTGGGTTTTCCGCCAGTACGGAATCCAGATCGCGGCGCGACAGCGTCAGCAGCGTACACGGTGTGATCGTGCGCACGGTCACATCCGACAGTTTGTCGGACACCAGATCCGATTCGCCGAAGAACTCGCCTTCCGTCAGCAGGGCCAGACGCAGATTGCTGCCATGAACGCCTTTGCTCAGAACTTCCACCTGACCCTGAGCAATGATGAAGAACTTGTTGCCGTCTTCACCTTCCCCCACCAGCTTGTTCCCCAGTGATACCGTTTCTGAGCGGAAGCGGTTCGCCATCCGGCTGATAATCGCCGACGTCAGACCCGAAAACAGAGGCACGCTTCGCAGCGATTCCGGCGAGAACGACGCCACGCCGTCCGTCACGTCCACTCCGATCCGCTCCGCTTTGCTCAGTTCCACCTTCGTGCGGTTCACGCGGTACGTGCCGCCGTCAACCTGAACCCATGGCAGCAGGTTCAGCAGATAACGCGGCGTGATCGACATCATCTTCGGAGATGTCTTTGTCGTGTTCGCCAGATTGCGAGCCACGCTCGTTGTTACGCTGCGCTGAAGTAGATTGTCCGACATAATGAGTGAATCCTGTTCACAAAGAAGAATTGTTCGAAACGTTGTTTGTTCGTGAGTTCATGTTTGACGGACAGAAGAGCGATTGCCTTCAAGCACATCTGCCGTCGATGTGGTTCAAATTCCGGAGCCGCCTTCGAATCCTCGAGGAATGCGATTGTCATAGTCGTGGTAGTAACCGACTTCGACGTTCTCCAGCACGCCCAGCGCATCGTCCGTCAGCACCGCACATGAGAAGTACAGCGTCAGCAGGTACGAGGCCACGCCCAGACTGTCCAGACCCATCAGACGCGCTGACAGGCTCGGCATGATCTCGCCGGGGATCCCTGACTGATGCAGACCCACCACGCCCTGATCCGATTCGCCCACGCGCAGCAGCAGAATGCTCGTCGTCCCAAACCACTGGTTCGACTGATAGCGGCTCTTCATCTCCAGCTTGTCGCACGGAATCAGCGGCACGCCTCGCCACAGAATCACGGGCGTTCCAAACAGCGTTGTCGTCACCGGCGGCACTCCGCGCCATGTGCACTCGCGTTCAAACGCTGCGATCGCTTTCGGATGAGCAAGGAAGAAGGCTGGCTTCTTCCACACCAGGGCCAGCAGTTCGTCCAGATCATCCGGCGTCGGTGCGCCATAACGAGTACTGATGCGCATCGCCGGATCGACGGAGTTGATCAGACCAAACTTCTTGTTGTTGATCAGCTCCCATTCCTGACGTTCCTTAATCCCTTCGATCGTCAGACGCATCTGTTCTTCAAGCTGGTTGTACGGACCGTTGTAAAGATCCGACACGCGCGTATGCACTCGCACTACTGTCTGCACCGAAGACAGCGAGTATTCTCGCGGCGTTGCGGAGTAGTCCACGAACGTCTCAGGAATCTCCACGTTCTCCGCGAAGCCGGATACCAGATCAATGTTCCGTTCGCCGTAACGATTCACCGTTGAACGCAGTTCCAGATGATCTTTGATCGCTCGTTCAAACTCCGTGCGCTGGCTTGGGTTTTCCGCCAGTACGGAATCCAGATCGCGGCGCGACAGCGTCAGCAGCGTACACGGTGTGATCGTGCGCACGGTCACATCCGACAGTTTGTCGGACACCAGATCCGATTCGCCGAAGAACTCGCCTTCCGTCAGCAGGGCCAGACGCAGATTGCTGCCATGAACGCCTTTGCTCAGAACTTCCACCTGACCCTGAGCAATGATGAAGAACTTGTTGCCGTCTTCACCTTCCCCCACCAGCTTGTTCCCCAGTGATACCGTTTCTGAGCGGAAGCGGTTCGCCATCCGGCTGATAATCGCCGACGTCAGACCCGAAAACAGAGGCACGCTTCGCAGCGATTCCGGCGAGAACGACGCCACGCCGTCCGTCACGTCCACTCCGATCCGCTCCGCTTTGCTCAGTTCCACCTTCGTGCGGTTCACGCGGTACGTGCCGCCGTCAACCTGAACCCATGGCAGCAGGTTCAGCAGATAACGCGGCGTGATCGACATCATCTTCGG
>VFQT010000179.1_pt1 | contig 102201 bp, 96 predicted proteins | sample 3512381 | NCBI WGS metagenome assembly VFQT01 (sample SAMN10412376, study PRJNA504923) | tailings metagenome | isolation source: Relicate 2 Philex TSF3 active mining site | place: Philippines: Tuba, Benguet | collected 2017-08-29
ACCGCCAAACGCAAAACACCCCCTGTTTTCAGGGTTTCTTAACTGGACACTAGTGACCTCCGTTGCGTACCCATCTTCCCGCCACCTCAGGGCCATCCACCGTTGCGGGTGTCCAGCGAGTACCAGGCGTCGTTTGGTCCGTTGAACTTCGGTGCGGCTGGCCAAACGGTCGTTCCGGCGTAGTCCAGGGTGAACCACTTCTTCATGTTCAGCGTGAAGGCCCGACCGGAGAGATCCCCGAAGGTCGCGATCCCGTCGACATCCTGGGTCTGGTCCTTGGCCCGCCGGCTCCGTCCATGACGCTGGGAGATGCCCTCGAACGCGGAGCTACCGACGTCATTGAACAGATACTGGCTCTGTTCGGCGGGTGCCTCCCACATCAGCATCCCGGTGGGACGCATGGCTCCCAGCTTGAACCTCGAGGTGGGGTTCGGGGTGGAGGCAGATTGGAAGCCGATGGTGGCTCCGTTCCAGAGATAGCTCGTGATCTTGATGTTCCGTCGCTTGTAGTCCGCGGCGGCCTTGCCCGAGGCGCGTTCGGCGAGGTCCTTGGGACAGGTCAGGACCTTCTCCGACCCCAAATAGGTGCCGAGCTGGCTCTGTCGGAAGTTGGCGACCTGGTTCGACCAGGTCGCCATGTCGTTGCGGCCCTCGCCGCTGGGGATGCCCTTGGCGGTGCACCAGCTGTCGCGGTCGGCGCAGTCGCCCCAGCTGGCGTAGGGGATGTAGTCGGCGTTGTCCCCCGCGAAGAGATGGGCGCCGAGGATTACCTGCCGGATGTTGTTCAGATCGTTCGTCAGGAGGGCCCGTTCCTTGGCCCGGCCGAGTGCGGGCAGGAGCATCCCGGCGAGGATCGCGATGATGGCGATCACAACGAGCAGCTCTATCAGGGTGAAGGCTCGGGTGCGCATGGGATTGTCGATTGATGAAAGCGAGGTGGGGATAGAGAGCAAGGTGCAAAGACCCGCTGCAGGCGGCAGCCGGTGGGCGCACCAGTGCCCTGTGGCGCTAGGCAGGGTTGCGCCCATTCCTATCGGGCGACGGCCCCAGGCCGGATGGGTCACGTCATTCGTCGACCGCCCTTCACCCCGCCTGCGGAGTTAGTTTCTCGATCCGGATCGGGGTCGCCTTGTAGGCGGGCGTTCCCGTGATGGCGTCCGCCTCGGGTCCCATGAGGCGGTTCACTCCCGTCTCGACGTCATGAAAACTCGTGAACGGCTGTCCGGGCAGGACCGTGGGATCCGGTCGGACGAGGGCCTCGATCTTTCCGTGGGGACTGATCACACGGACCCGCTCGCCGGAATGCAGACCCAGCCGTTCGAGGTCACCGGGTGACAGGTCCAGGGTGTCCCCCGGGGTCGGACCCCATCCGGGACCCCGGGTCATTGAGCCCGAGTTGAACCGATCCCGTCGGCGTCCCGTATTGAGGACAAAGGGGAAGTGGCTGCCTGTTCCAGGGCTCGGGGCCACGAACGGTTGGCAGAACAAACGGGCCACGGGCCGGTTCGGGCTTGTGAGTGGAAGCACCGTCGTGCCGGGGTGATCCTCCGAGGGACAGGGCCACTGGAGGCCACCCGTCTCGAGGCGGCGGTAACTGATGCCCCGTCCCTCGGGCCAGACGCTCCGGATCTCCTCCCAGATCTCCTCGGCTGAGGTGTAGGCGAATTGGTGTCCATGGCCCAGTTCCCGGGCCACATCGCACAGGATCCGCCAGTCGGCCCGGGCCAGTCCGGGGGGCGGCACCGCCTGTCGCACCCGTTGGATGCGTCGCTCCGCGTTCATGAAGGTGCCGTCCTTCTCCCAGGAACTGGCGGCAGGCAGGAACACCGTCCCGACGGTCCGTGCGATCTCGTTGAGGAAGAGGTCCTGGACCACGACCAGGTCCAGTTCGCCCAGTGCGCGGGACACCGCCTCCGGATCCGGATGGGTGTGGGCGATGTCATACCCGATCACCCACAGGGCCTTGAGGTGCCCGGACTCCGCTGCCCGGAGCATCTCGGGCAGGTTCAGACCGGGTTCGTGGGGAAGGGGACCCTTCCAGAGCGGGGCGAACCGGAGGTCGTAGGAAGAGGCCTCCACCCCTCCGGTCAGGTGGTGGGGATCGCAACCCATGTGGGCGGCGCCCTGGACGTTGTTTTGGCCCCGAAGCGGGTTCACGCCGCCGCCGCCCGGGCCGAGGTTTCCGGTGAGGAGGGCGAGGTTGACCAGGCACCGGACGCCGGCGGTTCCCTGCTCCTGCTCGGTGACTCCGAGGCCATGGAACCCCATCGCTGGGCGGCTACGGCCGTAGATCCGGGCTGCGGCACGGATCTGTCCGGCCTCGACCCCGCACCAGCGCGACGCGGTCTCGGGACGGTATCCCGCGATAAACGGGCCGAACTCGGCTAGACCCTCCACCGCGGGATCTACCAATCCCTCCTCGATGATCACGTGGGCCATCGCATTGAGAAGGGCGACATCGGTGCCGGGACGCGGTCGAAGGTGGAGAGTGGCGGCTGCGGCGAGTTCGGTCTGCCGGGGATCGATCACCACGAGGGCGGCGCCCCGTCGGACGGCTTGGAGGATCCGGGCACCCACCACGGGATGGTTCTCCGTTGGGTTTGCCCCACACACCAGGAACGCCCGGGCGGTCTCGATGTGGTCGAACGAGTGGGTGGCCGCTCCGGTGCCCAGCATGGACCCGAGGGCGGCGGCGCTGGGGGCATGGCAGACCCGGGCGCAGCAGTCGACGTTATGGGTGCCGAGGACAAGGCGCGCGAACTTCTGGGTGACGTAGGCCTCCTCGTTGGTGCCCCGGGCCGAGCCCAGGATTCCAATGCGGCCACCGCCCCAACGGTTCCGGATCCCATCCAAGCGTCGGGCAAGCCAACGCACCATCCCCGTCCAGGAGGTCGGAACCCAGGGGGCAGCCCGATGGTCCCCAGCCCTTCGGACGAGCGGGGTCGTGACCCGGTCCGGAGCCGATCCAAAGGCGAAGGAGTACCGGCCCTTGGCGCAGGCATGGCCCTTGTTGACCAAGGCGTCGAGCACCGGGCGGGTCCGAAGGAGGCGCGTTCCCTGGCTGGCGATCTCCAGTTCGCAGCCGACCCCGCAGTAGGGACAGGTCGTCCGGGTCCAGCAATCCGGTGGTGAGCCGTCCTCGGGATAACGATCCCCCAGGGCGCCCGAAGGGCAGGTGTCGGCACAGGCGCCGCAGCTAACACACGAACTGGTGGCGAGCGTTGGGCCGTCCGGCCGGATCAGGCTCCGGTCCCCACGGTTCCAGACCTGCCACACGCCCCGGCCTTCCACCTCGTCGCAGATCCGGACGCAGCGATAGCACAGGATGCATCGCGACAGGTCCACGTGCAGATGGGGGTGGCTGGAATCCACGAACGGAGGGTCCTGGTGCGGACTGACAGGGGTGCCCCTCCCAGGGTCCCGGAGGTCCTCGACGGCGGCACCGAACGACACCTGATGCCGAAGGAGCTCCTGGTGAAATGGTGTGGGGTGGGTCGCGTCATCCGGATCGCCCGGATGCCGTTCCGCCATGAGGCCAAGGAGGGTCCTGCGGATCGATTCCAGCCCGGGCGAGTGGGTCTGGACGACCATGCCGTCGACGACGGGCGTCGTGCAGGCGGTCACTAGCCGATCGGATCCTTCGATCTCCACCGAGCACAGGCGACACGCACCGGTGGGGCGGAGGCGGTCGTCATGACAGAGTGCGGGAATATCGAGGAACATCCTGCGACAGGCCTGAAGGAGGGACAGGCCCTCCGGGAAGTTCTGCTCGACCCCATTGATCCGGATCACGGGCATGTCGTCCTCCTGTTGGCCGCCGCTGTCTCGAGGCTCCGTATGACGTGTCCGAGGCCCCGGCCCAGGCCGCACAGGCTGGTCCGGATCAGCGCGTCGGACAGCGCCCGGGTCTCCTCGGTGGACCGCGCTCCCGATGCGGTCCCGGTCGCACTTTGAGTCTGGAGACGTTCGAGGCGGCGTGCCCCGAGTCGACACGGAGTGCATTTCCCACAGGATTCCTCGGCCGCGAACCGGCTGACCTCCCTGGCGAGTTCGGCGAGGGAGGTTCTGGCGTCGAAGGCGATCACCCCGCCGTGGCCTACCCCGGCACCGATGCGGGAGAGCTCCTCGAATCCGAGGGGGGTGTCGAAGTCCTGTGGGAAGACCACTCCCGACAGCGGTCCGCCCAGCAGAAGCCCCTGGACGGCCGATCCGTCGGCCAACCCACCGCCGATGTGCTCGACGATCTCCCGCAGCGAAGTCCCGAATTCGACCTCATGGAGTCCGGGGTTCCGGAAGAGGGAGTTCAGCGACAGCACCTTGGTGCCCCGGCTGGATCCGACCCCAAGGTCGTGGAATGCGGTGGCACTGTGCCGGACGATCCAGGGCACATTGGCGAGGGTTTCGACGTTGTTGACGAGTGTGGGACGGCCGAGGAAGCCCTGCTGGGTGGGGTGCGGCGGGCGGGACTGCACCTCCGGACGCCGGTGCTCGAGGGAGCGGAGGAGCGCTGTCTCCTCGCCACAGACGTAGCTGCCGCGTCCGTGGGTGAGCTGGATGTCGAAGTCTAGTGTGGATCCCAGGATGCGGGGGCCAAGGAGTCCCGCCGCTCTCGATTCCTCGAGGGCCGAGGCCAGGTTCCCGTAGGCGGTAGGGTATTCGGCCCGCACATAGAGATGGCCGTGCCGTGCGCCGGTGGCGAAGGCGGCCAGGGTCAGACCCTCGATCACCGCGAAGGGGTCATCCTCCATCAGGAACCGGTCCACGAAGGCACCGGGATCTCCCTCGTCCCCATTGGCGACAATGTGTCCGACACCTGCAGATCCGACGGCCTTGGCGAAGGCCTGCCACTTGTGACCCGTCGGGAACCCTGCTCCACCCCGACCGCGGAGTCCGGAGTCCTCGACGGAGGCCAGCACCGTCTTCGGGGATCCAGCGATCGCCATCCGCAAGGCCTGATACCCACCGAGAGCCTGGTACTCGACGAGGTGACGAGCCCCTCCGGCGGCAAGGCGTTCGAGGACGGGCCCATGGGGGGAATGGATCCGGATCCCAGGTCGGATGCCGTTCCCGGCTCGGGACGGCGCGTCGAAGCACTCTCCGAGACAGTGGACCCCGGGAGGGTGTTCCGCCTCCCAGAGACCGGGTCTGCGATGTCGGGCTACGAAGCAGGCGGTCCCGCGGCAGACCGTCCCTGGGGGCAGACCGGCACGCAGGGTGTAGAACGACTCCACCGCCGCGCGGCTGCACTCCGGGTCAGGCATCGGGTGAACGGGTCGGAACCAGACCCGGGGCGGGTCGTGAGGGGACTCGTGCGGGGATCCGGGTGAGGTCGGGCTCCAGACCCGGCGAGAGGGCGAGCTCCTTCTGGGCCCGCTGTTCGGTCTCGAGGATCAACGGGAGGGTCTTCAGCACCGTGTCGGGATTCAGCGAGATGCTGTCGATGCCCTGCTCGACGAGGAACCGTGCGAACTCCGGGTAGTCGCTGGGCGCCTGTCCGCAGATACCGATCTTGCGGTGGCGTCGACGGCAGACGGCGATGACCTGCGCGATCATCCGCTTCACCGCGGCATTCCGCTCGTCGAAGATCGGCGCCACGATCTCGGAGTCGCGGTCAACACCCAGGATGAGCTGGGTCAGGTCGTTGGATCCGATGCTGAACCCGTCGAAGAGGTCGGCGAACTCCTCGGCCAGGATCACGTTGCTCGGGATCTCGCACATCACATAGATCTCGAGACCGTTCTCGCCTCGGATGAGTCCGTGTCGAGCCATCTCCTCCTGCACCTGACGGGCCTCGGTGAGCGTCCGGCAGAAGGGGATCATTACCTTGAGATGGGTGAGGCCCATGTCGTCCCGGACCCGTCGAACCGCCTGGCATTCGAGGGCGAATCCCGCCCGGTATCGCGGGTGGGCATAGCGGCTTGCGCCGCGGAACCCCAGCATGGGGTTCTCCTCGAAGGGCTCGAAGTCCCGGCCGCCGATCAGGTTGGCGTATTCGTTCGTCTTGAAGTCGCTCAGGCGCAGGATGACCTCACGGGGATGGAAGGCGGCTGCCAGCATCGCGATACCCTCCGCGAGGCGGTCGACGAAGAACTCCGACTTGTCCTCATAGCCCTCGGTCAGGCTGGCGATCTGGTCCCGGACCGGCCCCGGTGGCAGTGCGTCGAAATGGACCAGGGCGAGGGGATGGATCCGGATCGAGTTCGAGATGATGAACTCCTCGCGGGCAAGGCCGATGCCGTCGCAGGGTAGGAAGCTGAGGGCGAGCGCCTCCTCGGGGTTGCCGGCATTGATCAGGATCCGGGTGCGGGGCCGGGCGACGGTGCTGAGGTGGGTCCGGGTGACCTCGAAGGGCAGGATGCCGTCGTAGACGAAGCCGGAGTCCCCTTCGGCGCAGCACACCGTCACCGACTGCCCGGTCTTCAGCACCCGGGTCCCGGTCTCGGTCCCGACGATCGCCGGCACCCCGAGCTCCCGGCTCACGATTGCCGCGTGACAGGTCCTGCCGCCCCGGTTGGTCACGATCGCAGCCGCCCGCTTCATGATGGGTTCCCAGTCGGGATCTGTCTTGTCGGTGACCAGGATCTCGCCCTGCTGGAAGTCCTGCATGGCGGAGACCGAAGGGATGACCCGGACCTTTCCGGTCGCGATCCGATCCCCGATGCTGCGTCCCACGACCAGCGGTGTCCCGCGACGCAAGAGGCGGTGGATCTCGATCTGGTCGGGCGCCCTGCGGGCCTGGACGGTCTCCGGCCTGGCCTGGAGGATGAAGAGATCGCCGGTCAACCCGTCCTTGGCCCACTCGATGTCCATGGGCACGGGGCTGCCCTTGAGAGCGGAATAGTGCTCCTCGATCCTGCAGGCCCATCGGGCAAGCTGGAGGATCTCCGCCTCCGAGAGGCAGAACCGCTGCCGCTCCTTCGGGGGCACCGCGACGTTCTTCACCCGATGATCCGAGGTGCTGTCGTAGACGAGCTTGTACTCCTTGGAGCCGATCCGCTTCCGCAGCACTGGGCGGAATCCGGTCTTGAGCGTCGGTTTGAACACCAGGCATTCATCCGGGGTGATCGATCCCTGGACAACATTCTCGCCGAGTCCGTAGGCGGCGTTGATGAGGACGACGTCCCGGAATCCGGTTTCGGTATCGAGGGTGAAGGCGACCCCGCTTGTGGCGAGGTCGGAGCGGACCATGTGCTGAATCCCGACCGACAGGGCCACCCCACAGGGATCGAATCCGTGGTCGACCCGGTAGCTGATGGCGCGGTCGAGGAAGAGGGAGGCGAAGCATCGTCGGCAGGCGTCGATCAACGCGGTCCCACCGGGAACGTTCAGGAAGGTCTCCTGCTGACCGGCGAAGCTCGCCTCGGGCAGGTCCTCGGTCGTGGCGCTGCTCCGGACGGCCACCCGGAGTTCCGAACTGAGGGGGCGCTGGAGTTGGTCATGCGCCTCGAGGATCGCCTCCTCGATGTGGGCCGGGAATGGGGTCTCCAGGATGGCGTTCCGGATCTCCTGTCCTGCGCGCTGGAGGGCCTGGACGTCCCGGGTGTCGAGTCCGCGCAGGCGGGACCGGATGCGTTGCTCGAGTCCACCCAGGTTGAGGAACCGGCGGTACGCCCCTGCAGTGAGGGCGAATCCGTTCGGAATCCGGATGCCGTGCTGGGTCAGATGTCCATACATCTCGCCCAGGGAGGCGTTCTTGCCCCCCACCTCGGGGAGGTCGGCCAGGGTGATGTCCGCGAACCAGCGGATGAACGGAGAGGACGCGGGGGACGGGGAGGAGGTGCTCATGACGCGGGGACAGGCCCCGACGACACATCGAGACGCACCTCGATTTCCTTCCAAGGAGCCGTGCGCGGATGCCGTCTTTTTTCCGGCGCCGCCTTCGGCGCGTTCCGGGATCCGCCACGCGAGACGAGAGTCGCTACCGCTTTGTGGCCGCAGTGCTGGAGCGTTTCCGGGGACGCCTGGTGGTGGTGGGCGTCGGGGCTTCCTCGGGTACCTCGTACCGACGGAATTCATGCGCCAAGTGTGGCGGGATCTGGGCCAGGAACCGGGCGGTCTCGCCCGAGTAGTCGGTTTCGAGGACCTGTCCCATGGCATGCAATCGGGCAATCACGGCGGCGTCGGCATGCGGGATGGACAGCCGCAGGAGGGCGCGCACGGGACGGAGCATGATGCCGAGCTCGGACATGAGCTCCTGCAGGCCGCTGCCGGTTCTCGCCGAGGTGCAGACCGCGTTGGGGAACTGGTTGCGCAACCGTGCGGCGACCGCGGCACCCACCTCGCGGTCCGTCTTGTTGAAGACCATCAGCGTCGGCTTCCCGTCGGCATCGAGCTCGTGCAGCACCCGGTTGACCGCCTCGATCTGCTCCTCGGCCTGGGGATGGCTGGCATCGACCACGTGGACGAGCAGGTCGGCCTCAACCACCTCCTCAAGGGTTGCCTTGAAGGATTCGACGAGGCCGTGCGGCAGTTTGCGGATGAAGCCGACGGTGTCGGAGAGGAGGACGTTCTGGTTGGTGGGCAGGCGGAGGCGTCGAGTCGTGGGATCGAGCGTGGCGAACAGCTTGTCCTCAGCAAGGACCCCCGCCCCGGTCAGGGCGTTGAGCAGGGTGGACTTGCCTGCGTTGGTGTAGCCGACGATCGAGGCCAGGGGCCACTGGTGCCGCTGGCGTCCGGCGCGCTGGGTAGTGCGCTGGCGTCGGACGACATCGAGTTCCTCCCGGATCTTGTCGATCCGCTCCTGGGTCTTGCGTCGATCCGCCTCGAGCTGGGATTCGCCCTCGCCGCCGATGGACCCCGTGCTGCCGCGTTGGCGGGAGAGGTGGGTCCAGAACCGGGTCAGGCGCGGCAGCAGGTATTCGAGCTGGGCCAGCTCGACCTGCAGCTTGCCCTCCCGAGTCCGGGCACGGCCTGCGAAGATGTCGAGGATCAGACCGGTCCGGTCGAGCACCTTGGTCTTGAAGATTTCCTCCAGGTTTCGCGCCTGCGCCGCGGTGAGCTCGTCGTCGAACAGGACGGTGTCGACCTCGAGCGACCGGCAGTGGCTGGCGAATTCCTCCGCCTTGCCGGCCCCGATGAAGGTCGAGGGGTTCGGATGCTCCATCTTCTGGATGCCGTCGCCGACGACCTTCAGTCCCGCGGTGGTCGCCAGCTCGGCCAGCTCGTCGAGCGAGTCCCGGACGTTCCCGCTGTCGCCGGACTTCAGTTCGAGCGCGACGAGGAAGGCGCGATCGGTGCGGCGCACGGAGGTTTCAAGCAGGGCTTTCAAGCAGGTGGAGGAAATCCTTTCCGACTCCCGGTTCGCTCAGCCATCCCAAACTTCCGGGAATCCTCGGTGACCGGATCCCTCGTTCCTCGTCGTCCGCCTGTCCACCCGCTGTTCCATGCCGACGAGTCCTCGATTCCGGCTCGAAGCCTGTGGATCGGATGCCTAGGTTTATCGCACTGCCCATGAATCTGAATTCCCTCCCTCGGAGCGCCTTCCTCTGTCGTTCCCTGCTGTCCAGTGTTGTCGCCGTTTCCACCCTCTGGACCGCCTGGGGTGCGTCCGAGGACGACTGGTCCAACTGGCGCGGGCCGACCCGACAGGGCAGCACGACCTCCAAGCGCACTCCGACCCTCTGGTCGGCCTCCGATGTCCGGTGGACGCTGCCCCTCCCCGGGAAGGGGACCTCCACACCGATCGTTTCCGGCGACCGCATCTATCTGACCTCGCCGGCGGACGGGGAGGATGCCGTGGTGGCCGTGACGCCTTCGGGTGAGGTCGCGTGGCAGACGAAGCTCGGCCCGTACACGAACCCCAAGCACTCCACCCTGGCCTCGGGCTGCAACGCCTCGCCCGCCACCGATGGCCGTGCTGTGTTCGTGTACTTCAAGAGCGGTGCCTTCGCGGCCCTCGAGCTGGATGGACGTGTCCGCTGGAAACAGAACCTGACCGAGCGTTTCGGGGCGGAACGCCTCTTCTGGGACCAGGGCAGCTCGCCGGTTGTCACCGACCGCTTCGTCATCCTATCCCGGATGCACCAAGGGGATTCCTGGATCGCCGCGTTCGACAAGCAGTCCGGCGAGATGCGGTGGCGACGGAACCGGACCTTCGAGGCGCCGTCGGAGAACGACAACGGGTACGCCACGCCGGTCCCGTACGACGAGGCCGGCCAGCCAGCGCTGCTGGTCTGGGGGGCGGATCGGCTGACATCGCATCGTGAGAGCGATGGTGCGGTCCTCTGGACGGCGGAGGGGTTCAATCCGGAAGGCACCGGGTACTGGCCGGCCATCGCCACACCGGTCGTGGCCGGGACGATGGTGGTGGTTCCCGTCGGTCGGGATGACCGTCCCAACCAGGCCCATCTCCGGGGGATCCGCACCGGTGGAACCGGCACGATCGGTGCCGATGCCCATGCGTGGAAGCGCGATGATGTCGGGGTGTTCGTCACCACGCCTGCGGTCCACGACGGGAAGGTCTACCTGCTCAGGCACCGGGGTGAGGTGGTGTGTCTCGATCCCCAGACGGGGCGGACGCTCTGGACCGGGTCCCTACCCAGATCGGCGAGCCCGTTCTATGCCTCGCCAGCCATCGCGGGGGGCATCCTCCATGCGGCCCGGGAGGATGGCGTGGTGTTCTCGGCACGGGTTGGAGACCGACTCGAGCTGTTGTCGGAAAACCCGATGGGGGAACGGATCGTGGCCTCCCCGGTTCCGGCGGGGGGGCGCCTCTACCTGCGCGGCGACCGTCATCTGTTCTGCGTCGGGTCGAACTGACGGGGGCGGGTCGCGGGTTGGAGAGGGCAGATCCGGCCGACACGGATCTTGGCGACCGTTAGGCATCCGCGTATCGATCTGTCCATGCATCGCCAGTTCCTGCTCCGGATCCGATTCCTCCTGTGTGCCGCGCTGCTCGCGGGATTGGCAGGCTGTGCCACCCCGAACGATGCCCAGTCCCCGGTGGGGATGAAGTACACGAAAGGATCCCTGATCGCGGTCGAGGAGGTCGGGTTCCGTCCGGCCTGGCGTGCCTGTCTGGCGGCCTTGAACCACTCGGGCGTCACGGTCCTGGACCAGTCCACCACACCCACCGGCGGGCACATGGATGGACTGACCAACGATCTCAAGACCGTGAAGGTTCGCCTTCGCCGGCTGGGCACGGGCAAGACCGAGATCCGGATCCGCGTCAGTTCCATCGGCGACTCCGAGCTCTCGCGTCTCATCTACGACGACATCAAGACCGCGCTCGATCCTGCGAACTGATCCCTGGAAACCATCACCCATCCGATGCCGCCATCGTCCACGGGATCCCTCTGCACCCAATGTGGTCTGTGCTGTGACGGGACCCTGTTTGGCCGGGTTGAGCTCCTCCTGGCGGATGATGCCGACGGGTTGAAGGCGCAGGGGCTCCGGATCGTAGGCGGATCCAAGCCGCGGTTCGCTCAGCCGTGTCCTGCGCTGTCCCAGGACTGCACCTGTCGGATCTACGCCCAGCGTCCCCAGCAGTGTCGGGCCTTCGACTGTGCGTTGTTGCTGCGGGTCCAGTCGGGGGAGATTGGTGTCGAGGCTGCCGAACGGTTGATCCGGCGCACGCGGAAGCAGTCGGCCCGGGTGCGGCAGCTGCTGGAGGCCCTGGGGGATCGGAGCACCGCGCTCCCGCTGTCACAACGGTTCAACCGACTCCGGCGTCGTCTCGAGACGGAGGCCGAGGGTGACACGAAGGGATCCGAGGAACGGTGGGAGCGTTTCGCCGAACTCACCCTTGCGGTGCACGAACTGCAGCGCCAGCTACGCCAGGAGTTCTATCCGTAGGCGTGGGAGGGGACCTCCTCAAGACCTTCAAAATTCCCAGCAAGGCCCCGTGAACGGATGCCACAGCTGGGATTCTCTGATGCTTTGGCGAGTTTCCTCTGCCTCCAGGGTGGTTCGACGCGCAGCCGATCCAGATGGGGCCGGGGGGGGACTGCAGACCTGCCGGGTTGCGTCACTCCTACGCCACCTTGGCCTTGAGGCGGATGCCGGCCAATGGCGCCCGCTTGAGCTTGGCCACGATGCCGGCGGCATGTTCGCTCGCAACCTCCACAAAGGTGTGCCGCTCCCGGATGTCGACCCGACCGATGATCTCGGCCGGAAGTCCGGTCTCGCCCTGGATCAGGGCCACGATGTCCGGGATCTCGATGCCGTTCTCCTCGCCCGCGCTGATCCACAGGCGGGTCCGGGGGCCGACGAAGTCGGGATCGTCCGGTCCTTTGGCCTTACGCGGCCTCGTGGAGCGCTCCTCGGAAGCCTCCTCGATCGGTGCGCCCTCGGTCTCCGGGGCTGCCGCTGTTTTCGGGGCAATTGGGGGTTCCGAGGCCACCGTCGCCTGGGGAGCCGCATCGACCCTCGGGGTCGGTGCCGTTGGGACCTCCGGGGTTTCCGGAGGTTGCGGAGCACGGAGGTCCTTTTCCTCCCGGGGTTCCGGCGGGGCAGCCGGGACATCCCGGGCGACGCCATCTTCCCGGGATTGCACGGATGGCACGGAGGAAGGATTCACGGTCGCGGGGCTGGCGGTGGCCAGGGTCGGCTTTGCGGGCCGCTCCGGCCGTTCGGGCCGAGCCGGTTTCGCCGCGGGGGCAGGCTTCATCCTGGGAGCCGTCGGGGGCGGACCTCCGGCCGCAGGACGGGCCTTGGAGGGGGGGTCGCCTGGACCGGTCGACTTGCGGCGATCCTGGCCTCCGGGACCCTCGGCATCCGGATTCCGGGTGAGCTGATGGAATAGGGCGTTGAGGAGCTCGAGCGACTCGATGCCCTCCTCGAGCAGCGACTCGATCAGGTGGTCGTAGTGCCGGTAGTTGCCGGCCGCGAGGACGTCCCGGACCTTCTGGACCTGCTGGTTCAGGCGCGCCTCCTCGATCTCACCGTGGCTGGGGACCTGGCCCCGGCGGATGCGCTGGCGCGTGTAGCGCTCGATGTTCTGGATGGCGAAGAACTCGCGCCCGGACACGAACGACAGGGCCAAACCGCTCCGTCCGGCACGTCCGGTCCGGCCGATCCGGTGCACATAGTCCTCGGCGTCGTACGGCATGTCGTAGTTGATGACGACTTCGATGTTGTCGACATCGATACCGCGCGCGGCGACGTCGGTGGCGACTAGGAGCTCGAGTCCGCCCTTGCGGAAGCGTCCCATGACCCGGTCGCGGGCCGCCTGGGCCATGCCGCCATGGATGGCGTCGGCCGAATAGCCCGCAGCGTTCAGGTGCTCGGTGAGGTCGTCGACCATCCGCTGGGTGTTGCAGAACACGATACCCAGCTTCACGTCATGGAGCTCGATAAGCCGGAAGAGGGCCTCGGTCTTCCAGCGGCGGTCGATCTCGAAGTAGACCTGCTCGACCGTGGGTACCGTAAGGGCCTTGGCCTCGATCCGGATCCGACGGGGATCGCGGGTGTAGAGGCGGATCATTTCCTCGATCGGACGCGGCACGGTGGCCGAGAACAGGACGGTCTGGCGGGTGGTTGGGACCCTCTTGAGGATGAACTCGATGTCCTCACGGAACCCCATGTTCAGCATCTCGTCGGCCTCGTCGAGGATGACCATGCGGACCTCGTCCAAGCGCAGCGTCCCGCGGTTGAGGTGGTCCATGAGGCGGCCCGGGGTGCCGATCACGACCTGGGGTCCTGCGCGGAGTCCCGCGAACTGGCGCTCATAGCTTTGTCCCCCGTAGATGGGGAGGGCGCGGATCGACTGCTTGAAGAACGCGAGCTTGTGGACCTCTTCGCTGACCTGGATCGCCAGTTCGCGTGTGGGGCAGAGGATCAGAACCTGCACGCCCCGGACATTGGGATCGAGGCGTTCGAGGGCTGGGATGGCGAAAGCTGCGGTCTTGCCTGAGCCGGTCTGGGACTGGCCCACGACATCGGATCCACCCATCAGGACGGGAATGGCCTCGGCCTGGATGGGCGAGGCCTGTTCGAATCCAAGGCGGGCGATGGCCTTGAGGGTTTCCGGGGAGAGTCCGAGCTCTGAGAACAAGCGGGCAGTCATGAACGAGTTGGCGAGCATATCGGATCCGACCGTGACCGCGAGGAGTTTTCCGGATCGCACACGCGGAGCTGACTCACGCGGGGAGAAGAGGGGCTTACACGGAGGCACGGAGACGCTGAGAAAACAGGGAGAGATATCATCGAGGAAAGTCAGAGGTCCGCGGACGGTGCGAAAGAATCCAGCTGTCTTGGGTGCGCCGAGGTCATTCGGCCCGGGCGATCGGTTCCTCGCCCCATTTCCCCCTTTTTTCTTCTGACCTCCGCGTCTCCACACCTTCGCGTGAGTCCCCCGTCTTCCCCGTGTGAGTCGCCGCGAGTTGAGGGTTCTCCCCGGCGTCCCGATCCGGTAGGGTCGGCCCGTGATTATCCGTCCCAAGACTCGTGGCTTCATCTGCATCACGGCCCATCCCCAGGGGTGCGCCGCCCATGTGCAGCAGTGGATCGACTTCGTCCGGGCCTCCGGCCCTGTCTCCCAGGGCCCGAAGCGGGTGCTGGTGGTCGGTAGTTCCACCGGCTACGGCCTCGCCTCGCGGGTCGTCTCGGCCTTCGGATGCCGGGCCTCCACGCTGGGCGTCTACTTTGAGAAGCCCAGTGAGCCGGAACGCCTCGGCACCGCCGGCTGGTACAACACCATCGCCTTCGAACGCGCCGCGCGCGCCGAGGGACTCTATGCCGAGGGTATCAATGGCGACGCCTTCTCGGATGCGATCAAGCAGCAGGCGGTCGACCAGATCCGCAAGGACCTCGGCCAGATCGACCTCCTCATCTACAGCCTCGCCTCGCCCCGGAGGACCCACCCGAAGACGGGTGTGGTCTCGAAGTCGGTGCTCAAGCCGATCGGACAGCCCTACAGCTCCAAGACGGTGGACACCGACAAGTGGGCGGTGAATCCCGTTTCGATTGAGCCTGCGACCGATCAGGAAGTCGCCGACACGGTCTCGGTGATGGGCGGTGAGGATTGGGGGATGTGGGTTGATGCCCTCGAGTCCGCCAACCTCCTCGCCCCGGGATTCACCACGGTGGCGTATTCCTACATCGGACCCGACCTCACCTGGGCCATCTACCGCAACGGCACCATCGGCAGGGCCAAGGAGGATCTGGAAAAGACCGGGCAGGTCCTCCAGGAGCGACTCAAGGCCAGGGGGGGACGGGCCTACGTCTCGGTCAACAAGGCGCTGGTCACCCAGGCGAGCTCGGCCATCCCGGTCGTGCCCCTGTACATCTCGCTGCTCTACCGGGTCATGAAGGAAAAGGGCCTCCACGAGGGGTGCATCGAGCAGATTCGACGCCTTTTCGGCAACCTCTACGGGGGGGCTGCCACTCCGGTGGATGCCGATGGCCGCATCCGGATCGACGACTGGGAGATGCGTCCGGATGTGCAGCAGGCCGTGGCCGCCCTGTGGCCGCAGGTGACGACCGAGAACCTCCAGCAGCTGGCCGACACGGCCGGGTACCGGGAGGAATTCCTCAAGCTGTTCGGGTTCGGCCTGCCGGGGATCGACTATGACCAGGAGACCGAGCCGCATGTGACCCGTTGATGGGGGTCGGGTGCGGTTGGAATCCATTTCGGTGCTCTGATTCGTCCCATGTCGCGATACAGGGTCGCCATCGTCTGTCCCCGGGAGTTCGACTTCACCGATGCCGAGGCCTCGGTGGAACGGCCGATTCTGCGGGACGTCGCCGAGGTGGAGACGGTATGGCTGGGATTCCGGGACCCATTGCCCGAGGCGGTGCTCGATGCCGATGCCATCATCCTCTGGCATGGACTCCGTGTGGACCGTCTGACCATGGCGGGGTTCCGCCAGTGTCGGGCCATCATCCGGAATGGTGTTGGTTACGACACGGTCGACCTCGACGCGGCGGCCGAGCGCGGCATCGCGGTTTGCAATGTTCCGGACTACGGCACCGAGGAGGTTGCGGATCATGCGTTGGCCCTGGTCCTCGCCCTGTACCGTCAGCTTTTTCCGCTGGATGCCGAGGCCAAGCGCCTCGGATGGCGGATCGGGTGCCAGTCCCGGATGCGACGGCTCCGGACGCAGGTGCTAGGAATCGTCGGGCTCGGGCGGATCGGCATCGCCACCGCGCTCCGCGCGAAGGCCTTCGGGTTCCGGGTCGTGTTCTTCGATCCCTACGTTCCAATGGGGCTCCACAAGGCGGTCGGGGTTGAGCGTGTGGATTCCCTGGATGAACTCCTCCGCCTGGCTGACGTGGTGTCGATCCACTGTCCGCTGACCGCCGAGACCCGGGGGTTCATCGGGGAGCGGGAGCTGGCGCTGATGAAGTCCTCGGCGTTCCTCGTGAACACGGCGCGGGGGGATATCGTGCAGAAGGTCCCGCTGTTCCGGGCGCTGCGTGAGGGACGTCTGGCTGGGGCTGGGCTGGATGTGGTCGAGGACGAGCCGCTGCGGACGTCCGAGGAGGCGTCGACCCCGAACCTGATCGTGACCTGCCACGCGGCGTTCTGCAGTCCGGAGGGGATGGTCGAGATGCGCAGCACCTCGGCCCGCATCGCCCGCGCCGCGGTGCTTGGGGAGCCGGTCTGGAACCAGGTGAACCGGACCGCCTGATCGCGCATCCACCGGGCCCTGGATCAGGCCTTGGGCTTGAGCTGGGGGAACAGGATGACGTCCCGGATGCTCTCCTGGCCGAGGAGCATCATGCACAGGCGGTCGATGCCGATGCCGATGCCGCCGGCCGGGGGCATGCCATGCTCGAGGGCCACGAGGAAATCCTCGTCGAGCTTCTGCTGCTCCCCGCCCGCCTGGTGCTGCAGGCGTTCCCGCTGCTCGATGGGGTCGTTCTGCTCGGTGTAGCCCGGGGAGATCTCCTGCCCGTTGATGCAGCATTCGAAGACCTCGACGGTGGTCGGATCGTCGGGCGACAGCTTGGCGAGCGGGACGAGTTCCTTTGGAAGGTGGGTGACGAAGGTCGGCTGGATGAGGGTGGGTTCGACGAGTTTCTCGAACACGGCCCCGGTGACCTCGAAATCCTCGTAGCCTGCGGCGATGTCGCCCGCGAGTTTGAGGTCCTCGACCGCCCGTCGGCGCCTCTCCTCGGGCGTGACATGGAACCAGTCGCTGCCCGCGACCTCCCGCACGAGGTCCTTGTAGCGGGCCCGGCGCCAGTGGTTGAGGTCGATGGTCTTGTAGACTTGTCCCTCGGCGTTGCGATGCTCGATGACGAGCGAGCCGAGCACGTTCTGGGCGACCCGTTTGATGAGGGATTCGACCGTCTCCATCATGGTCTCGTAGTCCCCGAAGGCCTCGTAGGCCTCAAGCATGGTGAACTCGGGGTTATGCTTCCTGGAAAGCCCCTCGTTACGGAAGTTGCGTCCGATCTCGAAAACCTTGTCGATCCCGCCGACCAGCAGTCGCTTGAGGTACAGCTCGAGGGCGATACGGAGGTAGAACTCGCAGCCGAGGGCGTTGTGGTGCGTCTTGAAGGGCTGGGCAGCCGCCCCGCCGGGAATCGCCTGCATCATGGGCGTTTCGACCTCCACGTAGCCCCGCTCATGGAAGAAGGACCGGATCTCGCGCAGGATGGCAGAACGCTTCAGGAACGTGGCCTTCACCTCCTCGTTGGCGATGAGGTCGAGGTACCGCTGGCGGTAGCGGATCTCGGTGTCCTCCAGACCATGCCATTTGGCCGGGGGCGGACGCAGGGACTTCCCGAGGATGGTGAAGTGCTCGACTTTGACGCTCACCTCGCCGGCACGGGTCCGGAACAGGGTGCCGCGGACACCGATGAAGTCGGCGAGGTCCAAGTGCTTGAAAATCTCGTACCCCTCGTCGCCGAGGGCCTGCTTCTGGGCGTAGAGCTGGATCCGACCGGTGACGTCCCGCAGGTCGAGGAACTGGCTCTTGCCCATGTCGCGATGCGCGGTGATGCGTCCGGCTAGGGCTACTTGGTGGCCTTCGGCGAACTCGCCGGATTCGAACCGAGTCCGGGCCTCGCCGCAGCCGAGGTCGGGTCGGAACTTGTTCCGGAACGGCTGGATCCCCTTGTCGGCCAGTGCGGAGAGCTTGGATCGGCGCTGCTCGATCAGTGCGTTGGTCTCGTCCATGTCGAAAAGACGAGTGAAGCATGGGCCCGGGGGCAACGGAAGGGTGATGTCGACACCGGCCTCGGGCGGAATGGCGGCCGATGGGGTCGGAGTGCCGTGCCATGGAATTTTCTTTGGGCGTGTTCCGTGCTCCGCCTTAATGGCCGGGTGCTGTTCCGCAAGGTGGCCATCGTCGGGGTGGGCTTGTTGGGTGGGTCCCTCGGACTTGCCCTGCGGTCCCGTCGCCTTGCCGTCGAGGTGTGCGGGTACCTGCGTCGTGACAGCGCCGCCAAAGAGGCCCAGGCCGCTGGGATCGTGGATCGGGCCACAACGGATCTGGCGGAGGCCGTAAGGGACGCCGACCTCGTGGTCCTCTGTGTCCCGGTCGGATCCATGGAGGCGACCGCATCGGCCCTGCGGGGTTCGCTTGCGCCCGGGGCTGTCGTCACCGACGTAGGCAGCGTCAAGGCGGTCGTGGTGGAGCGCCTGGAATCCATCCTCCAGGACGTGGGCGGGGTCTTTGTGGGAGGGCATCCGATGGCCGGATCGGAGAAGACGGGTTTCGGATCCGCCCGGGCGGAACTGTTCGACCAGGCGGTCTGCGTGGTGACCCCGACCTCCCGCACGCCGCGGGAGGCGGTCGAGCGTGTGAAATCCCTGTGGCTAGGGGTCGGGGGGCGGGTCGTGACCCTGACACCCGAGCGACACGATCTGCTGGTCAGCCGGGCCAGTCATCTGCCCCATGTGGTAGCAGCGGGATTGGCTCGGTGGGTCCTCGATCCCGGTAACGGCCTCGGGGAGGAGCGGTTGTGTGCCACGGGCTTTCGGGACACCACCCGGTTGGCGAGCGGATCCCCGGAACTGTGGCGCGACATCGCCCTGGCGAACCGGGCCCATCTGGAGGAGTCCATCACTGGATTGGCCAGTGAACTGGAACGGTTTCGGGAGGCGCTCCGGAAGGGGGATGCCTCCGCGGTGGAGGCGTTCTTCACCGAGGCCAGGGACTGGCGTGAGTCCTGGACGTCGCGCGGTCCAGCCAACCCTCCACCCGCCGGCGACCCAACCGTCTGATTCTTTCCTGGAACCCCACTCCCGTGCCCCTCCCGAGGATCATCGAAATCATCCCATCCGACCGTCCCAGTCCGGCGCTGGTCACGATCCCTGGATCCAAGAGCGTCACGAATCGTGCCCTCGTGCTGGCGGCGCTGTCGCGGAGCCGGGTGCTCCTGGAAGGGGCGCTCTGGAGCGAGGACACCGAGGTGATGGTCCACTGCTTGCAGACGCTGGGGTTCGGGGTGCGGGTTGAGGCGGACCCCGGCGACCCGGCCAATCGCAGGATCGAGGTGGATGGAGAAGGGGGAATCCTTCCGCGCTCCGGGGGCACCCGGGAAATCCCCCTGGAGCTGTTCGTCGGCAACGCCGGCACCGCGGCCCGGTTTCTGTCGGCATTGGTATGCCTGGGCCGGGGATTCTATCGGCTCAGCGGCGTGCCCCGGATGCACGAGCGCCCCCAGGCATCCCTGTTGCGGGCCCTCCGAGACCTCGGATACGGCGTGGAGGCGACCTCGGATCGGTTGCCGGTGCTGATCGAGGGTCGCGGGCCCCGCACGGGATCCGTGACGGTGAGTGTCGACCAGAGTTCCCAGTTTGCCTCGGCGCTGCTGTTGGCGTCGCGGGTCGGGGGCTGGACTGTGGGGATCTCCGGGGGCAATCCGGACGAGTTGCCGTACGTGGACATGACACGTCGGCTGATCGAGGTGTTTCCCCATGGGGGCGGGGAGTTCCGGATCGAGCCCGATGCTTCGAGCGGCAGCTATTTCTGGGCGGCGGGATTCCTGACGGGTTCCGACATCCAGGTGCGCGACTGGCCCCGGAGCGGGTGGCAGGTGGATGCACGGTTTCCCGGCTTTTTCCCGCTTCCGGCCGATGTCTCCCGGGAACGCGACCTGGGTGACAGCATCCTCACGGCCATGATCCTGGCGCCCTTTGGCCCGGCCCCGGTCCGGTTCACAGAACTCGGCCGGCTCCGCGTGCAGGAATGCGAGCGGGTGCAGGCGATGCGGACGGAACTGTCGCGCTGTGGTGCACGAGTCGAGGAGTCCGGTGAGACGCTGATTATCCACCCGGGTCCGCTCCACGGGGCGACGATCACGACCTACAACGACCATCGGATCGCGATGTGTTTCGCGACCCTGGGCTTGAAGGTGCCGGGCATCCGCCTCGAGGATCCCTCGTGTGTGAGGAAGACGTTCCCGAATTTCTTCCAGAAGCTCTCCGCACCCTGCCCGGACGGACTGGGTGCCGGAGTGCGTGAACCCGTGACCGGACGCCTCCTGTCGGGTACCGAACTTCTCGCTTCCTGATGCCTGCTCCCTCCTTTTCCAAGAGTTCCACCGATCGTCTGACCCTCCCGCAGGTGATCACCGTCGACGGACCCAGCGCCTCGGGAAAGGGGACGCTGTCGCGTCGCCTCGCCAAGGAGCTCGGGTACATCTACATCGACTCCGGGGCCATGTATCGGACCCTGGCCTGGTGGGCACTGCGACAGGGGATATCCCTTGAATCCCCGCTCCCCGCGGCGGCGGAGGCCGAGGTGGTAGGACTGCTCCGTCGGTGGAAGGCAGAGATGCGGCTGGTGGACGGGCAGGGGTGGCTCCATGTCGAGGGCTATTTCCCGGCGACGGAGATCCGTGAGAACGCCGTGGAACATGCGGTTCCGGTCATCGCCCAGATCTCGAAGGTCCGGGACTGGATGGTCGCCCGGCAGCGCGACTGCGTTCGGCTCGGGCCCCTGGTGATGGAGGGGCGCGACATCGGCACCGTGGTGTTCCCGTTGGCGCCGGTGAAGTTCTTCCTCGAAGCTGACGAGGAGGAACGACAGAAGCGGATCGAGGGCCGGGGTGGTAACACCAGCGCGGCCCGGCGCGATCACATGGACAGCACCCGAAAAAAGGGAGCTCTCATTCCGGCGCTCGATTCGATCCGGGTGAACAACACCGGCCAGACCCCCGATGAGACCTTTGCCATCATGCGCGACCATGTGCGTTCCCGGCTGGGTCTCTAGGCTGGTTGCGCTCTTCCTTGCCCTGGGGGCGTGGCATGGAGTGCACGCCGATCCTGTTGGTATCGGCGTCCCGGAATCCGAGCAGGTCGTCGTCCTCTACAATACCCGGGTCCGGGAGTCCCGGAGCGTCGCCGCCTACTACGCCGAACGCCGCGGAATCCCTTCGGACCGCCTCCTCGGGCTCGACTGCAGCGAGCCGACCAAGATCACCCGGGACCAGTTTCAGAAGGAGATCGTGGAGCCGCTGCGACGTCGTCTCCAGGAGCTGGGTCTGGCGCGGTTCACGAAACAGATCGTGCCGGCCGCCGGCACCCAGCCGGGTCGGGTCCGGGAGCGGCTGACCCACAGCAAGGTCCGCTACCTGGTTCTGGTCTACGGGATGCCCTACGCGATCCTGGATGATCCCCGGCTGTCGACCCATGTGCCCAAGGAGGCCCATGCCCTGCAGCGGCAGTCGGGCGCCTCGGTCGAGAGCGACCTGATGCTGATGCCGTCGGATCTCGACACCTTCGCGGGCCCTGCTGGCAACCCCTTCCACAGCCAGACCAACCCGGCTGCCCTGCATCCGGGCAATGGGATCTTCCTGGTGTCCCGGCTGGATGGCCCGACTGCGCGTCACGCCGAAGAACTCGTGCGCAAGGCGGCCCGGGCGGAACGGGACGGGTTGTGGGGCCGGGCGTACTTTGATGAGCGGTCCATCGGAGGCGGGTCGTATAAGCGGGGAGACGACTGGATCAAGGGCGCGGCCCGGATCGTGGAGGGGCTGGGCTACACGATCTACATCGACCATGCCCCGGACACAATCCCGGTGGGATTCCCGTTCAGCGAAGTGGCACTCTACGCCGGCTGGTATTCCGGGGATAAAACGGGTCCGTTCACGCTGCCCGCGATCGAGTTCGCGCCCGGGGCGATCGCCTATCACATCCACTCGTTCTCGGCGGCGGATCCGCGGAGCCCTACCCAGAACTGGGTCGGGCCGCTGGTGGCGCTCGGGGCCACGGTCACGATGGGGTGTGTTGACGAGCCCTATCTTGAGATGACCCCGGATGTGGAACGGTTCTTCGCCCGGTTGGCGGAGGGATGCAACATCGCGGAGGCCTTCGCGTTCTCCCTCCCGGTGATGTCGTGGCAGTCGATCCTGGTGGGAGATCCGTTGTATCGACCGTTTCGTCCCAGTCCGGGGGAACGTGCAGCAACCCTCCTCCGCTCCCAAACCAATGGTCTACTCCTGCCCTATGCCATGGTTCAGGACCTCAACCTCAAGCTGGCCCGCGGTGGATCGGTCGAGGACGCGATCTGGAGCCTGGAGCGGCATCCGGAGATCCAGACCTCTGCGGTCCTGGCGGAGCATCTGTCGGCCCTGTATTCGCGGAGAGGGGAGTCCAGCCGTGCGATCGACTGGATGGAACGAGCCCTCCAGGCCGGTGGGACCCCCCAGCAGCGGATCCGACTGTTCCTCGACATGGCGGCGCTGCAGGAGAAGCAGCGGCTGCGACGGGATGCCTTTGCGACCCGGGATCGATTCCTGAAGGAATTCCCGAAGCATCCGCTCGCCTTGGAACTTCTTGAGGCCATGCGCCGTGATGCCGAGGCCCTCGGATTGGATCAGGAGATCCCCCGCCTCGACCGGGAGATCGAGCGTCTCAAGCCGCCTGCGGCCAAGCCGGCGTCCGGTCGGTGAGGGGGCTTCAGAGGACGGGTTCGATTCCCGGCAGCAATTTTCCGGCGGCTCCTCATGGAAAACCGTTGCGCCTTTGGCCTTGGAGTCGGGACAATTCCTTCAGGTAGTTCGATCCGATCAAGGATCCCTTCATCCCGCCGCTTCCACCCCAAGAACCAGCCAACACCAATGAAGAAGACTTGGAACCTCCTCCGGACCGCCTTCGTGGTCCTTTGGGCCACCTGGACCGTCCACGCCGCGGATCCCTTCAAGATCGAAATTGGATCACCTCAATGGTCGATGGCTACCGATGCGGCCTCGATCACCAACAATGGCGTCGAAATCACGGGGATTCCCGAGGTGGGATCGATCAAGCTGATCAGGAATGTTGTCGTCCGTAGTGATGATCTGATCGAGGCCGGCCTAGGTGACGCCAAGTTTCCCACGGGGTCCTTCTGGATCAATGGATTCCCGATGTGGGTGAGCAGCGCCCGGATCGTGAAGAGCGAGAAGAAGATCCACCTGGAGGTGGGCATTGGTCTCCCCGAGTACATCAAGAACGTCAATGGCGAGGAGCTGCGTGCTTCGGGGCGGGTCAGTGTCGACCAGTCGCGGTGGTATTTCGACGGGTTCCAGTTCGTCGTTCCCATGGACGTCTACCTCAAGAGCCTCGTCATCAAAAACTTCACGTTCGCCTATGATCAGGCCCAAGGCCTCTATTCCGGAGGGGCCAACATCGGCTTCGGCTCCAAGGAAAAATTCGACTACTGCCCGGACTTCGAGATCGGACCTCCGGCCTACGGCGGCTCCATCGAGTTGCGCAACGGTCAGCTCAACCGGCTCGTGATCGCCGCGGACGACATGCGTTATCCCCTTGGGGCGAGTCTCTCCTACCTCGATTCCGTCAGTGCCGGGGTCTATGATCTGGTGACCCCGGGCGCCGACTGGTACGTGAGCGGGGCCTTCAAGGTCAACTGTGGTTGCCCGATCGATCTCCGCGTGAAGTTCTATCCGCTCACCCTCACAGGGGATGCGCGGTTCTATGGCAGCGGCTACCTCCAGATGAACGCGGCGGCCTCGTTCTTCAAGGTCCCGGTCGCCAACGCGACGATGACCTACCATCCGCCCTACCAGATCGATGCCGCCCTGTATGTGAACCTCCTCGATATCCTGCTGGCCGACGCGTCGATCCACTTCAACGGGGGCGGCGTCTCCGGGGATGCCCACGGAAAGCTGCAGATTCCCGGGTACATCCCGGTCGTGGGGGGCTACCAGTTCGCCTCGGTCGGGGTCGGCTTCGATGTCCGACGCGACTACTACGCGTTCCGCGGGAGCGTCGACGTCCAGATCACCCCGGAGATCCCGAGCTGGTGCACCCCGGAATGGTGTCCAGGCACGGTGTGGGCGGGCTGTTGGGTGTGTGACTGCGGTTGGGACGGTTGCGGTTGGTGCAACAACTACGTGACCCTTCCGTGCGTTCCGCCGATCTGCACCCCGGCGATCCCGGCTGTCCAGGTGCACGTGGCCTTCCGTCTCGAGAACGGCGACTTCTACTTCAACGCCCCGGGGACCGCCTCGGACGTCGCCCCGTGGGAGACCCACTACCAGGGACGTCGCGTGGATCCCGAGACCGGGCTCCGGGTGATCTTCTTCGACAACTGGGACGAGATCGGCAAGGCCAGCACCGACGTGCCGAAGCCCTCGGGAGTCGCCCTGCAGGGGGACCGCCCCCGGGTGCGCCCAATGGGTGCCACCGAAGTCGGCCAGCCCTTCACCACGTTCCGGATCACTGGCACCGGGCCTGAGATCATGTTCCGACTCGCCTACCAGAATCCCAACGCTCCGACCCCGATCTTCGAGATCAAGACCCCCTCGGGTCAGGTCATCCGCTCCGGCGAAGGACCGCTCCCGACCGGCTACAAGGCGGTCCATGGCTTCAGCGCCGCCAACCCGGTCGGTCGGGACGCCACCGTCACCCTCGTGAACGCGGAGTCCGGGGACTATGTCGTCACCGTCATCAATCCCGAGAAGCTTGGAAACTACTCCGTGCAGGCCCTGATCGAGAACGAGAAGCCGGCGCTTCAGGACGTCCAGCTCGAGGAGACTCCGACGTCGGGCCTCTACAAGGTGACCTGGGTCAACAACGACCCCGAGGATGCGGTGCTTGTGAAGCTCTTCCTGAACAAGGATCGGGACGGCATCGATGGCACGCAGGTCGGGGTGGTGTCTGCCGTGCCCGGGGTGAACACCTTCCTCATCGACACCACCAAGGTGAAGACCCGACCGGGTGCCTACCACGTCCACCTGACGGCGGATGACGGCCGCAATGAGTTTGTCCAAGTCTACACCAGCAAGACCCTGCAGGTGAACGATCCGGAAGCCCCGCTGCCGGTCGCCGGTGTCGCCGTGCGCGCACGCGCGGCGGGATTCGAGATTCGATGGAAGCCCAGCCCGAGCCCGTCCACCGACACCTATGCGATCCTGTACACCAAGGAGATGGACGCGGGCCACTACGAAGGGGTCCACTCGGTCCTCGCGTCGGAGACCGGGGCGATCATTGACGGCCTCATCCCGGGCCAGCCCTACCTCATCACGGTGGTGGCCCATGACCAGCAGGGTCGCGCCTCGGAGGGCTCCGAGGTCCTGCGGGTGGTGCCGACGCCTGGCATTGGTCGGACGCCTCCGAGGATCGTCTCGACACCGGATATCGATGTTGCTGCGGGCCACCGATGGACGTACCTGCCCCAGTCCTTCGACGGCGATGAGGTGCAATATGGTTCGATCTCTCCCGAGGACGGCAAGGCGACCCGCCCTGGCGGCCGACTGGTGTGGAAGCTGATCCAGGCCCCTGCCGGCATGACGATCCACGAGAGCGGGCTCCTTCAGTGGGTGCCCGTGAAGGATCAGGTCGGCAGCCACGAGGTTATCCTCGAGGCCCGGGAGCGTACGGACGCGAGCGTCCCCAAGGAACTCGCCAGCCGTCTGTTCGACCGCCAGACCTTCACGGTCGAGGTGCTGCGGGAGAACAACGTGTCCGCGCTGAATCATACCGCCCATGCAACGTTCGTCCATCCACCCGCCCTGACCGCGGTCGCGGGTGAGAAGTATGTCTGTCCGCTGGACCTGCTCTCGACCGGCCAGCACGAGATCACCCTCCTCGACGCACCAGCGGGCATGGTCATCAAGGGCGACATGCTCGAGTGGACGCCTCCGCTGGACGCCCGTGGCCAGACGGTCCACCTCAAGGTCCGGTTCGCCGAGGGCTTCTCGATCGAACAGTCGTTCTACATCGATGTCCTCCGACGCGACAACGTCATCGCCGCCCCGGCCGAGCTCATGGGTGTCCGGAGCGTGCCGACCGGCGTCGAGCTCAAGTGGCGCGTCAACAGTGCCCGTCCGATCACCTGGCCCAAGGGCTACCAGCTCCAGCGCTGCGACCTCAATCTGGGCGGGGCCTGGGTCAACGTGGGGGCGCCCTACGTCAACCAGCCGAACGTCCCCAACGCCACCCATACGGTGCCGAGCTACTCGACGATCGACACCCTCCCGGGCAACCAGTCGGTGTTCTATCGGCTGGTTGTGACCGAGTGACCGGTGCTCCGCGAGGACGGTGGGCGGGATGCGCCCCGCCGTCCGGCCCGGCGCCCACGGGTGTTCTGAAGACCATGTTCCTGGATGCCGGAAATAGAGCTGGGTCACGATCCTCCGTGTCCGTGATGCGGTTCCCATCTCGGCCCTGCGGCCCCGGTCGGCCGCCTGTGACGTCACATCCAGGGAACAGGGCTTTCCTGTCGGTCACCCTCCTCGTGGGATCTCTGCTGTGTTGGGCCCAAGTGGGTTCCCTTGCAGCCACGGGGGAGGTGGGGTTTGAGCGCCTGCCTCCTGACCGTACCGGAATCACGTTCACCAACCTCCTCTCGGTCGAGCGATCCTCCACCAACCAGATCCTCCTCAACGGGTCCGGCATCGCGGCGGCGGACATCGATGGTGACGGCTGGTGCGATGTCGTCGTCGGCAGCGTCGGCGGTGGCGCCCGGGTCTACCGGAACCTGAAGGAGTGGCGGTTCGAGGACGTCACCGATCGCATGGGTCTCCAGCCCGGTCCCTGGCCCACGACCGCGGTGGCCCTGGCGGACCTCAACGGGGATCGGAGGCCGGATCTGCTGCTCAACACCCTCGGTGCCGGTACCCGCTACTTCACCAACGCGCTGGGTCGGACCTGGAAAGAGCAGTCCCAGGGTGGAGGCATGGCCAACCCGACCGGTGCGGCCACCCTGGCGCTGGCCGATGTGGATGGCGATGGGGATCTCGATGTCTATGTGGTGAACTACCGTCGCTGGACCCTCCGCGACTATCCGGCGCTGGGGCCCAAGGATCCACCCCTGCGGACCCATCCCGAGGCCGGTTCCCAGATGCAGTTCATCATGGAGGACCGTGGGCGGGTCCAGGAACTGGGCGAGGCCGACACGCTGTTTCTCAACGACGGCCACGGTGGATTTCGTCCGGCGCCGCCGGAGCACTTCCGGGATCCCGCGGGCCGTCCGTTGTCCGCCCTCCTGGACTGGGGGCTGTCCGCGATGTTCCGGGACCTGAATGGCGATGGAGCCCCCGACCTGTATGTCTGCAACGACTTCGGATCGCCGGACCGGCTGTGGTGGAATGACGGGAAAGGACACTTCACCTCGGGTGCTGAGACTGCCCTGCCATCCACCAGTCAGCTTTCGATGGGGGTCGATGTCGCCGACATCAACCGGGATGGCCTCATGGATTTTGCGGTGGTCGACATGCTCGACGAGAGCCGTTGGGAGCGGCTGATCCGAGGTGGGGCCAAGGACGTTGGCCGTCCCGGGATCCTCGGTGGCTGTCCCCAGTACCCGAGGAACACGGTCTACCTCGGGACCCATCCCGGACGGTTCCTGGAAATCGCCTCCTACAGCGGGCTGGAGGCGACGGATTGGTCGTGGTGCCCGGTGTTCCTCGACGTGGACCTCGACGGCTACGAGGACCTTCTGGTCACGACCGGCCATGAGCGGGACTCCCAGAACCGGGACTTCGTCCGGGAGAAGTCCCAGGCGCTCCGGGGCGTTCCCAAGTCCGATCTCAACGCCACGATGCAGGAGCTGGAGCGCCGCAGCCCGCGTCTGCCCCTGCCGAAGCGGCTCTACCGCAATCGGGGTGACCTCACGTTCGAGTCCTATGGGGAACGCTGGGGCTTCGGGGATGTCGGCATCTCCCAAGGATTATGCCTTGCGGACCTCGACAACGACGGGGATCTCGACGCCTTGGTGACCCATCTCGGGGAAGGGGTGGGACTGTACCGCAACCGCGCGACTGCACCCCGTGTCCAGGTGCGTCTCCGGGGACTCGGCGGCAATCCCGACGGCATTGGGGCGTTGATCCAGGTCCGTGGAGGACCGGTGTTCCAGTCACAGGAGGTGGTCGCGGGAGGACGCTACCTCTCGAGTGACCAGCCGGTCCGGACCTTTGCCGCGGGTGGATCCGGATCGATGTCGGTCGAGGTGCGATGGCGCAGCGGGGCGGTGAGTCGTGTGGCGGACGTCAAACCCGGCGATCGGGTGGAGGTGGTCGAAGTCCCGCGGAAGGAGTCGACGGGTTCCCTTTCGCCATGGGCTCCGGAGCCTCTCCGATGTCCGGTTCGCTTTGAGGATCAGTCTGCCCAGCTCGGTCTCCGCCATAGCCAGCCTGTGGACGACGAATTTGCCCTGCAGCCCACGCGTCCGGTCCGCGGCATGGCCCTGGGGCCCGGGATCGCGGTGGTCGATGTCAACCGGGATGGATCTCCCGAGATTGTGGTGGGGGCTTCCCGGGGTGGGCGTCCTGCGCTGCTGCGGCGGTCCGCCGAGGGGAAGTTCCAGCCCTGGCAGGAGTTGTTGCCAGCGCGGCTGGCCGAGAGCTCACAGACCTCGATCGTCCCAGTGCCCGTGGCGTCCGTCGATGGGCTGGGTGTCTCGGTGGTGATCGGGTCCGGACTCGAGGAGCCCTCTGGATCCCCACAACGCACCCGGGTGACCCAGATTGGGGCGGCCGTCCGGCCTGGACTGGCGTGGAATGCCAGCAAGGGCGGTATTGGGGCGATGGCGTTCGCGGATATCGATCGGGACGGAACGCTCGAAGGATTCCTTGGGGGGCGGCCGATCTCGGGTCGGTTCCCGGAATCCACCCCCAGCCAGATCTGGACCTTCGCCTCGTCGGGATGGCGGCTCGACGAGCCCAACACGAAGGCCCTGTCCGCCCTGGGCTGCGTCCAGAACGCGTGCTGGGTGGATGTCGATGACGACGGCTGGCTGGATCTGGTGGTGGTGGAGTGGTGGGGCGGCATCCGGCTCTTCCTCAATGCGAAGGGAAAGCTCACGGAGGAGACCTTTCGGTGGGGCTTGTCCGAGATGTCGGGGCTCTGGAACAGCGTCGTGCCGGTGGATCTCGACGCCGACGGGCGTCTGGATCTGGTCGTGGGTGGCCCTGGCCTGAACACCGACTACCGATCGACGCTCCCGGTCCGGCTGCAGGCCTTCGATCCGGACCAGGACGGCGTACTCGAGTTGATGGAGTTGGGATGGGAGGAGGCCCGAAAGCAATGGGTGCCGCTCCGCAGCCTGGAATATCTCGGGGAAGCATTCCCCGGCATGGCGGCCCGCAGTGGTGGCCACCGGGCGTTCGCCGAGGGGGCGTGGAAGGCCGTGCTCGATGAGTCGGGTCCCATCGTATGGTCGCGCGAGGTGCGTCGGATCGACTCCGTCCTGCTGATGAATCGCGGTGGCCGGTTCGAGTCCCGTCCGTTGCCGGCCCGCGTTCAGTTTGCGCCGACGTGGGGCTTGGCGGTGGCGGACTGGGATGCGGACGGCTGGGAGGATCTGGGCGGGGTCCAGAACCAGTCCCAACTCAGGTCGGACCTCCCCCCGGCCATCAATGGGGAAGGATTGATCCTCATGAACGACCGGCGGGGCGGCCTCGCGGTATTCGATGGAACCCAATCCGGCTTCGTGGTGCCGGGTGAAGGGCGCGGTCTTGCGGTCGGGGATATCGATGGAGATGGCCGTCCAGACCTGGTGCTGGGCCAGAACGACGGACCGGCGGGGCTGTTCCTCAACCGGTCGGAGAAGCGGGGCCTCGTGGTGGTTCTGGAGGGCGGTCCAGGAAACCCCGATGCGATCGGTGCGGTGATGCGGCTGCGTTCGGTGGACGGTCGGCTGGGGCCCAAGCGCCTGGTCCGGGCCGGGGGAGGCCATTGGTCCTGCGACTCGCCGGTCCAGATCCTGGGAAGCACCGCGACCCCGAAATCCCTGTGGGTTCGCTGGCCGGACGGGGTGGAGTCGGAATACCCGGTGGAACCGGGAGCCGAACGCGTGGTGGTGCGGAAGTGAGGCCAGCCCGGCTTGCCCTATCCCCGGCGTCGCTCCTGGGGCGTCGCCATGCTTGCCTGATCCTGGGGTTCTCCGGAACGTTCAGGTGCTCCGTGTCCCGCATGTCCTCCGCCACCGCCCCTGTGGATTCGCCGAGTCGCCGGCGTCTGCCGCCTCTGTTGCGACGCGCCTGGTACGGGTTGAACCAGGCCTTTCGGCGTCGCATTGCCCACACCGGGGTCACGCCCGATCAGTTCACCGTGATGCGCACCCTGCAGGAGGGGGATCCCAAAGGGATGACCCAGCGGGATCTCACGGAGGCGATGTCGAGCGATCCCAATACCGTGGCCTCCCTGCTCGAACGGATGGAGACGGCGGGCTGGGTCTCGCGACGACGCCATGAATCCGATCGCCGTGCCTATCGGATCCGACTGCTCGCGGCAGGAATGGCCAAGTACGAGGAGGTCCGTTCACTCGCCATCGATCTCCAGGCCGAGGTCCTCTCGGTGCTTCCGGAGGTCCATCGGGAACAGTTCCTGGAACAGCTGGAGGCGGTGTCCCTGGCCTGTCGCGAGGCGGCCGAGGCGGGCGCTCGGTCCTCGCCATGAACGCGGATCTGCCTCCGGTCCTTCCCGGTCTGGACCCCGTGTTGCCGCCCGTGGCGCGGCACCGGTCGATGGCCATGCTGGCGATCCTGCTGGTGGTGCCGCTGCTCCTGGGAAGCTGGGGCTCGGATCGCGCCGGCGGGGGCGGAGGAGAGGGGGGAGCAGCCCAAGCCGCTCTCCCGGGAAGCGTCGGGGGACTGCTGTGGATCTGTGGACTCAACCTCGCGATCTTCCTTGTCGTGGGGGCTGGGGTGGTCGCACTGGGCCGGCCCACCCGACGGGAACTCTTTGCCCTGGCCCCGTTCAACCTCAGGACCTGGGTGCTGGGCTTCTTCTACGCCATCGGACTTCGCCTTGGGGTCGGGATCGTGCTCGCCGTTTCCCTCGGCCTCTGGACCGGTCTGATGCCCCGGTCGGGTCCGGTGGAGGAGGTCGTGGAATCAATCCGGCCGCGGATCGAGACGATGATTGATCCGACGGTGTTGCGCGATCCGATCTACCTGCTGCTGGTGACCACGGTGGTCAGCTTCATCGTGGCGGGCCTGCGCGAGGAGCTTTGGCGGGCCGCGGTGTTCGCGGCGTTCCGACGCTGCTGGCCCCGATGGATGTCCCGTCGTGTGGGCCGCGTGGGCATCGTGCTGCTGTCCGCCCTGTCCTTCGGCCTGGGCCACCTGCCGCAGGGCTGGGGCGGGGTGGCGTTGACGGGCGTACTGGGGGTGGGCCTGGGATGGATTCTCTTGGGACACCGCTCGCTGTGGGTTGCGGTGGTGGCGCATGGATTCTTCGATGCCACGTCGTTGCTGCTACTGCGTTTGCTGGATGCGGCCAACGGGCTCGAACGGTTGCTGGGCAAGCCGCCGGGGCACTGAAGGAGTCCTCGAAAAAGACAAACGCCCGATCCATGAAGCGGACCGGGCGTTTGTGGAGCAGAGACTGCTCAGGCCTTCACGGCCTTGCGAGACCGGCGATGCCAGAGGGCGAAGGCAAGGAGTCCGCTCGAGGCGATCGCCGCCCATTCCTCAGGCTCGGGAACGGCGGAGAAGGAGGCCTGGCTTAGAGTATACGTGGATCCACCGGCGGAAACGGTCAAGGTTTGCGAGGGTGACCCAACAACTGTGAAGACAGGATCTGATGAACTGCCGCTGAAATGAAAAACTGTTGGATTGAGGGTTGGTGAGGATGAGTTTTGCCAGGTAACTGAAGTAATCTCGTTGTCGGGTGCTCCTGCCGTCGAAAACATCTGGTAGGTTTGACCGACATCGATCCTAAACTCGATGTACTTCAGCCACGAGGAACTTGACGTGAGATTGAATGTGGAAGGCGATCCATCCGTGGGAGCAGCCGAGCTTTCGATCGTAAGATACGCGGTTCCTGAAACAAAACCGGGAGAGGTGCTCGTGTAGGTGGCCTGATATTGAACGATCTGACCGCAGGCCAGATTTGTGGTCGCAAGAATCGCGACCCACCGAAGACAGAGAGACTTTAAGTGGGAACTCATTTAAGACCTCCTTTCTAGATACCCTTTCGAGTTCGATCCGTATGGGCAAGGTCTTTTAATCGCAATAAAGTTTCGCTTTCGGACTACCTTCACTCGCTCGCCGTAAAAGCTATAACTCGAGGGCTTTTCGTTAAGCTTCAGCATCGAGGTTGAGTGTCCGTTATGCCCCATGCACCACCACCCGTCTTACGTGCGGCGTCTTCCGGTGTTCCCAGACATAGATGCCCTGCCACGTCCCCAGGGCCAGTTCCCCCTCCCGGATGGGGATGGACAGGTGGACCCCCATCAGGGCGGAGAGGATGTGGGCGGGCATGTCGTCGTCGCCTTCGGCGGTGTGGATGAACCGGCGCCAGCCGTCGGGTACCAGATCAGCGAAATAGGTATCGAAGTCCCGACGGACGTCGGGATCGGCATTCTCCTGGATCACGAGGGAGGCCGAGGTGTGGCGCAGAAATAGGGTGCAGAGGCCGGTCTGGATGCCCGTGGCGCGAACCCAGGCAGTGACCTCGCGGGTGATCTCATGGAATCCCCGGCCTCGGGTCTGAACCACGAGTTCAGTCTGGCGTGGCGTCATGGCGACAGCGTTCTTCGGAGCCCGGTGAAGTGACAACCGGGAATCGTTCTGACGTCCGCGGCTTGGGTCCATCCCAAGGGCATTGTGGGCTACCTCCGATCCGGTGGAGGTACGGGGTTGAGGGGAATCTCCAGCAGTCGGGGTCCCATGCAGGCATGGGCGGTGTGGAATCGGGTTCCGTTGGCGATCGGTCCGAGGAACGTCCCGCGCTGGATGTCACACCCCGCCGCCCAGTCCGAGAACGCAGGGACGACGAGCACCTCTCGGGACACCATGAAACAAGGCACTTTGGCCTCTGTCGCCACGCCATCCCCGAGGCGCAGTGCGGGGTGTTCGTGGCCGATGATCTGGAACGCCTCGGATCCCTCGAGCGAGAAGGTCTCCGGAGGGTTCCGAACGGGCGCGGTGTCTCCATGGTGGAGGAGACAGCCTCCCATCGACACGGATGAGACCAGCTGGACCGAGCGCGGAAGGCGTTCGAGAAGTCTCCCGAGGTTCCGGTCGTGGTTCCCGGTGCAGACGGTCCAGGTCACCTCCGGTGGAATCGCGCGGGCCAGCTGGTCCAGTGCCTCCTCGACTCCGGGCTGTTGCGTCGCCTGGTGGACCAGATCCCCGAGGATCACGAGGTGTTGGGGCTGATGGTCCCCCAACAAGGCCGCCACCCGGGAGGCAGTGGTCTCGGGCGTGGTGAGGGGCATCAAGGCACCCCGGCGGCGTTGGACCCAGGAGTACCCGAGGTGAAGGTCTGCCAGGGCCAGCGCGCGTTCGGAGGGCAGAACAATGGCACGTCGGGCATCGAGGAGGACGTCGATCCCAGTGGCGAGGCGGACCCTCCGGGTCTCGGTCGGGCGCGGGGCGGTCGGGCTCACCAGGTCTTCCAAGGGGCGTTCCCCTCGGTCCAGAGACGATCCAGCATCTGCTGTTCCCGGAAGGTGTCCATGCACTGCCAGAATCCGTCGTGGGTGTACGCCTTGAGCTGGCCCTCCTGTGCGAGGCGCTCCATGGGGCGCCGCTCGAACACGCAGCGGTCGCCGTCCTCGAGATACCCACGGATCCTGGGGTCCAGGACCATGAACCCCCCGCTGATGTAGGCGTTCTCCTCGTCGGGCTTCTCGCGGAAGGCCGTGATGGTCTGGCCGTCCATCGCGAGTTCCCCGAAGCGTCCCCGGGGTTTCACGGCGGTCACGGTTGCGATGGCGCCATGGGACTGGTGGAACCGGATCGAGGCGTTGAGGTCGCTGTCGGTCACCCCGTCGCCGTAGGTGAAGAGGAAGGTCTCATTGCCCACGTAGGGCAGGGCACGGAGCAGGCGTCCACCGGTCTGGGTCTCCTGGCCGGTCTCGAGCAGGGTGACGGTCCAATCCTCCTCGGCATGGCTCGTGTGGTAGGTGATCTGGGGGTTGCGTCCGAGCTTCAGGGTGACATCGGAGGTGTTCCAGAGGTAGTTGCGGAAGTAGTCCCGGATCGATTCGCCCTTGTAGCCGAGGCACAGGACGAAGTCGGTGTGCCCGGCGGCGGCATAGAGCTTCATGATGTGCCAGAGGATGGGGCGTCCGCCGACCGGCACCATGGGCTTGGGTCGGTATTCGGTTTCCTCGCGGAGCCGGGTGCCGAGTCCGCCGCACAGAATGACAACCTTCATGGTCTTCGGACCTTATCGGGTGTCGGCCGGGGAGGCGAGGCCGGGCACGAGGCTTGAATTTTACCCCGTTCCGGGCGTCCCCTAGTTCCGCAACCGATGTCCCACCACGCTCCCAACCCCGAGCATCTGGCCCTGACGCGTCGTCAGTTTCTCGATCGTTGCGGCATGGGAATGGGCTCGCTGGGGCTGGCGTCGCTCCTTGGGTCGCTGGATCCATTGCGGGCGGCGGAGGCCGGGTTCACAAACCCATTGCTGCCAAAGCCTCCGCAGTTCGCGGGTCGGGCGAAGCGGGTGATCCACATCTTCCTCAATGGTGGGGCGTCGCACGTCGACACCTTTGATCCGAAACCCGCGCTCGACCGCTGGCACGGGAAGGAGATCCCGGTCCACTTCGCGACGGAGCGCAAGACCGGGGCGGCCTACCGATCCCCGTTCACGTTCCGGCGATATGGGCAGAGCGGACTCGAGATCTCGGATCTGTTCCAGCACACGGCCCGGCATGCGGATGATCTCTGTGTGATCCGTTCGATGAAGGCGGATGTCCCGAATCATGAGCCGTCGCTGCTTCTGATGAACTGTGGGGAGGCCCGGCTGCCCCGTCCGAGCTTTGGTTCGTGGGTGACCTATGGGCTGGGGTCCGAGAACCAGAACCTCCCGGGGTTCATCGCGATGTGTCCGGGCGGCTATCCGATCCAGGAATCCCAGAACTGGCAGAGCGGTTTCCTGCCGGGCACCTATCAGGGCACCTACATCAATACCGAGAACACCCGGTTGGAGAAGCTGATCGAGAACATCAACAACCGGTACACCTCAATGCCGGAGCAACGGGCGCAGCTGGACCTGCTCCAGGCCCTCAACGAGCGGCACCGTCGGGCCCGTGCGGCCGATGCCCAGCTGGAGGCCCGGGTCCAGAGCTTCGAGCTGGCCTATCGCATGCAGATGGAGGCGGCGGATGCCTTCGACATCCAGCGGGAGCCCGCGGCGGTGCGGGAACGGTATGGTGATAGCGTTCAGGCCCGTCAGCTCCTGATCGCCCGTCGGCTGGTGGAGCGTGGGGTTCGGTTTGTGCAGGTCTGGCATGGGGCGGGTCAGCCCTGGGACAACCACGACGACATCGAGACGAACCATCGGAATCTGGCGGGGCAGTGTGACCGGGCGATCGCGGCGCTCCTGACCGATCTCAAGGATCGGGGGATGCTGGATGACACCCTGGTGATCTGCGGGGGTGAGTTTGGTCGGACGCCGACTGTCGAACTACCGACCCCGGGGGCCAACGCCGGCAAGCAGAACGGGCGGGACCACAACAACCACGGCTTCACTGTCTGGCTCGCGGGGGGCGGAGTGAAGGGGGGACATGTGCATGGGGCGACCGACGAGTTCGGATTCGCCGCGGCGGAGAACCCGGTCCATGTCCATGACCTGCATGCGACGCTGCTCCACCTCCTGGGGTTCAACCATGAGACGCTGACGTTCCGGACGGCGGGGCGGGATTTCCGGCTGACGGACGTTCACGGGCGCGTGGTTCGCGAGATCCTGGCATGAAGAACCCCCGACAGGCCTGGGCCTGACCGGGGGTTGTCTTTGGCAAGCGGGTGAGGGGCTGGATGAGCCGCCCGTCCCGGTTGGAATTACTTCGCCTTGGCTGCCGCAGCGGCTTTGTTCAGGCGGAGCTGCAGGCGTGAGCGCTTGCGGCTGGCGGTCTGGGCCTTGATGGAACCGCGCTTCACAGCCTTGCCATAGGCGGATGCGGCGGCTGACAGGGCCTTCTTGGCATCCTCAGTCTTTCCGGAGGAGACAACCGAGAGGTATTTTTTCTCGGCGGTCTTTACGCGGGAGATGGTGGCGTGGTTGAGGGCCTGTTTGCGGGCGCTGGAACGGACTCGCTTCTCGGCGGACTTGGTATTCGGCATGGCTATTCGCGATTCTTAAAGACCGGCAAATTATCGGGGGGCGTCGGGATGTCAACGGGTTGTTGACGTTCCCGTGCGGGCCGCCGGGGTGGATTCTCCGCTCGGTGACATCACAATCGACCTCGTCGGGGTGGCCAATCGGATGCCTGCGGCGTCGAAACGGTCCTTCAGGCGCAGGTTCAATTCCTGGAGCACGGTGGCCTGTTTCCGGCCCTCCGTGGTCTTGCACCAATGCACGACCTCCACGTTCAGCGACGCCTCGGTGATTCGGGTGAACTGCACCGTGACGTCATGGGTCAGGGGATGGCTCGCGAAGGTTTCCCGGGTCAGGTCGAGGGTCTTCTGGACCTCGGCGCTGGTCATGCTGTGGGGCAGCCCGAGGGTAAAGGCGGTCCTGAGCGTGGGACGCCGGGAAATGTTCACGATGCGGCTGTTGCCCATCTCGCGGTTGGGGACCGTAATCAGATGCCCCTCGCCGTTCCGGATGCGGGTGGAGCGGAGCCCCATCTCCTCGACGGTGCCTTCGACGTCGCCGATTTTGACCGAGTCGCCGATCTTGAACGGTTTGTCGAGGAACACAGCGGCGGCTCCAAAGAGGTTGCCGACGGTATCCTGTGCCGCGAGGCCGAGGGCGAGGCCGATCACGGATACGGAGGCCAGGGCGGCGCGGATGTCGATCCCGAGGCTGCCCAGCACGGTGAAGACGGCCACCACGATGATGACCGACTTCACGATCTTGCCGATGAGCACGAGGAAGTACTGGTTGAAGGACTGGTCTCCCTCGGCTGTGAAGCGCTTTCTCCAGAGGAGAATCATCGCGTCGATGGCCTTCAGGAGGACCTGCAGCAGCGAGGCTCCCACCGCCAGGATCGTGAGCTTGGCCAACCAGCTGTTGACGATCGCGGGCCATGAGAAGAGCTGGAGCCCGATGTTCAGCAGGATGACGAACACGATGACCTTCACCGGGCCATCGAGGAGTCCCACGAGGATGTCGTCGAACTGGGTGTCCGTCCGACGGGTGAACGCGCGCAACCAGGAATTGATGATCCAGTCGACGAGTTTCGCCGCGACGAAGGCGATAGCGACGTAGAGGAGGGTGGCGATGTATTGCCAGAGGGGGTGCCAAGCGAGTTCGGACTGGAGCGCTGGGACCCGGTCGAGGCCAAAGGTGAGGAGTTCACGGTTCTGGTCGATGAACCGCATGTGCGACTCGGCCAGCACATCCGTCTGGTTGGTGGATCCCTGGGTGGAGTTCTGGGTGGTGCTGGTCTGGGCGTTCACCGACCCGATGAGGAGCAGGGTGAGGGTGAGAAGGGGCAGGAGGAGGAGGAGGCGTTCCCCGATGAGACGTTGTTTCATGTCGTTGCGATGGGTGGGATGGGTAATTGGCGGCGCGCTGGTTTGCAAGGTGCGGCCTGTCCAAGAAATCAGCCCTGCGGAATGAGTCGGGCGGGATGGTCCGACAGCGCCTGTGCGACCGTCGCGACCTCCAGTGACTCCAGGTCGGGTCGGGCCTCCAGAACCTGGATATCGCCGCCGCGCGGCGACCAGACCCGTGGCGGGCTGGGGCCCCAGAGCGCGAGGCCGGGAAGCCCGAGCGAGGCGGCCAGATGGGTGATGCCGGAATCGTGTCCGATGAAGCCCTGACAGCCCCGGAGGCGTTCGGCGACGGCGAGGAGGGGCTGCGATCTCAGGACCTCGCAGCGATCCCCGGGAAGGCGGGCCGCCAGCCGTTCGAGGCGACCTTCCTCGGCCTCGCCACCCACCAGCAGGAACCGTGTTGGCGACCGGGCCGACACCTGGTCGAGGAGCGCGGCCCAGCGGTTCTCGGGCCAGTTCTTCCGGGGACTGCCCGATCCGGGATGCACCGCGAGGACGGTGGGGCCTCCGGGGACTTGTCGATGGGCCATCAGCCGAGGGACCGGATCGGCATCGAAAATCGCCAACTGTTGCAGGACGTCGAGAATCTGATCGGTGGCGTGGCGGCTGGAAGTTTCGACGGGCCGATGAAGTCCCTGAAGAAACTGGGCCTTGGAGACGGAGGCCACATGGCTCTGGAAGATGAGGTCGGGGTCGTAGAGGTGGCTGATGATGAGGTGGAAACCTGAGAAAAACGCCGAAAGGGCCGGGTCGAGGCTGCATCCCCTGGCAAAGAAGCCTGCCAGTGCTCGGGATTCGATCGGATGGACGGCCTCTGCCAGTCCGTAGGCTCGGGCCAGATCGGCGATGTGGGGATATCCGAGGACCTCAATCTGGTTCCCAGGTAACCGGTTCCTCAGTGCTGCGAGGAGGGGAAGGGTGACGATGAAGTCCCCGATGGCCCCGCCGCGGATGACCAGGATCCGACCTCGTTCGGAGGATGAGGATTGTGAGGGCGGAGTCATGGGTGTGTTCGGGGGAATTCTGGGATGTCAACGGGTTCCCGTCAGCCGGGAACTGACCTGGAGGGTTCCCCGGGGATCCGATCGCTGTGTGTCGAAACTTGTTCGACGGGGCCCCGGCCCGATAGGGTCGCGGGGTGCGGCATCGGCGGGGGCGGGATCGTCCCTCGACGTGTCGCCGGGATACGATCCATGTCGACCGCCATCTCCTCCGCTTCCAATCCTGTCTCGGCATCGTCCCCGGTGGACCTCCGCCATCGGCACCACACGCTCCGTCAGGACCGTACCTTCATCCAGAACCTCGGGCTCGCGCTTCAGCGATGGCTCGAGGCGCGGGTCGCCGCCGCCTCACCGCTGGGCGACCCCCACATCTACAGGAAAGGCGATTTCCCGTGGGCGGCGGAGATCGAGAAAGACTGGCAGAAGGTCCGGAAGGAGCTGGATGCGGTGATGGTTTTCCGGGACCGCATGCCGAGCTTCCAGGACATCCTGAAGGAGGTGGGGATGATCCAGTCGGACAACAACTGGAAGACCTACTTTCTGTGCGGCATCGGCATGGACTGCTCGGAGAACGCGAAGCGGTGTCCCGAGACGATGCGGCTCCTCGCAAAGATTCCCGGCGTGACCACGGCGTTCTTCAGCATCCTCTCGCCCGGCAAGCATATTCCGGCCCATCGGGGTGCCTGGAACGGCATCCTGCGGCTCCACCTCGGATTGATGGTTCCCGAGCCCCGGGAGAAGGTGAAGATCCGGGTGGGCAACGACTTCTATTCGTGGCGTGAGGGAGAGGCATTCATCTTCGACGATACCTTCAACCACGAGGTCTGGAACGACACGGATGGGTATCGAGTCGTCTTGTTCGTCGATTTTCCGAGGCCCCTGAATCATCCGTGGCGCTTTTTCAACGAGCGGGTTCTGAAGTGGGGCGCGCTAGCGCCATTTCTTCGTGAGGCCGGCGAGAAGCAGAAGAAGTGGCAGGACCTTCTCTGGAAGAAGTCCTGAGGTACACGGACCAGCACCCATGAGAAGCCCACATTCGGCGGCGGCACATTTCGCGGGGGAATGGGACGAGTCCCGGGTCCGTCGCTGGGCGGAGTCCGTCCGGGCGCGTCTCGACGCCCCGGCGGTCAGCCTAGGAATCCTCTTCATGACGCCGGGGTTCTTCGAGGTTGCCGCGGAGGTTCTTGATCTGGTGCGGCTGCATGCGCGGGTGCCGGTCCTGGTGGGATGTTCGAGCCAGTCGCTTATTGCCAATGGTGAAGAGTTCGAAGACCAGCCTGGGTTGGTGCTCCAGCTGTTCCACCTGCCGGGGGCGGATCTTCGGGCGGTCCACTTCGGACAGGAGGCGATGGAATCCTGTGAGACGGAGTCGGACTGGCATCGGCTGACGGGTGTCCCTCCGGCGGAGTCGCAGGGTTGGCTGGTTCTTGCCGACCCCTTCAACCTCGACGGCGAGCGGTGGCTGAGGGCGTGGAACGCTGCGTATCCCGGAGTGCCGAGCGTCGGAGGCCTGGCGAGTGGTGTCTTTGAACAGCAGACGACGCAGTTGTACCTCAACGGGGCCGTCCATGAGGAAGGCATCGTGGCCCTCAGCGTCGGAGGGCGGGTCCGCCTCGAGTCCGTCGTCTCCCAGGGGTGCAGTCCGATCGGCTGTCCCTGGACCATCACCCGTGCCGATCGGAACCTGATCTTCACCGTCGGGAACCGTCCGGCCTATGAAGTGTTGCTGGAGACTGTGAACGACCTGCCCAAGGAGGAGCAGGGGAAGGTCCAGGGCAACTTGTTCGTTGGCTTTGCCAGCAACGAGTACCAGGAGGAATTCCAGCGGGGCGACTTCCTCGTGCGCAATCTAATCGGGGCCAATCCCGAGAACGGCATGCTGGCGGTCGGGGCGGTGCCCCGGACCGGACAGACGATGCAGTTCCATCGACGCGATTCCCAGTCGGCGTCCGAAGATCTAGTGGCGGCTCTGTCTGCGGCCCGGGCGCGGATCCGGGATGGGACCGTCTATGGGGGCGTCCTGGGGGTCTGCAACGGCCGTGGCTCAGGCCTGTTCGGACGTCCCAATCACGATGCCGGACTCATCCAGGAGCAGCTCGGTCCGCTGCCGGTGTCAGGTTTCTTCTGCAATGGGGAACTGGGGCCTGTGGGGCGGAAGAATTTCCTTCATGGCTACACGGCGTCCCTCGGCCTCTTCGTCACCGCGTGAACGACGGGTCCCAACCAGCGGAAGCCGCACCGTTGCCGATCGCCCCCGCGGTCCGTCTGCCGGCTGACATCCTTTCACGGATCGACCTTGCGACGGTTTTCCCTGGAGTGCAGGACGTCGAGGTCGAGCTGGGATCCGGGGACGGTTCGTTCCTGGCGGAGTATGCTGCGCTGAATCCGGGACGTGGCTTCCTTGGTGTGGAACGTCTCCTGGGACGCCTCCGGAAGCTGGAGCGCAAGGCCCTTCGTCGAGGTTTGTCCAACCTCAGGGTACTCCGGCTAGAGGCGGGCTACGTGCTGTGTTGGAAGCTCGCATCCGGAACCGTCTCTGCCCTCCACGTCTATTTTCCGGACCCCTGGCCTAAACGACGCCATTGGAAGCGCCGGCTGGTCAATGAGGCCTTCGTGGAGGAGTCCGCTCGGATTTTGAGACCCGGTGGACGGGTCTTCCTGCGCACTGACAACGAGCCCTATTTCGGGCAGATGCGGGAAGTGTTTGGAAGGAGTTCACGCTTCGTGGAGGTGGACTATCCGCCCGACCTTGCGTCCGTCGTCACCGATTTTGAGCGCGACTTCAATTCGCGGGGCATCCCGACGCTGCGTGTCGCGTACCAGCGGACTGATGTGCCCGGGCTTGCCAATGGCAGGGCTGGCGAACCAAGTTGATCCGGTATGGTCCCTGTGTTGAATCACTGCCTGTTGCTCTTGTTGATCGCGCTCCAGGGGACTGCGTTGCTGGGACAAGACGCTCCCTCGTCCACATCCGGGCTGACGGATCGCCAGGAACGGGTGCTTCAAGGCGTGGCGCGGGGGCGTTATGTGGGGCGCTGGCAGGAGCTGACCGATGACCAGTTTGCCGTCATGCAGCGACGGGCGGATGACTACCGGGCGCGGTTGGTTGACCGGCATCTGCGGGATGGACTGGTGGTGAGTCTCCGCGCGGATGGAGTGACCCCGGGAGCCCTTTTGTCCTACGAGGCTCTGGATCTTTCGGCGACCCAAACCGGGTATCTCCTGAGTGTCGAAGCCCTCCGGTTTGCCGTGACCCGGGACGCACGTTCGACGGTGGGGATCAGCAATCTTCTTTCAGGGGTGGAACGGCTCCTGTCGTCGGGTCCACGACCCGGGTTTCTTCCCGTGTTCGTGGGTGCTGCCGCGGATCCCGCCTACCGGGCCTTCTATTCGAAACACGGAGGCGAGGATCCGGATCGACCCGGCTTTGGACGTCTTGCTCGAGAAGGGGTGTCGACGAATGGTGTGCCCGTGGTCTGGCTGGGTGGGGCCGACCGGGAGGCCTATGCGGCGCTCAATATGGGGCTTGGCCTCGTCCACAAGCTGGTCCGTGAACCTGTGATCCGGGATCGGGTCGCCCGATCGGTGGGCCTCATGTTGGAACGGCTTCGGGAGGATGGCTGGCGGATCCAGGATGGACTTGGTCGGACGAATTTCGTCACCCCCCTGCTCAAGACGGCTCTTCTCTGCACCGGGGCGAACACAGAGCCGAGGATCTACCTGGCCCCCTTCCGCGCGATGGCGGCCGAGCTGCTGGAACTGCCATCTCCGTCTATGACGCGGTACGGCTGGTATGCCGGCAATGTGTCGGTCTTCGCCAATCTGTTCCTCCTGGCCCGGCTCGATCCCGAATCCTCCCGGGTGGAGCTCTACCGAAGGCGGCTCACCCAGCTTTGGGACGAGGCAGAGCCTGACCTCAACCCGCTCCTGGCTGCGCTCTACATGGATGCCTTCGAGCGGCGTCCCAACAACTCGGGTGCGATCACCATCCTCCAAGGGGTTCTGGCCCAGTTCCCGGATCCGCCACGAGTCCCGACGTCGGCCTCCGCCACGAATGATCCCCCCGCTAAGCTGATGGCCAACGGGAGCGAGTGGGCTCGGCATGCCCAGCTGCTGGATCGTCGCCCCGTCGTTCCGTTCCAGTGGTTCGAATCCCCCTACCAACTGGGGCTTGGGAAGGGCTTGGATCGTCCGCTCGTGGAACACCCGGGAGTGGACTACCTGCTCGCCTATTGGCTCGCAAAAGATGCCGGTCTTCTGACGAGCGTCAGCCCAACTGGGGAGTCCGGAGCACAGTCGAACGACGCGGGTTCAAGACCGTCGCAGAAGCCGGCCTTGCGATCCACCGGCGGGTCGGGTCGAACGAATGCCCCTCCCAAGGGCCTTGGAGCGGAGCGCTGATCGCAGTCGGATTCCAAGCTCTGCGATTCGTGGCTCAGGGTTTGGTCTGGGGCTGAGGATTCCCGGGACTCCGGTTGGTGGCCCCTCCAGTCGATGATCCTCTCTGGCGGGAGCGTCTCTGCTCTCGCTCGCGTTCCTTCGCTTCGAAGACAGCCCGCTGCTCCACAGTGAGGATTTCGGCGATCCTATCGCGTTGGCGCGACATGGAGGCGCCAATTTGCCGATGGTGTTCCTGGTTGAGAGAATCCAGCTCCTCCATGTGGCGGTCGATGAGCGGTGACACCTTCGCAACCTGTTCGGGTGAGAGTCCGAGGTCCGCGGTGATCTTGGCTTGGATCTTTTCCCGCATCTTGGACCGGTCTGGCCACCGGGCGACGGAGCGTTTTCCCCAGCTGTAGCCACCGATCGCCCCGGCCGCCGCGCCGAACACGAAGATGGCAATCAGGTAGGCGACGAGCTGTCGTGGACTGATCCGGTTCATGGTGAGACAGCCACGTAGAGAGTGGCGTTGGCCACTGCGTATTCATCGTCCTCAGGATCTGGACGCAGGTGTGACCACGTGATGGCGAGCGTCAGCGCCAAGGCCACTGCGGCCCCCGCCAATCCGGTCCGGAGCCAGAGTCCAATCCAGCCCGATCCTTCCGACCGGCTGGATCTCCAGGCGGCCAGCACCCGGGCCTCGGCCGGGAAGGGAAGCGTGGATAGGGTCGCCTCGCGAGGCGACCGGGCAGCCGCCCGGAGCAGGCGATCCAAGGGTGTGTTTCCGTCGTTCATCGGCGTTTCTCCTTCAGCAGTTGATCCAGGTGCTTTTTCATCCTCTGACGCGCCCGGAAGGCCCGGACCTTCACCAGAGGGATGCTCCACCCGGTAATATCACGGATCTCCTCGACGCTGCGGCCTTCGAGATGAAGCAGGGTGATAACGAGACGATCCTCGGGCTTCAATCCCGAGAGTAGCTGGGAGGTCAGGTCCCTAGCGGCGATCCCTTGCTGTGGATCGAGATCCGAGGACTCGGTTGCCAGGTGGTCCAGAACCGCCACCTGCTCCTCCGAAAGGTCGGCATGGCGGAGTTCGGGACGGTTTCGCTCCTTGGCAAGGGCATGGCGACAGGTGTTGACCGCGATGCGGGCAACCCAGTGCTCCAAGGGGACAACGCCCCGGAATTGGTCGAGATGCGTGAACACCTTCGTGAGAACAGTTTGTACGAGATCCTCTTCGTCGGTCCGACGCGGCAGATTGGCCCGGACGATCCGTCCCACGGCGGGGGTCAGACGCAGGACCAAGGCACGGGCCGCAGCCTCGTCACCCACCCGGATCCGGGCGACGAGTTCCGTCACCGGCGTCTCCGAGTCGTCCATGCGTTTCGATTCTACCGACATCCCATCAGACCCGAAGCCGGGATTCCGGTTACGGCTGTCCCAATAAACATCGTCGAGCCCTATCGGGTTGGGACCCGGGATGGATCGCGATGGAACTTCTCGAAGCTCCACTTTCCAGAGGGGGTCTTTGGCCCCATGAGGATGTTTGATTTCGCATTCTCCACGTGCCCGTCGCAGAAGGAGATCGTTTCCCGCTTGAGGTGACGATACTGCAGGATGAAGAGATCCTCGTAGGCGAACAGCATGGATCCCCAGCCTTCTCCTGGGTTCGAGACCCCACCGAAGGCATAGGTGGCGTTCTGGTCCCGAATCTCAGTCAGGGAGATCACCCCGCTAGGGTTTGCGAGGGTCTCGGGTTTGACCGAGAAGCCCAGGGCCATCACCCCGGTTTGACGCGGATTCCTCTCGGCCTGCTGGCCATTTTCAATATTGGCATTGGCCCAGTAGTGCCGCCGTCCGAGCTTGTGGCTGGCACAGAGGAGGAGATTGGTGATGCCACCGAAGGGGATGATCTGTTCGTCCCAGGTCACGTAGCCCTTCGGAACCCGCGTGCTGGCCATTGAACCGCAGGGGAGGAATGCAGTGTGATCCCCGGCATAGAGCAGGCAGGACAGCATCAGCTGCCGGTTATTGTTGAAGCACCGGGTCTTTTTGGCCTGCTCCTTGGCGTTGGCCAACGCGGGAAGAAGGATGCTAGCGAGGATCGCGACGATCGCGATCACCACGAGCAGTTCAATTAGTGTGAAGGCTCTTGAAAGGACCGGTGGGCTCCCCAGAACGACCAGGCCGGGGCATGGAGGCGATCCTGGCTCTCGGCTGGAGAATCCAACTGGACCGTCACCGGAAGGAACGTCCGGGAGTGGGTATGCAGCTGGTGAGTACGGACTCATGGGATCTCCATGAGTCGAAGGCAACCGGACGAGGTGGTCAAGAAGCGGGTCACTGGTGGGCTCTTGCCGATACACCAGCTATCCGGCCCCTCGGGACTTTGTGGGCTTATCCCGGAACGTCGTTGGTGGTCAAAGAGGATGGGAGCCCGGAAAGGGACCAATGAGGTCCAGCTGCCGCCTAGTTGCGGGCTAGAGCAGCCTCAATCGCCTGGGTCAGTTCTCCGGAGTCCGGAGCCACACCCGAGTCGAAGCGCTTCAGCACGGCGCCATCGCGCCCGATCAGGAACTTCCCGAAATTCCACTTCACATCACCCGGGAAGCTGGCCTTGGGACCTGTGAGCGCTGCGTAGAGGGGATGCTGCTCGGCGCCCTTCACATGGATCTTCTCGAGAAGGGGGAAGGTGACCTGGTATTTGCTGGAGCAGAACTCCTTAATGTCGCTGGCGGACCCTGGCTCCTGGGCGCCGAAGTCGTTGCAGGGCACTCCAACAACGACCAGACCCTTGTCCTTGAACTTTCGGAACAGGGCTTCAAGCCCTTTGTACTGGGGTGTGTAGCCGCACTGGGAGGCGACGTTCACCAACAAAACGACCTTCCCATCGAAAGCCTTCAGGGAGGTCTCTTTTCCATCGATGTCGCGGATCGGAATCGATTGGAGGCTGCTGGCGGCGAGGAGTGTGGTCACGGAGGCGATCAGGGCAAAGAGGCGATGGATGGATTTCATGTGATCAGGGTGTGGTGGAGTCGTGTCCTGTCAAACGGAGCCCCGCTCACTGGCTCACCCGCATTCCCTGCTTGGACCAGTCCGCGAGAAGCGCCTTGCTCTTCGCGCTAAGGGGATTCCCCTTCATGTAGAGCTGTAGATAGGGGGCGAACGACCGCGGTCCCGCGAGGTCTTTTGAAACCCATTCCGACCAGCCCGCGAGGTCCTTCACGCGATTCCTTTCAAGAAAGATGAACGTTGGGGACCGAAGCCCCGCGAGGTGTGAGACATCGCTGATGCGATTGCCCGAAAGGGAGATTCCCGAAAGGGATCGAACGTTCTGGAGACCGTCGATGGACCGGATTCCATTGCCTTCCGCGTACAGGGTCACGAGACGGGGTAGGGTGGTCAGAGGGGCGATGGAGGCCACCTTGTTGTGGCCGACGTAGACCGATGCGAGATTGGTGGCCTTTGCCAAAGGGGTCAGATCCTTGACCCCGTTGTGGGACAGCTCGATGTACTGCAACGCCGGCAGGGTGCCCAGCGGTGTGATCTCGGACACCTTGTTGCTGGTCAAGATCACCTGCTGAAGCTGTCGGAGACCAGAGAGAGCCTTCAGGTCCTTGATCTTGTTACCAGCTAGTTCCAGAGCGGCCAGTGCCTTGCAGTGCTCAAGGCCGGTTAGGTCAGTGATGCCACGGAAATTACCGATCACGGTGGAGACGTTGGCCACGTCGGCCGCAGTGAGCGGCGAGTTGGTGTAGCGCTTGGCGAAGACCTGCTGACGTACCGCAGCCTCAAGGTTCTTGTCGGGGAAGATCGGAACCTCGTTGGTCGCTTGGGCCCGGCCGTTGATCAGGAAAATGGGGAGGAAGAGAAGACAGCAAATGAGGCGTGCAACCATGGGTAATCCTTTGTCGGAAGCCGGCAGAGAGACGTCAAGCGGGTTCCTGAATTCAGGGGATTTATTTTCCCGGCCCCCTTGGCGGACGCATACGGGACTCAGCCCGTGGTCTCCTGACGTGCATCACGGTCCGCTTCGAGGATCTGCTCGAGCGTGGGCTGCTCGACCACTCGGTGCCGGTTCATCACCCGCGCGACATGGTCGAAGATCCCAGGGAATGAAAGCGCCCCGCTCACGAAAGCCTCGACTGCCACTTCGTTGGCCGCGTTGAAGACCGCTGGAAGTGTTCCTCCGACCTCGCCCGCACGGCGCGCGAGTCCCAGGGACGGAAAACGGTCGGTATCCGGTTCCTCGAAGGTCAGGGTTCCCAGCCGTGCCAACTGGGTCTGGACCCGTTCGCTCGTCCGACGCTCAGGGTAGCAGAGAGCATACTGGATCGGGAGGCACATGTCGGGAGTCGAGAGCTGGGCGATCATCGACCCATCGACGTACTCCACTAGGGAATGCACAATGCTCTGGGGGTGGACCACCACGTCGACCCGCCCCATCTCGATGTCGAAAAGCCACCGCGCTTCGATCATCTCGAGCCCTTTGTTGAACAACGTCGCGGAATCGATAGTGATCTTGCGTCCCATCACCCAAGACGGGTGCTTTAGGGCCATTGCGACGGTGATTCCCAGGAATTCCGATTTTGGGGTCGTTCGGAAGGGACCGCCCGAAGCCGTCAGGATGAGGCGTCGCACGGATCCAGTGGGTTTCCCGTCGAGGCACTGGAAGATGGCGGAGTGTTCACTGTCGACGGCCAGGACTCGAACACCATGCCGTCGGGCCTCCGTCATGACAATCTGACCCGCCATGACGAGGATCTCCTTTGAGGCGACCGCAATGTCCTTGCCTGCCCTGATCGCCGCCAAGGCTGGCGCGAGCCCCGCCGTGCCCACGATCGCGATCAGGACAATGTCGGCAGAGGGCAGCGTTGCGAGCCTGAGAAGACCCTCAGCCCCTGAATGAACGGGGATGCCCGGTAGCCGGTTGGCCAGGACCTGTGCCGCTCCTGGATCCTGAAGGGACACGGCCTCGGGGTGGTGTCGCAGGGCCTGCTCACGGAGAAGGTCACCGTTGTTCCCGGCCGCGAGTCCGACCAGCCGAAGCTCTTCTGGCATGTCCTCAACGACCTTAAGGGTGCTGGTGCCAATGGACCCGGTGCTTCCGAGCAAGACGACGTTCTTCATGCGATACGGATGACGGAGAGACTTTGCCCTGGATTCTCCAGGCCAGGAAAGGCGGAATCAGTCACCGGCGTCGGATATTCCCATTTCACTGTGCAGAACCCCTATCGTGCGGGTGACGGGTGGGACGGTTCAGTGCATGATCCTCCCATGAACGAATTGTGGAAAAGCGCGGTATCATGGGGAGTCATCGGCGCCTGCTCCGTCGGATGGGGCTGCATATTGCCGGCACGCGACTCGGTGTCTTGGAGGGATAAAGAACTCAGGGTAGTGCGGATCATCTCCAGCAATACCCCTGTGCCCATTCCAGAGGGAGTCTTGATCACTTTTCGTTGGGCTGCCGATGGACATGTCGCCGGAAAGGCGCCGGTCAACCGGTATTTCGGCACCCTTGAGGAATCCAAGGCGGGACAGATCCTCTGGGATGGCGGAGTGGTATCGACCCGGATGGGCGGGGCTCCCGGGTTGATGGCCCTTGAGGCCACGTATCTGAAGGTTCTCGGATCGGTCTCGAAGGCTACCAGTCGGCAGGCGGCGCTGGTTCTGGCTACGCCGGACGGAGAGTCCGCCGTTGAACTCGTTCCATGAGCCTTGATGGAAGTCGCTTCGCCGCCGGAAGGCCAGATGCCAGCATGGAATGCATCGTTGTCGATGCCCCTCAAATACCCGGTTGGCCTCGGTAAGGCCCCCACTTTCAAAGGATGTCCTGTCCGGCGAGCGCTGCGCCTCGAGGATTGGCTTCGAAGATTTTCTGTAGCAAGTCGACCTCAGCCATCGTTTTTGAGGGTGTGAGTACGTCTGTGGACATCGGTCGACGCACAAGCGCGACATTGATCAACCGGGTCAAGGATCTAGATGACGACGATGGGTGGCGGGAGTTTTATGACCGATACCGCGGTTTGGTGCTGAACATCGGGCGTCAGCGGGGGTTGACGACTGCCGAGGCTGAGGAGGTGGGGCAGGAAGTCTTTTCGCGCGTTGCCCGGAACATCGGTCTGTTCGCCACGGGAGGAAGGCCTGGGGCCTTCAGACGGTGGTTGGGGCAACTGACGATGTGGTGCGCGATCGACGCTCAACGAAGACGACGCCTGCAGACCAGTCCGATCGAGACCGAATCGGGTGAAGAGTGGAATCCGGACGGTGTCGGCGCACCGGCTTCATTGGCCGGTGACACCCTCGCGGATGTGACCGACCGCGATTTCAAGCAGCTCCTGCTCCTGCGCTTGCGGCAGATCGTCTCTCCGAAGGATTTCACTATTTACCGCCTAATCTCTTTCGATGGCTGGACGCCGGTCCAGGTGGCCCAGCATTTCGGAATGCGCAGAGGAACGGTGGACACCATCATCTGCAGGACACGACAGGCGGCCCGCCGTGAATTGGCGCGAATCGGTGAAACACTCGGTTGAGGGGCGTGAGGCCCCCGGTTCTTTCGTGCCATCAGAAAAAACTTCAAAAAGGTATTGCACCGAGTTGCTCAGTGGGTAACCTCTTCGCTCCGTTTCGCTTCTTAATGAAGAGGATTCGGATCGAGTCCAGCCGATAACCGTGAGCCCCAAGCGAACGGGAGTGATGGCAGGATCCGCGAGGACAGACGTCCCGCGCAAACGCTGACCAATTCGTGAAAACATTTAGGCCGCTCACGCCGTCGACCCGTTATGTCACGGTGGAAGATTTTTCGGACGTAACGAAGTCCCGTCCCGAGAAGTCCCTCGTCTTTACGAAGAAGGGGACTGGCGGGCGAAATAACCACGGCCGCGTAACTGTTCGTGCGCGGGGTGGTGGTCATAAAAGGAAGATCCGCACGGTTGATTTCCGCCGCGGCAAGGTTGGCGTCGTGGCCAAGGTAATTGCGGTTGAGTACGATCCGAATCGAACAGCTCGTCTTGCCTTAATCGAGTATGCCGATTCCGAGCGAGCCTACATTCTTTGCCCGGACGGTTTGAAGGTGGGTGATTCTGTTATGAGCGGTCCTGCGGCCGCGCCTACCACGGGGAATGCTCTCCCGTTGGCTAACATCCCCGTGGGATTGGCGATTCACAATATCGAGCTGCTTCCTGGACGCGGGGCTCAAATGGTTCGTTCTGCTGGCTCTCACGCGACGCTGATGTCTCGGGACAGCGGCTACGCTCAAATCCGGTTGCCCTCGGGTGAGATTCGTAGGGTTCACGAGCAATGCTTTGCCACGGTTGGGCAAGTGGGAAATGCCCAGTGGGAGAATGTGGTGTTGGGCAAGGCGGGTCGTGCTCGGCATTTGGGGATTCGCCCGATGTCTCGAGGCATGGTTCGCAACCCTGTCGATCACCCCAACGGTGGTGGTCAAGGTAAATCCAAGGGTGGCGGTGGGCGTCAGCACCTCACCTCGCCTTGGGGTCTGCTCGCGAAGGGGTATAGAACGCGTAACCGGAGGAAGCTCTCCAATCGATTTATATTGGTTCGGCGCGATGGCCGTCCCATGAAACTCAAGTAAGAAGACTATGGGTCGTTCACTTAAAAAGGGTCCGTACGTCGATCCCAGCCTGCAACGAAGGGTCGACAAGGCGAAGGATTCCAAGGCAAGAGCTCCAATCAAGACGTGGTCTCGTCGCACGACGATTACTCCGGAGTTCGTAGGAATGACCTTCAACGTTCACAACGGCAGAGTTTTCAACGCCGTTTTCGTCACCGAGAACATGGTGGGTCATAAGCTGGGAGAGTTCAGCTTCACCCGCACATTCAAGAAGCACGGTGCCCACACCGCCAAGGCCGAAGCCAAGTAGTCCAACACCATGCAAGTCCAGGCCGTTACTAAAAATTTCAGGATGTCCGCCCAGAAGATGCGCGAAGTCGTGCGTCAGGTACAGGGTCTCCCTGCTGGGGAGGCTCTGGCCATCCTCCAGCATGTTCCCCGAAAGTCCGCTCGTGTGGTTGCCAAGACCCTGCGTTCAGCTATTGCGAATGCTGAGAATAATCATGGGCTCCGGGCGGAGAATTTGGTAATCTCCCGAGCAGCAGCGGAGACAGCTGGAGGACTTCGTCGGTTCACCCCTAAGGCCCGTGGTTCCGCGGGACCTATAATTAAGCGTTCCTGCCACGTCCGGATCATCCTGTCCGAAAGAATCTAAACATGGGCCAGAAAACCAATCCTATCGGCCTCCGGATCCCGCTCAACCGTGAGTGGCGTTCCAAGTGGTACGCAAGCAAACGTGATTTCGGTGGTTTGCTCACCGAGGACCGCATCATCCGCGATACCCTTAAGAGGAAGCTGGAAGCTGCGGCGGTTCCTAAGATCCAGATCGAGCGGGCGGCCAGCCGATGCCGTGTAACAATATTTACGGCCCGTCCGGGTGTTGTAATCGGGCGAAAAGGGTCCGAAATTGATAAGCTAAAAGAAGAACTCTCTAAGCTTACCGGAAAAGAGGTCTATGTCGACATTCAAGAGGTGAAGCAGGCAGAAACCGACGCTCAGTTGGTCGCAGAGAGTGTCGCGATGCAGCTCGAACGTCGCATCTCGTTCCGTCGCGCCATGAAGAAATCCATCCAGATCGCGATGGAATTTGGTGTCGAAGGGATCAAGATCCGTTGTTCAGGTCGGCTTGGCGGTGCTGAGTTGTCACGGGTTGAGACCTACCACCAAGGTCGGGTTCCGCTTCATACTCTTCGAGCCAACATTGACTTTGGTTTCGCGGAAGCCCAGACGGTTTATGGCAAGCTGGGTGTCAAATGTTGGATCTGTAAAGGAGAGGTCAAGAGGTCCGATCTCAAGTCGATCTCTGCCTCCCCGATCGTTCCTGGCGCCCGTCCCGAACCCGCCACACCGGCAAAACCGTAATTCTCAGGAGATTCTTGTATGGCATTGATGCCCGCCAGGGTTAAGTACCGTAAGATGCACCGCGGAAGCCGACGAGGCTTGGCCTCGAGAGGTAACAGCGTTGCATTCGGAGAGTATGGTCTACAGGCGCTCGAGCGGTGCTGGATGGACACCAAGCAGATCGAAGCTGCTCGAGTCGCAATCACTCGCTTTATGAAGCGTCGAGGGAAGGTCTGGATTCGGATTTTCCCTGATAAGAGCTTCACAAAGAAGCCTCTTGAGGTTCGAATGGGAACCGGAAAAGGTGGGGTTGAATCTTGGGTTGCCGTAATTCGCCCTGCAAACATCCTTTTCGAGGTTGATGGTGTTCCTGAGGCGGTTGCCCGCGAGGCCATGCGTCTTGCGGCCAACAAGTTGCCTATCTCAACAAAATTTATCGTGCGTCACAAGCTGGCGTGAACCCGCTGCAATATGGCCAAGGCTAAGTTTCAGAATTTGAAGGAGTTGACCCCTCAGGAGCTCGGCGCTCGTGCTCGGGATCTTCGCCAGGAGCTCTTCAACCTCCGGGTGCAGAAGGCGACAGCCAGATTGGAGAAGACCCATCGTCTCCGTGCAATCCGTAGAGAAATCGCCCAGTGCGAAACGCGAATCACGCAACTCCGCCATCGCGCTTAAGCCCTACACAACATCACCATGGCAGAACAAACCCTAGTCCGAGGGCATCGCAAAGAGCGCGTCGGAGAAGTAGTGTCCGACAAGATGTCCAAAACGATCGTGGTACGAGTGGAACGCCGCTTCCGCCATCCTGGTATCGGTAAGGTGGTAACCTCATTCGGCAAGTTCTACGCCCATGACGAGGGCGAGATTGCTGATGTCGGAGACATCGTCCGGATCCAAGAGACCCGTCCACTCTCCCGAACCAAGCGTTGGAGGCTGGTCCAAGTTCTCAACAGGGACGGTTCCGTAAGGGCCGAGTCCAAATAGGATAAATCTAGGGTTTTATGATCCAAATCCGTTCGAGTCTCGATGTGGCCGACAACACCGGCGCCAAGGTCGCTTGGGCAATCGGTGTGATCGGGAAAAATCAAGCCTATGCCCACGTGGGCGACGTCATCAAGGTCCACATCAAGGAAGCTGCTCCTGACGGTACAGTGAAGAAGGGTGAGGTTCAAAATGCTGTCATTGTCAGGACTCGTCAGCCCATCCGCCGCGCTGATGGCTCTTACCTCCGGTTCGATCGCAATGCGGTCGTGATTATCGACAAGGAAAACAATCCTCGTGGCACCCGCATTTTTGGTCCCGTTGCTCGGGAACTCCGTGAGAAGAAATTCATGAAGATCATCTCGTTGGCTCCAGAGGTCATCTGAGGAATAGATATGAGCGATCAAAAGAAACATCGTTTCCATGTACGCCGCGGCGATGACGTCGTGGTGATCGCGGGGTCTGCTAGGGGGCGTCGCGGCAAGATCCGCGAGGTCCTGACCTCGATCTCCTCGGTTGTTTTGGAAGGAGCTGATGAGCGTTCGAGGGAGGGGGAAGAGCGTCGTCGTCTTGTCAAGCCAGTGCTCCACTACTTGCGCAAAAGTCAGCAGAACCCTGAAGGCGGTCTTCTGTGGCTCGAGGGTCCTGTCCACGTTTCGAATGTAATGAGGGTTGACGAATTCGAGCGCCGCCAAGCTCGCCATTCTAAGAAGAGCTGATTGTCTGAACTCACCCGTATTTCGGAATTATGATTCCACGTCTCCAGAACAAGTACGCAACCGAGGTTGCTCCGGCACTCAAGGCTAAGCGAGGTTACGCCAATCCCCATCAAGTGCCCCGCATCGAGAAGATCGTCATCAACATGGGGGTTCGGTCGGATTCTGAAAAGGGATCCATTGAGGAGGCTGTGAAGGAGCTAGGGATGATCACGGGGCGGAAGCCCGTGGTGACCAAGGCCAAGAAAAGTATCGCAAACTTCAAACTTCGGCAGGGGCAGAATGTCGGCTGCAAAGTCACCCTTCGACGGGGTGTCATGTACGAATTTCTAGACAGACTTATCACTGCTGCACTTCCAAGGATCCGCGACTTCCGCGGAATCTCGTCGAGAAAATTTGACGGGAGAGGAACCTATTCCTTGGGATTGCCAGACCAGACAATCTTTCCCGAGATCGAACTCGACAAAATCAAGCGGCAGCAAGGAATGGATATTACCATCGTGACCAGTGCTCCTACTGACGAGGAGGCCTATGATCTCCTCAAGATGATGGGAATGCCCTTCTCCAAGTAACCGGAATCTTTAGGACCTATGGCAAAGAAAAGTTGGCTTGAACGCAACAAACGCAAAGCGACCACAGTCAAGAAGTTCGCTGCATTGCGTGCAGAATTGAAGGCCAAGGGGGACTACAAGGCGCTTTCATCTCTTCCAAGAGATGCAAGCCCGGTTCGCCTCGTGAATCGTTGCCAGTTCAGCGGTCGCAGACATGCCTTCATCCGCAAGTACGGTGTCTCACGACTGACTTTCCGTGAGGCAGCTCTGAACGGATTGATCCCTGGCGTCACCAAGGCTAGCTGGTAATTCCTATCACCATGCACGATCCCATATCTGATCTCCTCACCCGTATCCGGAATGCCGGTACTGCGGGCCATGCTGACCTCTCGCTGCCTCACTCTGCGTTTAAGGAATCTATCGCCCGTGTCCTCAGCCAAGAAGGCTATCTAAGTTCAGTCGACGTAGAGGGCGATGTGAAGAAGTCGCTTAAAATTTCCCTCCGCTATCAGGGCCGAAAAAGTGTTATCACCGGTTTGCGTCAGGTGAGCACTCCGGGTCTTCGGAGGTATGTCAATTCCCGCGAGATTCCACGCGTACTTGGTGGTATGGGTGTTGCCGTTCTCTCGACCCCGAAAGGGGTCATGACTGACGTTCAGGCCCGGAAAAATAAGCTGGGTGGGGAAGTCCTATGTTTTGTCTGGTAGTTCGAAGCCTCAAACGCCTATGTCCCGAATTGGAAAGACACCTATAGCTATCCCGCCGAAGGTCAAGGTCTCGGTAAGCGGTGGCCGTGTTATGGTCGAGGGTCCCAAGGGTAAGCTCGATCTCTCGCTTCCCAAGTTGACCGAAGCCAAGGTCGATGGTGGTTCCGTAATTCTTTCTCGCGCGGGTGAGAGTTCGGAAGCTAGGGCGATGCATGGTTTGGCCCGTGCGTTGGTCAACAACTTGGTGAAGGGTGTTACCGAGGGGTTCTCGAAGAAGCTAGAAATCCAAGGCGTGGGATTCAAGGCCGCCGTCCAAGGAAAGATTGTGAACATGGCCCTAGGATACAGCCACCCAATCCTATATCCGATACCCGATGGGATCAAAGTGACGGTTGAAGAGAATACCAAGCTTTCCGTAGAAGGCATAGATAAAGAGCTTGTTGGCCGTGTGGCTTCCGAGCTTCGCAGTTTCTATCCGCCAGAGCCCTACAAGGGCAAGGGAGTTCGTTATGTTGGCGAGAAGGTCATCCGTAAGGAAGGCAAGACCGTCCAATAATTTCAGCACTGATCGTTTTGATGAAACCTCAAGAAAAAGCCCGTCGCCTCCAACTGCGCCAGTGGCGTCTGCGGAAAAAGGTGGTTGGCACAGCCGATCGACCCCGGATGAGCGTAAAGTTCACCGGAGCGCACGTCTATGTTCAGTTTGTGGACGATTTGAACGGCCGAACTCTCGCGTCGGCTGGAACCCGCGACAAAGTCGCAGCTGGGGAGCAGAAGGGTGCCAACGCCAAGACTGCATTGGTCCTCGGAAAGCGTGCTGCCCAGACCGCTTTGGCTGTCGGAATCTCCCAAGTTGTGTTCGACCGGAGTGGCGCCCGTTACCATGGCAAGGTAAAGGCCTTAGCAGATGCCGCCCGTGAAGGGGGCCTTAAATTCTAACCGCCATCGGAGGAACGATTGTGTCTGAAGAAAACAAGGTAGAATCAACCCAACAGCCACCGGTGGCTCCCCCCTCTCGGGGTGATCGCCCAGATAGGGGCCGTGACCATCGTGGCGATCGCGGGAACCGCCCTCGTCGTCGCAACCAAGAGCCTGAAGGCGATCGTGATAGTGGATTTGTTGAAAAAACGATCTTCGTCAATCGATCCGCAAAGGTCGTCAAGGGCGGTCGTCGTTTCAGTTTCAGCGCCTTGGTCGTGGTGGGCGATAAACAGGGGCGTGTTGGCCTCGGTCTTGGCAAGGGAAATGAAGTCGCCGACGCGATTCGTAAGGCGGGTGAAGGTGCTAAATCGCAATTGGCTCCTGTTGCCTTGAAGGACAAGACAATTCCTCATGAGGTCTTGGCCGAATACGATGGGGCACGTGTTTTACTCAAGCCCGCCAGCCCTGGGACTGGGTTGATCTGCGGCAAAACAGTCCGAGCCGTTGTCGAATCCGTGGGCGTCCGGGACGTTCTTTCCAAGTCTTTAGGGTCAAAAAATCCAGCCAATGTCGCCAAGGCGACGCTTGGCGCACTCATGCAACTTCGCCATCGAGACGACATACTCCGGTCCCGCGGAATCGAGGTCCGCAATCCAGGCCACCAATCTTCCTGACCAGATATGAGACTTCATTCCATTAAACCTCGTCCGGGTGCCAAACATCGAAGGAAGCGTTTAGGTTCTGGCGAATCTAGCGGCCACGGTAAGACCTCAGGTCGCGGCGGGAAGGGCCAGTCTGCACGTTCCGGCAGTTCAATACGAATCGGTTTCGAAGGCGGCCAGATGCCGTTGATTCGCCGGCTGCCAAAGCGCGGATTCAACAACGCTCGTTTTGAAACTGAGTATGCACCGGTAAATCTTGAATCCTTGAACATATTTGCTGACGGCGCTATCGTCGACGAGGGGGCGCTCCGCAAGGCTGGGTTGGCAAACGGTCAAGTCCTACCGATCAAGATTTTGGCTCGGGGTGTTCTCGCCAAGAGGCTGACCGTAAGGGCAGCGGCATTCAGTGCTGCCGCGAAAGAGGCTATTGAGCGCCTCGGTGGACGGGCTGAATCCGCCTCCTAAACGACAGCCGCATAACTTCGTCCCCCGATGTTTGGCCAACTTTTCAAGACCTTCTCGAACTGCCTGAGGATTCCGGAGCTTCGTTCTCGGATCCTTTTTACAGGGCTTGTCTTGATTGTGGCGCGGCTTGTTTCGATGACTCCGGTGCCGGGCCTGAACGGGGCTGAGCTCTCTGCGTACTTCCAAAGACTGGCCGAGCAAAGTGGAGGCGGGAACTCCGTTGTTGCGCTTTACAGCCTTTTCACCGGTGGTGCCATAGAGCGTTGTGCTGTGGGCGCATTGGGCATTATGCCCTACATCAGCGCCACCATCATCATCCAACTGCTCTCCGCCGTAGTTCCGGGCTTAAACAAGCTTGTTCGGGAGGAGGGAGGGAGAGCTAAGATTGTCGCCTACGGGCGTTATCTCACTGTCTTGCTCTGTCTAGGGCAAGGATTGGTAATGGCCCTAGGGTGGCAAAACCCCGAAGCTACATTTCCAGGATTTACGGGTCGTCTTGTGCTTATCGACAACCCATGGGTCTACCGAATTCAGACGACCGTCATCCTCACTACAGGAACTCTTCTTTTGATGTGGCTTGGAGAGCAAATCACGGAGCGCGGCATTGGAAATGGTGTTTCGTTAATCATTACAATTGGGATTTTGGCTCGTCTTCCAATCGCCATCAAGGATCTTTGGTTCAAGTTTTTCCCCCCTGCTGATTTGCCGAGGACTACTAATTGGATGTATGGGGTATTCCTTCTCATTCTCTTGGTTGTGGTTGTGGCTGGTGTCATTATGATAAGCCAAGGTCAGAGGAAACTTCCTGTTCAATACGCCCAACGGGCCGTGGGTCGGAAAGTGTATTCTGGTGGTACTTCTTACATTCCGTTAAAGGTGAACTACACCGGGGTAATGCCAGTAATTTTCGCACAGGCTATCTTAATGATTCCGGGGATGCTCTTTCAAAAGCTTGGCCAGGTCTATAATTTGGAGATCTTTATCAAGATAGGCACCCTCTTCAGTTACTCCAGTTGGTTTTACTTCGTTGCCGAGGCCTTGATGATTCTCTTTTTCTCTTACTTTTGGGTTGCTACCCAATTCAATGAGCTCCAAGTCGCCGATGACTTAAAGAAATATGGAGGCTACATCCCTGGAATCCGTCCTGGTCAGGCTACCGCTGACGCACTCCATAGAATCATGAACCGAATCACCTTCGCTGGAGGTGTATTCCTCGTAATCATCGCCTTAATCCCGACTCTGATGACTCGGTTTCTCAATTTGGATTATTCCATCACGCAGTTTTTCGGAGGAACATCGATGTTAATTACTGTCGGTGTTCTGTTAGATACCATGCGGCAGATGGAATCGTTCCTGCTGATGCGTCACTATGACGGATTCTTGAAGAAGGGGCGCGTCAAAGGTCGCAGCTAATTTTCGTCACTGTTCTTTGTCAAATCTCGTCGGTTGGTAACCGATTCTTTCCCGGTGCCCGCTCCTCAACCCAAGACACCGTCCGAGGTTGCGCTAGTGAGGCGTGCGGGATACATTGCAGCCAAAGTCTTGCGCCATGCTGCCGCGACAATTCGTCCCGGCATCACTACGTTAGATTTGGATCGCACGGTTGGTTCTCTAATAGAGTCCCAAGGTGCCGTAAGCGCCTTCCTTGGCTATCGCAATTTTCCATCCAATTGTTGCATATCAGTTAACGAGGGTGTCGTTCATGGAATCGGCTCTGAGCGCCGGCTCCAGTATGGTGATCTGCTAAAATTGGATGTGGGAGTGCGTTTCCGTGGGTTCGTGGGCGATGTCGCCATGACGGTTGCCGTTGGTGGTTGTTCCCCATCTGCTCAAAAACTAATGGATGTCACTGTAGACTCCCTCTACTTGGGCATCGCGCAAGCTCGAGCCGGCAACAAGGTCTCCGACATATCCAGGGCGATCCAGACTCATGTGGAAACCAACGGGTTCAGTGTTGTCCGGGAATTTGTCGGCCATGGAGTCGGGCGATCGGTTCATGAGGAACCGCAGATTCCCAACTACGTTGATGATCGGTACAACTGTCGGCTTGTCTCCGGCTTAACAATTGCAATCGAGCCAATGGTCAATGTTGGAACTCCTGGGGTCGAAATCCTTAGGGACCGATGGACTGTTGTGACAAAAGACCGCCAACTATCCGCTCATTACGAACACACGGTTCTAGTGACGGATGGTGACCCAGAAATTTTGACACGAGATGAAGGAAAGCCTCTCTATTGAGGCTTACGAAAACAGCCTAATTTCAAAATGAAAGTTCGTGCTTCAGTTAAAAAGCTTTGCGAGAACTGCAAGATGGTTCGTCGGAAGGGCGTGATCCGCGTGATCTGCTCGAATCCGCGTCACAAGCAGCGGCAAGGTTAGAAATTCCCAATTATGCCACGTATCCTTGGTGTTGACATCCCCAGCGAAAAGCGAATCGATATCGCTCTTCGCTACATATACGGCCTTGGACCGGTCAACTCGGTCGAGGTCCTCGAGCGGGCGAAAGTGGACCGCTCGGTCCGCGCCCGGGACTTGACGGAGCAACAGCTCTCTCAAATTGTTAAGGCGATCCAAGATGGCAAATACGTCATTGAGGGTGACCTTCGCCGAGAGTTGGGCATTAACCTGAAGCGTCTTCAGGCGATCAAGTCCTACCGCGGGCAGCGTCACCTGCGCAGCTTGCCTGTCCGTGGTCAGCGTACCCAGACCAACGCACGGACCCGAAAAGGTCCGCGAAAAACAGTCGGTGTTCAGCGTAACCCGAACGCTAAGACGGGCGTCCATTGATTTTATCCAAAGTTCGATCTCCGATTCCATATGGCTGAAGAAACCAAGTCCAAGGGGGCTGCTCCCCAGGAAGCGCCCACACCGGCTCCAGTTGCCGGAACTCCGCCGATCGCTGCAGCTGCTCCCACCGCTGCTGAGCTCTTGGGTGATGAGCTAAAGCCAGCCAAGATCATCCGCGCCAAGGGCGCTAAGAACATCCCCGTTGGCATCGCAAACATCGTGGCCACCTTTAACAACACAGTGGTTACGATCACGGATGTCCAAGGTAATACCATCGGTTGGAGCACCGCTGGGCGCGTTGGTTTCAAGGGTTCCCGCAAGAGCACCGCCTTCGCTGCACAGCAGGCCGCGCAGGATGCCGCACGGCAGGCAATGTCCCATGGTTTGCGCGAGGTTGAGGTTCGCGTGAACGGACCTGGTTCGGGACGCGAATCTGCTATTCGCGCACTCCAAGCAGTAGGTCTTGAGATTTCAATGATCCGCGACATCACTCCGATTCCTCACAATGGCTGCCGCCCACGCAAGAAGCGGCGCGTCTAATCACCAATCCCTTTCAAAGTCATGGCTCGTTACACAGGTCCACGCACCCGCGTCAGTCGCCGTTTTGGCATCCCCATATTTGGGGCATCAAAATATCTGGAGCGTCGGAATTATCCTCCGGGTGTCCACGGCCCGAAGTCGCGTCGCAAATTCAGCGATTACGCAATTGGGTTGATGGAGAAACAAAAGCTCCGCTACTTCTATGGGCTGCAGGAACGCCAGTTCCGCCGCGTCTACGAGAAGGCGCTGCGGATGCGGGGTGTCACTGGCGAAAAGATGCTTCAATTGTTAGAGACTCGACTTGACAGCGTCGTCTACCATGGCGGCTTTGGGATTACTCGTCCGCAGTCCCGACAGCTTGTGAGCCATGGTCACGTTAAAGTAAACGGTCGAAAGGTCAGTGTCCCTAGCTACTTGGTAAAGGTGAATGATGTTGTCGAGGTCAAGGATCACGCGGTTAGCAAGCAGCTCGCTGGCAAATGCCTCGAGGGATCGACCTCAAGGGTTGTTCCTGACTGGGTAGCACTTGACCGAGACCACCTCAGAATCAAGCTCCTCCGCATCCCATCTCGTGAGGAGATCAACCCGGTTGCCAACGAGCAAGCGGTCGTCGAGTTTTACTCCCGATAAGTCACAAGTAGGGCAAGCAGTTGTCCAAAAGCAATTACACGGGGCGATCCACCTACGGGAGAGAGCAGTATCGTCCAGATTAAAATTGCACCAAAAATATTATGCCAGTTAGACTCGGTCGTTTTGAATTGCCCAAACGTCTCGCCAAGGATGAGACCACAGCCACCGAAACTTACGCCCGCTTCATTGCGGAGCCGTTTGAGACGGGCTATGGGCACACTATTGGCAATTCCCTCCGTCGTGTTCTGCTAAGCTCACTCGAAGGCGTAGCTATAACGTCGATAAAGATCGACGGAGCAATGCACGAATTCACCACGGTTGATGGGGTGGTTGAAGATGTTACTGATATAGTATTAAACCTGAAGAAAGTTCGTTTCAAATCCGTCAGTCGTGAGACTCAAACGCTGTTGCTTTCCGTCAACAAGGAGGGCGCTGTAACGGCGGGTGATATTGAACTGAATCAAGGTGTTGAGGTTGTAAACCCTGACCAGCACATCTGCACGATAGACAAGAAAAAGAAGTTAGAAATGGAGCTCGAGGTTCGTGTGGGCCGTGGGTTTTGTCCGGGTGACGAGAATAAGAAAGTCGATCAGCCGATCGGGGTCATTGCCATCGATTCACTTTTCTCTCCGGTGTCGCGAGTTCGCTACAACGTGGAGCAAGCCCGAGTGGGTCAGAAGACGGATTATGACAAGCTCATCTTGGAGATTTGGACGGATGGCAGGATCTCCCCTGATGACGCATTGACCCAGGCTTCTGCGATCCTCCAACACCACCTTGATGTGTTTGTCGGTTATGACAAAAACGCTGTGGAGTTTGAGGAGGAGCAAAAACCAGTCGACGACGAAAAGTCCAAGCTGCGAAAGCTGCTAAATATGTCGGTCAATGAGATCGAGCTAAGCGTTCGCGCAGCAAACTGCCTTAACAACGCCAACATCACAACGGTCGGTCAACTGGCTATGAAGACTGAACAAGAGATGTTGAAGTATAGAAACTTCGGAAAGAAGTCCTTGAATGAAATCAAGGAAAAGCTCTCCGCCTTGGGCCTTGCCTTAGGTATGAATATCGACCCTGCGCTCCTCGCCGAAGCTGCTGGCGCCGATTCCCGCACCCTCTAACTCAATTTCAATTCCATGCGCCACCTTAAGCGGACGAACAAACTGGGACGCACGAGCGACCACAGGAACGCGATGCTCGCGAACCTAGTGTGCAGCCTAATCCAGCATAACCGCGTCGTCACCACCGTACCCAAGGCCAAAGCAGCCCGTTCGGTCGCTGAAAAAATCATCACTCTCGGAAAGCAGGGCCAACAGGCTCTCGCTGATGCGGCAGCTGCTCCTGACGAGAAGGCCAAGGCCGAGGCGATTGCGAAGAACGTCCACTTCCGTCGGCTCGTCTCCGCCAAACTGCGCCAGCAGCCGAGGAGCCATTTCGTCGGCACTCCGACTGTAAAAGGAAAGGTGCTTCGCGAAAAGTGGCGGGCCGAAAACGACGTGGTTCATATCGTTTTTGAGCGCATTGCCCCTGTTTTTAAGACCCGTCCTGGCGGATACACCCGAATTGTTAAGTTGGGCCAGCGTCCTGGTGACTCGGCTCAAGAGGCTGTCCTTGAGTGGGTGGATTCAATCGCCCAGAGTGGGTCAGATGCAACGCCCGCAGCTCCGGCTAAGTAGTCAATATCTCCGCCGAACCGCAGGATCTGTACCGGTAAAAGTGTGGCCGGGCGGACTTCCCTGCGGTTTTTTCTTTTGGGCATGGCTTCGGGGCTCACTGATTCTTGCTGCAGCGTCCTCGACATTTCTGTTCTCGGGTTGCGGACGGGATGCGCCTTTAACGCGGACTGCGGACGGATCATCGGGTTTGCCCCAGACCACGCCATCCATTACTGCATCCCCCAATGGGATCGATGGGGCCACCCCATTGCCCGACCTCGGTGATGCTGCGGATCTCCGGATGACTGAGCTAATCGCGGCCGACGAGCTTGCCTCTGCGGGCCGGACCGGAGAGGCAGAGGCAGCCTATCTGAACATCCTCAAGCAGTCACCGGACTATGAGGAAGCGCACTTCAACCTTGGCTTCCTCTATGCGCGTCAGGGCCGGACAAACGATGCCATCACCCACTACGAGACCGCTATCAAGCTCGTGCCTACCTATGCGGAGGCCCACAGCAACCTCGGCAACCTTCTTGTTCGGGCAAGACGGTTTGATGAGGCCATACAGCATCTCCAGACCGCTCTTGCGGCCGATCCCAAGAACAGCCGGACCTACAACAATCTAGGGAGTGCGTTTGCGAGTGCCGGTCAAATGACCAATGCCATCCCGCAGTTTGCAAAGGCGGTTCAGCTGAATCCCGATTTTGCCGAGGCGTGGTTCAACCTTGGGAGATCCCAGCTCGTGATGGACCGTGTTGACGAGGCCATCGCCGCCTTCCAGACGGCAATCCGACTTGAGCCCTCCATGGGACCTGCCCATGGACAGCTCCGGAAGGCGATGGGACGGAAGCAGGCTCTGGGCTACTGAGGTACTCGGTTCGTCGCCCAGTCCATCAAAACCTCTTTGGCCCCCGGGGCTACCGGTTCACGGGTTGTTCGACCGTCCGGCCAGTGGACTTCCAAGGCATCGGGGCGTTCGCCTCCGATCACTTGGACTTGGCTGGGTTGGGCCCAATACCCTCCTCCCGCTGTAATACTCTGTGAGGCACCGGCTTTCCCTGACCGGAGCGGCCGGAGGATGGCTCCGAGGCCAGTCGGGTTACCAGGCCGTCCCTTCAGTCGAATCCTCAAACCTCGCCTTGGAGACTCATTGTGGAATAGCGCCGATCCGGCTCCGTTTTGGGTGATAACGAGGTCAACGCGTCCGTCCTCGTCATAGTCTGCCGGTGCTGCCGCTCGCTGTTCACCATTGAGGCGGATTCCACTCTGGCTGGCCGCCACGGGAATGAACCCGCCCTTCCCATTGCCACTCAGCAAAAGCCCTAATCCGGCGTCGAGTCGGGAGTCGTCCGGATGGAGTGCAAAGAGATTTTGGGCAAGGGCCAAGTCCATGAATCCATCACCGTTGAAGTCGGCGACACCGATACCAAACACCGGCGCCCATTGGGCATCCCGAGGCAGTGGATGGATCTCGAAGTGCTCGTCGCGATTCAGCAGAACCACTGAGTCGAGGTGAGCTGCAGCTGCTCTTTGCAGCCGTGTCGGTACCTTGCCAATGACGTCCTGCACGTCGGAGGAGGCAAAGGTGGCGTGGCTTGGCATTCGGGTCGCGAGATCTTGGAACTGGACGGAGAGCTGTCGCCTATCCCGGAGCGGATGGTGTCGGTTGCCTTGCGATGCGACCTCAACCACGGCGATGGCACCGCTGCCATCGGTCTCACCCCACAGGATGTCCACCTTGCCCTCACCCCAGATCTCGGCCTTGGTGTTTCGGCCGCGGTTGCCGGCAACGAGATCCAACCGTCCATCCCCATCGAAATCCCCAACCGCGACGCTGTTCCACCATCCTGTGTGTGTGTCCAGTCCAAGCCGTTGGGTTAGCCGACTCCAGCCTTCTGTCCCGCGCGTGAAGATCTCGATGGGACCCAATTCAGTGGCGATGATCAGCTCCGGGCGCGGATCCCCATGAACATTGGCCATTACGGCATCGGCCACGGGCCCTACCATCGCCCATAATTCGTCCCCTTCCGGAACCCATGTTCCTGAGTCGTTTCGAAAGAAACGGGATCCTCCGGGCTCCGGCCATCTGCGGACCTTGAGGCGTGCACCTGCGAAAAGGTCGAGGTCTCCGTCGCCATCAGCGTCCCCCAATGTCAGTGCTCCGATGCTGGCTGGGAGTGGGGGGAGGGGTGCTTCCGGTGCAAGCCCCCCGGATGTCCAAACCCAGCGCAATACTGATGCATTCCGTGTGGTGCCGCTGGACTCGAGGCCAGCACATCCAGCGAGAACAAATGCAGTTCCATCATCCCGCAAGGATCCGACCAAGGCTCCGAGATCGTCAGGGGGGGGAGATCCAGAGACGACACTCCTGGTGAATCCACCCTGGCCATCGCCCAGAAAGACTGACGGGGAATTCCCACGGGCCGATCCGATGATGAGGTCCTCATGCTGGTCGCCATTGAGGTCCAGCCATGCGGCGCCTGGACCAAGCTGGCTGTAGCGCTGCGGCAACAGTGGTTGGGTCGCGTAGTCGTCGAAGAAAGGCTCGATGTGACGATGGTCCAAGCGGACGCTGGCATCCGAGAACCATGGCGTCGGCGGTGAGGCTGGATCAGATGATCCAGGTCCTGCATTGCCCGAGGCGGTCTCGTCGATCTCGTACAGGTGGTTGGCTCGAATGTCCGGCACGATCGACCGACGTCCCGAGGGCCAGTGCACCTCGATTTCCATCGAACCTTCACCTGCCGCAAACGTCCGTTGTGCCTGGCAGTGCGACAGGTACGTGCCCCCGGCCAGAATCATCTGACGCTGCTCAGCAGGACCGCCACGGACCACGATCTCGGCTCCAACCCCTGCGGTGTTCGGTGAGGCGCCCTTAAGTCGGACCGCGACCCGGGGACGGTTGGCGTCGTTTCGATAGATCAGGGGTGGACCCTCGAAGGCATTCATCAACACATCGAGGTCCCCGTCTCCGTCGATATCCGCGGTGATCATTCCATGGGCAATCCGGCGGGAATCAAACCCCCAAGCCCCACTGACATCCTCGAAAGTGAGATCGCGTCGGTTCCGGAAGGCAAATTTTGGGACTTCGAGACGTGGGAATTCGAACAGCACCGATTTCGTTGCCTGCACGTTCTGGTTGGGGCGCGACTTGAGCCGTTCATTGATATCGCGGTCGTTGACGTCGTGGGCGTGGCCATTGGACACCAAAAGGTCCTCCCAGCCGTCGAGGTCCACATCCAGGAACACGGGTGCCCAGGACCATCCTGTCGCTGTCACACCGGCATAGGCAGCGATCTCGGCATAGGTGCCGTCACCTCGGCTCCAGTAGAGGCAGTTCCGCGCGAATTCCTCCCGTTCCTGCCCAAGCCCTGGAGTTCTTTGGAGCGGCATCCGCCCGCCCCCGGTCCGCAGATGCTGGTTCAGGTTGCGGTTCAGCATTTCGACCGTGCAGAAGTCATAGCGCCCATCGCGGTCGAGATCGGCGAAATCGACCCCCATGGAAGCGAGGCTCATGTTTCGGAACGTGAACTCGCCGGCCTCGCGAAAGTGTCCTTTCCCGTCGCCAAGCCACAGCCGATCCGGGGTCTGGAAATCGTTGCAAACGAAGATGTCTATGTGGCCGTCCCCGTTGGTGTCCCGCATCTGGACCGCAAGGCCGAGGTCCCAGGGCGCCGACATCGGCTTCCCCGAGCGATCCATGAAAGCCGTTTCCCACGGTACAGGGCTGAAATGGCCGCCTCCGTCGTTACGCAGCAGCATGTCCGGGTCACCGAATTCGTAGAGGATGCCGTTGATGATGCGGATGCGGTTGGCAAATTTTCCTGTGACTTCGGTCTGTCCGTTGACCACTCGCGTCGAGATGACCCCTCCGTCCCGCAGGATAGCCTGTACGGCGAAGTTGCAGAGGTACAGGTCGAGGTCGCCATCGCTGTCGATGTCCCCCAAGGCCATTGAAGTGGCACCCGATTTCCCGGTGATTCCCGAGGTGACGGTGACGTCCCGGAACTGTCCATGGCCGTCATTCAGCAGCAGGGTGTTGGGGCCGCCAAAGGCGCTGACAACAAGGTCCTGGGAGCCGTTGCCGTCGATATCAGCAAAGACCGCACCGACAGAAGTCTGATTGGTGCAGCCCACCCCGGCCCACTGTGTGATGTTCGTAAAGCGTCCCCCACCGAGATTCCGGTATAGCTGGTTGGCGGCTTGCTTGTGGCAGAAGTAAAGGTCGACTAGTCCGTCCCCATCGACGTCGGCCGCGGCGAGTCCGGATCCGTTCAACAGATTTTGGAACAGCCTTGCTCGTTCCGGCGCCAGTGCGTTCCGAAAATCGATCCCGATGTCGGCCGGGGAGATTAGGGTGAACCCGCTCTTCTCTCCGGTGGTAACCGCGAGCTGGCTCTTGCGACCGCCGGGATGGGGTGTCCAGACGGGTGCGCAAAGCCCGAGTGCGACCGTGCCGAACAACAGCAGGCCAAGTAGGAGGTTTCGGATCATTTGGGATGAACCCAGCCAACGAAACTTGTCGGTGGGGGTCAATCCCAAGTCCGAAGCCTGGCGCCTTTCGGGGGCGGGGCGTGTTCCGAAATGGAATCGAACGAGCTGCTCTGATTTTCAAAAAATGCCACTTGCCGGGTCGACGGATGAGACCAACCATCCGCCCGTTGTTTTAATCCCAAACCGAAACCTCCATGGCTGACATCGCCAACAAGTATTCCGAAAACGTCGCTGGCCGGTTCTTCGTCGACAACCAGTGCATCGACTGTGACCTCTGCCGCGAGACGGCACCCAACAACTTCGCCCGCTGGGAAGACGGCGGCTATAGCTACGTGAAGAAGCAGCCGGAGGGTCCCGAGGAGGAAGCCGCCTGCAAGGAAGCCATGGAAGGCTGTCCCGTCGAGGCCATCGGCAACAATGGGGGTTAATCGGAATTCCCCTCAAACCACCCGCACCCCAATGGGTGCGGGTTTTTTGTGCTCGGATCCGACGGAAACCGAGGTTCACTTGCCGAGGCAGAACTGTCCGAAAATCGCGTCAAGAAGCGAGTCAGTGGTGACCTGGCCAGTGATTTCACCGAGGGCACCCAAGGCGGCGCGGAGATCAAGGGCCACCAGATCGAGGGAGGTTTCCTGGGATAGTGATCGGATCGTCCGCGTCAGGCTGTCCTCTGCCCGATGGAGCGCCGCGGACTGTCGGGCATTGACGGTCACACTCCATTCGTCAGCCGAGAGGTGCTGGGTCCCCAGTCGTGCATCCATGGTCGATCGAAGGGTCTCGAGTCCTTCAGCGGTTTTGGCGCTGACCGCGACCGCGTCCCCAAGAACTGGATCCTCCCAGAGGGTGGGAAGGTCGGCTTTGCTGCGGACTCGGATGGTGGGTTTGAGGGCCAGATCTTCCCCGAGGACGTCCGCCGTGGTGATTGGCGGCTGGGTGCCGTCGAGGACATGCAGGATGAGGTCCGCGTCGCGCGCCGCCTGGAGGCTGCGCCGGATTCCTTCGATTTCGATGGGATCCTCAGTCTCCCGGAGTCCGGCAGTGTCGATGAATACGAGAGGAAGTCCCCGAACGGTGGCACATTCCTCGACAGTGTCCCGCGTTGTTCCGGGAATCGCCGAGACGATGGCCCTGTCGTTGCCCAGCAACAGATTGAGCAGCGAGGATTTTCCGGCATTTGGGCGGCCCAGAATTGCAACCCGGACTCCCTCTCGGAGGATCCGGCCCTCCGAGGCGGTCCGCTGCAGCTGTTGGACCTGATCCCGGGCCTCTCTAAGGCGTACGAGCATCCGCTCCCGGCTGTCGGGTGCGATGTCTTCCTCTGGAAAATCGATGTGGGCCTCGACATGGGCGAGGATGTTGAGGAGGTCCTCACGGAGGCCTTGGAGTCGTTCCGAAAGGCGTCCGCCCATCTGCTGGACCGCTGCCCGTGCCGCGAGCGAGGTTCGTGCCTCAATCAGATCGGCCACGGCCTCCGCCTGGGTCAGATCCAGACGGCCGTTCAGGAATGCCCGAAGCGTGAACTCTCCCGGTTCCGCCAGCCTGGCCCCGGCTGCCAGCAGGGACTCCAGGACCTGCCGGGTAACGACCCGTCCCCCGTGACACGAGATCTCGACAGTGTCCTCCCGAGTAAAAGTCCGAGGTGCCCTTAGTACGGTCGCCAGAACCTCGTCGAGGCGGACGCCCTCCCGTTCGACATGGCCATGGTGGACCGTGTGTGACATCGCCTCGGCAAGGGTTCCAGCGGGGTTCCCGCTCCTTCGGAATACGGCGTCCGCGATCTCCAGCGCCCGTGTTCCGGAAATCCGGATTACGGCGATACCACCGGTTCCAGCGGGGGTCGCCACCGCGGCGATCGTGTCGGAATGTGAGGATGCCCGATGCACGGCGACTGTTCAGTTTCCATGACGGGTGCAGCCGCCGCGCTGGATCTCCTCGGTTCGATCCTCGAGCAGCAATCGGGCTTTTTCGTAGCTTCGACGCTGGAGGAAGTGCCTCAGCTCCGGATCTGCATCCGAAGGCAGGCCTCCGTGCAGCTCGTCGAGCTCCCGAAGTCGGGGCCGAAGGTCGGGTCGGGGCACCGAGGCCGCCTCGGTCTCAAGCAGGCGGAGTACCTCGAGGATGCGGGTCTCTATCGTCGTCATGTCCCTGAGATAGCCTGCCCAGCTCCTGAAACCAAGACGCCCTGACCGCTGGCTTGTGATGAGTTCGGGTCCCACGTCCGGATCGGCTCATAAAAGGTGTTCCTCTGGACCGGAATCCGCCCGGCCTCGCGGATCGCCCTGACCAAGGCTTGTTCGGTCTGAAGCTGGGGCGACTGCGCTCCGGCCATATGGAAGATGTGCTCTTCCACAATCGTGCCGTGCAGGTCGTCGGCTCCGTAGCTCAGCCCGATCTGTGCGAGCTTCATGCCCATGCCAATCCAGTAGGCCGTCACATGGTCGAAGTTGTCGAGGAACAGGCGAGCCACCGCGAGCGTCCGGAGCTGTTCAGCTCCAGTTGGAGCATGGCTCACCGGAATTCCATTGTTTTCCGGCTGATAGGGCAGGGGAATGAAGCCGGTGAACCCACGGGTCTCATCCTGCAACCCGCGGAGGAGCGACAGGTGGTGGACACGGTCGGTATGCGACTCAAGGTGACCGTAGAGCATGGTGCAGGTGCTCCGTCCGCCGAGCCCATGCCAGGTCCGATGGACATCGAGGTACTCCTCGGCGGATTCCTTGCCGCGTGCGATCTTCTGCCGGATCTCTTTCCGGAAGATCTCGGCACCGCCACCGGTCAACGATGCAAGCCCGGCTTCCTTCAGTTCCTGAAGGGTGTCTCGCACGCTCTTCTTGGCGAGCCATGCGAGATGGAGGATCTCAATCGCCGTGAAGCACTTCAGCTGGAGCCGGGAGTCGAGGGTCTTCAGCGCCCGGAGGAAGCCCGTGTAGTGGCTGAAGGGAAGGCTGGGATGCAGACCTCCCACGATGTGGAGTTCGGTAATTCCCAGGGAAAGGGCCTGGCGTGCCTTCTCCACCATCTGCTCGATCGAGAGCTCAAATCCGTCCGCATCCCTACGTTTACGGCTGAAGGCGCAGAACTGGCAGCTCAGGATGCAGTAGTTGGAATAGTTGATGTAGCGGTTGACGATGTACGAGGCCCGCATCCCGTTGCGACGCCGGTTGGCCCGATCTGCTAGGGCTCCCAGCGCGTTCAGGTCGCGCGTTGCGAACAACCGGACGGCGTCCTCCTCGCCGAGCCGTTCACCTCGATCGACCCGATCGACAAATGGCGCCAGCTCGCTGTGATCCAAAAGCGAAAGCACGGCCGGAAGGTAGACCGGATCCGATGGGAGCGCACGGTCTCAGTGGTCCACCTCACCGACCGGAGCCCGCCTCGATCCATCCGATGTCTCGCGTTGTGAAGGGACGTCTGCTTTCCTCGCCGCAGTGGCTCGTCCCAAGATCATCGAACTGCCTGACTCAACCCGGATCCCAATCCTCTACGAGGACCGGTCGGTCCTTGTGATCGACAAGCCCAGCGGCTGGATGGTGGCGCCCGAGGAATGGGTCAACACGCGCAGAAACCTCTCCCTCGCCGTCCGGTCCAGCCTCGAGAACGGTGACTGGTGGGCGCAGTCCCGGAACCTACGCTTCCTTCGTTTCGTCCATCGTCTGGATGCCGAGACGAGCGGCATCCTGCTGGGGGTTCGGAGCCCGGGCGCCGTGGCCGCGTACTCCCGGCTTTTCGAGGGACGCGATGTCGACAAGACCTATGTCGCTGTCGTGGATGGGCCCGTTCCAGGGGACCGTTGGACGCGTCGCGATCCCATTGGGCCCGACGCCTTGGAAACGGGTCGGTTCCGTGTCGACGCCGCCGGTGGAAAGGAGGCGGAAACGCGGTTCGAGGTGGTGGCCCGCGGCGATCGCCTCACCCTGATCCAGGCCCATCCGGTCACGGGCAGGACGCACCAGATCCGGCTCCATCTCAAGGCGAGCGGTTGTCCGGTCCTGGGTGATGATCTGTATGGCCGTCCGGACAATCGCGGCCTCGCACTGCGGGCTGTCCAGATCCGCTATCCCGATCCGTTCCAACGTCGTCCGATATCGATCCGCGCCGACTCCGAGGAGTTCTGTCGGCGGTATGGATTTGCGGTCCCCGCAAGATCGAAAACCGCCCCGGATCAAGCTCCTACCCGCGGGGGGAAGGATGGGGTCAGCGGCGATGTGGGGGATGGAACAGTTCCTCCTGCCGGAGCCCGGTCAGCTGTTCGAGCCCGCGGATCAGCCGGAACAGGGCGAACATCATGATCGCCATGCTCGGGATCATGATCACGGGATAGGAAATCCAGTTGAGCCGGCCCAGCTGGGCGACGTTCTCGGCGGATCCGGGCTCGGCGGTGACGATCCATCGGGCAAGCAGGTAGTTGAGCACCGCGCTGAATCCGAAGGCCCCGGCCAGCACCCAGGAGGCCCATCGGAGCAGGGCCTCGAACCCGGGAGTCGCCTGGCGCTCCTCCAGCACCCGACCGATCCGATCCGTGTCCAGGACCTGGTCGTTGTAGATCAGGGTCTTCACCAACGGCTGCCGGGTCCGGAGCGTGAGCGGGATCGCGATGCCGAGGATGGCGGGTATGGCGGCCTCCTTCACGGCAAACCAGAAGTTCGACACCTTTGTCAGGCCGAGGAGCCCGGTGATCAGTGTGCTGGCGAGACCCAGGATCGAGAACATGTTCCACGTTCTGCGGCTCACGAGGTCGTAGATGCCATAGCCGATGGGGATGGACAGGGCGACGACGAGGGCCCAGACGGGGCCCAGACGCTCGGGCTTGCTCAGCTGGGTGAGCAGGACGCCGGGCAGGATTGCGTTGCAGATCAGGTTGACCCAGACGTTCTCCTTGGGTTTCCGCGGGGTCTCCGGGGTTGGGCTTGCTTCGGACGGCATACGGTTCAGAACAGGTCGGCCACAGTTTGCGAGAAGACCCTCCAGTTCAAACCGAAAGCTCCGGTCCGACCTCCTCCACGGGTCCGGTCCCGCTCAACCATCGGATCCTCGCGATCCTCTGGATCTTTGTGAGCGGCCCTGCGGCGTTCCTCCTCCTGCGCGACTCGTCATGGAGGCAGGCGCCCCCAGGGCTCGAACGTCTCCGGTCCCTGCACGTCGAGCAATGGCTCGCGGTGCTTCTCCTACTGCTCCAGCTCTACTTCATCGTCCGGGCCCGGATGGACCACGTCCGGGCCCGGGCTGACCGCAAGTCCTCGACACCACCGACGTTCCCCGACTCAGGCACGGGGACGGATTCCCGAGGACAATCCGAGGCTTGCGCGAGAGACGGGTCGGACAATGGTCTGGCCCGTGACCGCATCCGAGTCCGTTGACTACCTCCGTTCCCTCCAGCCCTCCGGTGTTGTCCTGGGTCTCGACTCCACGCGACGGCTGGCAGCGGCCGTGGGCGATCCGCAGAACCGTCTCCAGTTCATTCATGTCGCAGGCACCAACGGAAAGGGTTCGGTCTGTGCCCTGCTCGAAAGCGTGTATCGCAACGCGGGGCTCAGGGTGGGCCTCTATACCTCTCCGCACCTCGTGCGGTTCGGCGAGCGGATCCAGGTGGGTCGGATCCCCATCTCCGATGCGGATCTTGCACGGCATGTGGCCACCCTGAAGGCCGTGGTCGACCGGCTGGGTGGGCCGGCTCCGACCTTCTTCGAGTTCACCACGGTCCTTGCCCTCTGCCACTTTGCGGAATCCTGTGTCGACCTCGTGGTATGGGAGACCGGGCTCGGTGGACGTCTTGACTCGACCAACATCGTCACCCCCCTGGCGAGTGTGATCACGAACGTGAGCCTTGATCACATGCAGGTCCTCGGATCGACCGTTGCCGCCATCGCCGCGGAAAAGGCGGGGATCATCAAGCCCGGCGTACCAGTGCTGACCGCGGCGATGGATCCGGATGCCGAGGCGATCCTCCGTTTCAAGGCGCGGGAGCTCGACTCCCCGTATCTTCATCTCGGGCCGTCGGAGGTGGCCGCCTTCCGGTTGGATGTCGGACTCCTTGGCCCCCACCAGCGCGTCAATGGAGCGCTTGCCGCCGCGACGGTCCGTCTCCTGAGAGCCTTCCTACCGGTCACCGACGAGGCACTCCGGGACGGTCTGGCTCGGGCACAGTGGGCTGGTCGAATGCAGGTCGTTCAACGGGGTGCACGGAGAATCATCCTCGATGGGGCCCACAATCGCGCCGGGGTGGAGGCACTGAGGGAAGGGTTGCCGGAGGTGTGCGGCTCGACTCGTCCGACGCTCATCGTCGGACTGCTGGCGGAGAAGGAGGTGGGGCCGATGCTGGGACAACTGGTCCCTCTGGCGGGCCGGATCCTGACCGTGCCGGTGGCGAACCCCCGGACTCTGGGTTCCGAGGAGGTCCGTGCGGCCGTGATTGCGATGGGGCTGGGTCGACCCGTCCGCGCGGCCTCGTCGCTTGCAGAAGCACTGCGCTGGGCGGCAGCCGACCCGGTCGTGCTGGTGACCGGATCTCTCTACCTGATCGGCGAGGCCCTCGAGCTTCTCGGGGAGTCGTCCATGGGCGACGCCGAGGAGCGGTCCCTCAATGCGTGGGGCGGAGCCGCATCGGGATCGGAACCGCGTCCGCCAGCGATCAGCGGGAGCGCCCCCGCTTGAGAGACAGGGATTCCCGGAGCTGGACGAGCGACTGGGTGTTGATGATGTCGCCCGCCTCCAGCCATCCCTTCCGCGCCACCGAGGCCCCCAGTCGCAGCCAGGCGAAGTGCTCCAGACGATGGGCGTCGCAGTTGATGACGCACTTCACCCCTTTTGATCGCGCGTACTGCCAGAGGCGCCAGTCGAGGTCGAACCGGTAGGGCGAGGCGTTCAGTTCGATCCAGGTGCCCGTTGCCGCGCAGGCGTCGATGATCGCGGTCTGGTTCAGACGGTAGGCATCCCGTTCCAGCAGGAGCCGACCGCTGAGGTGACCCAGCATGTGGACGTATGGGTTTTCCGCCGCCCGGATGAACCGCTTCGTGTTCTCGGCCTCGTCGCTGGAAGGCACATGGAGGCTGGCCACGACAACATCGAGCTCCGACAGCAGATCGTCATCGAAGTCGAGGCCGTCCTTGAGGATGTCGACCTCAGTCCCGCTGAGCAGGTGCAGGTCGACGCCCTCGTCCCGGAAGCGTTGGTTCACCTCCGCGATGGCCAGGATCTGTTGGCGAAGCCGTTTCGGGTCCAGGCCCTGGGCCTGGAAGCTCGCCCTGGAATGGTCCGTGATGCCCCAGTACTCGAGCCCCAGCTCTGCGGCGTGGGCGGCGATGTCGGACAGGGTGTTGCGCCCGTCGGACCAGTCGGAATGGTTGTGTAGGGATCCCCGGAGGGAGGTCCACTCGAACGGGCGGGGCAGACGGTGGGACTCGGCGGCCTCGAACTCACCGCGATCCTCACGGAGCTCGGGCGGCACATAGTCGAGACCCAGCTCGCGGAACAGGTCCGCCTCCTCGGCACAGGCGATCCGCAGCTCGGGATCGCGGGTCTCCTCAGCGCTCCGGAACAAGCCGTACTCATTCAGACGCAGACCCCGGGCGATGGCTCGCTGGCGCATCACGATGTTGTGCTCCTTCGAGCCGGTGAAGTAGGCGAGGGCAAAGGGGTATTCGATGTCGCTCACCACCCGGAGATCAGCCTGGATGCCCGAGTCTAGTCGGACGCTGGCCTTGGTCTCGCCCTGGGCGAGGATGGAGGCGATGCCGGGCTGCTGGACGAAGAAAGACAGGACACTTCCCGGATTGCGGGAAGACACCACGAAGTCGATGTCGCCGATCACTTCCTTGGAACGGCGCAGGCTCCCGGCAATCGAGCAGCGGGTGACATCCGGATGATCCCTCAGAGATCTGAGGATGGGTTCGGCGGCCGTCAGGGCGTCGACCAGAAGGTGTTGGGCGGCATATTTTCGCCGGAAGGCGATAGCTTCGAGGAGCTTGGACTGCGACTTCTCTCCAAAGCCGTCCAGCTGTGCGATCCGATCCGCACGGCATGCCTTCTCGAGCGCCTCGATGGAGTTGATCGCCAATTCTTCGTAGAGGCGCTTCACCTTCTTCGGCCCCAGACCCTGGAGGCCGAGCAGGTCGAGGAGCCCCGGAGGGACCGAGGCTTTGAGATCCTCGTGGTAGGGAAGGCGGCCGGTGGTGACGAGGGTGGTGATCTTTTCCTGGAGGGCCTCCCCGATACCCTTGATGCCACCCAGACGATTCTCCGCAACGAGCTTCTCGAGAGGTTCCGTCAGCCCCTCGAGGATGCGGGCCCCATTGTGATAGGCACGGGTCTTGAACGGATTCTCACCCTTCAGCTCGAGGAGCGTCCCGATCTCCACCAGCACTGCCGCCACCTGGTCCTTGTCCATGCGGACGACGATACCAGCCGCGGCCGGTCAGGGGAATGGCTGCTGGCGTTGGGGCTGGAGACCCTGGCTGTGCATGGCCGGAAGGTTCCGGCAGGGCGTCACTCCTGCGGGTAGAGCAGGATGCGGTCGTGGACGATCAGCAAGAGGTCCGGCTTACCGTCGCCGGTCACATCGCACACCGCGGCCTCGCGGGGCTCCGGAACATCGTTCCTGCGCTGACGGAAGGTCCGCTCCTCGAAGACCGGCCACCGGTTGCCCGGTTCCGGTCCCCGGACGGGATCGTAGAGGACGAGGTCGACGTAGTTCTTTGCGGTCTCGAGGAACACCAGGTCTTTGCGACCGTCCTGGTTCAGATCTCCAGTCGTGACGTCGTGGAGCCAACCATCACGGATCGGAGTCTCATAGCCGCCAAGCTCGCTCAGTTCCCACGGGTCCGAGGAAAACTGTTTCCAACCAATGGCATTCACACCGATCAGCGCGAGGGCGGGTGGCTCGTTGGTGCCGACCGCGACCGGCACAACTGAGGTGAAGTCGGTCGAGGTGAGCTGGGAGTTACGCGCGATCTGCCAGACACCGTTGGTGTCCCGACTGGCCATCGACAGTGCCTTGCGATCGGCATCGAGCAGCACCATCCAAGGCCTCGCCCCGGGGGCCTGCTGGATCATGGCGGCCCCGGTGATGCGGGAGGTGCCGGTCGCTCCATTGATCTGGTCCCGGACAACAAAGTTCCACGAGGGCCGCTCGCCTCCGCTGCCTGAGAGGATTACAGCCCTGAGAAAACTCTTCTGCGGCAGGATCAGCTCGTCCTTTCCATCCTGGTCGACATCTGCGGTCAGCATCCACGGAGACTCAAGGCTTCCCCCGGGAGGAGTGACGTCGGCCTCCTCGAATTGCGAGCCCTCCCTCGCCTCCGCACGCTGCACCAGGACCTTGATCCGCTCGTAGGGAGTGAGGATCACAAGGTCGGCACGACCGTCCTGATTGGCGTCGTGGATGGCGAGGCGGGCGGGGGCCCCCTTGAACTCCTCCGACAGTCGCTGGGTGGTCGTGGCACCGTCGGCCCCGCGGATCACGAGTTCCCGGGCCACGACGGTCTCCTCCTTGCCGGAACTACCGAGCCGTTTTTCATCCCGCTCCTGGATCACGGCGAGGACCGGTGGCTGGTTGGACGACAGGCTGCCGACCGCCATGGCGAGGGGGCGTCCGGTCAGGGGAATGAGGCTGGGGAAGGGAAGGCGACCCTGGTCGTCGAGCTGGGTGACCCCGAGCTGGCGCTCGTCCGGACTCAGAAGAAAGAGGTCCATGCGGCCGTCGCGGTTCCAGTCGGCGGCCGCGAGCTCGGAAATGCCGGTCAGACAGGGGAAATTCCGGGGCTCCTCGAGGTCCTTGCTGTCGCGTCGGCGCCAGAATGACAGCTGTCCGCTCCCGGGGTCCGCGACGAGAAGATCTGCGAGTCCGTTTCCATCCAGATCCGCCCAGAGGACGCCCCGTCGGGGCTTGTCGGTCCGCGTCAGCGGAAGCAGTGAGAACTGGCCATCTCTGAGCCCCTCCACCAATGGGTCAGCCGGCTTACGGACAGGATGGTACACCGCCGCGCGACCCGACTTCGCGGCTATGCAGACCAGTTCCGGGATGCCATCGTGATCGAGATCCTCCGCGCAATAGCTCCGGATCGGATTAAGCGGCAGGTGGACCTCCGGCTCAAATTGGCCATCGCTGCGCTGGAGCCTAAAACGGAAGGGCGTGGCGCTGTCCCAATTCACCAGCAGAAGGTCTTGGCGTCCGTCGTGGTTGAGGTCGAGGAGCTGGACCGCCTTGATCGTGCCCGTGTAGGGGAGTCGCTCGGGCTCTCGGAGCGTGCCATCGGCCAGCTGCCGGATGAGGTAGAGATGCTTCTCCGCCAGAAGCACCAGATCCTTGCGGCCATCGCCGTCGAGATCACCGGAGGTGAGTGCGTTGAAGTCGAGGGTGCCGTCCTCGATGGGCCAGCGCCGCGGTTGGGACCAGCCGTTGGTGCCGAGGTTGTGCTGGACGACGAGTTCCTTGGGTTCACCGAAATAGGCGAGGTCGGGACGTCCGTCATGGTTCAGATCCACCACGGCCATCGAGGTGATGCGCTTCTCTGAGGAGAGGGATTCCACCCTGAACCGTGCGTCGGGGAGCAGCTGGTTGATGTCCGACCGACCCGCCTTTGCGGGGGTTGACGGGGCATTCGTGTTGCCGGTCCGATTGTGGAGTAGGTGGATGCGCGACCGGGCGTTGTTCACCGCGATGACGTCCTGGAGTCCGTCTCCGTCCAAGTCTGCGGTCTGTAGGAAGGCGATGCCGTACTCGAGGGGAAAGGCTTCAGGGCCGGAGAAGCCGAACGGGGATGGCGGACTGGCGATCGCTCCGCATGCGAGGAGGAGTCCGGTGAGTAGGGTCCGGCACCTTGGGGACGGCATGCCGGAAGCTTCCTCGGAAGGAGAGCCGGGGCAAGAGAACTGCCTTCGGCCAAGTCTGGACCGTGGGATGAGTCCCCCTACCACGACTCAAGCTCGCGACGCAGGGACTCCACAGGGAGTCCGATGACGTTGGCACGTGATCCTTCGACTGCATCCACGATCCGATGGCCTTCCTCCTGGAGGGCGTAGGCGCCCGCCTTGTCCAGCACATGGACCCGTTCGAGGTAGCCGGCGATGTCCGCCTCCTCCAGCACCCGGAATCGCACATGCGTCGTGTCCGAAAACCGACGCATGCGTCGTGTCGACGCCTGCAGCAGGCAGACGCCAGTGATGACCTGGTGGATCCGGCCGGAGAGGCGCCGGAGCATGGTGCGGGCTTCGTCGAGGTCCGCAGGCTTTCCCAGCGCCTGGTCCCCTAGGAACACGAGGGTGTCGGCCCCGATCACGAGGTGATCCGGAAACTGACGGGCTACCGGGAACGCCTTCAGCTCGGCATTCACCTCACAGAGGCGACGGATCCCCATCTTCGTGTCGTGCAGCTCAGTCGCGTCCGAGGGATTCACACGGAACTCGGGCACCAGTTCCCTCAGCAGGGACACCCGGCGCGGGGACTGGGAGGCTAGGACGATCGGCGGAAGGGGCTGGGACCGTGCCAGAGGATGGGGGCTAGGATTCATGGCAGCGGGGACCGTTGGACGCCGAAGGCTGTGGCCTTGGAGAAAATCCGGCGTGCGTGGTGCTCGAGGAGCGGCTCCTGGAAGGCGGCCTCCTCGCCCGCGAATCCCTTCTCCACGGCCTCCTTGACTAGCTGTAGCGCTGTCTTCCAGTCCTCCTTCTGCGCGAGCACCAGCAGCATCCGTGCGATCACCAGCCTGGGTGCTCGGGGATCGGCCGAAAAGTCATAGGGACCATTCTCGCCGGAGTCATTGGCGAAGGCCTTCAGGGCCGTCGCCATGAACTCGACATCGTCGCCACGGTCCCAGAGGACCTCTGCGAGACGTGCCCGGTGCACCCGTCTGAGCGCGAGGTCGGCGTCGATCAGCCGCCTCAGGGTCTGCTCAAGCTCCTGCGTGTCGGGGAGGTAATGGGCCGAGCGCCGGGTGCGATGCTGGGTCATCAGTGCCGCGGCCTGCGACCTCATCATGGGAATGTCACTCCGGTCCCGTGCCTCCCTCCAGCCCGGAAGGTCGGCCTCGGCGAGGGCCGAGTTGTCGGGCGCGGCGATGCTGCGTTCGAGGGCCGACATCAGCCGCACCGGTTCGGGTTGTCCTGGCTCCGTTGCGAGCCAGAGGCGCAGCTGGGACCGGAACACCTCGGGTTCCGGCATGGAGGAGGCGCGGAACAGTGTCGATGTCGCCCACAGCTCATTGGTGGTCATCCGCCGTCCTGCAAGATGTCGAGCGGCCAGGCCGCGCGGCCTCGGGTTCCGACCCTCCGACAATGCGAAGATCTTGCCGGGTTCGCCCCGGGCGAAGAACGCCCGCTGCGCGGCGTATTCGAGGATTGGATTGAGGTCGCTGTGCACCGGGGTCGCGGGGTCGGGAACAAAGATCCCGTCCCCCATGGGAATGAGCTCAAGGTTCAGCAGCGAGGTCAGATCCCGGATGCCGACTCGGGCCAGGTCCGCCCGCACCTCGGGGTGTTCGGCCGCGCGTCCCATCTGCGCCGGATCGACCACCACGGGTTCCAGCGTCCCCAGCAGCACGAGATCCCGCCCCCCCACCATCCAAATCCCCACCTCGGGAAACACCGAGGCGAAGGTGTTGATCACCAGGTCCACCGTGCGGTCGTCCATCTCGTACATCTGGAGCCATTGGGCCGCGATGCCTCCAGGTTTTAGCCGATCCCGGATGTCCCCGTAGAATTCCCGGCTGAACACCCCAGCCACCCCGGCCATCCACGGGTTCGAAGGTTCTGAGATCACCACGTCGTACCGCTGGGGTGTCGCCTTCAGGAAGGCCTTGGCATCCTCGACGACGAGGTGGGTCCGGGGATCCTCCAATGCTCCGTGGTTGAACGGCGTGAAGAACTGTCGTGTGGCCTCGACCACCTCCGGGGAGATCTCGACAACGTCGACCCGCTTCACTCCGGGATGTCGGAGCGCCGAGCCGACCGTCATGCCGCTCCCGAGTCCGACGACGAGCACGTCCGTGGAGCCGGGGCGGGTCAGCAGCGGGACGTGGGCGAGCAGGGCCTGTGTGGGGGCGTCGCCGATCGACGTCGCATCGGTCTTCCCGTTCACCCTCAGGAGAAGGTTCTCCTCACCGAGTTGCATGCTAGAGAGCACCGTCACGGATGAGCCGGCTCCGTCCTTGTGGTAGCGCAGGACGGTGCCGTCGACCTGTCTCCGATACTCCTCCCAGGTGGCTGGGGGTGTCTTGGACCGCCAGATTCCCAGTGCAAAGGCCCTTTCCCACCGCGGGGATAGTACTGAGGTCCCCCAAAACACAACCAGCAGGCCCAGGACCGCTGCGATCCAGAGCCTTCGATCGCGCTGTCGGGTCTCGGAGAGGAGCACGAGACCCACAGCGGCATTCAGCGCGATTCCGAGGCCCAGGGTGTGGGCGAGGCCGAGTCGTGGCAGGAAGACGAGCCCGGTGAGAATGGCTCCGAGAACCGTCCCGAGGGTGTTCACCGCGAAGACTCGCCCGACGGATCCTCCAGCCCTCCCGAGCTCGGCGGTGGCGATCCGGCTGGCCAGCGGCAGTGTCGTGCCCAGACAGACCGTCGGAATGAACATCACGGCCAGACAAAGCGCACCCTGGAGCAGTTCGTAGAGGGGATAGGAAGCGGGTGTCCGGGCGAGAAGACCCGCCAGACGGCTCAGCCACCATGGGATCAATTCGTAGAACCAGAGGGATGCCGCCAGCGTTGCGGCCAGGGCCAGCTCGGCCACCGCGAAGCCCAGAAGGGTCTTCCCCGGGGTCCTCCAGCGCTGGATCAGCCAGCCCCCCACGGCGATACCCCCGATGAAGGTGGCCAGCATCAGGGAATAGGCATGGGTGCTGGACCCGATCGCCAATCCAAGCAGCCGGGTCCAGACGACCTCGTAGAGCATCGCGACGAAACCGGAGACGCCGATCGCCCAGACCGCCGTCCGAAGCTGTCGGGGCGAGAACGTCTCCGGTATCTCCATGGCGATCGTGACGGAGGTCGGACTGGGCCTTTGTTCCAGGACGCGGCTGGTCGCGAGGGCGACGAGCCCCACCAGCAGACTCATGGCGGCTCCCAGATACAGGGTCACCTCGAGACCCAGTTCCGGGATCCACCACCAGTCGGCCAGCAGGACCCCGACGACGGCCCCGGTGCTGTTGATCGCGTACAGCGTAGCCACCCTACCCCGAAGTTCGGAGAGCGACCGGGTCACGAATCGCGTCAGGGCCGGCAGTGTTGCCCCCATGAGGATCGTCGGAATCAGGATGGTTGCCGCCGCGAACAGTCCCTGGATGCCAAGCCGGAGCATCCCGTGAAGGGGCCCCATGCCGAGAAGCGCTACGTAGCCCCGGTGCACCAGCTCGTAGTAGATCGGGAACAGCAGTGCGAAGACGCCGATGCCAAGTTCGAGTCCCGCGTAGAATTGGAGCGGCCGTGGCATCCGGTCCACGATGGAGCCGAGCCAGGCGTTGCCGAGGGCCAGTCCGCCCATGAAGGCCGCGAGGACCGCGATCACGGCATAGCTGGTGTGCCCGAGGAACAGAGCCAGGTAGCGGGTCCAGACTACCTGGTAGACGAGGCCGGCGATGCCTGACACGAAGAAGGTGGAGAGCACCAGGGTCGACAGTCCTCGGGAGCGCGGCATGGCTCTAAACGCTAACGACGCCAGTCCGTAGATCACAGGGCAAAGAGCACGGGGGGTGGACGCAAAGGCGTCCGCAAGAGCCGCTGCGCGGCCGGCGAATGCCTCGGTCGTTGCAAAGGAATCCGTGTTCCGAATCATTCCCTCATGAACCCCAAGCGTCGCGACTTCCTCCGGACCCTCTCGCTCGCCGCCGTCACCGCCTCGACGGTTCCAGGTACCCACTTTCCGTCAGTCGCCGCCGAGCCGGCCGGACCGAGCTGCCGCTCTCCCTTCAGGCTGGGGCTCGTCACGTACAACCTCGCCAAGGACTGGGACGTACCCACCCTCCTCAAGAACTGCTCCGCCACCGGCTTCGAAGGGGTGGAGCTCCGCACAACCCACCGACACGGCGTCGAGGTGACCCTCAATCCCCAGGCGCGTGCCGAGGTCCGCAGACGGTTCGCCGACTCCCCGGTCGAACTCATGGGCCTTGGCAGTGCCTTCGACTACCACACTCCCGACCTGGCGAAGCTCCGGGCCGACATCGCCGCGACGAAGGAGTATATCGTGCTCGCCCACGACGTTGGTGCCTCCGGGGTCAAGGTGCGACCGAATGGCCTGCTCAAGGAGGTTCCCGTGGAAAAGACCCTCGAGCAGATTGGAACCTCGCTGCTCGAGCTCGGAGGATTCGCAAAGGACCACGGACAGGTCATCCGGCTCGAGGTCCACGGTTCGGGCACGTCGCTCCTGCCCCACGTGCAGACGATCATGAACCACGCCCGACATCCGAATGTGGGCGTCTGCTGGAACTCCAACCAGACGGATCTGGAGGGCGAGGGACTCGATGCGAACTTCCGCCGGGTCCAGGACCGCATCGTGTCAGTCCACCTGAGGGATCTCTACCTTGACGAATACCCGTGGAGCCGGCTGTTCCGTTTGCTGTCCAACTCCGGGTTCCGCGGCTACACGATGGCGGAGATCGGCGAGAGTCCGGACCCCATCCGGGTGATGCGCTATTTCCGGGCCCTGTGGCTGACGCAGCAGGGTCTGGGCTGATCATCGGATCTTCGACTGGGCAAGGATCTCGACCCAGCGGTCGATCTCATCCCGGACCGTCGGCCCGTCCGCGGTGGGTGCGAAGCCGTTGGCCATGATGGCAAAGGCGAGCGGGGTGCCGACGGCATTGGTCAGGTAACCGGCCAGGCTCCCGGTGTATCTCAGCGTGCCGGTCTTCGCCCGGACGTTCCCGAGCGTGGGAGGGCGGGTGAAGCGCCGGGAAAGGGTTCCATCCATCCCACCGACCGGAAACGATAGGTCCCAGGCTTCGCGACACCGGTGCTCCGACATCCGGCGCAGCAGGTGGACGAGGGACCGGGGTGTGGCGAGGTTCCGACGCGACAGGCCGGATCCCTCTTCGATCAGGACGTCGTTCGGAACGAACCCATTGTCCTTGAGGAACACACCCAGCGCCGCCGCGGAAAGCTCGTCGGTCGTCGTCTCCGTGGAACCGGCGTTCTCCGACCCGACAGCGCCGGCGGTCAGCCAGAGGAGCTGGGCGGGAAGGTTCCGGGAGGCCTTCACCATGTCCCGCACGATCTCGAGCGCTGGCGGTGAGGTCAGGGAGACGAGCTCGGTCCAGCCGTTCGTCGACGGGGGTTCACGTCGCCGGTCGTCGTCGTCGATGACGACCACCGATCCTGTCACCGGGATTCCGCGGCTCCGGAGAGCCTCGCGAAGGAGGTTGCCAAACCAGCGTGCAGGGTCCGGCACCGGGGTGGATTCCGTCGCGGGATCCCCGCCGACGGGGATCGACCCGCGGAGGACCAGCCGGTCGTGTCCCGGTAGTCGATGGAGTTCCAGCCGCCGAGGATCCCCGGTCGGACCGGTTGCAAGCTGGTTCTCGAGCCGGAATCCTGCGGACACCGGGTCCATCCGGATCGCCACCGGCGATCCGGCACCCGGGCCCGGGAGAAGACGCAACTGTACGCAGTTGTCCTCGGCGGACAGCGCAGAGACCGACGGTGCGAAGCTGGAGGCCGCATCATCCCAGTCCCATCCCCGACCGAGCGGCGTTGTCCGGAACCTGCCCTCGTCACAGATCAGGTCCCCTTCGATCCGGCGGATGCCTGCCGCTTCGAGCGCCTCTGCCACAGGGGCGAAGGCCAGTTCCCATCGTCCTTGGTTCCAGCGGGCCGAGCGGGTTGGGTCCCCTGTTCCCTCGATCCAGAGCGGTCCCTTCAGGATGCCGTCCTTCGGGAGTTCGCCGCGGATCCGGATCGGGGTTCTGAAGGTGAATCCCGGCCCAAGGCGATCCAGGAACAGAGCCGCGGTGAACAGCTTCACAGTCGATGCCGGGATGAACCGGGTTCCTGCGTTGGTGGCATACCAGGTCTCCCCGGTCGCGAGGGAGGTGACCTGGGCTCCCCAGAGGGCGGAGGGTGAGCCCGTGCCGGAAAGGGCCGTCTGCAACCGCAAGCGGAGCACCGGCAGAGTGGAGGCGGCCTCCGGTGCCCTGGCCGCCGGGGTTTGGGCAAGGGGGATCGATGGCGTGGCGACGGTGGCCATCCCGAGTGCCAACCCCAAAAGCCTTTTGCCAAATCCGCCCGGTGCCCCTAGACGGAGCGCCGCGTGAAGGAGCTTCCCTACCCAGATCGTCACCATGCCTCCTCGGCCGAAGGCTGGCTTGAGTTGGGTGTGATCGGGGAGGCGGTGCGGGAGCTTGAGGGGATCTCCAAGGCCCATCAGGGGCATCCCGACGTCCTGGAGATACTGTGGCGCGTGCTCGCCCACCAGAAACGATGGGACAACGCGGTCGAAATCGCCGGTGAACTGATCCGGATCGCCCCCGACCGGGTGAATGGCTGGGTGAACCGAAGCTACAGCCTCCATGAGCTGGGTCGGACCCGGGAGGCCCTCGATGGTCTGAAGGCGATTATCGCCCGTTTTCCGAAGGACTCGATCATCCCCTACAACCTCGCCTGCTACGCCTGTCAGCTCGGGGACGAGATCGGCGCACAGAACTGGATCCTCATGGCCGCCCGGCTCCGTCCCAAGGAGGAGATCCGTTCTATGGGACTGGAGGACCCCGACCTCAAGCCGCTGCAGCGCTTCCTGAAGGATCTCTGAGGCGCGGTGGGAATCGGTCGACACGTCGCCGGCGGCATGTCCGATCCAAATGCGCCCGCCAGGACTGATGCACCCGTGCCCCTCAGGCCTTGCTGGTGATCCGGCTCCAATCGAAATCCATCTTCTCCGCATAGTTCCGGAACGCCTTCTCGTGGAGGATTAGGGCCGCACGGACGACGCTCGAGTCGTCCGCCCGACCGAGGGTGCTGATGGAGTCCGGGATGATGTCGGTTTTGCGATGGGCGTAGGTCAGCGCGAAGACGGCCGAGCTCAGGGCGTGGTAGGGAAGGTCCTTGTAGGCTCCCTCGGCGACATCCTCGACGACGTCGGCCAGAAACTCCAGCTGGTCGACAAGATGCGGAAAGGCGGGTGCCTGGATCTGGGCGAACTCGACCTTCCAGATCGGCAGATTGCGGAGCACCTTGTCGAGCATCGACGGGGTGACCTGGGCGGAACCGTGCATCACGTAGTTGGCAATTTCGGACATGGCGCGCCGACACTAGGCGGACACGGAGGCCCGGGCAACGGGCAGGTTTGATAGAGTCCCGGGATCATGGTCCCATCAGGTCGTGATCCAAACCGAGCCCTCCCGCGTGGTCCTGGTGACCGCGCCCGATACAGAGACCGCCCGTCGCCTCGGACGACAGGTGCTCGAGGCCCGCCTCGTGGCCTGCGTTAATCTCGTCCCCGGCATCGAGTCCCATTACTGGTGGCAGGGACGTCTGGAGTCGGCACAGGAGGTCCTGATGGTGATGAAGACCACGGTGGACCGGATCCCGATGCTGCAGGATGCGGTGCTCGCCGCGCATCCCTACGACACGGCGGCATTCGTCGTGTTGCCAATCGAGTCGGGGAGCCAGCGGTATCTGGAGTGGATCCAGGCCTCCGTCGCCTGACCTGTTGCGACCCTGGTCCCACGGGCGTGCCTAACGGCGCCCGATCCGGCGTCCTGCCTGGTGCAGGAGTTCCCGCTCGGCATCCGTCAACGGCTGCTTGGCGTTCATCTTGTCGAGGATCCGATCGACCTCCCGCGACAGGTCCTGCTCCGCGGGTGTGGCGGTCTTCGTCGGGCGGGACGCGGGTCGTCGAGGCTCCATCTCCAGGGATGCCCAGCGGTCAGCGGGGCCACGCTGTTGGGTCTGCGGTCGAGCGAACCGTTCCCGAAGGGATTGAAGGAGCACGCTCCCGGGAAGCGGCTGGAATTCGTGATGCCAACCCATGCGGTACCACACCATTCCGGCCAGCAACCCGCCGAGGTGGGCTGCGTGGGCTACACCGTACTCGCGGGGGGTGGGGACCAGCGTGAAGAAGGCAGAGATGGCGAGACTGGCGCACAACACCCAGATCGCCCGGACTGGGATCACAAAGTAGAGCCGGATTTCCGCATCTCGCTCACAGAGCGCGAACACCGATAGCAGCCCGAACACGCCCGCGGAGGCCCCCACCGACGCCGCCCCAAAGTGCAGGGGAAAGAATACCATCAGCGCCCCTTGCAGCAGCCCACCCACTGCACCGCACCCGAACAGGGCCACGAGGAAGCGACGCACTCCCATCAACCCCTCGCAGAAATGGCCCAGCCACCAGAAGACGATGAGGTTGAAGACCAGATGGAAGAAGTCCGCATGCAGCAGCTGGAAGGTGAACAGCTGCCAGACCCATCCATCCAGGATGCCCCGACGGGTCAGGGCCAGCCACCCCTCGACCGGGGTGTGCAGATAGACGTCGTTGATGCACTGGAGTGCGAAGACGATGACGAACCCAACGGTCAGCCACAGTGTCGCCGACCGTTGGCCGAATCCGCCGAAGGCACCCGTGGAGTCCCGCTCGCTGAACACGGCTGCAGGCTAGGATCGGTGGAAACCCACATCAACGCCGAAGGTCCAGAGGTTCCAGGGTCGGTGGGTGATGCAGTGCCCTGCATCACTGGGTGCACCGGGTGCACCCACTAGAGGCGTAACCTGTTGTGACTCCGTTGAAGATGGACAGGGGCCTGGGATTGATCAGACGACCCCGGCCAGCCCTCAGGTCCTCCTGACCCTCATGGGAAGATGGGGACCCAGCGGAGTGGGTTCCTATCTCGGATGGGTGCTGCCGCACCCAGTGCCGTTGAGCACAATGGCACCCAACGTTCCCGCAAGACTCCGCGTCAGGCGCACCCAACCCTCCACATCCACGGTCTCGGCCCGCGCCGTCTCCGGGATTCCGGCCGCGGCCAGTGCCGGGGTCAGCTGGTCTTCCGTCCAGCGGTTCCGGAGCAGCTTCCGCAGCATCTTGCGCCGTTGGCCGAAGGCGGTCTTCACGATCTGGGAATACAATGGAATCAACGCCGGCGGCAGCAGCGGTTCCGGACGGCGCACCAGGGTGATGCAGGCGGATTCGACATCCGGGGCCGGGAAGAAACAGTCCTTGGGCACCTTGAAAGACCCAGCCGACTGGAACTGGAGTCCGACCAGCACGGTGAGCAATCCGTAGGCGTCGGTGTCGGGAGCCGCCGCGAGACGCTGCACCACCTCCCACTGGAGCGTCGCCACCATCCGACGCGGCGGTCGTGCCGCCAGCGCCAGCTCCACCAGGATCGGCGAGCCCACCGAATAGGGGAGGTTCGCCACCAGCTTCCAGTCGTCCCAGTCCGCGGGTTTCTCCTGGAGCCACTCCAGCGCGTCGCGATGCAGGAGCATGAGCGACTCCCTTCCCGCAAACCGTTCCCCAAGGATGGGAATCAGGCGTGCATCCTTCTCGACGGCCGTCACCGGAAGTCCGGTGGCCACGAGCAATTCGGTGAGCGGCCCCAGTCCGGGACCGATCTCCAGGATCCGGTCCCCAGCGCCGAGATCCGCCGCCGCGACGATCCGCCGCAGCTGGTTGCCGTCGTGGAGGAAGTTCTGCCCGAGCGACTTGGTCAGCTGCAGACCCCGCGCATCGATCCATCGGCGCATCTCCGAGAGGGTCATGGGCGGCGTGCCTTCCGGGTTCGGGTACGAGGGCGGGCGATCTCTTCAAGGACGGTTCCGATTGCGTCGACCGTTCGCAGGAGTTCCCCCCTTGGGAGGGTGAGCGGTGGGGTCAGGCCCAGCACCTCGCCGTGTTCGCCTTCGGGAAGGACCACGAATCCCTCGTGGAGCAGACGCTTCATGGCCTCGATCGATTCCTTCCCGGCCGGCCGGCCCGCACGTCTCAGCTCGATGCCGGCCATCAGGCCCAAGCCTCGGACCCGGAGTTCGAGGTCGCCGAATCGGGAGGGAAGGCGACGGAGGGCTTCGATCAGCACCATTCCCAGTCTGGCGCTCCGCTCCGGAAGTTCTCGTCGCTCGAGTTCCCCCAGCTGGGCGAGGGCCATGGCGCAGCCCACGGGATGCCCCAGGAAGGTGCTGGTGTGGATCGCCTCACCGTGGCTCAGGGGCCACTGGTCCATCACATCAGAACGACCCACGCAGGCCGACAGCGGAAATCCTCCGGTGAGGGCTTTGCCGAGGCAGATCAGATCCGGCACGACCCTTGTGTGTTCCGTCGCGAACCAGCGGCCGGTCCGGCCGAACCCGGTGTAGATCTCGTCGAGGATCAGCAGGGCCCCGTATTCGGAGGCCATCTCCCGGAGTAGCGGCAGGAACGCCGGATGGGGGATCCGGATCCCTCCCCGCGCCTGGATCGGTTCGACGAGGATCGCTCCGATGGTTCCCTTGCGGAGGTGTCGCCGCAGGTCCGTCTCCAGACGCGCCAGGGGCTGGCAGGTGGCAGCAGGGCAGGAGCAGTCAAAGGTCCCGCACGGAGGCCAGGGCAGAAAGGTCCCGAATTCCTTCAGCTGGTTCCGAAACGGCTCCCGGAAAAGCGGTCGGGCCGTAGCGTTCAGCGCCCCGTAGCCGAGTCCATGATACCCTCCGTCGAAGGCGATAATTCCCGGCCGGCCGGTGGCGAGCCGTGCCGTCTTCAGGGCGATCTCGACCGCCTCGAAGCCCGAGGTGCCGAAGACGGTCTTGCCGTGGAGCCGTTGGCGGGATGGCCGCTCTGCCGTCCATCGCTCAAAGGTCCAGCGGCTCAGTTCCCGGGCTAGTTCCCCCTTCAGTGCGTGGGGGTGGACATCCCCCATGGCGTGCAGGAGGTGGCCCATTTGACGTTGTCCCGCGCGGACAACGGAAGGATTGGCGTGGCCCGCCGCGGCGACGCCGAAGGCCGCTGTCAGGTCCAGATACTGCCGGCCCTCCGTGTCCCAGACATGGCATCCCTTCGCCCGATCCCAGACAATCGGCCAAGAGCCGTCGGGATCGACGAAGGTCACGTTGCGCGACTCATATCGGCGCAGCTGCGCGAGCGTGATGGCGCGGGTTTGGGACATTGGGTGCGGACTCAGACGCCTCTCTGGTCCGGGGGCCAGATGAACTTGTGCATCTGGAGCTGGAATCGCACGGGAAGTCGGTCTGCGATGATCGCCTCGACCAGTTCGGACCGGGTCAGCGGCGTATGGCCCTCGGGGACGGCCTTGAGGGACTTGTCCCGTTGGTGCGCAGCGAGGGGAGCCGCCCAGGAGAGGAGCAGGGGGCACCGTTCGACGAGGCGGTGCTCGGCGATGGTGGACTTCGCCCAGAGGAAGTCCTCGCGGGTGGCGATCACGAACTTCACCTCGTCGGTCGGACGCAGCAGCGGGAGGTTCTCCCAGCGGATCCGTCCTGACTCGCCGCTGCTGGGCGTCTTGAGGTCCATGATGCGTCGGACCCGGGGATCGAGGACTCCGATGTCCGGGTTTCCGCTGGTCTCGACCAGCACCGTGAAGCCCTCGTCGCACAGGTCGCGCATCAGCATCGGCGCGGCAGCCTGGAGCAGGGGTTCCCCGCCGGTGAATTCCACCAGAGGCAGGCGATGGCCGTCGACGCGGGCATCGGCGTACGAGGCTGCCAGGCGATGGATCTCCGCCCGGACCTCGTCGACGGGCCGTCGGGATCCCTCGGTGAAGGCGTAGGCGGTGTCGCAGTACGAGCACCGGAGGTTACACCCGGTCAGCCGCACGAAAATGCAGGGCAACCCTGAAAAGGTGCTTTCCCCCTGCAGGCTCAGATAGATCTCGTTGACGACCAGGCTCCCGCTCACGGCTGCAGACTATCGGGGCGTGGAGGCGGGGTGAGAAGTTGAGAGTTGAAGGGAGTCGCATCGCCGGAGGCCTGTGCCGGTGTGGCATGCAGTGCACTCCATCACTGGGCGCGGTAGCGCCCACCCCGGGATGACGCCATTGGCTTTCCCGTACCGCCGGGTTTGCGTCCCATCCGGGGGCGACCCAGTGTCGGGGACGCATGACTCGCCCCTGGGACACGGAATCGCTGCCGGATCTGTTGGAACACATCTGGATGGAACTGGCGCGGATCGATGGCGACCGGGATCACCCTTGGCGCCTGCCGGTCCTGGCCACCTCCGGCAGCCATGGCGCCAACGCCAGGACCGTTGTTCTAAGGGGCGTGACACGGCCCGGCCACGAGCTAATGGCCTTCTCGGATCGGCGCGCCCTGAAGGTGTCCGAGCTGCGACACCATCGTTCGGCGGTCTGGGTCTTCTACGATCCCAGGGAGCGGGTCCAGCTGCGTGCCTTCACCGAGGTCCGTGTCCATGTCGAGGACACTGTGGTCGACACGTATTGGCATCGGTTGCCGGAGGCGAACCGGTCGAACTACCTGTCGGAAAAGGCACCCGGCGAGGGACTGGAAGCCCCGGGAGCCGGGCGGGTCCTCTCCCCGGGCAGCGCCCACCAGTTCGCCGTCCTGATCGGACGCATCCAACGTCTTGACTGGCTGTGGCTCCGGGAGGGAGGCCACCGCCGCGCGGGATTCCAGCGGGAGGGTGCCGGCTGGAGCGGCTCCTGGCTCGAGCCGTAGTAGCAGGGTCTGTTGAAGAGTAGCCCTATGCTGCAGTGGGTGAGTGGTGCAGCGAACTGCCTACTCCCCGGCCATGCCTCTGCGGTCCCTCGGGCGCTCCTCGTGGCGCGCCGAACCATTGCAGGCTGTGTTCGCGACGGACGAGAGCTTTGGCGAATCCGAGATCAGAGAGAACGTGACTGCGAAGCTCGGGAAGCCACCCAGCGTGCGCCGCAGCTGCTGGGCGTACCCGAACCCGACGAGGTCCTAGGCGTCGCGGTCCGACAGGCTCATGCGGTCCAGGGCCCATACAGGGCGGTGATCCGGTCGCGTAGCTCCGCGACGAACCGGGGTGTGATCTCGGCTTCGTGGGCAATCCCGTACCAGAGGCCGGCCTCCCGCACGAACGTGCGGAGGTTTACGAGCGCGTGTTCCACCTGGGCCCAGGTCAGTCCCATGGCCTCCGGACGGATATCTACCCCTACGCGATGGATCCGTTCGAGCATCTCGTCGGCGCCATCACGGTGGAGCATCGACCCGGCCACGATGCCAAGGCACACCGGTTGGCCATGGATGAATTTCCGCCCGGTGTAGTACTCGAGTGCATAGAAGATGAAGTGTTCCACCCCCTCGATGTGACGCGGGTTCCACCCGGCGTTGTGGAACGAGGCTCCGGCCCAGCGCATCGCGGTCATGAGCCCTCGGATCCCGGCCTCGCTGACCCGTGCCACCTCGTCGAGCTGGGGCAGGAGTCCGTCCATGACGGCCTTCGCCTCCGCGACTCGGGCTTCGTCATAGGGCCACTGGGGTTCGGTTCGACCCCGATCCCGTGCGAGCCGCCAGTCAGCATGCGCGGTGTGGAAGCAGAGGATCTCACAGATCCCGCTGCGGTTCAGCGCGGTAGGGGCCGACTGGATGACGTCGAAGTCGACGTAGACTGCCTCCGGCACTGCCCAGCCGATGTATTTCACATGGCCGCCGAAGCGAAGTCCCGAGCGCTGACCGAACGGGGCGTCGACAGTCATGGCGGTCGGGATCTGAAAGAGTGGGGCCCGTCGTTGCCAGGAGATATACTTGGCGACATCGATGGCCTGACCCCCGCCGAGTCCGACCACGGAGGCTGAGGCTGGGATGGAGGGCAGTTCCTGGGCGAGGGCTTCGCCGTCGATGGTGCGGACCAGGTAGGGGGTGACCTGTCCGGCGAACCTGTTGGCGAACCGGGGCCAGAGGTCTTCCATGGTGACGACGAGGCACGGCCGGAGCGCGATGTTGGGGATTTCTGCGACCAGGTTGCGTCCGAAGACCGTGGTGAACTCGTGTCCGGTGAAGGGATGGGCGGGCATGGGAAGGATTTCAGAAAGGGTCCCGAATCCGTGTGTCTTCACAAGCGCTCGATGGGTGACGGAAGCCACGGACCCGGGATGGGGGTGGGCGGTCGGACCGCGCGGTCAACCCAGGTGGGTGGACTGGGTTCCAACCGATGGGTTCGGATCGGCCATTTGCCCTCGGGTCGACCGGCCGCCAGTCTGTCCGTCCAGGGCTTCCGTACTGGAAGTCCGGCCGTTTTCCCCCGCCTCCATGAATCCTCCATCCTCTCTCCTCTGGGTCGTCGTCGCCCTGCTGGCCCTCCTCCCGGTCCCTGTGTCGGCGCAGGTGTCGACCCACCCCTTGCCGGGGAGGGTTCTGGTTAAGCTCCTGGCGGATCCCGCCAGCCCCCTCGTGTATGCCCTCAACGCCGGCGACGGAAACACGGCCGGCAGTCTCCTTGCGCTGGATGCATCGACCGGCGCCGTGGTCGGGGAGGTGGCCACCGGTCGGTATCCAACCGACATGACCTTCGGCAGATACGGTGCCGCCCTTTATGTGATCCACACCGGGAGTCGGACCATCGCGCGGCACCGTCCCCAGACCCTGGTAGTGGAAGACCAGAAGCCGATCACCACCCCGGGCACCTACAACCCGTCCAACCCCCTGCATCTGGCCGCGGGTCGGGACGAACTGCTGTATTTCACCGATGGGGCCTGGGCGCCGATGGTCACCGTGTTGGACTTCGCTCAGGGCCAGGTCGTCGGCAGCTACAATGACGGGGAGGGGGTGGGTGGACTGGCCATTCGCCGGGAGGGCAATGACCTCTATGTCTGGCGCCAGTATGGATGGGGGGCGGGTAACGTGAACTCCTACGTCACGCATCTCGACATCCGTGGGATAACCCCGGTGGCTCGGGAGTCGTCGTTCGCCTCGTGGCGACGAGATCCCTTCGATACCCCCATCCTATTCGATGCCGCCGAGCGTTGGGTCTTCAACAAGCAGCAGATGTTCGATGCCAGCGACCTCTCCGTGGTTGTGAACCAGTTCAGGGAGAACCTCTATGCGGTGTCGCTCGATGGCTCTGTGGCGTTCGGCAGCACCCGGGTCTTCAACACACAGACCACGCGGGAGATTACCAACCTCGTCGTGGAAAGCTCGGTCCAGGTCCTGTCGACCGACCAGAAGCGCCTCTTCCGATGGGCTCCCGGGTCCGGTTTGGTGGTCCACGACATGGACTCGATTGCTTCGGTCGCTGGACCCGATCCCGTACCGGTGCCGGCCGATGGAGCCGTGCTGGGGGAAATCCCGGTGCAGTTGTCGTGGTCGGCGTCCCCTACGGCGCTCTTCTATGACGTCTACTATGGAGACAGTGCCGCGGCCGTGGCATCGGCTGGAACCAACTCGCCCGCGTACCGGGTCCGGACCGACGGTCTGACCCTCGAGATTCCCACCGTACCACTTCCCGGACAGGTGCGGTATTGGAGGGTGGATCGGGTGGGTTTTGGCGGACAGATCCGTCAGGGGCCGGTCTGGTCCTTCACCGTGTCTCCGATGCAGATCCAGCCGAGCCGGTTCGATGTTCTGTCGATCGAAGGGCATTCCCCGAAGTCCCGCATCGTTCGCATCCTGACCTCCGGGATTCCCTGGACGGCTCGGGTTGCCGGTGACGCGTGGCTGAAGGTCCGCCCAGGTTCCGGGAATTCCTCGGGTGAGCTGACCCTTGAATTCGACACGGCCACCCTCCCGGTCGTCTCGGTGACCAATGCTGTGGAGGTAACGTTCCAGGGCCAGCGGCTGGTGATCCCGGTCGAGCTGTCGGTGAAGGCGCTTGCGATCAACCGCATGACAGCGGATCCCGGAGCGCCTTGGATCTATGCCACCCAGCCTGGAGCCCAGCCGGGCCAGACTGGGTATCTTCTCCGGATCCAGGCCGATACCGGCGCGATCGATGACCTGCTGCCCATCGGTGGCAACCCGACCGACCTTGCCGTGCATTCTCGGGACCGTCGCCTGTATGTCGCCAACTGGGGCAATGCCGCGACCGAGGTGATCGACCTCGAGACGTTCCGTCTCCTGCCCCCGCTCCAGATGGGCACCGATGTCTATCGCATCAATCCGGGTCCCAAGGGGCGCGTGATCATCGAGGGATACGACCAATGGATCGGGGTGTCGCTTCGTGACAGTGTCACAGGGGCGGAACTCGGAAACTTCCCGTACCCACAACGTGAAGGGGATGGGGAAACAAGTCCGGACGGTTCATTCTACTACCACGCGGACAACAACATCTCGAATGCCGCCATCCACAAATATGCCATCGGCAACCTGACCGCGGTGGCCCACAGCCCGGAGCATCCGTTCGGTTCGAGAACCCTGGTGTTGTCCGGGGATGGAAAGCGGGTGTTCTGGCAAGGGTCGGTCTTCACGGACGAGCTCGTCGAGCTGGGCTCGTTGGGAGCACAGATCCTGGCGGCGTCGCGGGATGGATCGCTGGCGATCTCGGCGGACCGCGCCTTCGATGTGGTGGAGCGGGTCGAGATGGCCCCGTTGCCGTCGACCGCATCGGTCGGCGTAGTGGACTCCTCGGACCAGCGTTTGTGGTACTTCGACGCGGCCTCGGCGCGACTGCGATCGGTGGCGCTCGACGCCTTGCGTGCTCCATCAATCACGGGTCATCCCCTTTCTCAGGCGATCCGAGAGGGCGAGCCGGTTTACCTGAAGGTCACTGCCCGTGGACTCGGTCCGCTCCGCTATCAGTGGACCCATGCGGGGACCAACCTTCTGGGGGCCACGAACCAGTTCCTGAGTCTCAGCCGTCTTGATTCCTCCAATGTCGGCACCTACAGGGTGATCGTCTCGAACAGCCACGGCACGGCGGTCAGCGATCCGGCCGAGGTGGTTGCGTTGACGCCGCCCCAGTGGTTGGGGGCGCCGGTCGGTACCAACATCCTTACCGGTGGAACGCTGTTGCTGGCTGGGGAAGCGGTAGGCACTCCGGTTCTTCGTTTCACGTGGATCCGCGATGGACAGGCGATTCCTGGGGCCACGAACGCCTCGTTGACGATCTCGAATGTCCAGGCGTCCCACGAGGGTCTCTATCAGATCCGAGCCTCCAATGCGGTGGGTGTCGCCATCAGCCCCTTTGCCCGGGTGCGCGTGCTGCCGAGCGCCCCCCGCATCGTGGGACAACCGATGTCGCTGACGGTCCGGGCGGGTGCCTCGGCGCGGTTTGAGGCCCTCGTCGAGGGGTCGATACCCCTCTCGTTCCAGTGGGTGTCCAACGGGGTTCCGATCCCGGGTGCCACCGAACGCATCCTGCAGATTCCCGAGGTGCAGTCGCGTCATGCCGCCGCCTACCGCCTGACCGCATCGAACGCGCTGGGAGTTGCCCAGAGTCAGCCTGTCACGCTGCAGTTGATCGAGTCGGCGCCGGTGTTTGTCGAACAGCCGGTCGACCAAACAGTTCCAGCGGGAGCCCGAGTGAGGGTGGCTGCCCGGGTTGAGGGCTCGGCACCACTGACTTTTCAGTGGTACCGGGACGGGGCTGCTCTCCCAGAAGGCACGGGGCCAACGCTGGTTTACACCAATGTGACAGGAGCCATGGCGGGGCTCTACCAACTCGAGGTCTCCAACACCCTGGGCCGGGCCACCAGTGCGGAGGCACGGCTGGTGGTTCATGAAGCCCCGGTCGTGTTGAAGGGCCTCGTACCCACCCTGGTCAGTCGAGGTGCGTTCGTGGAACTCACGGCGGAGGTTCGAGCTGTTCCGGCCCCGGTATTCAGGTGGACCCGCAATGGAGTTCCGATTCTGGGAACCCTCGCCACCCTGACGCTCCCTTCCGTGGGGCCAGGCGACTCAGGGCTCTACAGCGTGATCGTCACCAACGGGCTTGGGGCGGTCACTAACAGCGCCCTTCTGATGGTTCAGGCACCCGCCTCGGGTGTTTGGACGTGGGGTGACACGGGTGGCTGGCCCGCGACTCCGCCGGACGGGCTGGTGGATGCTGTCGCGGTCGTGGGGGGTGACTACCATTCCGTTGCGTTGCGGTCGGATGGTTCCCTGTCGGCTTGGGGAATTGCAATGGATGGAAGGACCCATCCTCCCGAGGTGGGGCGGCGTTGGTTTTCCATCGCGGCGGGAGGGGCCCACACCGTGGGGGTTTTGGAGGATGGGAGTCTTGCGGGTTTTGGACGCAATGAGGCTCATCAGCTGGATTTTCCACCGGTGCCCGAGCCGGTGGTCGGTGTCGCGGCGGGGGATGCGCATTCGATTGCGTTGACCTCCCGGGGGCGGGTGTTTCTCTGGGGCGACAACGCCCTCGGTCAACTTCAGGTTCCCCCGTTTCTCAGCCAGCTCCCGCCCCAGCCGGGTTCACCCATGTCGGTGGCCCGCATTGCGGCGGGCCGTCACCACAGCCTCGCGTTGCTCAACAACGGCAGTGTGGTGGCCTGGGGTGGAAACCTGGCCGGGGAATCCACCGTGCCGCTGGGGCTGTCGGACGTTGTCGACATCGCTGCGGGCCGCCTTCACTCGGTTGCCCTCCTGCGCGGTGGGACGGTGGTGGTCTGGGGGGACAACACCTACCAGCAGACCCAGGTGCCCGGGGCACTTCGGGAGGTCGTTGGGATTGCAGCCGGTGATTTCCATACGGTGGCCCTGAGGCGCGACGGTTCGGTCTTGGCCTGGGGTGATAATTCGCTGACGCAGTGCACACTGCCTTTGGGGATGCAGGGCGTGGTCGCGATCGGTTCTGGTCACTACCATAGTCTTGCCCTGGCACCTTTGGGTCCGAGGCTCAACTGGGAACGGGTTGTGGGTGGGCTGCGGTTGTTTTGGACGGGAGCGGCCATCCTGCAGTCGGCTGCCGCTCCGGGCGGTCCCTACTCGGACCTGAGCCATGGGGAACAGGAATGGGGACCGGTGCCGTTCGAATCGATGCCCGCGCACTTCTTCCGCCTCCGTCAGTGACCCTGGGCCATTGTCTGAGGCTGCGCGGTCACAGGATCGGCGTGAGCGGTTCCTCCGTCACATGGGTGGCTTTGGGGGAACCATGCCTTGAAGGGCCCAATCAACAGGACAATAGCCGTGACCCGTCATCCGCCTTGGGCTATCCGTCCGGTGTGCCGTTTGCCGTCGACACAAAGAGCCCGGCTGCCGTGGAAAATTACCTAGCCGTCGGGCTTGCCACGGTTTTCGCCGGACGGGATCTGGGCGAGGTCCGGCTGGTTTTCCGGTGGGTGGTCGATGCCTTTGCCGGAAGGAATCCGGAGTTCCATGCACTCGACACCCCCTACCATGATCTTTCGCACACGCTGGAGGTGACCGTCTGCCTGATGACCCTGATCGCACGACGCGCGGCACGTGGGGTCCAGCCGGTGTGTTCCGAGGAATCCGCCCGATGGGCCCTCGTCGCCTCGCTGTTGCATGACGCGGGATACCTCCGCGCCCTGGAGGACACCGAGGGCACCGGGGCCAAGTATACGGTCATCCATGTCGATCGGTCCTCAGATCTGGCCGGGACGTTGCTGCGTTCTATGGGCTTCGGCGATCCGGCGGTTCGGGCCATTCAGGGCATGATCCAGTGCACGGCCCTTGGAGTGAAGGTCTCGACAGTGGCCTTCGATACTCCGGAACTGGCGTTCCTCGGCCGCGCCTTGGGCACCGCCGATCTCGTGGCCCAGATGGCGGCCCCGGACTACCTCGACAAACTGCCGCTCTTGTTCCGGGAGTTTGCCGAGTCGGCCCAACATCAGGAGCGCTTTGGACGCAAGGGCCAGACCTTCGACTCCGCGGAGGACCTGCTGGCGAAGACGCCCGGATTCTGGCGGTTCTATGCACTGCCTCGGATGCAGTCGGATCTGGAAGGGGTCTACCGATTCCTCGAGAACCCTGCCACAGGCCGGAACGAGTACCTCGAGGCGCTCGAGGCGAACATGGCCCGGCTCTCCCCGTGAGTCATCCCGACCCGTCGTCGGCTTGGTTTTCCCCAGTTTTGGCCTGATTCGCTCGAGGCCAACCGGTAGCTTCGCGCTCCATCATGGAGTGCATCGAGAAGGACATTGTTGTGGTTGGAGGTGGACCTGGCGGCTATGCGGCGGCGTTTAGCTTGGCCGATCAGGGACGTCGTGTGGTGATCGTGGAACGCGATCCGCGACTCGGCGGGGTCTGCATGAACCGGGGCTGCATCCCGTCGAAGGCTCTTCTCAATGCGGTCCATGCCATCCGGGCCGCGAAGGAATCGGCGCTCCGGGGCATTTCCTTTGGAGAGCCGACCGTCGATCTCGTCCGGTTGCGGAAGTGGAAGGATGGGATTCTCGAGCGTCTAGGCGGTGGAATCGCAGGTCTGGCGAAGATGCGGGGCGTCGAGGTGATGCAGGGGACGGCCACCTTCATCGACTCGCAGACCCTCCGGGTGGCCTGCGCGGACAGAGCGGTCCAGCACCTCCGCTTCCAGAGGGCGATTCTGGCGATGGGATCGCGTCCACTGTTGCCAAAGGCCTTTGATCTGGGCAGTCCGCGCATCATGACGTCCACCGAAGCGCTCGATCTACCGGACGTTCCTGGCAGCCTACTCATCGTCGGCGGCGGATACATCGGCATGGAGCTGGGAACGGTGTATGCGACGCTCGGCTCGAAGGTCACCGTGATCGAGGCCCAGGAGGCCCTGCTTGCCGGGGCGGATCCCGATCTTGTCCGACCGGTCGGACTCTTCGCGCGCAAAGCCTTCCACTCCGTGCGGCTCAAGTCCCGGGTGCTTCGGCTGGAGCCGTCGGCCGACCGGGTCCGGGTGACCTCGGAGACCGAGGGCAAGGAAGTCCAGGAGGAGTTTGATCGAGTCCTGGTCTCCGTGGGGCGTGTGCCCAATTCCGAGGGGCTTGGCTTGGAGAATACCCGAGTGGAACGGGATGACCGGGGCTTCATCCGTGTGGATGGCCAGCTTCAGACCACCGACCCCAGCATTCTCGCGATCGGTGACGTGGCGGGTGGGCTGATGCTGGCCCACAAGGCGACGTGGGACGCGAAAGTTGCGGCCGACCAGATCTGTGGACGGTCCCATGGCGCTGTGGTGGCCCCCGTCATACCGGCGGTGGTCTTCACGGATCCGGAAGTGGCCTGGGTGGGGCTCACCGAACAGGAGGCGGCGCGGGCTGGGACCCCGGTGGAGATTGCCAAGTTTCCCTGGGGGGCTTCAGGACGGGCCATCACCCTCGATCGGGTCGATGGCCTCACCAAGCTGATCCTGGAACCCGGTTCCCGACGGATCCTTGGGGTTGGAATAGTGGGTGTCGGCGCGGGTGAGCTGATCGGCGAAGGGGCCCTAGCGGTCCAGACGGGGGCCACGGCAGAACAGCTGTCCCAGGTGATCCATCCGCATCCAACGCTGTCGGAGACGATCCTCGAGTCGGCTGAGGCGGCTCTGGGACGGGCAACCCACATCCACCACCGCAGGAAGTAGGCCCCTGAACCCAGGGCTTCCGTCCGGCTCAGAAATTCCATAAGGTCGACGTATGAGTTCGGTTCCGGTGTCCCTTGGGGCACGCTCGTACACGATCCATATCGGTTCCGGTCTTCTGGCGAAGCTGGGGGACCATTGCCGACGACTAAAGCTCGGGGAGCGGTGTGCGATCGTCACTGATGCCACCGTGGGACCGCGGTATGCGGATGCCTGCGTCCGGGCCCTGAAGATGGCCGGGTTTGTTCCGAACGTCGTCATGGTGCCCAGCGGGGAGGAGGCCAAGTCGCTCAAGGTCCTCGGCGAATGCTATGACCAGCTGGCGATGAAGCGCCTCGAGCGCCGTTCGTTTGTGGTGGCGCTGGGAGGTGGCTGTGTCGGCGACGTTGCCGGCTTTTTGGCGGCGTCATATCTCCGTGGAATCCCCTACGTCCAGGTTCCCACGACGCTGCTGGCCCAGGTGGACTCCTCGGTTGGCGGCAAGGTTGGCATCAATCTCAAGGCCGGTAAGAATCTGGTCGGTGCCTTCCACCAGCCCCGCGCGGTGCTCTGCGATCTCGACACGCTGGGCACGCTTCCGGACCGCGAGTTGCGGGCAGGACTCGCGGAAGTGGTCAAGTATGGTGTGATCCGTGACCTCGACCTCTTCCGTCGACTCGAGCGGGATGCGTCGAGGATCCTGAAACGGGAAGTCGCGGTCCTCTCCAACGTGATCGCTCGCTGCTGCGCGCTGAAGGCGCAGGTGGTCGGTGAGGATGAATTCGAGACCACAGGAGCGCGTGCTTCGCTCAATTTTGGTCACACCGTTGGGCATGCCATCGAGGCGGTCTCCGGTTACAAGGAGGTACTGCATGGCGAGGCGGTCAGCATCGGCATGGTCGCGGCTGCCCGCCTGTCCTCCCGCCTCTCGACCCTCCCCGAGGCCGAGGCGGACCGGATCCGCGACCTACTCGTGGCCTTTGGACTGCCCATCTCGATCAAGCTGGCACCGAAGAAGCGGGATGCCCTATTTGATGCCATGCGCTTGGATAAGAAGGTCAGCGGAGGGGAGCTCAAGTTCGTCCTCGCCGAGCGCATCGGGAAGGTCCTGACCGGCCAGCGTGTGGCCGACTCCGATATCCAGTCTGCCCTCAACGCGATCGCGTTTTAGGCATTGGGAAGTCGGTGGACTTGCCGAGCCTCGGAGGGAGGTGGAAGGAGAGGGTCGGGCCTACAGGGGTGCAGCGGATTCGACTTCGGAGACTTTTCCTCGTGGACCGGTGGAAGCCGGGAAGTGGTTCGCACGGCGGTACCGGTGTGTTGATGGATACCTGTCTTCTTTGCCCTCTACCCTGGGTTCATTTCGCAATGTTCTTCGACCGATGCGCCTCATCTGGCTCTGGTTGGGGATCCTGATCGGGGACCTTGCCACGGCGGTGCTTTTTCTTGGGGTCCAACATTGGGTCGAGCGCTCCGAGGGACTCTCGGGACCCGTTCTCGCCGTGCCCAGCCTACTGCTGGTCCCGGTGTTCGGTGGACTGGTGGCCTCTTGGTTCTGGCGGCGGCTGGATCTCACCGTCGGAGGGTGTCTTGGTCACTCCTTCACCATGACCCTTTTGGGGATTGCCGGGGCGGCGGTTTTTCTGGGGGAGGGTACCGTGTGTCTCGTCATCGCCGCTCCGGGACTCTATGTCATGCTCACGACCGGCAGCCTCCTGGGGCGACTGTTGTTCCGTCCGCGGGACAACGGACTACGTCTGGTGATGCTCCCGCTGCTGGGAGTCCTGGCGCATGCCGAAGCACAGCTTCGGGCCGATCAGCAGGAGATGGAAACCACCAACGGGGGCGACCGCGTCGGGACTGACCGCCATTGTATCTTCAGTGACGGAATCGTTATCATGGAACGCATCTCGGAGTTCGTTCCGCGGGAGAGACTGACCTTCGACGTCGTAGAGCAGCCACCTCATCCCGAGAGCTACGGTCATGTTACGCTGCACCGGGGTCAGTTCGTGCTGCGTGATAACCGCGATGGCACCACTACACTCATCGGTACGAGTTGGTACACGCTCCACGTGCATCCGCTCTGGTACTTCGACCTCTGGACCCGCGACATGACCCGGCAGGTCCATCTCCGGGTGATGCGTCATGTCCGGCGACTCTCGGAATCCTGAACCCATGTTCCGCTTCGTCGTTGAGCATCTCGGCCTATTGAAGCGTATTCCTGGGATACCGCAGGTGTTTGATGTTCTCCTGCTTTTGAGGATAGCCGTGATCCATCCTGAACGTCTTCCGGCCATGGAAAAGGTCCAGATCCATGGGCGGTCCCTGCCTGGCATCCGGCTCCGTCCCCACCGTCTCGGCGGCATAGGGTTCGTGCGGCACGACCACGAGATTGCCCGCCTTTACGGAAATGGACTCCTCGACGTCCAATTGGGATCTGCCGAACGGGACCGTTGGGTGGGTTCGGGACGAGCCCTTCGGCACCATGTGCTCCCGTGCTCGCCATGGGTTAGCTTCCGGATATGTGGCCCTGAGGATGTTCCTGCTGCTCTGGAGCTGCTCAAGACAGCGAAGGTGGCAAAATAGCGTTGGAGAGGGGTGAGAGCAGGAGACGGCGAGAGCAGGGGGGGCAGGTCATCTATCGGGAGAGGTCGGGGCCAGGAGAGAGGTCGGGGCCAGGTTGTTCATTTCGATGCCTCGCCCCATTGCCCGCTGAGATGCCACTTTTTAGACCCGGTTCTTTGGAATGATGTCGCGGA
>VFQT010000180.1_pt1 | contig 102075 bp, 89 predicted proteins | sample 3512381 | NCBI WGS metagenome assembly VFQT01 (sample SAMN10412376, study PRJNA504923) | tailings metagenome | isolation source: Relicate 2 Philex TSF3 active mining site | place: Philippines: Tuba, Benguet | collected 2017-08-29
AATTGAAATCAAGACAGACACCTTTTGAAATCAGGTGCCTGTCTCTATAACCACTACGGGGCTTTCTTTTCGTGTCTTGCTTTACGGGTTCAGTTCATTGAACCTGCCTGTTTTCTTTTTAAGCATTAATTCTTTAGGTACCTTCTCACGGCGTTGGCGTTGCAGATGGCGCTTTGGTCGGCGTCTTTCCAACGGTCGGCGTGGTGCCAGGTTTTGGGGTGCCTGTGGCAGGCTTGGGTGTGGATGTCGAGCCGCCACCTTTCGGGGTATTCGTCGGCGGTACGAGGACCTTGACTCGTGCCTCCGCTTCCGCCCGCATTTCCGGCGTCATCACATCTTCATCCAGTTTCAACAGGTCATTCCACGATTTGATCGCGTCGCGAATGTCATTGCGTTGTTCCTGGATCTTCGCGCGCCAGTACAGTTCAAGCGCCTTCTCTTCATCCGTCTCTGCCAGCGAGCGCATAGACTCTGCCTGCAAGAAAGCACTGCCAAATTTATTGACGCCATACAGGGCTTGGGCATACCCAAGCCGCGCTTCGAAAGACTCAGGGTCTTCATCCACTGCCGTATTCAAATCACCTTCGGCTTCTTTGAAGTTGCCCAATTCCACATGCGATAAACCGCGATAGATCATAAAGCGTTTCATCCCATTCGGGTTCACCGCTTCACCCGCATCAATGGCACTTACAGCGTTCTGATATTCACCAAGGTTGAAGTACGCTTGTCCCAGCTTCCCGAAGCCGGTTGCGTCGTTGGCTTCGTAGGTGGTGTAGAGGCGTAACGCTTCTGCCGCGTTTGCATAATCTTCACGGTCTATATAAAGATCACCAAGTAGTTTATAGGTTGGCAGGTTAAGAACATCGGCTTCGTATGCTTTTTGAGCGTATTCCAATGCTTTCTCGTCATCGCCATCCCCTAGATAAGAATAGGCATACGCAAGGTACACTTCCGGCGAACCCGGCATGATCTGTTCGGCAATTTCCAGGTCGGGCAAGGCGTCGGCAAAATCACCGCGGGCGATCAACCAGCGCGCACGATCAAGATAGGTCTCGCCGTAATTGGGGTCAAGCGCAATGGCTTGAGCAAATAATTCTTCAGGGTCAAAATCGGGGTTCGACATCAAACTAACGCGGGCAAGCCCAAGATAGGCAGGACCAAAGTTCGGGTTGATATCCATTGCCTTGCGATAATAGCGCGCGGCGCTGGTCGTATCATCTTTGAAGCGATAGGCTTCACCGATCAAGTATGGAACATCCGCTGAATCGGGTTCGAGCGGTTCGATCAGCAACATGTTCTCAATGTATACATCCCAATTCTTGTCGTCATATGCATCTTTGGCAATTCGATACTGATCCACCGAGGCTGCTGAGCGCGGGGTGTTGACATATAAAGCTGTTGGGGTATAGGTTGCGTTCAAGAATGCAGAAAGCGGAGTGGGTCCGCTGAATACTTGTGTGGGAATGGCCGTGGCACCGAAGACAGTGGGAGTGGCTGTGAATGTTGGCGAAGGTCCCGGCGTGTTGGTGGGAGCCGCTTCTGCCACGCCCCAGCGCGGAAGGATGACTCCGAAATAGATCACGAGACACATACCGATCCCGATCACTGCAAGCCCGCCAAGTCTTAACAGAGGGCTTCGCATCGCAACGCGGAGCCCGCGTTCTTTCGGCTTTTCATGCGAGAGAAGCAATTTCTCCTCCCACGCCCGCGGACGGTTCATGGGAAATGGCTGAATGGTTTCATCCGGTGAGAGAGCTCCAAGCAGGATCAAGCCGCGTTTGGCGGTTGCATTTTCCGGGTCCAGTTTAAGAGCCGTTTGCAGGCAGTAGATGCGTTCTTTATTCGCCTCGACGGATGCACTAAGCCAGATCCAATAGGTTGGGTTGTTCTGATCCGATTGAAGCAAGTGCGTCAGCAATTCCTTGGCACGCGGTTTATCGCCGCGGCGCAAAGCATTGACAGCTTCTTGAAAAGCAGTGTCGTTGTTCTGTTCGTTATTTGGCTCGTTGAAGTGCTCTTTGAGTTCGCCGGTCATCAGTCCATTTTAATTCAATTCATGGAATTCTTCGACCTGATATGTATAAACTTGCAATTTTGTGTCCCGCCAGAGATTTATGCGCTCCCCCATCTTATAGCACAGTTGTTGCAGGAATTCCTCCGGGTCGGGGATCTTTTCCCAAACCTGCGGCAAAAAGGTAGCTCGCCGAAACCCGTGCTTGAGGATGACCCCATCTACATGCGGACGTAACATGACGAGCAGGTCTTTACTGTTGGAATATTGCAATTCGTGAGGGGGAGTTAAGCGAGAAACTTCGATATGAATCCGGTCTAATTCACTTTCACGTACGGGCAGAAAACGCGGGTCACCCAGCGCCGCCGCAACTGCGTGTTCACGCACATCCTCCACTAACGGCTGATGAGCCTCCAATGCTCCGATGCAACCCCGCAGCTCATTATGAATGGTCAGTGTAACAAATGATGCGCCATCTTCAAGCAATGTCGGTGTGAGTGTTTCACTTTCCCATCGAGGTGACGGTCTGCCCCGCACGGCATTTTCGATCGCTTCGCGCGCAATACGCAAAAGAATCTGTTTCTCTCCATCGGTTAATGAAGTTGACATGCTGCCCTCCAGATCGAACAACGAAGAGCGCCAAGCCGCATAGCTTGACGCTTATATTTCTATTTAGATAACTTCCAATATTCACGATTGTGATAGATCAGCGGCTCACCACTGCCGGTTCCGCGTGCTGCGACAACTTCGGCAATGAAAAGGGTGGTCGACCCCGCATCGTAGGTGTGAACAACTTTGCAATCCAACCAGGCGAGTCCACCCACGATCAAGGGCGAACCAGTGACCAGGGTTTCGGTCTTCACAGTGGCTATACGATCTTCAATTTCAGGCATACGTCCCGCAAACAAGTCAGAGACTTTTTCCTGTTCTGAAGAAAGAATGGTCACCCCGAATGTGCGGGATTTCGTCACCAACTCATGAGTACGGGTATGTTGCTGCAATGAAACGATGAGCAGCGGCGGATTCAACGAAATGGATGTAAATGAGTTAACGGTCATCCCGTGCATTTCACCTTCATGCACAGCGGTGACAACGGTCACCCCCGCCGACCACGCGCGCATGGCGGATCGCAGGGCTTCAGGGTCTAGGGTCATAACTGGGGAGTTCTCCATATCAGTTTCTCTTTTTCATCATAATTGCCGCGGGAGGGCGAGTCAAGCCAAAAATGGATTCTTTAGACATAGAGATGTCAGAAAAATCCGTTCAATCTGTACATTCCGTGTATCAGGAAAGATTTTTCATCTAAATCTGCACATCTTTGATTCAATCAAGCGACAAAACCTTACCTTAATTACCATTTATGCTTGCGTGGTAAACTCACCCGCATGTCTTCAAAAGTTAGAAATATTCTTCTTGGGCTGGCAGGGTTGCTTCTGTTGGCTGTATTGGTGTACCAAATTCCTGCTGTGAAATCCCGCCTTGAATGGCGTCTCGACGTATTCCAAATTTATGTTAAGAACGTCATTGATCCAGTTGGTCCAGTGCCTACAGCACTACCGGTCACACCGTTGCCAGCCACTCCAACCATGGCAGTAACCAACACCGCTGTCGTCCAATCATTACCCACACTCACACCAACACCCACCTTTCCCCCATTGCCTGCCCAGGCATCCATCATATCCCCTCCCTATGAAAAACAGACCGCCAACAATTGCGGACCTGCGACTCTTTCAATGGCACTTCATCTTTACGGATGGGAAGGTAGTCAAAGCGATATCTCGGATCTGATCAAACCCATCTCCGGCGATCGGAATGTCAACCCGGAAGAGTTGCGTTATTACATCCGCACGCAAGCGGGTTGGCTTAACCTTGAATATCGTGTGGGTGGCAATCTCGAATTAATTAAACGCCTGCTTGCGGCCAACTATCCTGTCATTGTTGAAACGGTCACCTCGCTCAACCCCGCAGATGCACTTGGACCCAACGACGATCTGTGGGCGGCTCACTATCTGCTCATCACTGCGTATGACGATGCCAAACAGGAATTGACCATTCAAGACTCGTATCATGGTCCCGACCTGACCATTTCCTATGAACAGTTTGAAAAAGAATGGAAGCCGTTCAACAACGTTTATCTTCTGTTGTACTTCCCGCAATTCGAAGAGGAAGTGAAAACCCTTCTCGGCTCAGACTGGGACCCGAACCTGAATCGCCAACGAGTCCTTTCCGCCACTGAAACCGCTGCCACCGATCCCGCCGCCGACGCCTTCGACTGGTTCAACTATGGCAGCAACCTGGTCTACTTTGAACGCTACGACGAAGCTGCCCGCGCCTACGACAAAGCCCGCGAACTGGGTCTGCCATTGCGCATGTTCCGCTATCAATTCGGTCCATTCCTTGCATACTTCCACTCCAATAGAAATGAAGACTTACTCACTCTCACCAATTACGCTCTTGGTGTCACTGAAATGTCTGAAGAAGCCTGGCTATGGTATGGCTATGGCTTGTATCGCAAAGGGGATTATGACGGCGCGCTCAAAGCCTGGCAAAAAGCCGATTCCATCAACCCGAATTTCTTTGAAGACCAGGCCCGAAATGCCATGCAATTGGTACAGTAATGCGTGAAGCATTAACCATAATCAACAATTCAGCCGAGCAAAATGAAAAAAATTCTTCTTCTCCTTTCCCTAATTCTGGCCGCCTGTCAGGCAACGCCCACATCTGCGTCGGTAATCACTGAAGCCGTACCCGAAACCAATGCCCCAGCAACAGAGACGGCAATCCCTTCACCAACATCCACATCTTCGCCGGTTGTAACTGCAACGCCAGATACGATCCGCATCTCTCCAAAAGATGGCATGACCCAGATCCTAATTCCCGCTGGAACCTTCGTTATGGGCGCCATGGATGTCTATCGCGAGAACGACGAACAGCCGCCTCACGAAGTAACTCTCGATGCTTATTGGATCGATCAAGTGGAAGTGACCAACGGCATGTATGAGCTGTGTGTCAATTCAGGCGAATGCCGCCCACCAAAAGAACTCCGCTCAGATAATCGTCAGGAATATTTTGGCAACCCTGAATTCCGCGATTATCCTGTCGTCTATGTCACCTGGTTTGATGCAGATGTGTATTGCCAATGGGCAGAGCGCCGCCTCCCCACCGAAGCCGAATGGGAGCGTGCCGCCCGCGGTGATGACAAGCGCAATTATCCCTGGGGTGACGAATTGCCAAATGAATTCAATTCGAATTCATTGAATATCGTTGGTGATACAACCCGTGTAGGTTCGTATGCGGAAGGGGCAAGTCCATTCGGGGTGTTGGATTTGGCTGGCAATGTTTGGGAATGGGTCGCAGATCGCTACCAACCCAATTACTACGGCGAGTCTCCGCTTGAAAACCCGCAGGGTCCTTCAGCTGAAGAAGTTCAAAATCTGTATCGAGTCATTCGCGGCGGTTCTTTTCAGGAAGATGGCATCTTCCTCCGGCTTGTGAACCGCAGTTTCCTTGAAGGTCCCAACCCAAGAGCAGACCAGAAAACAGAAGAGTATTATGGAAAGAGCACCAATCGTATCGGGTTTCGATGCGCACAAAACGGTGAATAAGTAATTTCATTTCCATCACCCCGCAATTCGGATAGGAATAGGTTCGTTTGCGGGGTGAATTTTTTTAATTTTTTCCTGACTCAGGCTGGGGTTAAGAAGGAACCGAATTCCCATCCAAGCAGTTTACAAATATGTAAGATAGATGCGTCTGATTGCACAACCTTTGGGGGATTAGGCTAATTTTCCTTCTACATATACTGGAGATATCAAACAAAGGAGTCTCTATGAAAAAAATATTACCCATCCTTACCATTATTGCGGTCTTTATGTCTGGCTGCAGTATGGGGAGCGCTGAACCGACAGCCATTCCCCTTCCTACGGCATTTCCTTCGGTTACACCTCCAGCCATTAACCCAACAACAGAAGCGGTTAGCAATGCACAACCTGGTCAAGAACGCGTTTCCCAATCTGATGGCATGCCTGCTGCTTATATTCCCGATGGTTCATTCCGTATGGGTGCGTTAGATACTGAAGAACAACGTGACGAGAAGCCCGATCACACTGTGACGATGAAAGGCTTCTGGCTGGATAAACTTGAGGTGACCAATGCCATGTATGCGCTCTGTGTTCAAGCAAGTGCATGTGAACCACCGCAAACCTTCAAGTCGCAGACCCGCGAGTCCTATTTTAATAATGCCGAATTCAATGATTATCCTGTCGTGTATGTCACCTGGCTTCAAGCAGATACCTACTGCAAATGGGCTGGGCGCCGCCTCCCCACCGAAGCGGAATGGGAATACGCCGCTCGTGGTTCAGATTTCCGCACCTACCCATGGGGTGATGAACGCCCTGATTCTTCACGTGGCAATTTTAATTACTTCGTAGGTGATACTACCCGTGTTGGAAATTACCCCGCTGGTGCAAGTCCCTTTGGTGTGCTCGATATGGCAGGCAATGTTGCCGAATGGATCTCGGATTACTACGACGGCAATTACTACACCAAAGGCGCAAATGTGAACCCTACCGGTCCGGGCGCTCGTGAGTTGTATTTCAATCGTGTGGTACGTGGCGGCACATTCCAGGATGTATTTGATGACGTCCGCCTTGCCAATCGCGCTTCTGTTCGCGGATCAAATCCAAAAGCAGATGATGTTTATTCAGAAGATTATCTTGGTGAATTTTCCCCCAAGATCGGTTTCCGCTGCGCTTCTGACTAAACCGAAAGTTGTTTACATTACAAGCCGTTGGGCATCTCCCGACGGCTTGTTTTTTTTATTGACTATGAATTTTTGCTATGGTATTATCCACTACGCAATTGAATAGTCCTACAAAGACACTCTTATCCAGAGAGGCGGAGGGAACGGCCCTGCGATGCCTCGACAACCGATCAACCAAAATTGAAAACGGTGCCAATTCCGACAGGATAGCTGGAAGATGAGAGGGTAGCAAAAGCTTAGCTTGAATTGCCCTTTCTGCATGTCTGAAAGGGCAATTTTCATTCTATAAGGAGAAACAAAAATAATGTCAAATACTTTTATGTCTTCCCCAAAACTGATGTTCACATCAGAGTCTGTAACGGAAGGACACCCCGATAAGATCTGCGATCAAGTTTCAGATGCCGTGTTGGATGCCTGTCTTGAACAGGATCCTCGTTCACGCGTGGCATGCGAAACCGCGGTCAAGACCGGTTATGTAATGCTGCTTGGTGAGATCACCACCAGCGCTCAGATCAATTACGATGAGCTCGTTCGCAAGACCGTCAATGAGATCGGTTATGACTCCAGTGAAAAAGGTTTTGATGGAAATTCCTGCGGCGTGTTGGTTGCCATTGCCAAGCAATCTGGCGACATTGCCATGGGCGTAGACAAGGCTCTCGAAGCCAAGTCTGGCGAAATGACCGAAGCCGAAGTGGAAGCTGTTGGCGCTGGTGACCAGGGCATGATGTTTGGTTATGCTTGTAACGAAACCCCCACCCTGATGCCAATGCCGATCTACCTCGCGCACAAGCTCACTCGCAAGCAGAGCGAACTCCGCAAGAGTGGTGCGGTAAAGTGGTTACGCCCCGATGCCAAGAGCCAGGTGACCATTGAATATTCCAAGGGGCAACCTGTTCGCATCGACACCGTGCTCATCTCCACCCAGCACTCACCTGATGTTTCTCAGAATGAGATCACTGAGATCATCACCGAAGAACTCATCATGAAGACCCTGCCCAGCAACCTCGTGGACAAGAACCTCAAGGTATACGTTAATCCGACTGGTCGCTTTGTGGTCGGTGGTCCGATGGGCGATGCCGGTGTGACCGGACGCAAGATCATCGTCGATACCTATGGTGGCATGGGTCGTCATGGCGGTGGCGCTTTCTCCGGGAAAGACCCCACGAAGGTGGATCGCTCCGCTGCGTATGCGGCTCGCTATGTGGCGAAGAACGTGGTCGCCGCGGGTCTCGCAGACCGCGTTGAAGTGCAGGTCGCTTACGCCATCGGCGTGGCACACCCGCTCTCCGTCAATGTAGAAACCTTCGGCACCGCCAAGATCGCAGATGAGAAGATCGCCAAGCTGATCGATGAAACCTTCGACCTGCGCCCTGGCGCCATCATCCGTGACCTCGGTCTGCGCAAGCCGATCTACCGCAAGACTGCTGCTTATGGTCACTTCGGTCGCGATGACATCGAATTCCCATGGGAACGCACCGACAAGGCTGCTGCTTTGAAGAGCGCTGCTGGTCTGTAATTCATACAAATAAAAAGAGCCTCTGAGAAATCAGAGGCTCTTTTTATTGGTTAAGATAAGGCGAACATAATCTCACCCGACCATGCGGATCGCAAGCATCGTCATATCATCGCCAAGTGGCACGGTTTCTACAAATTCATTGAGACACTCTTCAATGGATGTGATCACTTCCTCGGCGGTTTCAACTTTCAAAGATGCCATCACATCCAATAAGCGGACTTCACCAAACAAGTCGCCATTGGGAGAGAACGCCTCAGTAAGCCCATCGGTATAAAGCAGCAAGGTATCACCAGAAGTAATGGACACCGTCCGTTCTTCGATCACGGGCTGCTCCATCACACCCAATGCAATGGATGTACGCGTTAATTTTTGAAAACCGCCATCATGCTTTACCCAAAACGGCGGGTTGTGTCCGGCATTTACGTACGTGAATGTACCCTTTTCCAGGTCAAGCTCGCCATACACAGCTGTGATGAACATGCCTTGTTGCGTATCTGGCAGCAACGAGTCGTTCACACGCCGCAAAGCTTCAGCAGGCGATGACGTTTCGATGATCGCCGCACGCATGAGAGTGCGCGTCAACGCCATGAAGAGCGCCGCAGGCATACCTTTATCCGCGACATCTGCAATAAAGATCCCGAGTCTGTTATTCGGCAGTTCGATCACATCGTAGAAGTCACCACCTACTTGTCGCGCCGTGCGCCAACGCGCTGCAATCTGCCAGTTGGGATGTGTGGGTAAAACGCTCGGGATGAAAGTCTGCTGGATTTGGCGAGCCAGTTGAACTTCCGTTTCGAGGCGTTCGCGTACCACCATCTCTTGTTGCAGCAGATCGTTCTGGATCGCAAGCGCAGCTTGTTGAGCAATTCCGTTGATGATCTCCAAACGCCGCGAACGGAAGCGACGTGCATTCTCATCCTCTTCGATCAGCATGACGCCGAAGATGTCGCTCTTGATGGAAAGTGGAACCGCGACCAACAGCCGATCCGATTCGATGACTTGCGCTTCATCCTGCGCCTCAGGCTGGATCGCGAACCAATCCACAGGCGTCGCCTCAGCCTTGAGTGGATATGTCACCAAAGTGTTTTGTTCCAACGCCCACACCAGGAAAGGAAAATCTGAGACGGGCAAAATCTTCTCCGTCATGAGGGTTTCCTCTTCTTCAGAGAAACCGTATTCATGCGAAGCCTGCAGGGTTTGATATTCCAGATCCAAACGATACAGCACTACACGTTTTACACCGACCAAGATCGGCATGATACGGATGATCGACCCAAGGATCTCATCCAAATCACTCAGGCTGACAACAGCCTGCGCCACTTGCAACAAAGCAGCAGACGCATATGCCTGTTCCTGAGCTGCATCGAAGAGGCGGGTGTTCTCTATGGCAACTGCCGCATAATTTGCAAAGGTACTTGCAATGGCGCGCGCTTCGTGTCCGTAACGGCCTGAAGTGTGATGCGCCAATGCCAGAACACCCAATGGACGATCGCCCACTCTCAGCGGGGCAACGATGGATGAATAATGTGGTTCAAAGTTCATCGTCAACCCGGCGGGACCCATGGGATCTTCGGGACGACGAATGATTGGAATATCCGATTCAAGCGCCTCTGCCATCACATAGGTAGACTCTGGATAGGCGAGGCATGTGTTCTCTAACTGAGCACCATTGATGCCATGCACAGCCGAGAGGCACAGTTCGCCATCTTGAAGCAGCCAAATGGCAGAGACATCAATGGGAAGATTGCGGTCCAATTCGGCGAGGATCATTTCGAGCACTTCGTCCAAACCGGCATTGCTGGAAACCAAACCTGCCACGTCTCGCAAACTATCAGCAACTTGACGGCGCCATTGCTCGGAACGATATAGATCCGCATTACGGATGGCAGCTGCCATGGTATCTGCCACCGCTTCGAACATGACCCGGTCATCTTCGGTGAAAGCATTGAGCTGGTCAGACTGAATATCAAGCAGACCCACAACTCGGTCGGCAAAGATCAATGGGACACACAGCTCAGACATGGTGTTCTTTGGCGGTAAGGGCGACTGAACATAACGGTCATCTTTGGAAACGTCGTTCGCGAGAACGGTTTTACCCTGACGCGCCACCCAAGGCATGATGCCTTTCGGGTCATCAAGAGGGATCGTAAACCCTTCAAGCTTTTTGCTGCGTTTCCCGCTCCCCGCTTCGTACATGATCATGCGACGGTTGGGGTGAACCGTGAAAAGCGAAACATGGGGATAACCAAATTTCTCGTGGATCAAACTGGCCGCATCACGCATCAATTGAGAAAGATCAAGCGTAGACGTAACGCTTTTGCTGACTTCCGAAACCAAGGTCAGTTGGTTGGCGCGCCGGCTCAAGGCGCTGTATAGTTTTGCACCCTCCACTGCACGAGCGACGTTATCGGCAAGAGCACGCAGAATGAGCAAGTCGATGGGATGGAAGGCGCTCAGTTGATTACTCTGCACATCCAATGCGCCGAGGACGCGGTCTTCGATCTTAAGCGGAATGACCACTTCTGATTTCGTCTCAGGCAGACTATCAATAAACCGATAACGTGAGTCGGTTTGTACATTGTCGCAAACGATCTCTGCCCCAGTATTCGCCGCTTCACCGATCAAGCCCTGACCGATCTCCACTTCCAAGGCGATGGAGGCTTTGCGCTTTCCTTTACGTGGTGCAACAGCACTGGCACGAAAATGAAGCTTGTTATCATTCGGTTCGAGCGTAAAGAACGCAACGTAATAATAATTAAAGGTCTTTTGGATGAGTTTGGTCACCTGCGAGGCAAGGTCATCGACATTGAGCACATTCGCGATCTGGGCGCTGACCTCGCGCACCAGGTTCAACTGGCGCAGGCGGAACTGTTCCACTTCGGCGCGATGCGAAGCGAACAAGTTCACAGAGATGATCTGCCCCAATCCTTGGAGCAGGTTCAATTCGTCGGCTGAAAATTCGGGTCCTTTGGGACGGGTGACTTGGAGCGCTCCCAGCGTAAGCCCCTGATCTTCGAGGGGGATCGCGGCAAAGGTCGAGCGTGAGGCGGTGGTTTTCTTCCCCTTCCCATTTTTCTTTACCAGTTTGCCCGATTTGATGGCACGCTTCATCCCATCTTGTGTAGGCTGGGGCGGAAATAAATGACCATCGTCCCAATCGGGCAGGCGGAAGATGTTATCTTGAAGCCAAACATCTACTTTGCCTTCGATCAGGCGGTTTGCCATGGCAACGATACGGTCGCGTTGCGCGCTAAGAGAGTCTTCGCTCCGCAGTTGCCCACCCAGGCTGGCGAGCTGAAGCCAATCCCTTGAGGATCGGGTTGCGGCGCCCATGAAGTTATTCTCTCCGTTTGGTCATTGTGAGGAGATTGCCAGATCTGGAAGATTCGTAATGGACAGAGTCCATTAACTTCCGCATGAGGTACACCCCCAACCCACCGATCTGACGCTCGGATAGATCTGCTTTCAAATTCGGTTCCTTGACCGAAGTTGGGTTGAACGATTTTCCGGTATCACGCATCGTAATGATGATCTCGTCCCCCTTCATTTCACAAGTCATATATAAAGTAGCATTCGAGATGCCTTCATAGGCATGTTCGATGATATTGGAGGCAGCTTCATCGGCAGCAAGTTGGAGGGAGTAAATGGTCTTTTCAGAGAACCCTCCGCTCCGTGCGACCTCTGCAACCGTATCGCGGATCTCGTCCAGAAATTCGAACTTGGCTGGGAATGTGTATGCTGGCATAAGAAAATGATATGCCGTCTCCCGTTCGAAAGAGACGGCATTTCGGTTCTCGATGAGAACCCCTCGACTAGAAACTTCCTACCGCGGTGACGGGATCGTCGAAGGTTTTGAAAAGTTCGGTGAAGCCAGCCAATTCAAGCGCTTCACGGATACGATCTGGAACACGGACAAGAACTACTTCGCCGCGGTTATAGCGTTTGCAATTGCGCTGGGCAGCGAGCAAGGCGCGGAAACCGGCACTGGACATGTATTCCAAATCGCTCATATCGAGAGCAAGTTTGAAACGGCCATTATCATTTGCAGTTTCAAGTGCTTTTGCAAATTGGGGAGCTGTTGCGCTGTCAACCCGTCCTTTTACTGCAATAAGGTCACAGTGCTTGAATTCCTGGGTCGTGATTTCCATAATTTCTCCTCCGAACAAGGTTTCGAGTGATGAATAGCGAGATTATATCACGGTCAATAATAGGTATGAGTAGCCATTAAGTAGGATGAAATTCATTGGGTTTAGATCTTAAGCAGTAGAAGGTTCAGAAAAGCCTCCCCCCCTACGGGAGAACCCCTCAAAACCGATTCCTGTGGTAAACTTCCGCCGCTATAAAACTAGGTACGTTACATATATACGTGCCTTTCCGTTCCTGGCAAGCCCACGGTTTGAACTGGAACAAACCCATGGAAAGGAGGTTTTCCCAATGCGTAATTACGAACTGATGTGCATCATCCAGCCTGACCTGGATGAGACCGCTATGAATGGCGTTCTCGACAAGGTGAAGGGCTGGATCACTGAGTCTGGCGGAAGCGTGGACAAGGCTGAGGTTTGGGGTCGCCGCCGAATGGCGTACACCATCAACAAGCACCGCGAAGGTCAGTATGTTCTTCTGAACGTGACCATGAATCCCACCGCCACATCGGACCTTGAACGCAACCTGCGTTATCAAGAGTCCATTATGCGACACATGCTTTCTGCAGTTGGATAATTGATTTACCCGGCATGCTATTAGGAGTGATTTATGAGCCGAGGACTTAACAAAGTACAGATCATTGGACATTTAGGGAAAGACCCCGAAATGCGCTACACCCCCAGCGGTAAACCTGTCACCACCTTCACGGTGGCTGTCAGTCGCACCTGGAACAGCGCAGACGGCGAGCGCCATAACGAAACCGAATGGTTCAATGTTGTGGCGTGGGGAACGCTTGCTGAGATCTGCAAGCAATATCTCGTTAAAGGTCAGCAGGTCTACGTAGAAGGACGCCTGCAAACCCGCCGCTGGGACGACAAGGAAGGTGTCAAACACACCAGCGTAGAGATCGTTGCCAATGAGATGATGATGCTCGGCGACCGGCGTGAAGCGAATACCCAACCAGATGCCTCCCCTGCTGAGTCCAATGGACAAGCAGACGAGGAATTTCCGTTTTAGTTCTTGTCATCCTGAACAAAAACTCAGAGTGACATCAATTGGAGTAACCCATGAGTGACGAACGACCTGAACGACCTGAACGCTCAGGCGGCGAAGGCGGCGGCGAACGCGGTGATCGCAAATTCTTTGCGAAGCCCAAGTTCTGCCAGTTCTGCGCCGATAAAACCCTGACCATCGACTACAAAAAAGTCGACCTTCTCCGCAAGTACGTGACGGAAGAAGGCAGCCTGCGCCCGCGCCGCCAAACCGGTGCCTGCGCCAAGCACCAACGTCTCGTCGCTGCGGCGGTGAAGCAAGCACGCCATGTTGCGCTGCTGCCCTTCGCCAATCGCGGCGTCGACTAAACATCGAACTAACGCATCGGGGCATGGGCACAAATCCATGCCCCGAATTTTTATCTACTAACAAAACTACCGCGAAACTTTCTGGAAGGCCATTCCCCCCTTCCTTTGCATTTCACGGAAAAAGGGAGTACCACCCATGTCCAACGAATCGGGCAAGAAGCCCGTTTTGCATAAGAAACACGTTGCCCGCCTTGAACGTGAGCTGAAACAGACCCGCCTCATTCTTTACACATTCTTTGGCATCCTTGGCTTGGTCGTCGTTCTGCTCATCTACGGCTGGCTCGACATCAACTACTTTCAGCTCAACCGCGCCGTAGCGACCGTAAACGATAGCAATGTTGTGCTCAAGAATTTCGAACCGCGTGTCAAGCTTTACAGACAACAACTGATAGACAACTATTATCAATACCAGCAATACCAGCAATATTTTGGTATGGACCTAAGCGCTCAGATCAACAGCATTGATACGCAGTTGAACAACCCTGAACTGGTCGGCGAAACTGTCTTGAATGCCATGATCAGCGACGAGATCATTCGTCTCGAAGCTGAAAAGCGCGGCATCACCGCCAGTGAAGAAGAGATCGATGCCAAAATTCAGGAAAGCTTCAACTACTTCCCAAATGGCACCCCTACTCCTTCCCTGACACCGACCCTGGCTGAACTTCCCACCGACCCCGCGGAACTGTTGCAATTCATCACCCCCACCCCCGATGTGACCTCAACGCCTCTTGCCTCGGCGACAGCTGAATCCACAGCTGTAGTGGAATCCCAGCCGACAGCGGAAGGTGATGCGACGGCAACCCTCGCTGCCACCAACACTGCTGAACCGACCGCCACCGCTACTGCCACTCTTGGACCTACATCCACACCAGAGCCCACAGCCACACCCTTCACCGAAGAAGGCTATCAAGTGTTGTTCGACAAGACACAGGAAAACCTCGCCAAGTATGGTTTCACTGAAACCTATATTCGTGAGTACTTCCGAAATCTGATCTTGCGCGAAAAACTGCAGGAAGAGATCACCGCTGACGTGAAACCGTTCGAAGAACAGATTCGCGCCCGCCACATCCTCGTCGCTGACGAACAGACTGCTCTCGACCTGATCGCCCGCCTTGAAGCCGGTGAAGACTTCGCTGAACTTGCTCGCGAATTCTCCAGCGACAGCTCCTCTGAACTCGGTGGTGACCTCGGCTGGTTTGGCAAGGGACAGATGGTTGCCGAATTTGAAACCGCAGCTTTCGGGCTTGCCAACCCCGGTGACTTCACTACCACCCCGGTCGTTTCGCAGTTTGGCTACCACCTCATTCAGCTGATGGCACGCCAGGAACGCCCGCTCTCTGCGAGCGAATACCAGAACGCCAAAGATACAGCCTTCCAGGATTGGTTGACCAAGGCGCGCGAAGAAGACTACACTGTTGAAACCTTCGACTTCTGGCGACAGCGCGTACCTAACACTCCGACCTTCATCACTGCTGCCACCGAAGCTGCCGAAGCTCAAAAGACCGCACAGGCAGAATCTGTTTCCACGCTCGAAGCCAAAAACGTAACTCCAACCCCGTAAGTCGAGTCACTAGAAACATTAAAACAAAAACCCGCTCCAGAGTTCTGGAGCGGGTTTTTGTTTTGTTTCAAAAAATCTGTTTACTCCATCACATTCCCAACTTCAAACCTGCAATATTCATCTCCTTTAGCGGTGCAGTGAGTTTCGATAACCTCATAATTTTTTCCGGTTGCCCATTTCACGGCTTCAGAGACCGAACCAATGTAAAGATAACAAATGGGACGGTCACTTTGGCGCGAGTTGCAAATACCGCAGGTGGCATCAATATACGCCAGCCGTTCGCCGCTTTCATCCACCCATGCATTGACTTGTGGATTGCTCTTCTTCAGGGCATCAGCCATGCCATTCAAAATGAACTTGATGCGTTGTTTCTCAGGCATTAACTTCAGCGCCACACCCGCAACACCCAGCAATGCCGCCTGTTCACGAACTCCATACTGAAAGGATGCCCTGCCAATTCGCTGCAGCATTCCTTTTCCGCCACGCCCATAAAAATCTTCGATGGCTCGATTTAGCTGAGCATACTGAGAGGTCTTGATCGCTGGCTCAAGGTTATTCGGAGGGAAATTCCCTACAAACTTTTCCAGCCCACAGGACTTTAACACGGCACTCAACCCGTTATCCCCCATCACTTCCTGCATCGACGTCAATGCCTGCCGCACAAGCGAATTGATGATCACAGCTTCTTCTGGCTTTACCATATGGACTCCTATAATTATGAACGGAAGATCATTTTATATAGAGTATCTTAAGTCCATACGACATAACATCCCCCAAAGATAGGGGTACTATTTCACATAATCTTTTCGATACACAAGCACATCCTGAATCACTTCAAACCCAAAGGACTGATAGAGATTAAACGCCTCATTGCGATAATTATCGGTCTCGACAAAAATGTCTTTCGCCCCCAGTGAGCGGAGACGGCTCACACCATGCGACAGCGCCACCTTCCCCAGCCCGAGTTGACGATACCGCTCATGCACACCCAACGGCTCAACCTGCCCCGATGCTAGATTCTCATTGAACCAGCAAATGCAAAACGCCGCCAACTCACCCGTCGGTGACTCGACCACGAGGTCTAGCTCCGGTATATAAAGCGGGCTTTCCAGCGTACGCCTGCGCCATTCAATCGTCATGTTCTTGCTCTCGAACACAGACTGATGCAAAGCCACATACTTCTCCACATCCCCTCCCAGCGGGCGGACAGTAAACCCAGCAGGCGGCTCATACAGCTTGGGCTCAGGTAAAAGCTTCATGAACACCTTCGACCAGGAATCCTCGTCCACATCCGATTGGCAGGCGAATCCTAAAGACTCCAAGTCTTTTTTACGAGCTTCTTGCCCCGAGAACACATTCACAAACCAAGCCGAACGCTCATAATGTGTACCGATCACGGCGTGAGCGCGTCCATCTGCCCATGCAAGGATTTCCTTGAATAAGGCTGGATAGTCCGCATGGCAAGCATAATCGATCCCCCAAAAGGGACTTTGCAGCACCGCCCAAGCGACGAGATTTCCCCCGTCAAACCACAATCGGACGTTTTCCTTTTCATCCAATCCCCACGAACTAAGCCGATACGGCAGGTCAACTACGTGCAGGTGATCTGCTTGGGAACGACAAGCTAGATCGATCATCATTTGCTTATCGTGGTCATTCATAAAAGGTCGGTGAGTTAGTGTCATTGAAAACTTCCTTTTTCGTATTCCAAATTATATCCCCCACCCCAACAAAAAAGCCCCGCCCCAGAAACTGGGACCGGGCTTTCCATCGTCTATCATCTGCGGTCAGTCGTCGTTCTACCCGCGCTTCAACATATCATCCGTCACCTGATCGAGTCTCAAACTGATCACCTGACTCGCCGAGTCGCGTCCCATTGTCACGCCGTAGATCACGTCTGCGGCTTGCACCGTATTGCGGTTATGGGTAATGACAATGAACTGCGTGTCCTTGCTCAAGTCCACCAGCAGGTCGCGGAAGCGTCCCACGTTGGCTTCGTCGAGCATCGCGTCCACTTCATCCATCACGCAGACGGGGGTCGGCGAGACCTTCAACAAGGCGAACACCAACGCGATCGCGGTCAGACTGCGCTCACCACCGGAGAGTAACGCCAAGCCTTGCTCGCGTCGTCCCGGCAGGCGGGCTTCGATCTCGATACCGGTCTCGACCAAATTTTCGGGGTCCGTCAAAGCAAGTCTTGCCGAGCCGCCGCCGAACAGACGTACGAACGTCTCACGGAATTGCTTGTCCACGGCGTCGAAGGTCTTCACGAATTCCTGCTTGGTCAACTCATCGAGTTCTGCCACCACCTGCTTCAAGTCCGCTTGGGCTTTGCGCAAGTCTTCCACCTGAGTCTTCATGAACTCATAGCGTTCTTTTTCGCTTTCATACTCCGCCTTCGCATCCGGGTTGATCGCACCCATGCGACGCAATTGCGCACGGTTATGAGTCAACTGTTCTTCCAAATCCAGCGCAAGTTCGGTGACGATCGGCAACTGCTCCACCATCCCTTCGATGGGCAGCGGCACAGGTCCCGAAACATCGGCGGCATATTCGAACATCACCAGACCAAAATCGTCGGTGATCTTTTGTTGTAAATTATCGAGCGCTTCCTGCTTGCGGGTTTGCTCCAACTGCACCTGCCCAAGCAGACGTTCCGCATTCGCGAAGCCGCGCTGGGCATTGTTTTCTAATTCCTGCAAACGCGCTTCTTCCTGTTCAGCGGCAGCAAGTTCCTTCTCCGCCGGTTCGATCTGAATACGCATGTCTTCGATCTGCACATTCAACGCCGACTCACGTTCACGCAGCGTCGCCTTCTCGGCATCCAAACTGTGCAAACCGCCATCCAGTTCGGTCAGACGGTTCGCCAATTCCACCCGGCGCGAATCCAACCGTGAAATATCGTCGCCGCGTTCCTTCAATTTATTTTGCGCCGCGCTCAGGCTTTGTTCCGCCACCGCCGCGCGCGTCGTCCAGTAAGAGACTTGTTCCTGCAACTCACCCGCCTCAAGCTCCGCAAGTTTCGCAGCAACCACTTTCAATTCATCATGCGCCTGCGCCGATTGCGTTTCCACATCCACTTGCGCTTCGCCAATTTTTTGCTGGAGGGATTTCGACTCTTCCGACTCTCCCTGCAGTTGACTTAACTGACTCTTCTGCCATTCCAACTGCCGAGCCATCGCCTCAGACTCAAGACCGGCTTGTTGCTCGGTCTCCTGAGCTTCACCCAATCTGACGCGGGTTTCGCGCGCATCGGACTCGGCTTGCAGCAGTTCACGCTGCGCTTCGGCAAATTCATTTGACAGGCGTTCCACCAAGTCATTCGACTCGGCAAGACGAGCGACGAGTCCGCTTATGGCGGAGTCGAATTCTCGTTTCTGGCGTCCCCGGCTCAAGGTTGAGGAAGAGGCGGTTTTACCGGCGATGACCAACCCATCACCGCGGAAGACTTCTCCACGCAATGTCACCACGCGCGCGTGAGTCGGAAGGTCCGCTTGCAATCGGCGGGCAGTCGCCCGGTCACGAACAATGAGGGTCTGCCCGAGCGTGAGTCGCACCGCACTGCGTAATTCTTCCGGCGCATTGACGAGTTCGGAGGCGACACCCAAAATATCATCAGAAATTTCTGAAGCAGTGAAAAGGTCAGAGGTTTTATCGACAGGCAACAAAGCAGCGCGTCCAGCTTCATCGGACTCGAGCAATTGCAGTGCGTTCTCAAGTTCACTTGCATCGATCAGCACCGCATCGAGGGTATCGCCAAGCGCGGCGGCAATCGCAGTTTCGAGTTCAGCAGGCACATCCAGCGCGGATGAGAGCGCACCCCGTGCACCATTGAGGCGCGACTGACGCGCTGCATCGAGCAGGAAGCGCGCACCTTCGGCATATCCCGCCAGCGACTGCTCGGACTGTTCGAGCACTTCGAGCTGCGCCTTCAAGCGCGAATGTTCAGATTCTTCTTTTGTGCGGCGTTCGAGCGCGGCACGGCGTTCACCATCGAGGCGGTCCACTTCGGCGCGTTTGGCGAGGGCTTTATCTTCAGCGCGTTGCAGCGTTTCAGCGATGCCTTCGCGAGTCTTACGGGCATATTCGTATTGCGCTTTCGCTTTTTCAGTTTGCGCTTCGGCGTTGGCAATTGCGCTTTGAGTCTGGGCGATCTTTTGGGTCTGCGCTTCAATGCGAGACTTGAGTTCATCAAGGCGGGCATTGTTCTCAGCACGTTGCTGGGTAAGTTCTTCGATGCGATTGCGAATGGCTTGAATTTGTTCTTCGATGCTCGAGCGTTCCGACTGGCGCGTGGATAACGCATTTTGTGCGTTGCCAAATTGCGCCTTGGCTTCGTCGGTTTCACTTTGCACGCGGGCAATGTCTGCTTCGGCGGCTTGATAACGTTCACGCGCCAAATGCAATTCGTTCATTGCATTTTCTTGATCAGAAAGAATGGAGGACTGTTGTGCAGTGAGCGAACGGCGGCGTTCTTCGAGCACGGCGAGGTCACGGCTAAGCGACTCGCGCTGGGTATGCAACTCAGCAGCTTTGCGGTGCCATTCATTCAAATGTGCACGCAAGCCCGAAAGCCTCTCGCGGAAGTTGTTGTATTCGGCTTGTGCCTTCTCGTGGTTCTCACGCGCTTCTACCAAACGAGTCTCTTGCATGCGCACAGACTCGCGCGCATCGGTCAAGTCACGTTGTGAGCGGTGCCAGTGATAACCGTACCACTCGCGCAGGATCACTTTCAAGTCCGCTTGGGCGCGGGCAAATTCAATGGCGCGCTTCGCCTGCCGTTCCAAACTGCGGATGCGCGGCTCAAGCTCAGACATGATGTCGAGCACGCGTTCAAGGTTGTGATCTGTGTCGTTGAGGCGTTTGAGCGCATCATCGCGGCGGGCGCGATAAAGACCCACACCGGCTGCTTCTTCAAAGAGGCGGCGACGATCATCGGCTTTGAGAGCGAGGGAGGCATCCACCAAGCCCTGACCGAGAATGGTGTACGTCCGTTCGCTCAAGCCGGCTTGAGCGAGCAGTTCGTTCATCTCGCGCAAGCGGACCTGCTGATTATTGATGATGTATTCGTTATGACCATCACGGTGGGCAACGCGACCCATCGAGACTTCGGTGAAGTCGAGCGGCAGCCACTGGTCGGTGTTGTCGAAGTTGATGGTGGCTTGCGCCATGCCAGCGCGGGCGCGGTGCTCAGAACCGGAGAAGATCATGTCTTCGGTCTTTTTACCGCGCAACAAGGCATAGGACTGTTCGCCCAGCACCCAGCGCAGCGAGTCCGCGATGTTCGATTTGCCCGAACCGTTCGGTCCGACAATGGCAGTCACGCCCGCAGCAAACTCAAAGGTTGTGCGCGAGGCGAAGGTTTTGTATCCTTGCAGTTCGAGTGATTTTAGACGAAGAGGCATGAGAATTTATAATTTTCGATTTCAGATTTACGATTTTGGATTAAAGTGAGTGACTAGTAGTGGATAGTGCTTTCTTTTACTATTCTCTATTCACTAAGGTTTTCAAATTTTCTTCAACGCGTCCCTGGCGGCTTCACGTTCAGCATTCGATTTGCTGGTGCCGCTCCCCCGCCCCATGACCTTGCCATTAACACTTACTTCCACTTCATACATTTTGGCATGGTCGGGTCCAGTGGAACTGACGACGTGGTAGGCTATGGGTCCCAATTTGAGGGCTTGAACCTGCTCTTGAAAGGTACTTTTCGGATCACTCAGCACCTCCAAAATGGTTTCCTTGTATGGCTCGATGAACGGCAGGATGAAGTTCTTTACCTTTTCAAAGTTCGAGTCCAGGTAGATGGCACCAAGCAGAGCTTCGAAGGCAGAACCTAGAACGCTTTCTCGGTGATAACCACCCGTTATCTTTTCGCCGCGCCCTAATCGCAACGCTCCGCCAAGGTTGATCTGCTGCGAGATCTTGGCAAGGTTTTCATTCCTCACCAGGTGTGAGCGGATCTTGGTCAGGTCACCTTCTGGCAGTTCGGGAAAATGACGATACGCCCATTCCGCCGCGATGAGATTGATAACGGCATCACCGAGGTATTCAAGGCGTTCATTGTCCTCTGAGCCATCCTGATGTTCGTTTGCATACGAACGGTGGGTCAGGGCACGCGTCAGCAGGGAAAAGTTGGAAAAGGACAAACCCAGCCTATCGTTCAGGCTGGAGGCGGTTTCCACTTCCCGCTTTTGTGAATTTTGTGTCACGGGAACCTCCCGGAACTCCGGGAGCGATATCCACTTACCTCCTAAAGTGAGGAGATGTCGTTCCTTGAGTTCCTATTAGAATTTTTTAGCGAGGCGAATTGTAACCCGAATCTTTTGGCAAAGCGGTTTTTTAAGATAAAATCTGCGCCAATCAAGGAGACCCTTATGAACGAAGTCAGCAATGAAACCAGGTTCTTGCATGCTGTTGAAATGGGGTTGGGGGCATGGCAGTGGGGAGATCGAATTATTTGGGGGTATCAACCGGGTGAGTCAGACAAGGGAGCTCGTGAAGCATTTGATGTATCGCTCAATATGGGTGTCCGCTTCATTGATACTGCCGAAGTCTACGGCAGCGGACGTTCCGAACGATTGCTGGGTCAGTTCTTAAAAGAAACAGACCAACCGGTGCTGGTGGCAACGAAATTTTTCCCATGGCCGTGGCGCTTCTCGAAGGGATTCATTCCGAGTGCGCTCAAGGGCAGCCTTGAACGCATGGGTTTGGATTCGGTGGACTTGTATCAGATCCACTGGCCGTCTATAATTATGAGCCCGGAAGTCTTGATGGAAGGCATGGCGATCTGTGTTAAAGAAGGGTTGGCGCGCACAGTGGGTGTCTCGAACTTTTGGGAATCGCGCATGCTGCGCGCGTACTCGACACTCGCACAACAAGGGATTCCGCTGGCGTCGAATCAATTGCCATTCAGTCTTTTGAAACGCGAAGCTGAAAAAAATGGGACCTTGGCACGCTGCAAAGAATTGGGCATTCGTTTTATTGCCTACTCCCCTCTCGCTCAAGGGCTACTCACTGGAAAATATTCTGTGGATAATCCACCTCCTGGCGTGCGCGGTTCAAACTATGCCGAAGTGCTCAAGAAATTACCTCCTGTAATAAAGAGGCTGCAAGAGATCGCTCAAAATCACGGTAAGACCGTTTCACAAGTGGCGTTGAATTGGGTCATTTGCAAGGGAGCGTTGCCGATCCCCGGCGCGAAGAATGCCAAACAGGCAGAAGATAATGCAGGCGGTGCGAGTTGGCGCTTGACCGATGATGAAGTGGCTTTGCTCGATGAAGTCACCGATAATTTTTGAGATTACTGAAATGAGACCAAGCAAACAAACACAAAGAACCCCTAATTGTGGACGCAGAAGAACACTGATAAAACAATAATCTGTCTTATAAACAAACCTGCCCTCGTAGAATATTACAAGGGCAGGTTTGTTTATTTATATGTATGCTCTGAGTCGAACACATGCGAATGCATGTTGGCGATCCATTGTTTGCCGTCTTCAGTGAGACGCAGATATAACAACGCATCTTTGAGATAGGGATTGACCTGTTCCCAATAAAAACTGGCATAGCGTTTGCGCATATCATTCGGAGATTTATATCCCAACTTCTCATTCACTCCGATCTCCAGGAATTCATAGAATAATGCGGGTGTCTTGCGGAAGTAATCCGGGTCACCCAACTGCCCAACAAAATCCGCAGCACGCACCAACCCACCCAAACCTTGTGTGTCTTGATAGAACTCGCCTTTGGGAGAAGGAAAGCGAGTCATTTCAATGTAGGTCGCGATCAACTCCGCGTTGAGATGTTCTTCCATATCTTTGAGCAGTCCAGACCCGAAACGTTCCATCACAAATAACTTACTGCGGTTCACATGATAAGGGGTCAACGCCACATCGGTGCCGTCATGCGGAATATGAACTCGTTCATTGCCTTCGCCTGTTGCGAACATATCGTCGGTGTCATTCTTACAAACCCCTTTGACATATCCAATATCATGGCAGAGCACTGCGATCATATAGCGCATCCAATCGCGTGCGCTTACTCCGCCTTCACGTAAATGCTTCCCTTCAATGATGGCAAGCCCTGCAAGAGAGACCATGATGGTATGGTCTATGTCATGATACAACGCATCAGAGTTGGAAATATTTTCCAACGCGAGCCGCCCCACCCATGAAACAATATTGCCATACTCCGGCTGGATCTCACCATACGTACGACGATACGAAGTACGCAACTGATCCACAAACATATCGATGGTCAATTCCTGCCAGTTGATCATAAGTACATCCTCTAAGGGGTAAAATTGAATAGTGGCGAAAGTTTACCAGAAACATACAGAAAGAAGCCAAACAAAAATCGAATCAACATGACCAAACGCCGAACTTTTCTCAAAGGATTCCTGATCGGACTCTCGATCTTTATCCTAGTCAACATCCTTGCTGCGCATCTTTTCTCAGACTGTGGCTTGCCAGCCCTCCTTGGGTTTTCTGCCTGCGCCGACGACATTTCGCGTGCCGGTTTCCCGTTCGTGTTCTTCGAACAAGGCGGCTTTGCATATCATGTCACTTTCGATCTTCCCTTTCTCATCCTTGACCTGATCATTGGCACCGGCGTTGCCGTGTTCATGGGCATCTTCTTCAATCGAAAAAAAAACATCTCCGAATGACCAAACCACCCATCATCCTCATCGTTGGTCCCACTGCGGTTGGGAAGACGGAGCTTGCATTAAATCTCGCAGAAAAAATGAACGGCGAGATCGTCTCCGTTGACTCGCGTCTTTTCTATCGTGGCATGGACATCGGTACAGCCAAACCATCCAGAGAAGAAATGGCACGAGTGCCACACCACCTGATTGATATCGTAAATCCTGATGAAACCTTGAGCCTGGCTGTTTTTCAGCAAATGGCACAAGATGCAATTGCAGGTATCCATGCACGCGGACGGTTGCCATTCTTGGTTGGAGGCACGGGGCAATACATCCGTGCAGTGACTCAGGGTTGGAGTCCGCCAGAAGTGACCCCGAACGAGTCTATGCGGTCTGTGCTCGAAAAGATGCAAGACGAAAAAGGCAAAGAGTGGCTACACGACAAATTGAAGATATTAGATCCACAAGCTGCTGAAGCCATTGACTTGCGAAATGTCCGCCGCACGATCCGGGCGTTGGAAGTGATCTTTACTACAGGGAGAAGATTCTCTGATCAACGCGGGCAGGGAGATTCGCCGTATCACTTGATCACCATTGGGTTGACCCGTCCGCGTGAGGAGTTGTATCAACGCGTGGATGAACGCATCGACAAGATGTTCACGGATGGATTTTTGGATGAAGTGGAAGCTCTTCTGGACCGCGGCTACTCACCCACTTTGCCAAGCATGTCTGCCATTGGGTATCGGGAATGTGTCAGCGTAATACAAGGTTCGATGACGTTGGAGCAAGCCAAAGTAGAAATGAGGCGTCTTACGCGCATTTTTGTGCGTCGGCAAGCGAATTGGTTCAAGGAGGCAGATCCGAACATTAATTGGTTCCATCCTGCCCGTGAAAATTTACTCAATGAAATTGAAGGGATCATCCGTAACTCACTATAAAAACGGGGGTTGTAATTGACTTTTGATATCTTCACGTATATACTTCGATTCTAGGTAGAGAGTCATCTTCAATAGTCCGACAAACCAATGGAGGAGGAAGTATGAGCAACAAACCGTGGCTGGCACATTATGATAAAGGTGTGCCGCAAACAATTGATTATCCCAAAGCGCCGCTATTCCACTTTTTGGAGGAAGCAGCGCGCAAATATCCTGACCACGCCTGTACGATCTTCAAAGGCGCGGTCATTTCATATCGGGAGATGAATGAGCAGTCGAATGCAATGGCTGCAGCACTCGTGGAAATGGGTGTGAAGAAAGGCGACCGGGTTGGCATTTTCATGCCGAACCTGCCACAATTTGTGGCGGCTTTCTTTGGCATTTTGAAGGCGGGTGGCGTTGTGGTGGCTGTGAACCCCACCTATCCTGTGGAAGAAGTGCTGACACCTGTGAACGATGCTGGCATTGAGGTGATGTTTACACTCACTCGCTTCTATGACAAGTTGAAGCAGGTACGTGCCAAGTCGGGGCTTAAAAAGATCATTGTTACGAACATCAAAGAATCTCTGCCTCCATTCACCCGGGTATTGTTTACTCTATTGAAGGAAAAGAAAGACGGTGACCGGGTTGATTCGTTGGAAAGCGGCGATTTCTGGATGCAGGAGCTTTTGAAGAAACATGCTGGTGCTCCAAAGCCCAACATTGATGTTCAGCCGGATGATACAGCGCTCTTCCAATATTCTGGCGGTACAACCGGTGTGCCAAAGGGTGCAGTTGCCATGCACCGCAATGTGGTGGCGAATACGCTCCAGATCAAATTGTGGATGACCGGTTTGGAAGAAGGTAAAGAAGTGGTGCTGATGGGCATTCCACTCTTCCATGTATACGGTATGGTGGCGGGTATGAGTTTTGCCATGGCATCTGGTGCAACCATGGTCATGGTACCCAATGCACGTGACCTGAAAGATGTTTTGGTGAACATCACAAAGTACAAGGCGACCATCTTCCCCGGCGTGCCCTTGCTCTATAACGCCATCAACAATCATCCAGATGTGAAAGCAGGCAAATACAACCTGTCTTCGATCAAGGCTTGTATTTCTGGTTCTGCAGCGTTGATGCGCGAAACCAAGGAAGCTTTCGAGCGTTTGACCGGTGGTAAGGTGTTCGAAGGCTTCGGCATGTCTGAGGCACCAACAGCTGTGACCTGCAACCCGCTCAATGGGGTCAACAAGACCGGTTCGATCGGTATGCCTTTGCCTGATGTAGACATGAAACTCATCAGTCTCGACGATGGTGAAACGGAAGTTCCTTTTGGTGAGATCGGTGAGATCGTTGTCAATGGTCCGCAAGTGATGAAGGGGTATCACAACATGCCGACCGAAACAGCCAACTCGCTGCGTACATTGAAAGACGGCAAGACCTGGCTCTTCACAGGTGACATCGCCCGCATGGATGAAGATGGTTATTTCTACATTGTCGACCGCAAGAAGGAACTCATCAAACCGGGTGGTTTCCAGGTGTGGCCGCGTGAAGTGGAAGAAGCCATTATGGATCACCCCAAGGTTTTGGAAGTGGGCGTAGGCGGTATCCCTGACCCGCACCGTGGTGAAACTGTCAAAGCCTGGATCGTCGTCAAGCCAGGTGAGACATTGACCGAAGAAGAGCTCAAGGCGTTCTGCAAAGAACATCTTGCACCGTATAAAGTCCCCACCCACTACGAGTTCCGCACTGAGTTGCCAAAGACCACGGTCGGTAAGATCTTGCGCCGTGAGTTGGTAAGGCAGCACAAAGAGGGCGGGAAGTAGTCAGTATTTCGCAGGGTAGAAATTTGGTAATAAAAAGAGCCTCCCGATTTTGGGAGGCTCTTTTTATTACGTGTTTCGTACTTACACGATCTGCGGTGTTCCGCTCTTCTTGCCGAACGGGGGCGGGAAGATGGCTTCGAACTCTTCGCGGGTGATGGACTCAACTTCGAGAAGTTTCTTCGCAACCGCATCCAACTGCTTGCGGTATTTCTTCACAGTCACTTTGGCTTGCTTATAGGCGTCTTCCACCAGCTTGCGAACTTCACGGTCGATCTGTTCGGCAACAGCTTCGGAGTAATCACGCTGTTCGGAAATCTCACGTCCGAGGAAGATCAATTCTTCCTTTTGTCCATAAGCCAGGGTACCCATTTCCGAACTCATACCGAGACGGGTGACCATGGCACGAGCCATGCGGGTCACTTGTTCGATATCTCCAGAAGCGCCGGAAGTGATGTCATCGAAGACAAGTTCTTCGGCTGCGCGTCCACCCAATGCATATGCAAGTGTGGCCAGCATCTTCTTGCGAGACATGAGCATGCGGTCTTCATCGGGGCGGAACCATGTTACACCACCAGCTTGTCCACGACCAACGATGGTTACTTTTTGGACGGGGTCGGCTTCAGCGATGGCATTGGCTACGATGGCATGACCAGCCTCATGGTAGGCAATGATGCGCTTCTCTTCATCCGAGATGAGGCGGCTCTTGCGTTCCGGTCCCATCACTACGCGCTCAATGGCTTCTTCCAATTCGGGCTGACCGATGGATTTCTTATTGCGGCGGGCGGATAAAATCGCCGCTTCATTGACGAGGTTTTCAAGGTCGGCACCAGCAAAACCGGGCGTACCACGCGCCACAGAGGCGAGGTCGGCATTGGGTTCCAATGGCTTGCCTTTGACATGCACTTTGAGGATGGCTTCGCGACCCTTCACATCGGGGCGATCCAGTGTCACACGGCGGTCAAAGCGACCGGGGCGCAGCAAAGCTGGGTCGAGAATGTCGGGACGGTTTGTTGCAGCAATAATGATGACGTTGGTGTCGGTATCGAAACCGTCCATTTCGACGAGCATCTGATTGAGGGTCTGCTCGCGTTCATCGTGTGAACCGCCAAGACCCGCTCCGCGCTGACGACCCACAGCATCAATTTCGTCTACGAAAATGATACAGGGGGAATGTCGCTTGGCTTGGTCAAACAGGTCACGCACACGGCTGGCACCCACACCTACGAACATTTCAACGAATTCAGAACCAGAAATGGAGAAGAAGGGTACACCCGCTTCACCAGAAACTGCCTTGGAAAGCAGGGTCTTACCAGTTCCAGGAGGACCCACCAATAAAACACCCTTCGGAATACGAGCACCAAGTTGGATGAACTTCTGCGGTTCTTTCAAGAACTCGACGATCTCTGCCAACTCTTGCTTGGCTTCTTCTGCACCAGCCACATCAGCAAACGTGACGGTGGGATGCTCCCCACTGAACATGCGTGCACGGCTTTTTCCAAAGGACATGGCTGCGTTATTGCTGCCTTGTGCCTGCCGGAAAATGAACCACAGCAAACCACCCATAAATAGGACAGGCAAAAGGTATAACGCGCCACTCAACACACCACCCCATGGGGACGGAGCACTGACTTCGATGTTTACTTCGGCAAGCTGCTCGGGAGTTACACCATAATCGCGAAGTTGTCCGATAAGGGTCGTATCTGCCTCTTTGCGAGATTCCAGTGCAGTTTCTTCTGAACCGCTGGGCTTGACCACGCGAATGGTATCGTCGCTCTCGATAATAATGCGAGCAACCTGACCGTTCTCGATCATCCGTGCCACTTCACTGATCGTGAGCGGTTCAGTAGCGCTGGAATTGTCTCGCAAGCCCACGAAGATCATCGCTCCGATGGCAACGAGTAATAGAAAGTACACAAAAAACGATTGACTACGGGAATTCACGGAATCCTCCAAATTTGACTTACACTGTCATTATACCAAGCCATAGCAGTAGTTATACTGTTTGGGGTTTTATTATTACGATTTTCTAACATGCTTCACAATTTAAACAGATTTGGCTTTCAAAACCAATCAGTTATTCGTCGCATGGAGGGAAATTGGATATTCCTAATCCAAAAATTAATTCCACTGGGCAGTGATCGGAGCCCATCACCTCTTCGTGAACGATGACATCCTTTACTTTCGGCATCAAAGCCTCAGAAACGAGGAAATAATCCAAACGCCATCCAATGCCGCGAGCTCGGGCATTGAGGCGGTAGGTCCACCACGTGTATTGGACGCGGTCTGGGTAGAGGCGGCGGTAGGCATCCACAAATCCATTCTCCAGAAACTTACCAACCCATGCCCGCTCCTCAGGCAAAAACCCAGAAGTCTTCTCATTCGCTTTGGGATTCTTCAGGTCTATGGGCATATAGGATGTATTGAAGTCGCCTGTAATAACGATCTGTTCTCCCTTTGAATGAAGCAACTGACAAAATTCCAAAAGGCGGGCATAAAAGCGAAGCTTGTAATCCACACGGTCATGCCCACGTTGACCATTTGGGAAGTAAATATTGAAGAGGCGCAGGTTCCCCCAACGGGTTTGGACAACGCGTCCCTCTACATCGAATTCGGGATCATCCAAACCAAGTTTGATCTCATCTGGTTGGTTTTTATGGAAGGTTGCCACCCCGCTATACCCGGCACGTTCGGCTGGGTTCCATATATAAGGTAACTTCAATTGTGAAGCCTGTTCCTCGTCCAATTGTTCTGGGCGGGCTTTAACCTCTTGCAAACACAGCACGTCAGGTCGTTTTTCGAACGCCCAATGTAAAGCATTCTTCCCAAGCGCAGCTCGAATTCCGTTAACGTTCCAGGTAATAATATTCATACGAAGTTGACTATTCTCTTTATGGTAAACTTACTTGGAAGGCAAAATTATGGATGAATCAACTACAAAAACCATCCTATGCGTAGAGGATGAACCTGAAATGATCGATCTCATTCGGTTGATCCTTGCGCGAAAAGGTTATAACGTCAAAGGTGCAGCGGGAGGTGTGGAAGGCATCCGTCTTGTAAAAGAAATCCACCCCGACCTTGTCCTGCTTGATTTGATGATGCCAGATATGGATGGTTGGGAAGTATATCAACAGATGAAAGCTGAAGCTTCCCTACGCGATATTCCCGTCATCGTAGTCACCGCCAAAGCGCAGAACATTGATAAAGTCCTCGGTCTACACATCGCCAAAGTAGATGACTACATTGCAAAACCATTCAGTCCACAAGAACTGATGGACAGTGTAGACAAAGTTTTCAACCAGAAATAATTCTTTTATTCCAATTGCGGGCGGCGAATACGCCGCCCATTTTTCATAAAACGACATGCCTCACCCCATCACCGTACAAAACCTCAGCCAAAAATTAGACAAACCCGCACTCGTGGGATATTGTGACACTTTCCTTTGTAAACTGCGCGGATTGATGTTCCGATCGCGCCTCTCTCCTGACGATGGATTGCTCCTCGTCGAAAAGCGTGATTCACGCCTCGACACTTCCATTCATATGCTCTTCGTTCCCTTCGACCTTGCCGTGTTCTGGATCAACTCCGATATGACAGTGGTGGACAAGGTTATTGCCAAATCATGGAAGCCTGCCTACTTCCCCAAGGCAGATGCAAAATTTACCCTTGAGATACACCCAGATCGTTGGGCGGATTATGAAATTGGTGACAAAGTTGAATTCAAAAATGCATAAACGTTTTTTCATTGCACTACTAGTGTTAACTCTGATCGTTCCCCTCACACCAGCACTCGCACAAGACTCCACCGGTCCGATCTATATCGTCCAACCGGGAGATAGTTTGTATTCCATTGCGGCGCGGTTCAGCATCACCATAGAGGAACTTCTGGCTGCCAATGGTATTGCCGATGCCAATTCACTGGCAGTGGGTCAGCAACTCATTATCCCTGGTTTGAATGGCATCACCGGAATCTTGGATACCAAGTTCATCAACTTCGGCGATTCCTATCGTGGGTTGATGCGCCAGACCCAGGTGCGGGATGATCTCTTCCGCAAATTGAATCATGTGGTCAGCCCGAGTGAATTTTATGTGGGCAGCAATATGATCGTCCCTGTGCAGGACCAAACTCAATACAGCAAGCGCATCTCTCCCGCTGTTGGCGAATCCATGCTGGAGTTGGCGGTGAAGAACAATACTGATGCGTGGTCGCTGACCGCCATCAATCAATTAGATGGTACATGGGCAAGTATGCCGGGTGATACATTGTATGCCCCAGGTGAAGCCAGCGAAAACAACGCCAGCGGACTTCCTTCAGCTTTCATCAGTGCTGAAATTGGTGGGCTGCCTATCAAACAGGGTGGTACAGGCGTCATCACCGTTGTTGCTCAACCGGGCGTCAAGCTTGGCGGATTGTTGGTGGACCATCCATTGAATTTCTTCCCACAAGAAGATGGCTCACAGGTGGCATTGCAAGGCGTGCATGCATTGCTCGAACCGGGGGTTTATCCACTGAGATTGGATGCCACTTTACCTGATGGCAGCCTCCAATCATATGAGCAGTTGGTGTTGGTCGTTTCTGGCAGCTATCCAGAAGACCCACTTCTTTATGTGGATCCGGCTACGATCGACCCTGCATCCACGGAACCGGAACTCCAGCAACTTATCACAATCACCACTCCGGCAACTCCAACAAAATTGTGGACTGGTGATTTCATCTCTCCAGCGATCGCCTATGCAGAATCTACTTACTTCACGTCGCGATATGGGAATCGCCGCACGTATATCGGTCAAGGAACAAGTTTGTCAGTTCAAGGTTTCCACACTGGTTTGGACTTTGGTGGTGGTGATGGTTTACCTATCACGGCTCCGGCTGGGGGCGTTGTGATCTTTGCTGGTCCTTGGACGGTCCGTGGGAATGCAACGGTCATCGATCATGGCTGGGGTGTCTACAGCGGCTTTTGGCATCAGTCTGCGATACAGGTGCAGGTGGGGCAATCGGTCAATCAGGGTGATGTGATCGGTCTGGTTGGCGGAACGGGGCGTGTGACTGGAGCGCATTTGCATTGGGAGTTGTGGGTGAACGGCGTCCAGGTGGATCCGCTCGATTGGTTGAACCAGACCTACCCGTAGGGATGAGGCGTTGCACTTCATCCCCTAATATGCTAAACTTTCCGTCATGAGTAATCTTGTTAATTTCCTGAAACAGAGCGATATCTTTTATCAATTCACACCGACACAATTGGAGTTGGTTGCAAATCTTTGCAAGGAAGTTGAGTTCGATGCAAATGAAACCATCTTTCAGGAAAACAGCAGCAGCAAGGAACTGTATGTGATCGTGCAAGGTGAAGTGGATATTCTTATCAAACGCGGTACGACCGGAGCGTTGGGCAAGAATGAAACTGTGGTGGCTCGTTTACGCAGGGGTCAATCGTTTGGCGAAGTTGCGTTGGTGGATGAAGGTCTGCGTTCGGCATCTGCACGTGCAGCACAAAAAGATACAAGGTTGCTTGTTATCCCTCGCGATAAGATCGTGATGCTTTGTGAAACCTATCCTCAACTTGGATATCGACTGATGTACAACCTCGCTGCTGATCTTGCCATGAAGATCCGCAACACTGATTTGCGCATTCGTGAACAATTGCTTTATAAGCCAGCCGAAAATAAATAGCGCAAAAACCAGAGTACTTCCCTCTAATTTCATAAAAAGTATAGCCCAAACGCTTGACCTGATTTGGAATTCGACGTATTATTAGCCATTCGCGCATCCAATTAATGGTATTCATCTAGGTTTAGTCAAACAAGCCGTAAAAATCCACTAGGTAGGGTTTTTAGGCTTTCTTTGTATATAAACATCTTTTTAAGGAGGTGATGCTGACCCACCAATGCTTGGTCTGCTCTGTTCGTCGCCACCCGCACGCCGTGCGGGACAAATCAAAACTTTTGTAAATTTTGGAGGAGTAAGATAATGAACAAGCGTTTATTCGCTTTGCTGTCCCTGTTGGTGATCGCCAGCATGGCACTCGCCGCCTGCGGTGCCCCTGCTGCCACCGAAGCTGCTGCCACTGAAGCCGCCGCCACCGAAGCCGCCGCCACTGAAGCTGCTGCTACCGAAGCTGCCCCTGCTGAATCCTTGGGCACCATCAAGATCGCTACCCAGAGCCCGCTCTCCGGTGGTCAGTCCTTGCTCGGTGTTGCCATCAAACAGGGTGCTGAACTCGCTCTCGAACAGCTCTCTGGCGATCTCGTTGCCATGGGCTACGATGTTCAACTCGCCCCGTACGATGATCAGGCGACCCCTGACGTCGGTGTTGCGAACGCCAAGAACATTGTTGCTGATGCAGACATCCTCTGCGGTGTCGGTCACCTCAACTCTGGCGTGATGATCCCCTCTTCTGAGGAATATCACACCGCCAACTTGCCTTTCGTCTCCCCCGCCAACACCAACCCCGTTGTGACCACCCGTGGTTACCTCGAAGTGAACCGTGTTGTGGGTCGCGATGACGTTCAGGCTCCTGCGGCTGAAGAATTCGCTTTCTCGACCCTCGGCGCCAAGTCCGTTTACATCATCCACGACAAGACCGCTTATGGTCAGGGCGTGGCTGAATTCTTCCGCGCTGCCGCTGAAGAAGATGGTTTGGAAGTTGTCGCTTTCGAAGGTACTGAAGAACAGGCCAACTTCGATGCGATCGTGACCCCCGTGGTTGCCACCCAGCCCGATGTTGTGTTCTTTGCTGGTATCTACAACCAGGCTGGTGTGTTCTTCAAGCAGGCTCGCGATGCCGGCTACGAAGGCACCTTCCTTGGCACCGATGGTATGGATTCCTCCGACCTCGCTGACATTGCTGGTGACGCTCTCACCACCGGTGGCGGCATGTACTACACCACCGTTGCTGGTCCGGCTGCTGCTTACCCCGCTGCTGCTCAGTTCGCTGCGGACTACGAAGCCAAGTTCGGCGCCGCTCCTGAAGCTTACGCCGCCCAGGCGTACGACTCCATGAACGTCTGCTTGACCGCTATCAAGGCTGCTGCTGAAGCTGCTGGTGGCAAGCCCTCCCGCCTTCAGGTTGCTGAAGCTGTTCGCCAGGTCTCCATTGAAGGTTTGACCGGCAACATCTCCTTCGACGACATCGGCGATCTTCCCACCGCCCAGTACTTCATCATCAAGGTGAACGCTGCTGCTGCTGCGGACTGGGGCACCAACGAGATCCAAGAAGTTCTCGAAGTTGCTTCCCCCGGCAAGGGCGAGTAATCCCCTTCCTTTGTACTAAAAGCCTCTCCCCATTGTGGGGAGAGGCTCATTTTCAAAAAGACAGGATTGATGATAATGAAGCAATTTGCAGCTAATCCCGTTTACAAGTTCTTCCTTTTTCCAATCGGGCAGATCCTCTTGTTCGCCTTGGGGGCGAGTGTGATCCTGTCAGTTTTCACTGTACTTCTCGCTTACATATTCAAATTCAACGTAACAGACTTCGACCTAGTGGAAAGGACCCTGTTGATCCTGCCGCAGGTCATCATAAACGGTTTGACCATTGGCTTTGTCTATTCCACCATCGCCCTCGGCTATACCATGGTGTATGGTGTTTTGGAGTTCATCAATTTTTCTCATAGTGAGATATTCATGGTAGGGGGTATTGTGGGCATCCAGCTTATGGCATATTTTGAACATGCTGGTGTGCTTGCCACTATGAATGAATATTTAGTGATCGCACTTGCGATCCTGCTGGCGTTGGTTGTTTCCGGCTCTCTGGCTGTGACCGTGGAACGTGTCGCTTATAAGCCTTTGCGCGGCGCCCCCAAGCTTGTGCCTCTGATCTCCGCCATTGGCATGTCCTTCTTCCTGCAGGATATTGTCCGCCTCATTCTCAGCCTTACAACCGGTGAATTCAACGTCATTCTTCCCAAATTTGGAACGTTCGATGAATTTTGGAAAATAGCCGTGCCGGGCATGGAAGATCCGCTGCGCATCCAGATCAAATCTGTACTCATCGTTGGCGTTGCGGTTTTGATGTTGATCATATTGAACTTCCTTGTGAATGGGACAAAGGTAGGCAAAGCAATCCGTGCGGTTGCGCAAGATCGTCCCTCTGCTAGTTTAATGGGCATTAATGTTAACCAGATCATTTCCATCACCTTTTTGATCGGCGGTGCATTAGGTGGTGCTGCAGGTGTTTTGTTCGCACTAAAAGCCACAAAACTGGATCCTTTCTCGGGGTTCTTCCCCGGTTTGAAGGCGTTTACCTCTGCGGTGTTAGGCGGTATTGGTAACCTGACCGGCGCTCTCCTCGGCGGATTGGTGCTGGGCTTGCTTGAATCTTTTTCTGCATCTTATCTGGGTATTTTTACGAACGGTGCATTTGGCGCTGAATATAAAGATATTTTTGCCTTCGCCGTCTTGATCATTGTATTGATCTTCCGTCCTTCCGGTTTGTTGGGTCAAACCGTTGGGCAGAAAGCCTAAGCCCCACAGAAAAGGATTCCTATGAAAACTCTTTTCAGCGACTTATACAAAAAAGCGAATACAGGGTTTTGGCCGATCGTGATCGCTTTTGCCTTTCTCATTATTGGAACCATCACTCTGTTCCAAGACCCCAGATCGCTTGGGGCATTCCTTGTCTTGATGACAACTCCCATCATCCTTTATTTCATGAATATGCCCTTGAAAATAAAGGCATTTATTGGCTTACTACTCATTGTCATCATTCTGCCAGTGATTGGTATCAAAAATATCTTTCTTCTTGAAGTCATATTCCAGATGGCGGTGTTTGCAGCACTGGCATTGGGATTGAATATCGTGATCGGTATGGCAGGCTTGTTGGACCTTGGGTATGTTGCCTTTTATGCAGTCGGCGCGTACGCCTGGGCAATTTTCGGTTCCAAGCAAATGTCACTGTTGTATTCCATTCCTGGTGCGGCTCCTGCCAATGCGGAATTCTTCCTTGACTCACGCTGGTTCTGGTTGTTTCTGTTCCTTGGAGTTGGGCTGGCAGCCTTGATGGGTATCTTGCTGGGTCTGCCGGTTCTGCGTGTAAAAGGCGATTACCTGGCTATTGTGACGCTCGGTTTTGGTGAAGTGATTCGCGTGCTGGCGCTCAACCTCGACAAACCGATCAACCTGACCAATGGTCCGCAAGGCATCACCCCCATCCAACGTCCGCCTCTGCCACCAGAGGGTGTGCTGATGTTCCTACGCAGTCTCCTCGAACCCCTGGTCGGACATGAAGTCACCGATGCCGACTTTTACAATGTGATGTTCTACTTTCTGGCTTTAATCATCATCGTGATCGTGATCGTGGTGGCAACCCGCCTCGAGGATTCCCGTATCGGACGCGCCTGGACTGCCATTCGCGAAGATGAGACGGCTGCCATCGCCATGGGCATTCCCCTCGTGAAGATGAAGCTCGCCGCTTTCGCCGCCGGAGCCTCCTTTGCTGGAGCCATGGGCGCTCTCTACGCCGCAAACCGCACCTTCGTCAGCCCTGAGACGTTCTCCTTCCAAGTCTCCATTGGTGTGTTGACCATGGTGATCCTTGGCGGGTTGGGCAGTATCCCTGGTGTGATCTTTGGTGCATCGGCTGTGACTCTTTTGAACATCCAGATCCTGCAAAACTTCTCCCTGTATCTCAGCGACCTGCGCCAAAGTGACGCGGTCATCCCGATCATTAACTTCGCTTGGAAGGATCTTTCCAACCAGTTGGATCCTGCCAAATATCAGAAACTCGTTTTCGGTATCATCCTCATTTTGATGATGATCTTTCGTCCTTCTGGATTAATCCCGGCAGAACGGCGTCAGCGCGAACTTGGCGAAGAAAAAGAATAGGCGGCTGCAACCATGGCACTCTTACATACAAACAATGTTGTAAAACGCTTTGGCGGTCTGACCGCTGTGAACAAAATGACCTTCTCGGTGGATGCTGGTAAGATCGTCAGCATTATTGGTCCAAACGGCGCTGGGAAGACCACATTCTTCAATACACTGACCGGTATCTACACACCTGAAGAAGGGCAGATTCAATTCAAAGATCAATCCCTGCTCGGTCTGCGCCCCGACCAGGTGGCAGCCACCGGCATTGCACGCACCTTCCAAAACATTCGCCTCTTTGGCAGTATGACCGTGTTGGAGAACATCCTGGTAGGGATGCACCTCCAATTAAAACAAAGCGGCTTCGATACGGTATTACGCTCCAAAAAATTTCATGCAGAGGAAAAAGAAGCCGAACAGCGCGGTAAAGACTTGATGGCATTCGTAGGCTTGAAAAACGTGGGTAATGAACTTGCCCGCAACCTGCCTTATGGTGGTCAGCGCCGCATCGAGATCGCCCGCGCCCTCGCCGCCAGCCCCACCCTACTGTTGTTGGATGAACCCACCGCAGGCATGAACCCGAATGAATCAGAAGACGCTATTAAGCTCTTCCGCCGTATCCGCGATGAAAAGGGCATTACCATTCTGATGATTGAACATGACATGCGTGTGGTGATGGGCATTTCTGAACACATCTCGGTTATGGATTATGGCGAAAAGATCGCTGAAGGATCCCCCGCTGAGATTCGCTCGAACACGCGTGTGATCGAAGCTTACCTCGGACGCGGCGCCGCCGTTGCCCACGAACAAAAGGTATAGGAGTCTCTGTTATGGGAAAACTACTTGAACTCACCAATGTCCATTCCTATTACGGACACATCCATGCGCTGAAGGGCGTTTCTCTACACGTCAATGAAGGCGAGATCGTCACCCTCATCGGCTCAAACGGTGCTGGTAAAAGCACCACCCTGCGCACCATTTCTGGCATCATCCACCCGCGTGAAGGCAAGGTGGAGCTTTCTGGCGAGAACATTTCCAATCTGGATGCTCACCGCATCGTTACCAAAGGTGTGGGGCACGTTCCCGAAGGACGCGGCATCTTCCCAAAATTGACCGTTCAAGAGAATTTGGACATGGGTGCCTACACCGTCAACGACCAAAAGACCATCAAAGAACGCATGGAATTGGTGTATGAAACCTTCCCCCGTCTCAAGGAACGCGTCATGCAGTATGGCGGTACGCTCTCAGGCGGTGAACAACAGATGCTTGCCATTGGGCGTGGACTGATGCTCAACCCGCGCATCTTGATGCTGGATGAGCCTTCGATGGGTCTCGCCCCAGTGCTCGTGGATTTGATCTTCGACACCATCAAGAGATTGAACGAACAGGGCACCACCATCCTACTCGTGGAACAGAACGCCTTGATGGCGCTCTCCATCGCCCACCGTGGATACGTTCTTCAGACCGGCGTCATTGCGTTGACTGATGACGCCGCCAAGCTGAAGCAGAATGAGATGGTTCAGAAGACCTATCTGGGTATTGAATAAAAAATCAGAACAATAAATAGAACCGCTCTTGAGAGCGGTTCTTTTTATACCGGGTTATTTGCTCTTTCGTTGAAGTTGGATAAACAATACCAACGATAAAAGGATCAACAGACCTACCCCTATCTGCCAAAACACAAGTTCATGAACCGGGACATTTCCAGTAGTCTCTGTCACCGAAACAATAGACTGGGTTTCTGAAACTACGGGCCACGAAGCGGGAGTTGCCTCAGAAATTACATCTGCAGAATTGACAACATAAACCCGATGGGCATCGATCAAGGCAAAATCACCGCTTAATTCCGCACTGACAGCTGGATCCAACAGTGCATTTGCAGCCCATTGAATCCCAGTCGCGTCATCTCCCAACACTGCCAAGATAATCCTGTCTTGATTATCAGGGGAAGCAAGAATCTCAAGATACCCAGCAGAGTCGTAATCCTTAGACATGCGATAGACAATATCCAAGCCGGTATCTTCAGGAACATCCTTTCCCTTTTCGAACGGGACAGGCATTGCATCACCCAACTCAGCAAGATAAGGATGCGAACTGGCACGCCCTATGGCAAGGATATTGAACGAGGATAAGGCAGCATTCGGTAATTCATCTCCATAGAAAACCGTCAAATTCAAGGCTGGACCACCTGCTTTGGCACCCAACCACCCCGCAAGCTGGATCGCCGTCCCCCAGCTTTGAACATCATCCCGAGGCAGGACAAAAACAGTCGAACTCAGTGTGGGATCTGAAACAAAAGAGGCAAAAGGATTCGATAGACTCAATTCATTTTCCACAGAAGGGATCGGGTCAAAATGAATTCTGGTCTCTTTGATGATCGCAAGGTTTGGAAAAACATTCGTGCGCAGACTGCCGCTGCTGACGGCTTGCCCCGCTTTCAATACCCCTAGATCGGTCTCACCGCTAACGAACAAAATAAAACGATCAGAACTCCATGGTGAATTGATCAATTGCACCAAACCGTCTTCTGGAACGGTGCGTTCGAACTCATAACGATCGGGCAAAAGGAATTGCACCGTCCATTCCGGGTCTGAGCGGACGATGATAGGTGATGGGAAGATCATGCCTTTCAAAGCCAGGAAAGGTTCGGGCTTCCCCACCAAAATGAGATGATTACCCACCTGCATGTCCAGCGTTAACTGGCTGATGGTGACTAACCCCAAAGAGAATAGATTCTTTGAAAGACGCCCCAACCCTGCAGCGACGATGAGAGCACTTTGTAGTTCGGCGATGGAGGGTTGATCAGGAATTACAAGCAAGGCATGGTCAGGCTCAAAGGACGATTGGATAAATTGGTGTGGAAAGCGAATCAGATCTGGGTCGGGTAATTCGGTTGTGTAGGAGAACTTGAAAGTTGACGTGGGATGAATCAGGACTTTGATTGCAGGCTGACCAGGCTGGGACGGCATATAACTTTCAAGCATCAACCGTAAATCCATTGGATTGCCAGTTTCATCAAGTGGAATCCCCGCCAATGGAAGGGTCATTTCTCCTGTGGCATCTCCGCTCGTTTGCAGGGGAATTTCGCTCACCTGCTTTCCGTTGACAGTTAAGACAATCGCGCCAACCGTTCCTTGAAATTCAGTGACCATTTGAGGCAGGAAAATCGTCATTTGCAATTGCAGGGTGACATCACCGTTCAACTTCCAGTGCGCGGGTAGGTTGAAGTTGAGGATCTCAGAGTCTTGCGGACCTTCAAGGGAGATTGCTTCATTACGAAACTCGGCAAATGTCCGTTCATCCATCTGGTCCGCTTCCTGTGCAAAGACTGGTCTGGCTGGAAGAGTCAAAAGACCAAGCAGAAGAATGAAGTTGATCATACGTTGAAGAATTTGGGCTTTCAATCGAATACTCCTGAAAAAAAACTGTTCGATAACCATTATATGAACGGGCACCGAACCGGAAAAGAACCAATTTTGAAGCAATACACCTACCAGTTACGAACAATAGTCTGACAACCATCGGAAAATTGGAAGACTGATAAAATTGGCTCTGGACCAACTCACATGACTACATTCCCTAAAACAGCAGATATCGTCATCATCGGCGGCGGCGTGATGGGCGCCAGTGCCGCCTACCACCTCGCAAAGCGCGGGGCGGGGAAAATCCTCCTCCTTGAAAAAGAAAGCCACTTTGGCACCGGTGCAACAGGACGTTGTGCAGGCGGGGTACGTTATCAATTCTCCACCGAGATCAATGTAACCTTATCTATGCATAGCTTGCCAATGATCGAGCACTTCAAAGAGGAACTCGGGCAGGACCCCAGTTATCACAAGTACGGCTATCTATTGGTGGCGACCAATGAACAGATTGTCAAAGAGTTCGAGCATAACGTCGCCATGCAGAATCGGATGGGTGTGCAAACCGAATTTCTGAGCGGAGATGAAGTTCGCAGACGGCTGCCGCTCATGCGCTTCGATGATGCCTTGGCAGGCACGTTCCATCAAAAAGACGGCACGGCTGACCCGAACAGCATCGTGATGGGATATGTCCTCGCAGCGCAGAAGATGGGCGTAACAGCGCTCACAGGTGTGGAGGTAGTTGGAGTCACCGTCAGCGGCGGAGAGGTTCGCAGCGTAAAAACAAACCTGGGTGAGGTTGAGGCGCGAATCGTCCTCAATGCGGCGGGACCGTGGTCGGGTCTCATCGGTGCCATGGCTGGAGTGGACATCCCGATCACTCCCCTACGCAGACAGATGTTCACGACCAATCCATTGAAAGAAGTGCCGCAAGATTTTCCATTTGTGATCGATTTTGCGAAGTCGTTGTATTTTCATCGCGAAGGTGAAGGCTTGTTGGTTGGCATGAGCAATCAAAATGAAAAACCAGGCTTTGACCAGAACGTGGATGAAGATTTTGAGTTGGTGAATTTGGAAGCGGCAATCGAACGCATGCCGTTGTTGGAGAAGGCAAGCCGTGCTTCACACTGGGCAGGTCTGTATGAGATCACACCCGATGCACACCCGATCTATGGTGCAACAGAGGTCAAAGGCTTTTTGCTGTGCACCGGGTTTTCAGGACACGGCTTCATGCACGGACCGATCTCTGGCAAACTGATGACCGAAATTATTCTGGATGGAAAATTTTCAAGCGTAGATGTTTCGATGCTCGACCTAAAACGCTTTGAAGAAGGACGTTTGATAAAAGAGTACAATGTAGTGTAAATCATTAAACACGAAGGGCACAAAGTACACAAAGTGGATGGACGCTCCTATCTGATCGCCCTCCTTCGTGACCGTAGTGTCCTTTGTGTTTAAAATAGGAACTTATGACCTCAGCAGAAATCATCACCATCGGAACAGAAATATTGCTCGGCGAGATCGTGGATACGAATACTCGCTATATCGCGCGCACACTTCGCAGCCTGGGCGTGGATTTATATCGCACCATCACCATCGGCGACAACGTGGACCGCATTGCCAGCGCCATCAGCCATTCAATGGAACGCGCCAACATTGTCATCACCACCGGCGGGCTGGGTCCTACTGTAGATGACCCCACGCGTGAAGCCGTTGCCAAAGCCATCGGCGTGCAGACCGAATTTCGTGAAGACCTTTGGCAGCAGGTAGTTGAAACCATCTCACGTTATGGACGCACACCTTCTGAAAATCAAAAACGTCAGGCATATGTTCCGCAAGGTGCCATTGGCTTGAAAAACCCGGTTGGGACAGCGCCGTGTTTTATTGTTGAAACAGAGACCAATGCTGTCATTTCGTTGCCCGGTGTGCCTGCTGAAATGGAACATGTCCTTCACGAATCGGTCATTCCGTACTTGCAAAAACGTTTCGGGCTGAATGAAGTCATCAAAGTCCGTGTATTGCATTGCGCAGGACTTGGTGAGGGCATGATCGATGAAAAGATCGCAGACCTCGAAGAGTTAAGCAACCCCACGGTTGGGCTTGCGGCACATACCGGCGTGGTGGATGTTCGCATCACGGCAAAAGCCAAAAGTGAGTCTGAAGCGCAAGAGATGATCGCCAAAGTTGAAGCGGATGTGCGTCAACGTCTTGGCAGTATCGTTTTCGGTGCCGATGAAGATAGGCTCGAAGAAGTAGTGCTGGATATGCTCGCCAAACGCGGCTTGACTCTGACCGCCATCGAAAGCGGACTCGATGGCTTGCTTGCGCGAAAAGTACCGCACACCGCCTCTTTACCAAATCTGACACCTGAAGCGCTGACCCAAGCCTTACGCGCCGCCCGAGCCGACTCAAAAGCAGATATCGCGCTTGGCGTTTCCGTTTACATGGATGAACGCGCTGCCGAGATGGCGATGATCTCACCCAAAGGGGAAAAGACTCATCGCATCACATTTGGTGGTCCGCCCAAGAGCCTTCCACGTTGGAGCATGAACCTCGCATTGAATTGGCTACGCACGACCCTTGAGGAAATGAATTAATGGCGAAACCCAAGCCGCGCAAAAAGAATGACAAGGCGTTGGTCATCCTTGCATGGGGCTTGAATATTTTTGGGTTGTTTGCGATCGCCTTGGTTGTGGTGGCTTATCTTGCGCTGAACCCGGTCTCTGCAGCGCCGCAAGTGGCAAACCCTGCCTACACTGCCACCATGCCGCCCACCTATACACCGGATGCGCTGTCACTTAGTTTGCCCACCATCACCCCAAATCCGCGTTCGACGATGATCGTGGTGCAGTCCCCCACTCCCTTTGTATTGCAAAACGCAGGGACACAAGGACGCGCCAGCATCGCCACAGTAGGATATTCCGTCTCAGGCAGACCGATCGAAGTGTATATTTTCGGGCGTGGTGAACGTGAGAAAATGATCGTGGCAGGCATTCACGGCGGCTACGAATGGAACACCATCGCGTTGGCAGATGAAATGATCCAGCACATCTTTGACAATCCAGATATCATCCCCAGCGATGTGACTTTGTACATTCTGCGCAATATGAACCCCGATGGCGATGCCCGCGACCACGGCATTGATGGACGCGTCAACGACCATGGCGTAGACTTGAACCGCAACTTTCCATCCAACTGGGCAAAGACCTGGGACCGCTCTGGGTGTTGGGATCTGACCAAAACCACTGGCGGAACGGGTCCCGGATCAGAACCGGAAACCAAAGCTGTAATGTACTTTCTGCAATCGCACAACGTCGAGACGTTGATCAGCTATCACAGCGCTGCGCTCGGCGTCTTCCCCGGCGGTGTGCCATGGGAAGCGGACTCGAAGAAATTCGCCAAGGCACTCGCCAAGGCAACCGGCTATCCCTATCCACCCATCGACACCGGCTGTGTGTATACTGGCACCCTAGCCGATTACGCAGTAGACCTCGGTATCACAGCCGTAGATATGGAACTTTCCACGCACAAGACCACGGATTTTGAAGAAAACCTCAAAGCCCTGGAGGTGCTGTTGAACTGGAGATAAATGCTATTGCATGTCATGCTGAGCGATAGCGACACATGCATCGCAGTGCGAATGCAGTGCGATGAGCATCTCTACGATAATCTCGGAGACCCTTCGCTACCGCTCAGGGTGACAATCATAAAACACATAAAGGAGATTGAATGACTCAAAACATAGATACCCTCTTCACCAATGCCATCGTATTGACGATGGATGAAAAGCTCACTCAATATGATCCCGGCGCAGTTGCCATTAAAGGCGATTCCATTGTCGCTGTTGGCGCTGAAGCCGAACTGAAAAAAGAATACTCAGCAAAAGAAGTAATCGACTGCGGCGGAAAAATTCTTATGCCCGGTCTGGTCAACGCCCACACCCACGTGCCCATGACCCTCATCCGCGGTCTCGCCGATGACCTGCGTCTTGACGTGTGGCTGATGGGTTACATGCTGCCGGTGGAACGTCAATTCGTTTCGCCCGAGTTCGTGCGTCTTGGTACTCTCATTGCCTGTGCCGAACAGATCCGCAGCGGCGTGACCACCTTCAACGATATGTACTTCTACGAAGATGACATTGCTCAAGCCACCGCTGATGCAGGTATGCGCGCCGTATGCGGCGAGTCCGTTATGAAATATCCCGCGCCTGATGCACCGTCTTATGATGACTCGCTTGCCTATGCGCGCGAGTTCATCAAAAAGTGGAAGGGACATCCGCTGATTGTGCCCGCCATTGCTCCACATGCCCCCTACTCCACCAACCCTGAAATTATCCGCGCTTGCGTAGACCTCGCCAAAGAATTCGATGTGCCTTTGCACATTCACATCTCTGAAACTGCCTTTGAAGTTGAGAACATGCGCAAAGAACAAGGCATGCCGGTCATTCCATACGTCAAGAAACTGGGCTTGTTCGAAGCCAAGGTCATTGCCGCGCACTGCGTTCACATCGACACAGGCGAGATCCGCACATTGCAGCATGCCAACGCAGGCGTTTCGCACAACCCATCTTCAAATCTCAAACTGGCCTCGGGTTTTGCCCCCGTCCAAAAGATGCTGGCAGATGGACTCAACGTGGGCATCGGCACCGATGGACCTGCCTCTAACAATGACCTCGATATGTTCGAGGAAGTGCGCCTCGCCTCTTTCGTCGCCAAAGCTGCCTCGAACGACCCGACCCTTCTCCCCGCCGCCACCGCGTTGACGATGGCAACCCGCCTCGGCGCGCAGGCATTGCATCTCGGTCACATCACCGGCTCCTTGGAAGTAGGCAAACGTGCAGATATGATCCTGGTGGACATCAATCCGCTGCACAACACGCCGCGCTTCAAGCGTGATCCGCTGAACGCCTATTCGCAGCTTGTGTATGCGTCCAAATCCACCGACGTGACAGACGTGATGGTGAATGGAAAATGGTTAATGCGTGACCATCAATTGCTCACGCTGAACGAAAAAGAATTGATCGCTCAAGCCCGCGACCTTGCCACCAAGATCGATGCCTTCCTGACCGAACGCGAACAGTCTGTGCTTTCAAAGCTCATCGCACTTGGCGGCTCGATGGAAGAAGAATCGTTCGAGGTGCAGGTCAAGGTCAAGGTCGAAGAACCCAGTCTCATCATCCAGAATGTGAAGCGACCGGAGATCGAGATCAACGCCTACAAGCATTATCGTCAGTTCGATGAATATTTCCTGTTCGAAGATCCCAATCAAGGACGCTTACGCTACCGTGAAGACAGTCTCATCAATGAGAAGGGTGAGATCGTCAACGTACGTTCGCGCCTGACATTGCTTGGTGTGAAACGTGAAGATGAAATGGGAGAAGTATTGCTCTCACGCAGTCGCTTCCTTGCACCCGCCACACAATCCCTTCGTTTCTATCGTGAATACTTTAAACCAAAGACAGAGATTTCGGTGGAAAAGAATCGCCTGCGCTGGCATATCAAGTACAAGAACACGGAATTTTTTATCAACCTTGATGAAGTGAAAGAACCCGCCATGGGAACCTTCCTCGAAGTAAAGAGCCGCACTTGGAGCCGCAAGGACGCCGATCTCAAAGCAGACCTCGTGCGTGAATTGCTTGAACTCCTTGGGGTGGGTCATGCCGAACCGGTCACACAGGATTACATAGAAATTTTGACCTCGTAGAGTAAGTCCGTTCGTATAATAAAAAAACTTGCTCGCCCAAGGAGGGTCCCCCTTTGAAATTAGGGTGACCCTTCCTTGCTACTAAGCAATAATCTAAACGATTGCTATTTTCAAAAAGAGACGAAAAGACCTTATCGGTCACACACAAAAATGGATACCTTTAGAAAACCTCTGGCAGTATTTTTTACCGTCTCATTTGTCATCACTGCCGTGATGGCGATCGTGCTTTTTAATTTTGACCGCCGTGCATTCACTGCTGAAACCTATCAACAAGCCTTTGCGCGCGAAGATTTTTATAACCAAATTCCAAACCTCATGGCACAGTCCATTGCAGCGAGTGCAGATACGAATCAGCTCCCTGCTGTGATGCAAGGCATGAGTCTTGAAGCTTGGGAAAGTTTCATTCGTGTTCTACTTCCGCCCGAAGTGTTGAAACCCATTGGTGATGATGTGCTCGTCTCAACATTTGGATATCTCAACATGGAAAGTGATCTTGTGCAGGTCAACCTGACTCCGGTCAAAGCCAGCATGATAAGCGATACCGGCACACAAGCTGTGCTTTCTTTGCTCAACACATTACCTGCCTGCACCTTCGATCAGATCGCACAGATCACCTTCAACGTCTTTGCAGGCGGGCAGATCGAACTTTGTAACCCGCCAGCCGATGTTCTCCCGCTGCTTACCCCGGTCATTCAGGGACAGATGCAAGCTGCTTCGGCACTCATCCCCGATCAGTTGACACTCGTCACCGCACCTTTGCAAGATGACCCGCGCCAACGCCTGCTGGATGTGCGCTTCTTGATGCGCCTCAGCCTGATCCTACCCATCAGCTTTTTACTTATGCTGACATTGGTTATCGTCCGCTCGCTGCAAGATTGGCTGACATGGTGGGGCATTCCATTTGCCGTAACTGGTTTCAGCAGTTTTGTGATCGGTTTGCTCGGTGTACCCATATTCGCCGTCATCCTTGAAGGCATCCTCTCCTCCCAACTGCCAGACTACCTCCCCGCCTTCCTGTTGGAATTCACCGGCGATCTCGCATCTGCGATGGTCCGCGCATTGCTAAACCCGGTGCTTTGGCAGGGTTTGACCTTGAGCATTATTGGTATTGGAATGACGGGAGTTGGATATTATTTGAATTATAAACAGCAGTAAAAAACGTTTGGAAATTTAACTACAGAAAAATCCTTTAGAACGCAGATGAACGCTGCTTGGGATCGTTCTTGTATGTAACCTTCTAAGAATCCGCGTTCCTCTGCGTTTATAGGCGTCTAAACACTTAGACTCTTTCCTATACCTGAACATCACGGACAGGTAACTCCCTCAGAATCTCGCGAGCTTTGAACACATCCTTGCCGATCACGAACACCCGAAAACGCGGGTCGTGCCAGCCGTGGTATGGAATGTCATTTCGAAACGTATGGATGTTATGCTGTGCCAATTTTTCCGCCAAGGCTTCGGCTTTTTCGAGAGAAATGAAATACCCCACCAAATGATCATGCCGAATTTTTGTGGTCATAAAGGTAAAGAAATATTCGCAGGCTTCAGATTCGCTTTGGCTTTCAAAGAGTGGAGGTTGGTCCATTCCACGCTCAGTGTAAAAGATGCGCCAGGTTCCGTTCTGATTTTCAAGGCAAAACACGTCTGAATCGCGTTCGCAAATGGCGTAATTGGCGCGGCTGCAGGCTTCTTCTTCCAGCCGTTTTTTCAATTCCTCGGTATTCACTACGGACATCCGTTTGCAAGTTGTTCTTCAAAGGTAGCAACAAAGACGTGATACCCCGAACCATCACAAGTAGCACGGAAGAAGTAATACGGCGTAGACTGTGGGAATGCCACCGCCATCAACGAATCAAGGCTGGGGTTGGAAATAGGTGTAGGCGGTAAGCCATTGTTCAAATAAGTGTTATACGGAGAGATGACTTCCAAGTCTGTGAGCGCAAGCGGACTCTTCCACCAGGAACCGGTGTCAAATTGATAGCCCAACGCATGCTGGATGGTGGGGTCTGCATCCAACTTCATGCCGATGGAAATGCGATTGAGATACACCGAAGCAACGATCGGCGCTTCTTCGCTATGAATAGCTTCGCGTTCCACGATAGATGCGAGAATAACCCCTTGATAAACGCTCAAGTTCTGCGCGGCAAATCCGTTTTGGATGTCGGTCGTTAGATTGGAAGTGAAGTTGCGGGCGACCTCGTCGAGCAATTGGTCTATGGTGGTGGTGCGTGGAAGAGTGTAGGTATCAGGGAAGAAAAAGCCTTCCATGGTGGTGGGAGCGGCAAAAGCGAGAACTTGGGGCGGAGTCTGTGCGGCGTTGAGAAAAGCTTCGGGGTCAATGGACAAGCCCGAAGTCGGGAGTGAGGCGGCGATCTCCTCCATTCGCCAACCGGGCAAGATCGTGAGTACCGCATCGGTTGGATTGAACTTTTGGAGCGATTGAGCAATGTCCATGATCGATTGAGCCGGACTGAGGGCGAAATCACCCGATTGAATGGTGAGATCGATGCCGGTGTAAACGGCGTAATCGAAGAACGCTCCGGCATTGGAGATCAAGCCCAAACCTTCGAGTCGATTCGCAATGGATGCCACAGATTCGCCCGGCTCTACGCGAAAGGTTTGTTCAATACCATTGACATCAAGGGGGGTGGATGGTTCGCTGCCATAAGTAAGCAGACGCATTGAATATTCAATGCGATCTGAAATGGAAAGATGCCCGGCGGGTGGACCATAGAGAAGTGTGGCACGTGCAGGGACATAATAAATGAACACAAAGACACAAGCAAAAGCGAGCAAGGCAATAGCGCCCAGGGTGAAATAAAGTTGATAACGCCGCATCGAGCGCGTTCTGCGCCTTCGAACAGCGGGCTGAGGTTGGGTATCATTCATGATGAGTTTCGTTTGGCTTCCAGATAAGATTGTAAGATGACGACAGCGGCGAACTCATCTTGATGCCCGGCACGTTTTTTGCGGGAGACACCGAGTTCGATGCGGGCAGCGCGGGCGATCTGCGTGCTGTGTGATTCGTCCCACATTTCGATGGGGATGTTCGTTTGGTTACGTAGTTCCTCGGCAAAGCGACCGGCTCTGCGCCCTGCCAGGTTTGGATTGCCCTCTTCGTCATATGACTGCCCGACGACGATCAGACTCACCTCGTTTTGCGTCGCAATATCCGCAACCTGAGCGGCATCGATGACGCGTGAGACATGTTGAATGACTTTCAATGGGCTGGCAATGGTGGCGGTTGGGTCGCTGAGAGCAAGACCGATGCGCTTTTCACCGTGGTCAACTGCAAGGATTCTCATGGGCGTTCCGCGACAATGGACAATGGACGACAGACCGTGGAATTTTTTCCATCATCTGCGGTCTATGGTCTATCCTCTACTTTACCTCCACCGAAATATTGAAAGGGATCAATGGCATCCACGGCCACCATGAAGGTGTAATGTTGATCTGCGGTTCATTTTGCAGGGATAGAACTTCTTTTACTGTGGCAGCTGCTTTTTGGGTATTACGTCCACGGATGAGATTGAACACTTGCATGATGTTCACATCCCGCAGGGTGGACTGCGTTGCCTGCAGCGGGAAACGGGTGATGCCCGAAGCATCGGTAAATGGTTCTTCAAGCGGGTTGAGTGTCATTTCACCAGTAGGAGAAAATCCCTGCGGGATGGATGCCATCACCGACGAAGTTGCGAGCGCTCTCAGGTCTTCTTCCAAAATGTAATGCCCAGTAAATTCTGCCTCTACTGAATACGTGAGCGTTGAACCTTCCTGTCCATCGGGCGGTGAAAATTCCTCGCTGAGAATTTCTTTCAATACCAAAGTATCTCCAATAAAGAAATCGTGCAAACCGATCTTCGAACGGATCTGCGCTTCGGCAATTCCGTTCAAGCCTGCCAGAACAGAATCACGCAAAGCAGCGCGGTCATCTTCGGTGGCACCCAGCACTTCAGAGTCTGAGCCGCCAGTGGTCATTTCCAAATTCGTAACCTTGGCAGAAAGCCCGAGCGTCCCTTCGATGATGCTGATCGCACCAGCATCCACGTTTCCTCTCTCCCCTGCTGCAAATGCTTCCACTTTCACTTCAACGACTTCATCCACACCGGCGGGCAGAAGCGTTTCATTCAATGTCACAAAACGCACCAAGGTATTGGTTGCCACAACCGTCCCCTCTGGGATGCTGATCTCATCAGAACCTAAATTCGTGAACTGAACAATTCCTGTAGCCTTCTCTTTCGGAATAGAGACACGGCTTTTGATATCAACCGTCTGTTCATTACTGGCTGTAACAGAGATCGTCTGGGAAGGGATCTCTCCACTCAATGACACAATCTCGAACGATGCACTTGCATTGACCGGGATGACGACCGAAATAGCCTGTGCTTCGGGATTTAATGTCACTTCGGCTCTTGGCACGAACAAGCCTGCCAGCACCAAAACAGCCATGACTCCCGCTGTGAATGTGACCACCCTTCCCAAGAGCGACGCACGCCACACAGGTTCTTTGACGTAGATTTCATCGCGCATCGTGCGCAATCCCTTGCGTGGCATTTTCGGTGTACGTTTCACCCGCGGCGCAGAATCTCCCCAAGACTCCTTTTGGGCTAGGGTCGTCGTTTTGAAAACCGGGATACCCAGAGACTCAGCATCACGCCGTACGTTCATACGTCGAGTCACAAGCCCCAATTGTGCCCCAAGCGAATCCGCGTGCCGTTGAAGGACTTTCAAGTCCAACACGCGCAAGGTGACATTCTCATATTTGGGCCACACCAACAAAATGCGCGGAGTCTTCGCCCATGATAATTTATCGCGGACAGAAATGAGGTCGTCGTGTGATTCGAGGGTAATAATCTTGGTTTTCAAAAGCAACCTTGATAAACAGGGATAAACAAAGATAAAACTATTGAGGCTTGGATAAGTTCCAAGCGGGTGATGGATACAATCTACGATATTGGACTTTGGGTTTCCCAAAATTAATAAGCAAACAAGCAGGGAGTCCAGAAGCTCTTAAGTAATTAAATGCCTGTGCCAGATGATCATCGTTCAATTCTGAAACTGCTTTCAATTCAATAATCACTTGCTCGTTTACAAGAAGGTCGAGATAAAAATTACCAACCACCACTCCATCATAATATACAGACAGGGAATACTGGGGCAACACTACAAGACCATCTTTTCTAAGCTCATGAAGTAATGCATTCTCGTATACTTTTTCCAAAAAACCAGAACCGAGAGTATTGCTAACTTTGAAAACGCAGCCAAGAATCCGTTCTGTTATCTTATCCAATTCGGGCGAATTGGATTTTCGTCCCATAATCATATCTGTGTTCATCTCCGTTCATCTCTGGTGAATCGTTCTCGCCTTATCCACCAAGGAAGGCAGGGTCTTCAAGAATGATTCAACATGTTCAGGGGTTGTTCCTGTACCGAGAGTGACTCGCAGTGAACCCAATGCCCATTCATGAGAATGTCCCAAAGCCATGACCACATCACTGGGTTCGGGATTTCCTGTCTTGCAAGCGGAGCCAGACGAGCAGGCAAAACCTGCCGCGTCTAATAACTGCAAAAGCAAATTGCCATCTACATCTTTGAATACGAAAGAAGCGTGGTTGGGTAAACGCTGTTGAGGGTGCCCCGTGAGCTTTGAATCGGAGATCATTTCGAGCACCGTGCCAATAATATGATCGCGCATTGGTCTCACATGTGCCGTCCGCGCTTCACGTTCTTCCGCTGCTAGAGACAACGCCTCAGCAAACCCAACAATATACGGAACGTTATGTGTCCCTGCCCGCAGTCCAGATTCTTGGCTTCCGCCCGTCAGGTGTGAAACCAATTTTGTCTCTTTGCGGATGTATAACGCCCCCACCCCTTTCGGTCCGTAGAACTTATGCCCGCCCAGCGACATCAAATCCACGCCAAGCGTATTCACGTTCACATCGAGATAGGCTGCCGCTTGCACAGCATCCGTATGAAAAAGGATGTTATTTGCCTTGGCAACCTTCGCCAGGTCTGCAATCGGGTTAATGGTGCCGATCTCATTATTGCCATACATCACTGACGCCATCGTTGTGTCATTGCAAATCGCCTTGGATAGCGACTCAACCGTCACAACACCATGTTCGTCCACATCCAACCATTCAAGCGGAAAGTCATATTCCTTTTCTAGCTGCACCGCCGTCTTGCTCACGGCAGGATGCTCGGTCTTGGCAGTGAGTAACCACTTGGTCGTCCCTTTATTCGCCATCATTGCGCCGCGTAAGGCAAGATTATCCGCTTCTGAGCCGCCGGAGGTGAAAATGACCTCGTCTGGGCGGCATCCCAGCACTAAAGCGACCTTCTCCCGCGCCGCATCCACTGCCGCTTCAGCCTTTTGCCCAAGCCGATGAATCGACGAAGGATTTCCATAAGCCTCACGGAAAAACGGCATCATTTTAGCGAGCACACGCTCATCTACGGGTGTGGTCGCTGCATAATCAAGATATATCATGAATGGGATTATAGCAAAGGTTGATAATAAAAAGATGTGTCTCAAAATGATAAAATCATTCCATGCAAAATCGTACCCAATGGCTAAAAATCACAGGCGGGTTGCTCGGAACTATCACCATTCTATTGATGGTTTTCGCCAACCAATTCGGATTGGAAAGCTTCCCAACCTGGGGCGTTCGACGTTCTGCCATCCTGCTTTTCGGCATCGTTTTGTTACTCGTCTCCATTTTCTATCGCGAAGATAATTTCATTGGCAAACTCATCCATTCGGCAGATGGTCGGTTATATATTGCCCTCCTCGCCTTGAATGCATGCATTGTTCTCATTTACATTTGGTTTGTCACCACCGGGTTGATGAAAACCCTCATCAGCGAAACCAATTATTTAGACCTGCAAGCCAACGCCTTCGCCAAAGGGCAACTCGAATTGGAAGTTCCGCCTGACCCTGCCCTGTTGGCATTCAAAGATGAAAGCCTATACGAACCTGAGAATCGAACAGGCATCCCCGTCCTTTGGGATGCAACCCTATACAATGGCAAGTATTATCTCTATTGGGGTCCTGCTCCCGCACTTTTATTGTCAGCCATAAAACCTTTCTACAAAACCGATATCGGTGACCGTTTGCTTGTGCTCATTTTCCTCATAGGCACATTGCTATTTCTCAACCTCACCATCCTCGATCTGCGAAAACGATATTTCAGCCACATTCCAAATTGGGCAGTGCTTGCAGCCGTTGCCTTTGCCGGGTTGGTTAACCCCATGCCCTACATTCTTGTAGAAGGACGCATCTACGAGGCTGCCATCGTCGCAGCTCAATTCTTTTTAATTGGCGGTTTTTATTTTTTATTTCCAGCGCTTGAGAAACCATCTCTCCTACGCCTTGCGCTTGCAGGAACCTTCTTCGTTTTTTCCATCGGCTCCCGTACCACCACTCTGCCTGGTATTGCCTTGCTCTCCATTGTGTTTCTTGTTTGGGCATTTCAAACCCAACGTCAACGCATGCTTCCGCTTTTATTGGCATTCGCGCTTCCCATTGCCATTGGTGGTATAGCCTATGCCACATATAACTACGCTCGCTTCGGCTCATTCACTGAGTTCGGGTATCGTTATCAACTCACCAGCTATAACCTGTATCAAAAGATCGATGAAACCTTCGCCATCGAATATATATCGCCCAATTTATATAAAACCCTCTTCAATACCCTTGAACAACGCGACGCATTCCCGCGCATCTTCCCCACACGCTGGTCTGGTCCCGAATGGCTCACAAATTACAAGCCCAAGATGTATCTAACCCTCACAGAAAACATCACGGGAGTATTCGTCAGCAGTCCATTCGTTTTGTTTGCATTATTTGCATTTATCAAACCTCGTCGAGAACTGCGTTGGGCAACAGTCTCCATCACCCTTTGTTTCCTCGGTATCTTCATCACCTTGCAAGCATTTTTCTTCATCGCAATGCGTTACATGTTAGACGTCGTACCAGCCCTTGCGTTGCTTACCGTCATCGGCTTTTGGCATGGCATCGACCTTTTCAAACACAAGAAAATTTACCTGGTCATCTCGCTGCTTTTCTTGACTTACACTATCGCGCTGAGTCTGCTGATTTCATTCTCGGGAAATTTGGAATCGTTCAGGATATTAAACCCGGAACTTGTCCGCGAAATGACATGGACCTTCAACAGTCTCTTCAAATAAGAGATGCTTGCGCCTCTTTCTTGACCTTGAACGGGGCACCATTTCTCAACGCTGATTCTCGTCTGAAATCTTTTGTTGTACAATCACCACATAGGAGATTCCATGAGCCGCTTCCTCGATTTTCTCAACACCGCAGACTTGAACACACTCACGCAAGTACCTGGCATTAATCGCCAACTGGCAGGGAATCTCATCGCAGCCCGTCCATTCGATACACCGGAAGATTGTTTGCACGTTAAAGGCATGGGCAAAACCTTGCTTCGAAAAATGGAGCTTTTTGCCGAGGTGCAGGGAAATGAATCAGAAAACAGAGCCATGGTTCCGGTCGAGGAAGAGGCGATGCCCGCACCAATGGAAAAGAATCCGTCCGGACAAGGTGAAGAGAAAGAGCAGGATTCCTTCCTCACCCGCTTAGGGCGGGCATTTCGTTCCTTTGTCATTGCATTATTGAAATTGATCATGCTGGCGATCCTTTTTGTTGCCGTTGGCTCGATGTTCTATTACGGATTGCCATACATACAACGGACATTCATTGCACCCGTTGAAGAAAACACAGCACAGATCCAGAAAATGGAAGAGCAGATCGAAGCACTTCAAACTGAACTTGATGAAATGAACTCACGTGTCTCTACTCTTGAGGGGTCAGTGGAAGCTCATACAACATCCATTGAAAATTTAGAAGAGATACAAGAAACTCTTGAGAAAAAAATTCAAGAGAATAATGATGCCGTACTCCTCGAGTTGAAGCATGAAGTGATGTTTACCCGTGCGCTCGATGTTTTAGCACGTGCCCGCCTATATCTTGCACAGAGCAATTTTGGCTTGGCAAAAGCAGATGTACAAACTGCGCGTGATCTGCTGGCATTGCTTAATGAAGAAAAGAATGATGGTGTTCTAACCAAAGCGATCGAACGCCTGGATCTTGCCCTTGATAACCTGCCAGAATTCCCTGTCGTAGCCTCTGGTGATATGGAGATCGCCTGGCAGATATTGATATCGGGTATCACGCCAGTATCGACCTCAACTTCCACTCCTACACCTGCTCCAATAGAAACTTCAACTCCAACCTCGCTTTTGCCAGACTCTACTTTAACCCCAACCCCATTTCCTCCACCTTTACCAACATCTACTCCGTAAATGAATCAAGTATAGGCAGCAAGATAAACTTTATATTTACATTGCTCCGTTAAAGGTGTATAGTAGATTCAACTTGATTATTAATAATGTTATTGGTTATTAATAGCAAAGAGATAATATTTAGATGGGCTTGGTCAGCGTAGCCTTATCAAATTCATCTCAACAACCACATAACAATTGATGGGGCAACACCGTTAGGCACAGCCCATCCTGAAAGGATGGGATATGTTTAATAAAATTCTATTTCTATTCGGGGGAAGTTTCATTTTATTGGCAATTTTCGCCAATCAATTAGGCATTGACAATGATGTAGGCTGGGGGCAAGGAAGAGTTCTTCTTTTGGAAACAGGCGGAGCATTCGCCTTGTTTGCCACATTACTATTTGTTTTCCAAAAGCAAGTCGAAAACCTTCAGACCCGAATATCAAATTTTTCAAAAGTGATAGAGCGAGAGAGAAAAGTCCAAATCATAGTTGTCTTGGTTGGTATATTAATTGCCTGTACTTATGTTTGGATACTTAATCCCTCTGAAAGGCAAACAGATTTAACCTATAATTTTTTTGGGGAATTAGCCAAGGGGTTTAAGCAAGGAAATCTCTACATTCCCCAAGCACCCTCTGAAGCATTATTGGCATTAAGCAACCCATATGACACCATACAGCGAAAACAATCAGGGATCGAGGACTTTCCATGGGATGTTTCACTTTACAAAGGCAGGTTTTATCTGTATTGGGGTCCAACCCCAGCATTATTACTTTTACCTTTTAGCAATGAAATGCTGTCAAAGATCGAAGATTTTCAGCTTACCGCAGTCTTCGCTATAGGGTTATTCATTTATTCTGTGTTAATTGTCACTTCTTTTTGGCAGAGTTTTAAGAAAGCACCACTTTGGGTTTTAGTTGCAACCATATTGGTACTTGGTTTCCCCGCAACCATTACTACAATGCTCAAGAGAGCAGAAATCCATGAAGTAGCTGTTTTTGCTTCTCAATTCTTTTTTATTGGAGGTTGTTATTGGGCCTATTCCGCTATCAAAGAAGGAACCCCTCCAACTTGGAAATATGTTTTGGCAGGTATCCATTGGGCCCTTGCCATTGGCGCGCGAGCTGTTATTTTGCCAGCAGTAATTATTGGAGTTTTTATTTTAGCCTGGCCATTTTTATCTGGATTTCACACAAATTGGAAGAAATACCTGGGATATTTACTTGCGATTGGACTTCCAGTAGCACTGGGGGGAATCTCTTTAGCCTGGTACAACTACACACGCTTTGGATCGATTTTTGAGTTTGGTATACGATACCAGCTCACCAACGTAGATTACACCCAGTTCAATAGCTCTTTTGGTTTTCAATATTTTATTCAAAACCTAAAAGTGTATTTTTTATATCCGATCAATCTTAAGACCCGATTCCCTTTTATTTCACTATCGGAGTACAAGGCAGCAACAAACTTGATTTCTGGTTTACTTTATATCTCTCCCTTGATCACCTTGTTACTATTTCCCCTGTTTAGATTGTTGACAGATACTAACAAAAAACCTATTCTGCCTGCCTGCCAATACAAGTTACTCCTGTTATTTACAGGTGCAACCCTTGCATCAGCGCTTATTATTCTGAACTTTTTCTTCATCACTATCAGATATACGTTGGATTTTCTACCGTCTGCATTACTCTTAGTCGCGCTCTCCTTTGGAATGGAATTTGATACTTCTAAGGAAAATCGGCTATTTATTGGAATTTTGTCATTCTTTTTTGTGATCCTATCCTTCGTAAACATCACTGCCGGGATTTTGCTTGCTGTTCCTAAAAGTGGGGTTGATTTCATGCTAAACCTGTTAAATGACATTAGCAAAATAACCGGGCTGAAGTAAAAATCCGGATGATATAATGCCACAATCTTTCTTCCAGGAGAAATCTCATGGCATTCAAAATTAAATTCGGCACGGACGGCTGGCGCGGCGTCATTGCCGAAGACTATACCTTTGACAACCTCCGCCGCTGTGCTCAGGGGTTTGCATCGTATATGCTCTCTCAAGGCAAAAAGGGACAGTGGATCGTAGTTGGGCACGATAAGCGCTTCCATTCAGAGAATTTCGCCGTGGCAGTTGCGGAAGTGTTGGCGGGCAACGGCTTGAAGGTCTATTTGACGGATGGCGCAACCCCCACCCCCGTGATCGCTTATGCAGTGGTGGACAAGAAAGCCGCAGGTGCAGTGAACATCACTGCCAGCCACAACCCACCCACAGACAATGGGTTCAAGGTCCGCAATGAGACCGGTGGCGCGATCGACCCTGAGGGTTTGAATCAGATCGAAGCAGGCATCCCTGACGATGTAAAGGATGTGAAGGTCAAGAGTTATAAAGAAGCCGAAGCAGCCGGTGAGATCGTCAAGTTCGATGCAGCGACTCCTTACATCGAACACCTGACCCGCGATGGGCTCATTGATCTACAGCCCATCAAAGATGCTGGTCTGACCGTGGTGGTCGATGCGATGTGGGGCAATGGTGCAGGCTGGTTCACTCGTCTGCTTGGCGGCGGCAAGACCAAGATCATCGAAATCCACAACGAGCGGAACCCTTCGTTCCCTGAAATGAAGCGTCCGGAACCTATTCGCCCGAACATTGACGTTGGGCTGAAGGCAACGGTGACGAACAAAGCCGATGTGCTGCTTATCACAGATGGCGATGCAGATCGCTGTGGTATTGGTGATGAGAATGGCGAGTTCATCAATCAATTGCGTGTTTATGCATTGCTTGCTTATTATCTGCTTGAAGTACGCGGTGAACGTGGTGACATTGTCAAAACTCTTTCGACAACGGGTATGTTGAACAAGCTCGGTGAAATTTACGGCGTACCAGTCCATGAGACGGGTGTGGGCTTCAAGTATGTTGCGCCGAAAATGACCGAGACCAATGCCCTCATCGGCGGCGAAGAAAGCGGCGGCTACGCCTTCCGTGGAAACGTGCCGGAACGCGATGGTATTTTGGCAGGCTTGTATATGCTCGATTTCATGGTGAAGACTGGAAAGAAACCAACCGAGTTGTTGAAAGATCTGTTCGCCAAAGTTGGCGGTGAATATTTCTACGACCGCGTAGATAGCCCCTTTAGCGGTGACCATGAATCCCGCAAGAAGATCATTCGGGATAACTATCCCACCACACTGGGCGGACTGAAAGTAACCGAAGTCATCACGGTGGACGGCTTCCAATTCAAGATGGAAGATGGCGGCTGGATGTTGATCCGCTTCTCAGGCACGGAACCGATCTTGCGTGTGTACACTGAGACACGCCACGCTGATAAGGTCCAGGCTATCTTGCAGGATGGATTAAAGGTAGCCGGAATAAAGTAATTAGGAACGAGTGCAAAAGAAAGAAGGAGGCAATCACTTAAGAAGTGGTTGCCTCCTTTTCATTTTATTTTCGTTTTTTGTTACTAATGACCATCCCCAATAATGCTGAGAGGAGAAAGGCTCCCCCACACAATGGATTGGATGCCGTTGGTTCGGGGGTGCTAGGAGGAATCACACCTGTGGCGAATGTGGCAGTTGGGATTGCGGCAGCGGGAACAACGGTTGGGGTAGCATCACCACCCCACGGCGTGGGTGGAACCGGCGTAGCCGTCAAACCAAGCAACGTGAAACTCTCGTCTTTATTTTGTTGGACGACATCTGGGATGGAATAACTGATCTCAAGCAGTAAATCTTTTGCTGGCTGCAAGTTTGAGTCGAGTTCAAGTGCTGTTTGCAGAGCGGTCAATGTCTTCGACAAAAGTCCTTCATCATCAGGCACACCCATCATGTAAAAGTCAAAGTAATAACGTGACCATAACAGATCGGCATACCCGTATTGCCAGAGCGGGTCATTTGGCAGCAAAGCTAGACATTTTTCATAGGCAGCGCGGCTGAGTTTATACATCTCCTGCCCGACAGAGTCCATGCGGAGATAGCCGTGTTTCATGGTGATAAGTTCTTTATAGGCTTTGCCAAGCCGCCCCCAGGCTTCACCATCGTTCGGGTTATTGGTCACCGTTTGCGTTTCGGTTTGAATTTTTTTCCAAGCGGATGGAGTCACAACCACGAATTGAAGGTTGTTTTCAAACGTCGGCTCTAATTCGTTGAACGTCCAGCGGACTTCATTGCCGTTAAATACGCCGCCTTGAGTTGCTGAACCATACCCCTCCACACCTTCGATCCAGACGTTTTGTTCGTTGGCTTCATATGGCAAGCGGAGAATGATTTCAGCGCTGCCAATGGTGCCATTCCAGCCTGCGCCGGTTTCAAGCACATACTTGAAAACCTCATACGGATAATAACCAAAGCCATCAACGTTATAAACAACTTCAATCATGACATCCTGATTTGGCGGGAAGGTCACATCAAAAACCGCCCAGGGAATTTCTTCTCGTTCTGAAGACCTGCCCATCTCTGTGGATAAGAAAGGTTGCATTTCATTTCTTGTGGGAACAGATTTCCCGTCCACTTTTACAGCAATGGAAGGGATTTCAGGGAAATTGAAGAAACCATCTGAACCACCATTGAAAAATGAAAGTGGAAAACGAACTGCCATGCTCTCTTCAGCGTTGCCTAAATTGCGCATGGTGAAGACAGCTTGCGTTTCAGCTACTGCACCATCTACATCCGCTGGGTCTTGAGAGACGGTCAATATGACTGTCTCTGCCATCATACGGACCTGGGTCGATTCACCACCCGGCACGAGGTTCGAGCCGGGGACGGTCTCCGGTGGAGCAACGTCGGCATGGGCTGAAGATACAGGGAATAAAAGCAAGATCAAAAGAATGCCAAGGATGAAGATATGCAATTTCTTGTTCATCTGATTTCCTATTCTAGGTCCACCTATACTATAAAGGAATGGAACCCATGGGTCAATTCGAGCAAAAGTACCAGACGAATGTCACCAATACCTCACTAATTTTGTAAAAATCATCCGTTTAACATTTTGCGCCAAAAGCTGACTGTTATAATGCCAACGCTATGCAATTGACCGACACCCATTGTCACCTTGATTATCACAAATACAATGCTGACCGCGCACACGTCCTTCAGCACGCGAAGGATGCGGGGTTGGTAAGGATCCTCGTGCCAGGACTCCATCACAGGTCGAGTAAAGAGGCGGTGATGTTGGCAGAGTCCAACTCAATGGTGTATGCGGCGGTCGGGTTTCATCCCACCGATTTGGACGAATATTCTGAAAAAACGTTCCAACAAGTGAAGGAGTTGGCGAAGCATCCTAAGGTGGTTGCCATTGGCGAGATCGGCATTGACTATTATTGGGTCAAAGAGCCGGAAAAACGTGCCTTCCAACGCGAAACGCTCAAACAACATTTGGCGTTCGCGCAAGAAATGAACAAGCCTGTTGTTCTGCACATGCGCGAACAAGATGATGCCTGGTTCGGCGACGCCTCTATGGACTTGCTGGAGATCCTGACCGAATGGCAAAGCGGGCTAAGTGGAGACTTGCGCGAAAGACCCGGCGTTTTGCATTCGTTCAACGGCACGTTGGAAACCGCACAAAAGGCGCTGGCGCTGAATTTCTACCTTGGTGTCACGGGTCCTGTCACATACAGCAATGCAGACAAAAAACGTGAGGTCATTTCACAACTTCCCCTTGACCGTTTGCTCATTGAAACGGACGGTCCCTACCTTACACCTGTCCCTCACAGGGGTAAAAGAAATGAACCAGCCTACGTCGTTCATATTGCTGATAAAATAGCAGAAATCCATTCCAAAAGCCCTGCGGAGATCGCCGAAATTACCACCGCCAATGCGGCGCGGCTCTTTGCATGGGGAGATTGACTTGAACGCTGTAACTTTCTTATCACCCGTAACAGAAGAAATCAAACTTGTCGAAGAACGTATGCGCGCACAAGCGGATGAACACCATCCTGACCTGCGCGCAGCGCTTGAGCATTTGCTTGCGGCGGGAGGAAAACGCGTCCGCCCTACCCTGAGCCTGCTCGTCGGAAACATGCTTGGTGCCCCGCTGGAAAAGCTCATCAACCTCGGCGCTGCTGTGGAATTGCTGCATACCGCTACCTTGGTGCACGATGACTTGATCGACGGCTCTTTACTCCGCCGTGGCACCCCCACCCTCAATGCACGTTGGTCACCACCTGCCACCGTCCTCACGGGCGACTTCCTCTTTGCACGTGCCGCCAAACTCGCTGCCGATACTGACCATCTGCCTTTGATGAAATTGTTCTCCGAAACGCTGGCAACCATCGTCAATGGTGAGTTGACCCAGATGTTCACTTCACGTGGTCTTATCAATCGCGATAATTACTATAAGCGTATTTACGCCAAGACCGCTTCCCTTTTCGAAATGACATCCCGAGCCGCGGCAATGGTCAGCCCGGCAAATGACGATACCATCGAAGCCATGCGTGACTTCGGCTACCAGATCGGCATGGCATTCCAGATCGTGGATGACATCCTCGACTTCAACGGCGACCAGAACACAGTTGGTAAGCCGCTCGGTTCAGACCTACTGAATGGCTTGGTCACCCTGCCAGCCATTTACTTCGCTGAGATCAATCCCGACGATGTGGATGTTGTATCCCTGCCCAACGGTGGCTGGACCAACAACGAGAACATGACCCGCTTGGTTGAAAAGATCCGCTCGAGCAGCTGCACCAAGAAAGCCATGGTCGAAGCAGAGCAGCATGTAGACCGCGCCCTCTCCAGACTCGAAGCCTTTGAACCCTGCGCTGAACGCGACGCGTTGGAAAATCTGGCAAAGTATATTGTTGATAGAAAAGTCTAAATCTCTTAACCGCAAAGCTCGCTAGGTGTGCCAAGAAAGTTCTTGATTTTCTTTGCGTTCTTTGTGCGCTTTTCGGTGAGTAAATTTCCCATGACTAACCCAAGAAAACCTTTCCGCTTTAACGTCGGCTTCATCATGCATGAAGAGGTCGGCTATAACCACGACTTTCCGTTCGAGTTCGAAAAGGTCATCCTCAACGGTGATCTTGAACTACGCAATTTGGAAGGCAATGTCAATGTTGGCAAAACTCCACAGGGACTGATCGTTCAAGGCAAGTTCAGCGCTGAAACCACTGTCACTTGTGCGCGCTGTCTTGTAGACTTTGTGCATGAATTAGATTGGGAATTCACTGAGATGTATGCCTTCGACCAGCGTTCGATCACAGAATCAGGTTTGCTTATACCTGAAGATGCCCAACTCGATGTGGAAGGTTTGCTGCGCGAGTATGCGCTTTTGGAAGTGCCCATCAACCCCATCTGTAAACCCGATTGCCTCGGTTTGTGCATCGACTGCGGACAGAACCTCAACGAAAAAGATTGCGGTCACCGCCCCGAAGAGCCCGATTCGCCTTTCGCAAAGTTGAAGGACTTGCTCAAGTAAAAACCCACACCACCTGCTCACGCGGGTGGTTTTCATATTCCTTATGAAACTCTCCCTTCCAAAGCCGGTCAACCTCTTTCTAACACTTTTGGCGCTTGGCATTTTGATCTTTGCTCGTGTTCAGGTCAGCCTCGGGTTCGATGTGCCCAATTCAAACTTTTCCTTCTTCTGGCTGGCAGGGCGCATGATCCTCGATGGTCAAAATCCATACGATGAGACCCAATACCTTGCCGGACATGACGCCAACGGCATGGACTGGCGCCCGAACAACATCTTCCCCTACCCCCTGCCGTTGACATTATTCTGCATTCCGCTTGGATTCTTTTCCATGCAAACCGCCTATGTCATTTGGCAGGTTGTCACGCTTCTATTAATTGCGCTCACAATTTACATCTTATTAAGGCACTGGCAGGAGAAGTCTCACCACAACATGTTGTTGCCAATCTTCTTTTTCCTGCTGTTCTGGGGTCCACTGTATCTGACAACTCATGCCGGGACGATCAGCATCTTCAGTCTAGTCGTTTTGATTGGCGCGATTCTGCTACTAGAAAAAGATAAATCTTTATGGGCAGGTATCATTCTTGCTTTGACCATGCTCAAACCGCCGCAAGGTCTCACCATCCTTTTGCTGGCTGGGGTATGGTTTCTGGCGCGGCGCGATTGGAAAGCCATCTTTGGCGTAGCGCTCGGCGGATTGGTGATTCTCATCGTCGGCTTGATCCAAGACCCGCAATGGATTCAAAAATTTCTTGGCGCGGGCGATGCCGTCATGGCGCGGACTCTTGGAGTCCATTCGAATGTGTGGGCGTTTGCGTATCTTGCATGTGACGGAGCTTCTCCCTGCTCCACGCTTCTTGGTGGGACCTTGAGCCTGAGTCTGCTTGGGGGGGCGAGTCTGCTCCTTTGGCGGAATCAAGCCAAATGGTCTGCGTGGGAGGCGATGAACGTCATCATCCCAGTGGGATTTGTGAGCACGATCTACCTCTGGGCGTATGACCAACTCCCTTACATCCTCCCCATCGTATGGATCGTTGGTACGTTGACACAAAAACAGCGTAATATCATTTTGGCGTTCATCTTTCTCATCCTGGTCGACCTCATCTCCATCTTCGCCATCGTTCAGCAGGCACTAACCGATAAAGACTTGTGGAGCCTCGGCACAACCCTCTTGGTGATGCTCTTTCTTTTGTTCACATGGCGCATGAGACAAAAACCCGCCATTGACAAAGCACCCGCCTCTGCCTAAAATAACGCCCATGAAATACACTTCTGCTTTCCCAATGGTGCCAATGACCATGGCCATGCGCCCCATGCGAATGGAAATGTTTTGCTGCGCCAAATGGAAAGCACGTTAGTTTTTTGTACGTGAAAAAACGGGCTGTCCATTTCGCGGACAGCCTTTTTGTTTGAGAAGCCTTCGGCGACCACTGACGGCAGACGATAGACCATTGTTGGTTTTTCCATCGTCAATCGTCCATGGTCAGTGGTCACTATAACCTAGAACGAGGAAAATCCTATGTCTGAAACCATTTTAGTAGCTGTCGCCTGGCCATATGCCAACGCCGAAATTCACGTGGGCAATATCACCGGTTCGCATTTACCCGGTGACATCTTCGCCCGCTACAACCGCCTCAAGGGCAACAAGGTGCTGATGATCACCGGCACCGACTCACACGGTACACCCGTCACCATGAGCGCAGATAAACTCGGCAAGCCCGTTGAGGAAGTTTACAAGTCCTTCCATGAGGGCTTCATTGAGTTGTTCCAACAGCTCGGCATTACCTACGACCTGTACACCACCACTCACAGCAACAATCACTTCAAGGTTTCGCAAGCAATGTTCCTTGCCTTGGAAAAGAATGGCTTCCTGTATCGCGAGTTCAGCAAGCAGTGGTACTCCCCCAGCGCGGGCAAGTTCCTGCCAGATCGTTACGTCGAAGGGACCTGCTATATCTGCGGTTTCGAAAACGCACGCTCTGACCAATGCGACAAGTGTGGCAATGTGCTTGAGCCAGAGAAGTTAATCAATCCGCGAGCTACCACCGGCGACGGCGCACTTGAATTACGAGACACCGAACATTTCTATCTCGACCTCTCCAAGCTCGAACCGAAGGTCAAGGAGTTTTTACAATCACGCTCCGAGCACATGCGCGACACGGTCTTGGGCGAGTCATTGCGCAAGATCGAAAGCGAAGGACTCAAAGCCCGCTCTATCACCCGCGACCTTGACTGGGGCATCCCCGTCCCTGTGGATGAGCCGCAATGGAAGACCAAGGTGCTCTACGTGTGGTTCGAAGCCGTGATCGGCTATCTCTCCGCTCCGATCGAGTGGGCGCAGTTATCGGGTAATAAAGAGGCGTGGCGCGAGTGGTGGATCAATCCTGCTGCCAAGCAATTCCACTTCATCGGCAAAGACAACATCTTCTTCCACACCTCGCAGTGGCCAGCCGAGTTGATGGGCGCAGGCAGTGCGTTCATGGAAGTCTTTGCGGGCGAGCAGAACGCGCCGCTCATTCTGCCGTTCGATGTGCCAGCCAATCAGTTCATGAATCTTGAGTCCCAAAAGATCAGCGGTTCGCGCAACTGGGCGGTCTGGGGACGCGACGCCCTGACCCGCTACGACCCCGATGCCATCCGCTATTACCTGGCTGCGAACATGCCTGAAAGCAAGGACAGCGACTGGGATTGGGCTGAGTTCGTAGCGCGCAACAACAACGAACTCGTAGCGACGTGGGGCAACCTCGCGAACCGCGTGCTCTCGTTCTGTTATAAGCATTGGGAAGGCGTTGTGCCGAATGTGGATGTGACCACGCTTCGCCCCGCGGACCTGGAACTGCTCGCCACCATCGAAGCTGGATTCACCTCTGTGGGCGCTGAACTCGACGCCGTGCGCCTGCGCTCTGCACTAGGCGAAACGATGAAACTGGCTACAGCTGTTAATCAATATCTCGATGTCAATGCGCCGTGGTCTGCTGTGAAGACCGATAAAGATGGCGCAGCCAAGACCATCTACACCGCCTTGAAAGCTATCGACTCATTGAAGGTCATGTTCGCGCCGTTCATCCCCTTCACCTCCGAACGCCTGCACGGATTCTTCGGCTACGAGACTCCGCTATTCGGCGAGCAATACACTGAAGAAGTCAACGACGCCATCGGCTCACACAAGGTGCTGCGCTATAAACCGGTTGAAGGTCTTCAATGGAAACCCAGCGACTTGAAGCCGGGATCGAAGTTAAATCAGCCAGGTCCACTTTTCAAGAAGTTGGAACCGACTGTGATTGACGAAGAACGCGGCCGGTTGGGTAAATAAAAAAACGGGCGGACCGATTGGTCCGCCCGTTTATGTTTTATCTACCGTCTACCCCGTCCAAGCAAAGCAGATACGATTCCACTAATTGCAATGAATGGAGAGCAGATCATTGCAGCAAAGCCCATGAAGAGCAAAGCTTTAGCCGAATCCTTTTGATATTGCTCGTAAGCTGCCCGGTCACCAGTAAAAAGTTCTTCAGGGACGACCTCATCTCCTGAAGACTTCTTGCCAAGAATGGTCACCAGGTCACCATTAAAGAAACCTTTATATCGAAGCGAACCTTCTCCCAACTTTTGTCCCTCGTAATCGGCGGTAAAGGCACTGGATTTTGGAACCAATTGCTCATGCAAATTCGAGCCGGTCAACATGGCATTATTCACAGATAACAAAGTAATGGGTGTCCCACTCATATCGAGGGTCAATTCCGGCACCACTGTCTCAACATGCTGCCAGGAACCCGAAGGGGCTTGCGGCGTACCGTCGGTGTTCTTAGTTTCACTCACTTCCCATTGTTCTACATCATAAGCAATAAAATCTGGCAATTGCGGGTTGGGGGCAGACCCGTTCACATAACCAGTGATCAGAATATCTGTGCCGGGAGCTGCGGAACTGACATATGCCGCATCCATTTGCGGCATCTTTTCAATATTTGCCGCCTTAACTGCCTGTCCCGGGGCAAGGACAAACGCCATCAACGCACCACACAACGCCAAAAAGATCGCAGCACCAACCGCTGCCACTGCCCCGCCAATACGATTAGTCAATGTCCTTCCAATATTACCTCTCAAATTTTGCATGTTCATTCTCCTATGATGATTTTGAAGCGGCATTATAAGTGTCAATCCATATCCACATCATCCACTGGAAGTACTAATAATTTCAAAAACATGTCTGGTCATTTTCAGACTTTCTCGCTCCAATTTTCACTGTATAATTTGCACATGGCAGAGTGGATCGGTCAAACCATTGGCAAAGTTCGCATCGATAAATACCTTGCACGCGGGGGAATGGCAGAGGTATTTTTAGGCACCCACCTTACGCTCGACCGTCCGGTTGCGGTCAAGGTCATGCACAGCTTTGTAGAAAACGACCCAGATCTCATCACACGCTTCCAACGCGAAGCAAAAGCTGTTGCCGGGTTACGTCACCCCAACATTGTTCAAGTCTACGATTTCGACACGCATGATGGTCACCCATACCTTGTGATGGAATATCTCAAAGGTCCATCACTCGCGAGTCTCTTGCGTGATCTACACAAGAACGGCGCGAGATTATCGCTCTCTCAAGTGGCTCAACTTCTCAAGTCACTAGCAGCAGGCATAGACTACGCCCATTCTCAAGGCATCGTCCATCGCGATATCAAACCTGCCAATATCATCCTCAACAACAAAAGCGGAGATTATTCCGTCGATCACTTTCCGCCCGATACAGAATGTATCATCACCGATTTCGGTCTGGTGCGCATTGCCAACTCAACCACCCACACTGCTTCCGGCGTGGTAAGTGGCACACCTGCGTACATGTCGCCGGAACAGGCGCAAGGCAATCCTGTCGATCATCGCTCCGACACCTATTCGCTTGGCATTGTTCTTTATGAAATGCTTGCCGGTCGCCTGCCCTTTGACGGCGACTCGACCCTTGGCATCATTCTCAAACACATCTCCGAACCTCCCCCTCTGATCGATGATGTTTCGCCTGAGATCCAACGCATCATCAACAAAGCATTGGAGAAGCTCCCCGAAAATCGCTATCAAAGCGGACGCGAGCTATTGATGGATTTTTATAACGCGGTCGGCATGCATGCAGAAGCTGAGACGTTATACTCCCTCCGCTTCAGGACTCCGCCGCCAACTGTTTCTGTTACCAATAAACCTGCCACTAGCTCAAACCGACTCGTCTGGATCGCGGTTGGGCTCTTGGCATGCATCTGTCTTAGTGTAGTCTCTGCTGGATTGATCGGATATTCCGTCTATTCTTTCTTCCCAAATTCTCAAACAACTCAAATATCAACAGAAGAAGGAACACCCCATGCTGAAGACACCCACTCCGCAGGGACAGCCGAGCCGGGTACAACACCGCAGCCTATCTCTTTCGGTGAATTCTTCGGGGTGTTACGCTTCCAAGGCAACATGGACCAGGTCACAGTAACTGCGTCCCTGCCAGACCCGGCAGAGGGTACCCAATACGAAGCCTGGCTTATCGATGATGGCGGCGAAATTCTCATCAGCTTGGGCATTATGGAAAAGAATAGTTCCGGTCAATTCACGTTGACCTACCTTGACCCGCAAAGCCGCAATTTGCTGGATGGCTTCAACCGTATGGAGATCACGCTCGAAACCAATCCCGATGCGAGCCCAAATCCATCAGATACGATCTTATACTCATCTGGCGTTCCAGCCGGAGCATTGACCCACATTCGCCATTTGTTGGTCAGCTTCCCAAGCAACCCCAATCAGACTGCCCAGACCATCGGCTTGGTTGAAACCAGTCAATTGGTGCAAGATGCCGGTGAACAACTGGAAAAAGCTTTTGAGAATGGTAATAAAGCGGGAATCCGCTTGCAGGCTGAGACGCTTATCAATCTCATCGTTGGCAATCAAAGCAACGAGTATCAAGACTATGATGGAAACGGCAAAGTGGATGACCCCAGCGATGGCTTTGGTCTTTTGCTGAATGGCGGACAGACAGGTTATATCGAAGGGACGATCACCCACTCTGAACTTTCCGCCACGGCTGCCGATGCGACCGCAAACATCAAGTTACACAGCGAGCATGCCATCATCAGCGCAAAGAATGTTGAAGATTGGGCTGCCCAGCTTCGGGAGGTTGCGAAGCGCATCCTTGAGTCCGAGCAAGTCGCTGAGGCAGATATCCGTTTGGCAGTCTCGCTCGCGGAGCAAATCCATCAAGGCGTGGATATTGACGGCAACGAAAGCGTGGACCCCGTTGAAGGTGAGGGCGGCGCGCTGACGGCGTATCAGCATGCCGAATACATGGCGGATATGCAAATTCTGGAAGGCGTGAACCTCTTCCCGCCGCCGGGAAATCCGTAGAACGGAAACGTCGTACTACGAATGGTACGGCGTTTTTATTTTTAAGAAATTCCATGCTGGGGTAGGTTGTATCGCATGGCTGAACGTTATATAAAAGATTGATACCAAATCGAGGAGAGATGATCCATGACCATCGTTACTGCTGAGACCTTTGTACAAGCCCCTTTGAAGTTTGCTTACCGAGCCTTTACGAATGCCACTTCGATACGCGAATGGCTGTGTGACGTCGCCACCGTCGCTCCGCACCCACGCGGACGCATGTATTTGTGGTGGGCTGGTGATTTCTATTCGAGCGGGCATTATCTTGAACTGGAAGAGAACAAGCGCGTGAAATTCCGCTGGTATTCGAGCATTGACCCCGCCCCCACCGAAGTGACCGTTACCTTCACAGAAAAAGACGGCGGCGTGAACGTTCGCATGGATCATGAAGTACCATCTGATGATTCATGGAAGAAAATGGCAGAAGGGTTTCGTGAAAATTGGGAGTATAGCCTGCGGAATTTGAAGTCTGTGCTGGAGACGGGCATTGACTTGCGTATCGCCGAACGCCCAATGTTAGGTATTGTCCCCGGAGATTTTAGCGAGGAACAGGCAAAGCATCTTGGAGTTCCCGTGTACGAAGGGATGCGGCTTGATGCCACGGTGGAAGGCATGGGCGCCAAACGCGCTGGGCTGGAACGAGATGATGTACTTGTCAGCATGGCAGGCAAACCCATCACCAATGATTTCACCAGCCTACAACTCGCCATTGCTGGCAAAAAAGGCGGAGAGGTTATCGAAGTGGAGTTCTACCGCGGCGCAGAAAAGAAAAAAGTTTCGATGGAATTGACCAAACGCCCGATGGCAGATGTGCCATTCGATCCGGCGGAATTGGCGAAACGCGCCCGCACCATAATGGAACCTGCCCTTGCAGAGATCGAAAAATGTTTTGAAGGGTATTCAGATGAACAAGCCATGATACGCCCCGAACCTAACGAATGGAGTGCATTGGAAGTGGTGGCGCATCTCATTCAAGGGGAACGCTTCAATATTATTTTCCTTTCGAGCTTGATCGACGGGTATGAAGCGGTTTCTGATGGCTTTGGTAGCAACATCAGCGAATCGATGACGGCGACGGTGAGAGCTAACCCGTCCATCAAGCTAATGATGGATGCCCTGCGCCGCAGCGTGGATGAGATACTGCTCTTCATAGAAATGATCCCTGCAGATTTTGTAGCGAACAAAGGCAGTTACTATCGCTTCGGCAGCGGACTACTTCAACCGGAATTCCATTTGAATGCACACACCGACCAGCTTCGAAAAGCATTGGAAGCTGCCAGGTAATCTTTCAATCGGTAGACAATAAAAGAGAACCGTGTCTTTTGAGGCACGGTTATCTTTTTACAGAAAATTTACAAGCTAATATTGAACTGAAAACAAAGGAATGGCATACTTTCAAGCATCGGAGAATAACTCATGAAACAAAATATCAAAAAACTTTCTGTTCTTGCCATCATCCTGCTGTTTGCGTTGAGCGCCTGCAAAGCAAATATCGCACGCAATGATGATGGTTCCTTTACTGTTGAAACATCAGTCACACAAGAGCAGTTGCAGGAAATCATCTCTTCTTCCATCGCAGATCCGCTCATCAAAAGTCTGACAGTCACGCTGCAACAGGGCTATATATCCGTGACGGGTGAAAGGGAACGTTTGAATGATGCCAGTAAAACAGACACGATGAGCTTCCGTCTGGACCTTGGTGTGAGCAATGGTGAGTTAATGGCGTCCATTACGGATGCGCAAATTGATGGAAATGCCATTGAGCAAAACCGCGTGGATAATTGGAATCAGACCATTGCCAATCGTATCGCGAACATCGGCAGCCGGAACGAGAATGCAAAACTGCTGTCGGTAACTGTCACACCAGAAGAAGTTTTGATGATTTGGAATGTAACAAGATAACAAAAAGTCCATGAGTTCATCTCAAGGACTTTTTGTTATGCTAACTTCCGTCTATCAGGCATAAGGAATAAGATAAAGCCCAACACCCGGAGACCTGCACTCACCCACAGTGCGCCGCCAAGCCCAATTGAATCTGCCAACCATGTTCCGACGGTGGGTGCAATGATGGCAGAGAAATATTGCAGAGACTGCGAGAATGAGACAAATGTGGCGCTATATTCCGGCGGAACAGTTTTCATCAGCTCGTCGAAGAAAACCAGGTCCAATCCGGCTTGAAATAACCCGGCAATGCCTGCATACAAAATGATGAGTTCCACTTTGGGCGTGGCGGCTGTCAGCGCAGGGTAGAACGCCATGCCAAGCGTGGTGGCAAGCAAAACCATGCGCCCGCCATACTTGCGGGAGGTCCACGGCCAAAGGAAGTAGCCCACAAGCATCACCAAGGTCATCACCATGTTGATGGTACCGATCTGCGAGTCGGTGGCGTTCACTTCGCGGACGAAGAACAAAGGCAGGATGGGTTGTCCCAAGGCGATGGCAGAGATGTATACGAACTTCTTCAACGCAAAAGATTGAAAGGCGCGCTCACTGCGAATTAGGGAGAAATAACTTCGAGCGGAATCAATAGCCGATGAAGAAGGCGCAGGCGCGGGCGGAGTCTGAGGCGGAAGTTCTATCTTGCGTGAAAAATAATAAGAGATCAATCCGCCAAGCGAAAGCCCCATGAACATCAAACCGTAATTGATCGGGAATGCAACGCGGTCAATCACGCGGGTGATAAAAAAGGTGACGATCACACCCGTCAGACCGTAGATCGCCCAACGGCGACTGAGCAAGGCATAGCGTCCTTCGGGTCCGGCAACAGCGTTCATCACGACCGAAAATGCAACCGCCAAACCAGTTTGCGGAATGGTTGCAAGCCCCCAAATAACGAGGATCGCCGCCACAGCATATTGACCAGAGATGGTGAATGCAATAATACCGGTCAACGTATAACAAGCGATCACCAAAATCCGCGAAAGCCCATACCACGGCACAATGTTGCTGCGGCTCTGCAAGAAACGTCCTACGATGATCGCAAGCACCAACCCCGTAACGCCGGGCATGGAAGTCAGTAAGCCAACTTGAAAGTTGGTTGCGCCGAGGCGGGTAAGAAGCACCGGCAGGAATGGCGCAGCAACGTTCGCAATACTTACACCAATGCCGTCGATCTGCACATAGCGAAAATTTCGTTTTTGAATTTCGATTTGTTCGAATGACATAGGAAAAATGGGTGACGCCGAAAATCGATTATAACCCTCGTACATCTGGATACAATGGAAACAATTGCACAACGCTTAGCGTCTGTGTGCAAAGGAGTGAACATGAAAAGAATTTTTATTTTTTCGGCACTTGTTTCCATACTGCTTTCCGCATGTAACGGCGGACCAGCAGGCACGGCTCAATCCACCCGGGCAAGAGAGAAGAATCCAACAGTGAGTGAGTCGGATTTAAAAACTTTGGTGGATGGCAACAATGCCTTCGGTTTGGACTTATACCAAACGCTTCGTTCTCAAGACGGTAACTTGATCCTCTCCCCGTTCAGCGTTTCCCTCGCCCTCGCCATGACGTATGCTGGCGCCCGCGGCGAGACCGAAACCCAAATGGCAGATGTGCTGAATTTTGGACCGCAAGATCAGGTGCATAACACCTTCAACGCTTTGGACCTCGCGCTTGAAGAATCGCCTATTGTGTTGGATAAAGATCAGGAGCCAATGCAATTGAGCATTGCCAACTCGGTGTGGGCAGAGCAGACCTTCACTTTCCTGCCTGATTTTCTGGATACGCTCTCGGTCAATTATGGGGCTGGCATTCTATTGATGGACTTCATTAACAGCCCCGACCCTTCACGCAAGATCATTAACCAGTGGGTCAGTGACGAGACAAAGGATAAGATCAACAATCTGCTTCCTGAAAATTCGATCACAAGCGATACGAAAATGGTCTTGGTCAATGCCATTTATTTCAAAGCCGATTGGCTCTCCCCGTTCGATGCCAATGACACCTATGACAGTACATTCAAACTGCTGGATAGTTCTGAAGTCACTGTGCCCATGATGGGACAGCAACTTTACATCCCCTATTTTGTTGGCGATGGCTATGCGGTGGCAGAACTACCCTACGCCGGTGAATCCGCGGTGATGACGTTGCTTGTGCCAGATGAAGGTCGCTTTGAAGAGATCGAAGCTCAGGTAGATGGTGCCATGTTCAACGAAGCGTTGGCAAACCTCGCCCCTGCCGATGTCACATTGCGAATGCCGAAATTCGAATTTGAGAGTCCCTTCAACCTTTCGGATGCGTTGATAGACATGGGCATGCCGCTCGCCTTCGACGAAAACCGTGCAGATTTTTCCGGCATGACCGATCAGCAAGACCTCTACATTGGGAATGTCATTCACAAAGCGTTTGTGGCTGTAGACGAAAAAGGAACTGAAGCCGCAGCTGCAACTGCTGTCATCATGGAAGGGGCAACGGCCATGATGCCTGAGAATGTATTGACCATCGACCGCCCGTTCCTGTTCTTTATCCGCGATGTGGAAACGGGGCAGATCCTGTTCATTGGACGGGTGTTAAATCCTGAGTAAAAAAAGACGATGGTCATTGGTTGTCCATCGTCTATCGTCCATCGTCTATCGTCCGTGATCTATCGTCACGCCATTGAGCCAGCTGGGCAATTGTGTGAATAACTTTTGCATCACTTCCTTGGTCCGTTCTTCGAACAATGCCAGGTTGTCATACGCCTCCCCCGCCTCTTCGTTGACCAAGTCACTTACGCCGCGCAGAATTAACAATCTCGCGGCGTTTTTGTTTGCCACCCAAGCCAACGCGCCTGATTCCCAATCCCCTGCGATCGCCCCCATGGACCGAAGATATGCGATCTTTGCAGGCGGAAGGTCGCTGTCTGCGGAGGCGAGAGTCCCGCGTCGGACGGGATGAGGCATAGGATCTGGCAGCCAGTTCAGGTCGAGGGTCGAGGCGTAGTATTCCACAATGTTGAGGTCACCCATCAGTTCGACGATGTCATAAATAAACGTCTTCTCAACAAGCACGATATCCCCTTGCTCAATCACACCTTCAAATCCGCCGCATGTACCGAGATTGACGATGAGGTCTGGTTGTTCATGGTCGATGACATATTGAATGGCGCCCGCCGAAGCGATCTTGCCCCAGCCGCTGTGATACAACTTGAGGTCAAAGCCTTGTAAATTTATATTCGCTGTATCGCCATATGGTCCGCCTTCAATGGACAGCGCCGGAAAAATTTCTTTCACTGCTTTCCACTCAGCGATCGCTGAGATCATCACAACGGTCTTCATAAAATTTTTCCTTCAAGATAATCGAGGACGATTTGCAACGCCGCTTCGCTGGATAACTGCTTGTTTTGGATGCGGTCACCTTCCCAGACAAAGTGCCGCGCCTCATCCCCGCTCGGAGTTGACAGCCCGATCCAAACCGTTCCGACCGGTTTATCGGGCGTCCCGCCGCCTGGACCAGCAATGCCACTGACACTAACCGCAATATCTGTATCTAATGCTTTGCGTGCACCGCGTGCCATTTCGATCACGGCTTCACGCGAGACCGCGCCTTTGCCATTCAAGGTATTCCATGAGACCCCCAATAAAGCGGCTTTCGCCTCATAAGAGTACGCCACGATACCGCCCATAAAATAGACCGACGAACCGGGCACATCGGTGATGCGGCTGGCAACCAATCCGCCCGTGCAGGATTCAGCCGTGGAAAGAGTCAGCTTGCGATCGGTCAATAAAGGGTGAATGGATAGTTCCAAAGAGGTTTTAAAGTTGGATTTCATCAGGCTATTTTATCGCGACAGAGCCATTCTTTGACCTGCCATTTGATTATCGTATTGTGATATTTAGACCTTGGAAAAGCCATCTTTTCTACCCGATTTGGATTGACAATCTGGAGATAAGGAATAAAATTTATCCACTCGTTCGTCTTAAGAAGATGAGCGCTCAACAGAATAATTATTTCCAATTCATTCCATCAGGAGGGACTTTGATGAATCGAACATCAATTTATCCATTAATTTCCAAAGCATTGATTTTGGTCTTGATAATAACCATCTGGCCGTTTTCACATGTAAACGCGGCAGCCAGTGAACTTGACACGTGGTCTCTTTTATCCCTGGGAACATCAGCCAATACAGCCACGGTCAATGCGGGGAATGTAAATGTTTCATCAGGCACCCAGCGCATATTTATAACCGCTGTATGTTACAAATTGAGTGGTGCCAATACCATCACATCCATTAGCGCATCGCTGGGGGCATCAACGCTAACCCAAATCGGAAGCACTGGCACCTCCAATATTCAAGAGCATTGCTATTTGGGATATTTATTGGATGCCAACATTCCTTCTGGTTCTAACACATTATCCATAACGTACGATATTAGTGGCACTGTCTCGACCATAACCGGCATGGACGTTCGCTGGGCAACATATTCAAGGGTCGATCAAACTTCACCGATCTATGACTCAACCACAAATACAAATGGGGCATCCAATGTCACCTTCGGAGCGCAGGTCGATTATTTGCAAAATGGAATAACATTTTTCACGGCAGGCAATACTGGTAGTGCTGCTACCATGAACGAACCTACTGGCTTTTCCGAATTCTCCACGGCGAATGTCAACGGACATTCAAGTTTTATCGGAAGAATCACTTCGATACCGCATAGCGCGAACGGAAGCTATGCAGCCAGTACCAGTGTAACTTTCAGTACTGCAGGATCACGTTCATCAATCATTGTTGCATCACTAAATCCCGCCTTAAATACAGCCCCTATCGAAACTGTTGCGGCAAATCAATTCCGTACAAATGCCGTCACGACCATATCGCAAGGGAGTTGGACCAATGAAACATCCGTCATATTCAATGCCACTGCCACTGACCCTGAAGGGGATCAGTATCAGCTGGAAGTGGAAGTTGTGGATAATACTTCCCCATCCTTCAGCAACACGGCCACATGTACAAGTCCGCTTACCAACAGTGGAACGGAAACCAGCACAGGCATATGCGGAGTATTTTCCGATGGCACAGATCACAAGTGGCAATATAGATTTGTAGACAGCCTTGGAACAGCCACAACCTGGACATCTTTTGGCGCTTCTGACCCTGACTTTAGAATTGATACTACTGAACCAGGCACCAGCATAACTGCTACCCCAACAAACCCATCAAATTCTTCGACAGGTACATTTCTCTTTACCGGCACCGATCCCATCGGCGGAGGTGTGGCATCCTTTCAATGTCAATTGAATGGCGGCGGTTTTAGCCCATGCACAAGCCCTAAGAGTTATACAGGTTTGGGTGAAGGTAGCCACACCTTCCAAGTTCGAGCGATTGATTTTGCAGGCAATATTGATCCAACCCCCGCCTCCTACACCTGGGTTGTGGATACGACTGCTCCCGCAGCACCGGTCGTCACAACACCAGCCAATGGCAGTTTTACGAGCAATTCAACGCCCCTCATTTCTGGCACAGCTGAACTCAACAGTACAGTTACAGTGTATATCGATGGCTCCCCTGTCGGGTCAACCTCCGCCGATGCCAGTGGAAATTGGAGCCTTATCTCACCTTCACTTAGTGATAGTTCTCATACGGTCAGAGCTGCATCTACAGATACAGCAGGAAATACAAGTGTCAACTCGAATACCAATACATTCACAGTGGACAAAACTGCACCAGACACCACTATCACGATCGCACCAACAGACCCAACAAATTCTTCATCTGCTTCGTTCTCCTTTACTGGCAGTGACCTCAGCGACACCTTCGAGTGCCAATTAGATGGGGGTGGTTTCAGTACATGTACCAGTCCCAAAACCTATTCAGGTTTGAGTGATGGGTCTTATACCTTTGAAGTTCGTGCAATCGACACGTTAGGAAATGTAGATTCGTCTCCTGATTCGCATAACTGGGTTATCAAGACCAATGACCCTCTAGTAAAAAATGTTACTTCACCAAACGCAGATGGAACTTATTTTGCGGGAAGTACAATTACAGCCACCGTCAAATTCGATTCAGTTGTAACCTTGTCGCCTGCTTGTACTCCACAACTCACTCTTGAATTGGGTACACCTGATGGAATTGCATACTATACTGGTGGCTCCGGCACGGATACATTGACCTTCTCGTATACTGTTGTTATCGGGAATGTGTCGCTTGATCTTGATTATGTGGATGTCAATTCACTAAGCCTGAATGACTGTACCTCCATTCAAGATGCTGCTCTCAATGACGCCGTCCTAACATTACCCGCCCCAGGAGCAGCAGGATCACTCGGAGCCAACAAAGCCATTGTGATCGATGCCGAGCTGCTTCAAGTGAATTCGAATAGTCTCAACTCAATACCAGATACGGGCGATGCTCAGGTTTCTGAAAATGAAACTATTCCAATGGCACTTGGTATCAGCCAAATATTGGTTACTTTCAATAAAGATGTATACGATGACCCCACAGATACTGTCAATTTCCCTGATGATGTAACCAACCCTGCCAATTATCTGTTAGTTAAATCTTCAACAGGGATATTCAATACCTTAAGCTGTGCCAGTGGCTTGGTTGCGCCAGACCTACCTGTTCCGGTTACTTCTGTATCCTATAGCAACGGTGGAGGTTCTGGTCCTTTTACCGCAACAATTACGTTGAGTTCGCCGCTTACAACCGTTGGTTCATACCGCCTCTTTATTTGTGGCACAACATCTATTGTACAAGCTAATAACACCGCTCTTGCCCTTGCTGGTAATGGGGTTGCTAATAATACAGATTTTATTCGTAACTTTAGAGTCGTAAGAGATGCGGTAGCAGGTGGCGAAGCAGGAGCTACTGAGGGAGGAAACCGACTTCAAAACTTAACCGTCACAGCATTGCCAGCTACTGGTTTTGCACCGAATCGGGTTACTATCCTTCCCGAACAGCCAGCTGAACTCGTTTATACCGACTTGGGTGACTTGTGGATCGAGATCCCTTCGCTTGGAATCAAATCGAGTATTGTGGGTGTGCCTATGTTGACGGAGGGTGAATGGGATGTAACCTGGCTTGGCTACAGTGTTGGCTGGCTCGATGGCACTACATTTCCATCATGGGAAGGAAATTCAGTCTTAACGGCACATGTCACCAATGCCAACGGTTTGAATGGTCCATTTGCGAACTTGAAAAAACTAAATTATGGCGATCAGGTCATTGTTCATGCGTTCAGTCAAAAATACATATTTGAGGTTCGCGCCTCTCGTGCAACAAAGCCATATACAACCAGTTATGCTTTTGAGCATCTAGAAGACCAATCGTACCTAACTCTCATCACCTGCCAGGTGTATCTGCCAAAGAGCGACACCTATCTATACCGGCGTGTTATTCGGGCAGTCTTGGTTAAGGTTGAAAACGAATAATCATTTCGTGAATTAACTAAAGCCCTCTGAAACTTTTTGATTTCAGAGGGCTGATTTTTAACCAAAAAATCTATCAGGTATAATCCGCCCCATGTCAACATGGAGTGGAAAAACCCTCGGCAACGTTCTGATCGATGACCTTATTGCTCGTGGAGGGATGGCAGAAGTCTATAAAGGATTGCACTCAACACTCAATCGCAAGGTTGCGGTCAAGATCATGCGTGACCATGTGGAAGAAGACCCCGATTCCCGGGCAAGGTTTGCTCGTGAAGCACGGGTTGTTGCCAGTCTTGATCATCCCAATATCATTCAGATATTCGATTACGATCTCATTGATGGGCGTCCATGCATTGTGATGGAGCTTGTTGCGGGAGCATCGCTGGCGAATTACCTCAAAGAATTGCAGAACCGTGGAGAAACCCTTCCACACCAGACGATCGCAAACCTTTTGAAATCCATTGCCTCAGCAATAGACTATGCTCATGAACACAATATCGTTCACCGAGATATCAAGCCCGCTAACATTCTGCTCCGTTCCAAGCATGGACCTGTAGACACAAGTGCCCCCCTTCCTGAAGATGTAGAACCGGTACTCACAGACTTTGGGCTGGTTCGCTTGCTCGATTCCACCACCCAAACCTCAACTGGTACTGTCTCCGGAACCCCATCGTACATGAGCCCCGAACAAGCCCGTGGAGACCGTGTAGACCAACGGACAGATATCTACTCCCTTGGCGTTGTATTGTATGAAATGCTGGCAGGTTCCGTTCCTTTTGACGCTGAATCTTCATTTGGCGTCTTAATGAAGCACCTAAACGAACCGCCTCCCCCCATTGCTGGGATTTCTTCTGACATGCAAGCCGTGATCAATTGTGCACTCGCGAAGTCACCATCCAACCGCTATACAACCGCCTCTGAACTCGTGAATGAATTTATTGCTGTACTTAATGGGCAAGAGATCTCCGAGAAAACCAAGAAGACCAATACGTTGATCAACTTGCCACCCATCTCTCAACCTGCGCCATCATCCCGCCTGCCGCTCATTCTGGGAGGGATCATTGCTCTGGCTGCCATTGTGGTCTTTGGAATTTTTCAACTTCGCCAATCAAGAGATTCGCAATTGCAGCAAAACCCAAATCAACCCGTAGGACGCGTTACTTACACAGATTTCAACGATGCCATGGACCAATCGCTGATCAACATCAATGGTTTGCCCCTTCCCAAAGAAGGAACCCATTATGAAATATGGTTTGTGGGTCAGGGAGGTGAAAGTCTCCAAAACGCAGGACCTATCGTATTTGATGGTGAAAGTGGACAATTAAGTTTTATCGATTCAAACACTATCAATTTACTTGGAAAGTATGACGAGATCATCATCACCACCGAACCGGACAACGATCCCAACCCAGAAAAACCCAGCCCGGAAGTGATCGCCTCTTCGATCTTCCCGCCACTTGCACTTATCCATGTACGGCATATATTGGTTTCCATGGGAAGCGCACCAGATGGCATAGCCCTCATTCAGGGGTTATGGGATACCGCAGACACAGTGGATACATCAGTACAGGAACTTGATGAAGCTTTCGATGCGGATGATGAGGCGGTTTTACGGTTGAAGAACGAAGAGATCATTAATCAGATCGTTGGCAGTCAACATCCTGAACTATATAAAGACTGGAATGGTGATGGTGAGATCAATGATCCCAATGATGGGTATGGACTGCTCCCCAATGGCACAGAACAGGGCTATATCCCCCAAACCACCCAGCATGCCAACCTCGCAGCTGAAGCAACTGATGCGACCCCTAATATTGTTCAGAATAGTGAAAGTTTGAAGATCTGTATTCAGAATATGGATGAAGCGAGTAAACAAATATTGGAACTGGCGTTGAAATTGAATAACATGGCGTTTGGATCTGGAATGGAAGCAACCATCACAGATATGCTCATTGCATCTGAACGTCTGCTTTATGGCGAAGATGCAAATGATAATGGTCGCATCGAACCCGTTACAGGAGAAGGTAGCGCTGACACAGCCTATGTTTACGCCTATACCCTGGCAGATATGCCGATCTTACCCGGACCCAAGCGTACGCCTCCCCCAGGTAAGAAAACTGAACCTTAAATAAAAAAGCTCCTGCCTATAGCAGGAGCTTTTGCTATCAACTCTTATGGAGCAAAATTAAAGGTCTCACCGGTGAAGCCCATATAAGCACCAACCGCGCCATTGATACACGTAGCGATCAGACCGATCGCGCCCAACGCAATACCTGCAATAGCAAGAGTTTTTCTGGACGGGTTTTTCATACCGAGATACCCCAGCACGATACCAGCAATTGAGATCGGTCCGCCGCACAAAGGAATGAACCAAGCGCACAGACTGGTCACACCAAGCATCAACGAAACAGCGGCATAAATGCTTTCATTTCCTTTTGGCGCAGGTGAAGACGTGGGTTCGGGATTAAAAGGTTGGGATTCCATTTTCATTCTCCTGATTAATGTTTACAACATTTTACATGAACCCAAAATAAAGGTTATCCACCAACAGTCCTATCGGTGATCTTCAACGCCTCATCCAACACATCGAACCCTTCCTTTAGTTCCTTCTCACTAATGATCAATGGCGGAATGATCAATATGGTGTGCCAGTGGGTATAAAGGAACAAGCCATGATCCATACAATATTTACGCAAAGCCACCATCTCCGGCGATGAGCCATTCCAGGGTGCCACGGGCTCTTTGGTTTTGCGGTCCTTCACCAACTCGATAATTCCGAACAGACCGATACTCCGCACCTCCCCCACAGATGGATGCGCTTCACCCAGATCAGACAGCATACGCCTCAACACCGCGCCCATGCCTGCTGCATGCTCCACAACCTTATCCTCCCTCATAGCTTGGATATTCGCCACAGCTGCAGCCAAGGAAATGGGATGCGAAGTATATGTCAATCCGCTCTCAAAGGCATGCTCATCGAATGCTGCTGCAATCTCCGGCTTCATTGCCACCGCCCCTAACGGCGCATATGCAGACGTAAGTCCCTTTGCCATTGTGATCATGTCCGGCACGACATTCCAATTCTCAATGGCAAACCATTTACCTGTACGTCCAAACCCGCTCATCACTTCATCTGCTATCATTACGATGCCATATTTATCACATAACTTGCGTACACCCTGCATATATCCATCTGGCGGGATGATAATGCCGTTCGTGCCTGTCACCGATTCCATCAAGATTCCAGCGATCGACTCTGGACCTTCGTACAAAATAATTTCTTCCAAATGGTTGACATAATCCTGGGCAAAGTCTGCTTCGGAAATGTTTGGGTTGGTGCGATGGAAGGTAGAGCGATAGCGATATGGGTCAAGGAAATGCACGACGCCCGTCATCAAATTCGGTTCCCAAGCCACACGCCGCGGATCACCGGTGGCAGCCATTGCCCCAGCCGATGCACCATGATAGGAACGATAGCGGGTAAGGATCTTATGGCGCTTGGTATATCCACGTGCCAGTTTGATGGCATTTTCATTCGCATCTGCGCCACCAAGCGTGAACAGCACCTTGCTCAACTTTCCCTGCGGAGTGACCGAAGCCACTTCCCTGCTAGCCAACGCGCGGATCTTCGTCGTCATACCGGGAGCCGCATAAGGCAATTCCGCTGCCTGCTCCTGCATGGCTTTGATAATGCGTTCGTCACCATGACCGATATTGACGCACATCGTCATGGAATTGAAATCGAGGTATTTCTTGTCATCCACATCCCAGAAATACACGCCCTTGGCGCGCTTCACCGCAATGGGATTGACTTTGGCTTGTGCAGACCACGTCCAAAAGACGTGTTCTTTTGAAAGAGGGAGAATTTCATTATCGGGGAGGTCGAACATGGAAGGTTCCTTCGCAATGCGAAATTCATAATGCGGAAAATGCGCAGTATGTATCTCGAATTATAATCCCCTGCCCATGAACCCATTCCCCTACAAACGCATTGTTGTCATTGGCACCACATCCTCGGGTAAATCTACTCTAGCAAAAGAGCTGGCAGATAAACTTGGGTTGGAGTTTATTGAATTGGATGCACTACATTGGGAACCAAACTGGAAAGAGGCAGAACTGCCCATATTTCAGGAGCGTACCAGAAAAGCAACCGAGGCAGAAGGCTGGGTTGTCGCAGGAAACTATAGCAAGGTACGCGATATTATTTGGAGCCGCGCACAACTTCTCATCTGGCTGGATTATCCCTTTCATATCGTGTTCTGGCGTTTGCTCACCCGCACCATTCGCCGCGCCGTTACACAAGAGGAACTATGGAATGGCAACCGCGAATCTTTTTGGTGGCATCTCAAAATTTGGTCTGAAGAATCTCTGTTCCATTGGCTTTTCAAAACCTATTGGCGCAGAAAACGTGAAATTCCCCTCTTGTTGGAAAAACCTGAATACCAACACCTGGAAGTCCTACAATTTCTCCATCCGCATGAGGCAGAAAGTTGGCTCAAAAACCTGCTACCCCCGAATCCCTAAAAGAAGTGCGATCAAGATCGCACCTACAGACAAAAAACCAACCCGAATGATATGACGGCGCGTCATGCCCGCTTTGTCTTCTCGTTGTGGCAGCATCCTTAACTTTTGCTGAAACTCTGTCAGGCTCCATGATAGAACACTGAAGATCAAACCACTAAACATCAAGCCAGGCGCAAACTTAAACCAAACCCCAAAGGCGGCAAGGAATAAAGAAATAAAAACAGCAGGAGCCGGGAACCATTTCCATTTACGCCATTGAGCGAGCAATCTAAAAGCGCCAAAGACAATGATCCATACGCTTGCATTTTCATAGCCTGCCTGCTCATATCCCCATGCGAAAGAACCGGTCGAGAGAACGATAAGGATCAAGAACGCAATTGATATCAAAATTCCTCCAATGCAAATTTTACCATTCGCCTAAAACCCGCATGTTATACTCCCAGCATGTCAACTGAACATGAGACGATTAATGGTGAAAGAACAATAGAAGAGTGTCAGGGAACATTACATCCAAAAGCCATTGAGGGATTGCGCCTGTTCAATGATGGGGAATACTTCGAAGCGCATGAAGAATTGGAAACAGCATGGCGCGACGAGACAAGTCCCATCCGTGATCTGTACCGAGGCATACTACAAATCGCTGTGACCTATCTTCACATCACACGCGGAAATTATGACGGCGCGCTCAAAGTTTACGGGCGAAGTTTGAAGTGGCTGAACGGTTGGAGTGATGTTTGTCGCGGTGTCTATGTCAAAAAGCTTCGACATGATGCAGAAAGCGTAATGCAAGAAGTGAACCGCTTAGGGAAGGAAAGAATTGCAGAGTTTGATAAGTCTTTATTCCAACCGATCCAATGGAACGAAAAACGTTTGTGGATCTGCGACCGCTGCGGTAGTGAAATGTACGAAAAGAATTGCAAAGTGAGTTGCCCGAATTGTGGGAATCGCTTTGATTGTTCAGACCTAAATCTTTACTTCGATTAAATCATGGGGTGGGTTGACCTCGCCCTTGGAGAAAATATGGAGTTTCAAAACAAAATTGCCCTTGTCACCGGTTCAGGACGCGGCATTGGGAAAGCCATCGCTTTGAATTTTGCAAAACAAGGCTCGGATGTTGTCGTCAACTTCTTTCGCAATCGTGCTCCAGCTGAAGAGACCGTCCGCGAGATCGAAAAACTTGGCAGGCGTGCCTTGCTCGTCAAAGCCGATGTAGGCGATCTGGACGAGCTCAATCGTCTCTTTGATGAAGTGGAAAAAGGATTTGGCGGGTTGGATATTTTCATCCACAATGCCGCATCGGGTTACAACCGCCCTGCAATGGAACAGAAACCTAAAGGCTGGGATTGGACCATGAACATCAACGCCCGCGCTTTGTTATTCGCCGCTCAACGCGCTGCCCCACTCATGGAAAAACGGGGCGGTGGGAGTATCGTCAGCATTTCGAGTGCAGGGTCGGTACGCGTTCTGCCAGATTATGTCGTGGTCGGTGCCAGCAAGGCGGCATTGGAGGCACTCACACGCTATTTAGGCGTGGAACTGATTCGGCGTGGTATCAATGTCAACGCGGTGTCACCCGGCGTGGTTGAGACAGAGGCGTTGCATCATTTTTCATCCATGGGCGGGCAGGAAAATATCATCCAAAAATTCATCGAGCAGGTGCCCGCCGGGCGGCTCATCACACCAGAGGAAGTCGCAGAAGTTGTGGCATTTCTTTGTTCACCTGCTGCTGCCATGATCGTGGGCCAGACCCTTGTGGTGGATGGCGGTTATACTTTACCAATTCAATGACAGGATAGGTCTCTATGTTTCAAGCTGCTACACCAACCCGATTTGATCTCCGCTTCTCGATCGCAGGCATTCCCGTGCGCGTTCATCCGCTGTTTTGGCTGATCGCCATTTTGCTTGGTTCCAGTTCAAGTAACCCGCTCATGATCCTGGTTTGGATCGTGGTGGTTTTCGTTTCGATCCTTGTGCATGAATTGGGACATGCCTTCGCATTCAGGCGCTTCGGACAGCCTTCGAATATCTTGCTGCATTTCTCTGGTGGATTGACCATCCCCGAGTCGATGTCTTGGGGCGGCAGTTATGCCACCGTGAGTTTGACACCCAACCAACACATCTTCGTATCACTTGCCGGACCCGTTGCCGGATTCCTGCTCGCTGGGTTGGTTCTCGCTATGGGTGTGGCGATGGGCGGCTCGCTGATATTTTCAACCATCCTTGGTTTTATCCCCTTCCCAGTTGTGCTGATGCCCTATGGCAGCGGCATCTTGACCGATATCTTTGTGACCTTTTTATGGGTCAATATTTTCTGGGGCATCATCAATCTACTGCCTGTCTATCCTCTCGATGGCGGACATGTCTCCCGTTATGTCCTCATCCAACGCGACCCATGGAATGGTTTACGCACTTCATTATGGGTTTCGGTCGTTACAGGTGGTGTACTTGCTGTTGTAGGCTTTCTATTTCTCAACAGTATTTATATGGCATTTCTATTTGGGTTACTGGCATTTCAAAGTTATCAAATGCTGCAAGCTGCAGGCAGATACTAAACAAAAAGGAACGGAAAATTCCGTTCCTTTTTTATTTACCCATCAAACTTATCGCCCATCTTCTCTTTTGAGATGCGTCTCATTGCATCCCACCACTCTTCAGGTCCGGAACTTTTGGCATTGATAAATATTTTCTTTCCCTCATTATTCACGAACAACACATAAGTCCGCCTACGACGACTGGTCCAGCCGGAGCTATCTTTATGATCATAAGTATCTGTTGTGATCTTTCCGCTTTCGATCTCATTCCAGGTGAACTTTCTTGGCAAAAAGAAGAAATTACGTTGGAAGATGCCATCATCGTCGATGCGGGTGATGGCGGCACCAAAAGCGTACCCAAAGGAAAAAATTGCCAAGGGAAACCCTAGGCAAGTAAGCAATATACCCGGCATTGGTACAGATAACCCGGCACAAGCGGTCACGATCAATGAAAAACCTGCCAATCCCCAAAAGATACGCCCACCAAGTTCAGGCTTGATAAACATAAATAACTCCTTGTGAATGGAATACTTCCATTGTAAGAAAAATAAAAAAGATGGGCATAACCCATCTTTCCTATTTCATTTGTTTACCTGTGGATGAAGCGCAATCTACGGCTTTTCAAGCCCATGTGCATTCAGTAAGGTTTCGTTTTCCAGAATATCCATTGTCAGCCCATCTGCCACCACTCGTCCATCATCCATCACAATGGTGCGCGGGAAAAGCTCCCGAACCATGGACATATCATGGGTTGAGACAAGCATCGTGATCGGCAGATCCCGCAACAAATTAATAAGCGTTCGTCTTGCGCGCGGATCTAACCCGGCAGAGGGTTCATCCAACACCAGTAAATTTGGGTTCATCGAAAGGACAGTAGCAATCGCGATCCTTTTCTTTTCACCCACGCTCAAATGGTGCGACAACCGGTCACGATACGCGGTCATGCGTACGGCTTCAAGGGCGGCATCCACCCGTGCGCGCACCTTTCCTTCGGGCAGACCCATATGCAAGGGGCCAAACGCCACATCCTCGAACACGGTGGGCGAGAAAAGTTGGTCGTCTGGGCTCTGGAAGACGAGTCCGACCATTGCGCGGATGGCAGGCAAATTGTCACGTGTGAGGCGCATGCCCGCAACTTCCACTTCGCCTTTGCCGCCAAGAATCCCATTCAGGTGCAGCATCAAGGTCGACTTGCCTGCGCCGTTCGGTCCGACCAACGCCACCTTGTCTCCTTCACATAATTTGAACGACACACCATTTAAAGCCGTGTGTCCATCTGGATAGGAAAAGTGCAGGTCGTTTACAGCCAACACATCGCCGCTGCATTCGTGGAATTCAAACTGTTTTGTTATATGAGTAACAGGCATTAGAACCTTCCAAGTACGTGTGTAATAAAAATGATGGCAACCGCCAATGCGCTTGCATAATAATCTGTGGATTTCATTTCATGCGGATTCAATGTATAGAGATGACCAGAATAACCGCGTGCCACCATCGCATTGTAGATGCGATCGCTGCGTTCGTAACTGCGCAAGAATAATTGACCTGCCATATTGCCAGCCACCCTGGCTCGCCACAATACGCCTCCCCCAGACTTTGAACCGGGCGCCGCTGCCGAACGCGCTTCCCTCGCCCTCAACAGACGGAAGACCTCATCTGTGAGCACAAAAAGATAACGATAGAGAAAGGCAATGATCGTCGTCAACACAGCAGGGACACGTAAATGCTCCAGCGCATGGATAAGATCTGGGAAGCGAGTGACCGCCACCAATAGGATCGCCATCTGCACCGACAGCCACGAACGGATCAGGATGCTCACGAAACGCAGCAAGCCCATATCAGTGATGGTGAAATCCATCATCACGAATTGGAATGTAGTGAGAGGTTTACCCGGTATCGAAAATAACACAGTGATCGCGATCAACGCAAAGGGCAGAGCAACAATGGAACGCTTGAGTGTGTAACCAATACCAAGCTTTGAAAGCAGATTACAGGCAAGTAGGAACAGCCAGGCAAAACCAAATGCCAACCAGGCCCCATCCGGCAACAACGCATTGGAAACGATGAAAATCACTGTAACCAGCGTTTTTACCCGGGGATCGAGCCGGTGAAGGAAACTTTCTTTTTCGTGATAACGGTCAAAGGCATCAAAATGCATGGAATTTTTCGGTTTATGATTTTGCTTTCATTCCGCGCCCAATGAGCACGATGATCAAACCAACCACGATCACACCGATTACACCCGCCACAATGGTAGATGCTGCGGTTTCGCCTAAAAATGGGATGGTGTAATCGGGGATGATGCTAAATGGCGAAGCTTGACCGGTGCTGATAAAGCCCATGTCGGTAGCAACCCGCTCCAATCCATCTGGGTCGGCAGAGGCGAACGGCGAAAGCAGGACAACAACCAATGCGATCGCAGCGCCAATATAAGCCCATGTCTTGCTTGCTTTGGCAGATTCAGAGCCTTCTCCCACCAAGTCTGGACGGGTCTGCAAAATAAAGCCCAACGCAAAAACCGTGATCATTGCTTCACCCAATCCGATCAACGCATGGACTCCCAGCATGGCAGGGATGACCAATTCCAATTGCGACGTTCCACTTAACCACAATTGCAGGGAGGTAAGCAGCGCACCTGCCATCACCGATAGCCATGCTGCCAAGCCCGTTACAGCAAGTTTGGTCGTTTTAGAACTGCCACTTACAAAGCGATACAGTCCATACCCAATGGCAGCGGTAACCAAACCCATATTGAGGATGTTCGCACCCATCACAAGCAGACCACCATCTTGAAAGAGCAATGCCTGCACAGAAATGACCGCTGTCATTACCAGCATGCCTGCCCACGGACCAAGGACGATCGCCGCCAAGGCTCCGCCAAGAAGATGTCCAGAAGTACCACCCGCAACCGGGAAGTTGATCATTTGCGCAGCAAAGATGAAAGCCGCCATCACACCCATGAGGGGGATCTGCTTCTCACCAAGAGACTTGTTCGTCCGCGAGATGGCTGTTCCGATCACAATCACGGTGATGACCCAACAAACAACTGACACAACCAGGCTAAGAAAGCCATCGGGGATGTGTAAAGGGGCAGGGGAATACAACATATTACTCTCTCCTTTTCAATTTTTTATCGACAATCGGGGCAAAGACCAAAAAAAGTAAGGTGGCTATCGGTCAGTTTATAGCCGCTTTCGGATTCGATTGTTTCGTACATCGATCTGAGCAATTCATGCTCAACTTCCATTTCATTTCCGCAGTTGCGACAAACGAGATGATGATGTTCATGTCGTGCGATCTCATAGGCCAGATGCCCGGAACCGGTCAACGCTGGTCGAACCAATCCATTCTCCGCCAAAAATTCCAACGTGCGGTAGACCGTGGTCTCCGTTAGTGTAGGGAGCTTATGGCGTGCCTGTTCATATATCTCGACCGGTAAAAGATGCTTGTTCGTGTGTTGAAGCACATGCAAGATCGCCAATCGCTGTGATGTCATTCGATACCCCCGGGCTCGAAGCTGTGGGGTGTACTCGTTCGCACAGGACATATCTCTCCTTATTGCAACTTCTTGCAATAGTATGTTTTTTAGAATATCACAACAGGAAGATTCTTACATTAAACAGAGTATAGGCCATGGACAAAAGTGCCCATGGCCTTATTTTAGGGTTCCCAGTTGTAGTGGACAAGTGCGGCTAGCATGGGTTTATCTCCCTCAAGAACCATGCCTACAGCCCATGTCTCCCAATCCATTCCTGCATATTGATCGGTGCCGGGATAATGAACAGAGTAAAAGTTCTTTCCAGAGTAAGGCCATTCGGGGATATATGTTGCACCGCCAACCTTCAACTCGTTACAGCTGATCACTGGATTTGATGCGAACACTCTCTCTAACGAAGGCAGGACGATCTCATGAAATGGACCTTTTACCGGCTCCCCACTCCCGACGGCAAGACCCCAGTCTGCCTGATATGTCGTTTCAAAGATGAATTTGATGTTGTCAAAATAGGTAATGACCTTTCCATCACGGATATAGCGAACTCCGATCCCGGTTGTGGGGCTGACTAATGAAGCCAGTAATTCACCATCACGGTTCTGAATGGCAGTGGTGAGATTACTTATCAACTGCATGTTGCGGGCATCCTGACAAAATTCCGGATTTATGACATACGGGGTAAAGGTTGGGATTGCTGTGGCAGATGTGGCAGGTGTAACCGTCAACGTGGGAAAAGCAGGTTGGGGTGTGGGAGAAAAAAGAACGGTAGGAGGCGGGGGAGCATCCACAGGGGCAACACAGGCAGTAAGAGTCAGAATCAGCAGAGGAAGAAACGATCGTTTCATGGGTGGTCCTTTCAAATGAAAACTGGCGGAAGTACCCGCCAGTTCATTGTACTATTTTGTGTTCGTATCTTCTGCCATTTTATTCGCGACACGCTTGACCACCTCCGCCACGCCGCCGATAGGGTTTTTCAACGTCTCGAACGCCACCTCAACGATCTCAGGCGCCATCCGCTTAATATTGCGGAAGCGCCGAGCAAGGAAGGTTTCATCGGGTTTGGGTTCTTCGAGTGCAGTTTGGATCTCTTGGAGCTCCGCCTTCACATCTTCTTTATCAGAGGATGCAAGCTTGTCATTCTTCTCCACTGCTTGTTGAATGCTCTCAAAAAACAAGCTAAGATCAATTCTCTGATTGGAGAGAATAATATTGCTGTGCTCTACGTCACCACCGATCACAATACTGCCATCGCCCGCGCTTTGGTTACTATCTTTTTTCCTTTTTTGTGCCATTTTCACTCCTATGCGACCACGGTTACGATCGCCACATGAATGCCAAGACCATCGTTGAGCATCAAGGGAATGGACCACAACAAAGTGAAGAGCAATCGAAGCATTGAAAACCGGTCCATGACCGATGCGTACAATGTGATATTTCTTATCTTCATCGTATCATGAACCCGCTCATTTCCAAACATCCCCGCTCAGATTCTAGTTTTTGGGGACAGACCCATGAGTGGATTGAATTTTATTGGAACTCGTTCTGAGCCCCATATCTTACATGCGTAGATAAACACAAAAAAACTGCCGTCTTATTTGGCGGCAGTTTTGCTATTTTTTTATTATTCTTTCGGTTCTCCAAACACAATGACAATGATGTGTTGGTTTAGGAATTTTGGCTTGGTATCTTCATCTGGAGTGACCACTTGCCCAAGGGTGTATCCGCCAGCAATGGGCACTGTATCGCCGAGAATTTCCTGCACCGCAGCGATCTCCGCGCCAGGCTGGGCTTTGAGCAGCATCTGCCAGGCAACATCCACCAGCACAAGCGCGAGGCGAGGCTTTGCATCCCCGAGTTTGAGAAGGGCATGTTGGGCGGCGGTCTTGGCTGCACGCTCACACGAAGCGCGACTTCCAACCAGAAGGAAGGCGTCCACCCCATCGCGGATGACTGCATTCATGCGGAAACTTCCATCCGCTTCCACACGGATCGGGGCGCGAACGACCATGCCATCATTCTGCTCCATGCCAAGCGGGTACAAGCGCGCAAGATAGCTTAGCGGAGGGAATGCCCAATCACGGGCTGGGTAGCCAAATAAACTGGCATATGCTTCTGAGGCAGGACGACCATCCAACGTTCGCAGCCAAAAACCACGGGAACGTGTCACACGAAATTGATTGCCGACTGGGTCCCAACCATGATCTGAACCAACACCAATTCGAAGATCGCCACGCAGAAATGCCGCGGTCATGCCACCAGCACCTGTTTGCGAACCGACGATCTGGTAGGTATTTCCTGTGTGCAAGTCACCGCTGGAGAGTGCACCTGTCACATCCATCGAAAGAGGAAGCGAATTGCAGAATTGTTCTGCATCCCCGTTGAAACCATCTGCAAAGAAGAAAACTGATTGACGTTCTACTCGTGCAGATACATGCTGCTCGATCTTTGAAGCCGTCTCACGCCCCGACTGTGCATAGCCCGGCAGCCATAGCGTTTCCGCTTGAAAATCACCACTGAGCAAAGCCACCACCACAGAGTGCGGATGAAGCCCATCACGGGTAAGCCCTGCAGGGGAACTAAATCCGATCAGAGGCGTATCTCCCAATAAACTGGAAACACCGTTTAAAACTTCTCGAGCTTGATATTGGTGAGATGCAATCACGACGGCCAGACCAGGGACATTTGCCCCAAGCTTATTCAACGCTTGATGCGTAGCTTGCAACCCGGCTTCGCGTCCATCCAACGCTTGAGCGGTTCCAACAGAGGAAACTATGGTCATCGCCGATTACTCCTCTGCTACTGGAACCGTAAAGTGGAATGACGTTCCATGCCGGTATTGGCTCTCAAACCAGATCTTGCCACCCTGCATTTCAACAAGGCTCTTTGTAATGTTCAAACCGAGACCCGTACCAGGTACTTCGCGTGCCTTGGGATCATCTGAACGGAAGAATTTCTGGAATATCTTCTGCTGGTCTTCAGGGGTCATACCGATGCCGCTATCTTTTACCCAAAGATGGATAACTCTTGGTGCGCCATCGGGATCCCAATGGTTCGGGCTTTCTTCCACGCCCACTTGAATCGCGCCGCCTTCTGGCGTGTACTTGAACGCATTGCTGACCAGATTGGTTAACACCTGCCCCACACGGATGCGGTCTGACCACATGGCAGGCAGTTTGGGCGGAATGCTTAATTCAAGGGTCTGTTTCTTATCTTCTAGTTGACGTTTGAAAGTGCGGATGACTTCATCCACCAAATCGGCAGCTTGCGTAGCTTTGAACTCAAGGCGCAACCGTCCCGCTTCGATCTTGGAATTATCGTTAAGATCCGAAACCAGTGTGGACATACGCTCGACGTTCGATTTAATGGTGCCGAGGAAGTTGGTCTGCATTTCAGTGATCTGACCTACAGCCCCGCTTGCCAGAAGCTCGGTATAACCTTTGATAGAGGTCATGGGATTCTTAAGTTCGTGCGCCACAAAGGAAACAAAGTCACTCTTGGCGAGATTGGCGCGCTGCACTTCGCTATACAATTGGGCGTTCGAGATCGCGATCGCAGCATGGTCGGTAAGACGGGTGAGGAAGTCAATATCGACTTGTGAACCGCTGGTACTTTCCAGATATAACAAACCAATAACGGTCGTTTCGCGGCGGATGGGAATGACCATCTGCGTTTGCGACGCCAACAGCAATTTATTCTTCGAGGCTTCCACTGCTACTTCTACATTTTGTGGCAAACCAGTTTCTACAGCCGCCTTCATGGAGGGCAGTTCGATCTTCATTACTTGGTCGGGCCAGGATTCCATTTGTTCATCCAAGCCTTGTTGAGACATGACACGCAATTGGGTTTCTTCAAGAATACCGATCAACCCGGCTTCCGCACCTGATTGACGCAACGCCCAATCAAGTGTGATGCGCATGGCACGGTCCATTTCGAGGCTGGCATTCAATTCTCGGTCAATGCGCTGCATGACAGAGAGCTCTTCCACACGGCTGGCGAGTTCCTGATCGGTAAGGGTGTACAAACGGGCATTTTCGATGGCAACCGCAGCCTGACCTGCAAACGCGGTCAATAATGTCTGGTCGTTCTGCACAAAGGGCAGACCATCACGGCGGTTGATGACTTCCACGACGCCAATGACGCGGTCTTTAGCTTGAAGTGGAACCGCCAATAAAGAACGGCTCACAAACCCTGTTTGCTGGTCGACCCCATTGAAACGGTTAGACGTTTGTTCTTCGTTCTCGATGACAGGTTTTCTGGTTTCAACCGCACGACCTACAATACCAGTACCGCGAGCTAGGCGCTTCCCGATCAGGTTACTTGCCACAGGTCCTACCGTTACCCGGAAGACGAGTTCATCGGTCTGATCATCTACAAGCAAGAGACTACCCGCTTCACAGTTCAAGATGCCTACAGCGTTCTCCAAGATGTTCTGCAAAAGCGGATTCAATTCAAGCGTTGAAGTCAATTGACGCGTGATCTCGTTCAAGGTCGTCAATTGATGCGCGCGTTCCTGTGTCTCTTTTAGTAATCGTGCTTTAACAATTGCGCCTGCGGTCTGGTCTGCAATGGCTTGCAATAGATCTACTTGAGCACGGGTATAGATCGTGGAACCGTCCCGACTCCCAACACTCAGCGCACCGATCGACTCAGCGCCTGCGTTGAGCGGTACACCGATCCAGGCAAAGATGTTTTCAATGGTCGGAGTATGGTTTCGTGCCTGACATTCCCGAATGTAATCCTGTGTAATGACTGGGCGGCTTTTGCGGATCACATCTGGAGATAAACCGACATTGGCTGCGAATGGCTGATTCTCGCGCTCATGAATACGCTCATTATTTTCGAGACAGAAACCGTAATAGTAGTAATCGCTGTCTTTGTCGTAAAGAGTGATGTGGAAATGCGAGGTTGGCACGATCTGTGCTGTTTGGGCATAGATCAATTCCAAAACGTCATCAAAGGTCAGGGTCACGTTGACGCCTTGCGAGACGCGAGTCAGCGCGTTCATTTCCTGAATTCGACGCTCCAAGTGCGCAACGGTCTGCACCCGTTCGATCGCAACCGATGACTGGTCACAGATATTTTCAAGGAAGCGTAAATCACTTGGCGTATATGGCTGATTCGTAAGGCGCGGACCCAATGCCAGCCAGCCATTGGGTTTATCCTTACCGGGGAAGACAATGAACAAACGGGCGCCTAAAAGTGCAATGCGTGATTGTTCCGATTTCAAAACATCCGGAAGGTCTGTGATGTTATCCAGATACAAGGGCAGATGTTCTTGTTTGAAATAAGCCACCAACGGACTTGTAGAGGTGAATCGGATATCCGTGGTGGAACGCCGTCCATCGCCGGGAGAGGCGACGAAAAAGTCGTTGAGGGAGTCGTAGGTAAAGATGTGGATCTGTTCGGGGGCAAGGGTTGAGGCGATCTGGTCACGCAGGAGTGAACTGATGGCGTTCAAGTCCAAGGCGGTGGTCAGTCTGTGAGAAAAATCCTCCAACTGTTCTGCCACAACCCGTGAACCTCGAAAGAAAAGCACATCTGCAAGATTTTGTAAACGAGTGCGCAGCGGCTCCAACACAAGAGCGAGCACCAAAATGAACAAACCCGCAAGATAATTTTCGGGTAAGGCATTGCCAAATAAGAAACCTGCTCCCGCTGACACGATTGCATACCCCAGAGTCACAACAACCGTCAGCAGTGAGTACATAGCACCCTGACGAGCAAGATCATCGGTCCGCAAGAAGCGGAAACGCATGATGTTATACCCCATGACCATGGGGAAGATCACCACCGGCAAGAAAAGCCAGGGTGAAAAGGGAATAGAAAATAGGTTCCCAAAGATGAGGTACCCGGTAAGAAGAATGAAAGCAAAAAAGGCACCTATCAATGTGCCGCGCGCTTGAGACTTGACTACGGGAGATTGGGAATAAAGTGCGTAATAAAAGTTAAAACCGATCAAAGAGAGGATCGCAAACGCATCAAAGAAATATATGTTCTGCCACTTTGAAATATATTCGACAGGGTATTCCGTATTGAACAGATATGGAGCTGCCATAACCACCAACACGAAGCTGACGACAAAGCCAACCCAACGAAGGTAGGGACGGTTGATGATGGTCCTTGGCGAAGATGGAAATGACAAAGCCAGGGCAATGGTCGAACCACCTGCAACTGCACAAGCTATCGTCCAGATCAGTGTGAATTCATGGCTTGTCCATAAATTGAAGATGGTTCCTGTTACGATAGAGAACGAAGAAGAAAAGAGGGTAAATGCCCGTCCGGCAGGTTCATTTCGGCGTAAACCAAAGGTCCAGATACTGAGCACAAGGAAAATAAAACTAAGTATCGAGGGCAGAACAAGATAGACGCTAATGCCGTCTTCTGGAAAATTTTGCAGCAAAATGCTCAGTTCGCGAGTGTTCCCATCTTTGAACTCAACTGTTACAGTCACATTCTCGCCTGGCACAAAATTCGCCAGTACTTTGCGCACATCTTTGCCGGTATTGACCTGCTCCCCATTAATGGCAACCAACCGATCACCACTTGAAACGACTTTATTAAACTCCCATGCCCCTGTTTCACTGCCTGGGTCTGAAAAGACCAATGTGTGTTCGTAGAACGATCCTAAAAACGGCTCTCGCACCCATCCAGCCGCAAGGATTAGCGCCCAAACAACGACAACCGCTGCCATCGCCTGATACAGGAAAACAATACCTGTCAGGATGCGCCCCAGAGATTTTTCAGAAAAACGACCGTTAGAAGAATTAAAACCCATAGCGTAGTGTGGATGAAATTTTACTCTACATTCTAATCAGAGGTATATGGTACTTTCATGACAAAGGCGTAAGGTGGAACAAAAAAACGCCTCTGCACTACATTTTGACTGTTTCTGTTATCCCCAAACTCTTGGCGCCACACAAATGAAAAGCGGTGCAAATTGCACCGCTTACTCCTTATTGTCCATTCTTTGCTAATAATTTTCCGTACACAGATTCTGGTATATCGCTCACTTTGTAGATATGCAAATATTCCAACCCGTTGATGTAGATCACCTTCTCCGGTTCCACCACCCCTTCCAACTCGCTTAGGATCTTTTCGGTTTCTGGGTGTTTCGTCCGCACGATCGGATACATTACCAGATAATCAGAACTGCGCAATTCTTCGGTAATGGTCACAAAGTCGCCGAATAAAACATTCGGGCGTTTCAATACCAACGTCTCACCGGGGAAGTAATACGAGAATGTGCCCATACCAATATAGACATAAGCGCGGATATTTTTCGCATCTGGCTTTTGAGCGAGGTAATCTGCAGCTTCTGAAAAACCTTCACCATAGGCATAGGTCGCCGCCTCTTTAGCAAACGGATTCTTGTATGTGAAGTAATACGGCGCATACGGCAACCCGAACCCGATCTGCGCCAGCGTAATGACAATCAATGCTGCAACAGACACTGTGGAAGCCATCAATGCTTTCCAGCGAGAGCCTGCCCATACCATTGCGCTCCCCCATCCGATCCCTGCGATGACATCGAAGGCGACGAAGGTGTTCATAATGTAATGAGCATGGTTACGTCCCTGCGCGATGCCAAACATCAAAATGAACAAGACACCCAACAAAGACAAATACCCGATCAAGGACTTCACCATGGCAGGCATCTGTTCTTTTTCTTTGGAGAAAAGGAAGAAAGCCGCAAATAGCATGCCCAACCATGTGATAAAGGTCGTACCAGATGCCCAATAGCGGAGATACATCAGAATACCATCTCCACGGGTCACCACACTAAATTCCGCCGGGTCAAGTTCCTCGGTCACATCGAGGCGGGCGCCTTGAAAGGCATAGCTGAAAGCGTTGCCATAGACTTCGCGCAACATCCGAGCCGGGTCCACCCACATACCGGGCCATAGGACAAAATACACCAAAGCCGCCGCACCAAACCAAATCCCAAAAATGCGAACCACTCCGCCAAACTTTGCACCGAAGGTTTGGTCGTCACGTTTGAGCAACTCGAACAGAAGCATCAAGCCGATCACACCTAACAACGCGATCGAAGTGGACTTATTCAATTGTGCCAATCCAAACGCTGCGCCAGAAAGCACGAGGAAGAACCACTTTCTATCCTGAGAAAGATAGACGTGCATACCTAGCAGTGAGACCAACACAAACAGCGCCCCCATACTCTCCATGTTGAGCAAACGAGAATGACCGAGAAAGAACGGAGAGATGGTTGCCAAAGCAATCGAAAGGAAAGCTGCGTTTTGACCCACAAGTGAACTGAGCAAGAAGAATGCTGTTAACGCCAACAACGCCAGCACAGCCGCCTGAATATAACGAGCATTGCGGACAAGGTCTAAAGTCTCTTTGCCATGCTCACGCAAAAATTCTTCAAAGAATGGCTTGCGCTGATCGAAAAATCCCTGCCCATAGCCGCGATACTCAGGGAAATATGTATGCATGGCGGTGGAGATGATCCACATATTCGTCACGCCGGGGTGATATTCAAAATACGTGTCTTTGAAATCACGATGCGTGACCGCATAATAAAAATTGGAACTGGAGATCACCCACCACGGCTCATCGATGTTGACCGCGCGGTCGATGTTGATCAGGCGCGAAGGCAGAGTCAACACAAGCAAAAGCAAAGCAAGCAAGACCTTTTGGCGATGAAGATTCAAGAAGTTGATCATTTTAGATTTGAAAGAGCGTCGTAGATCTCAGGACCAAGATCATCCACCTTGTAAATGCGGACGTATTCATACCCATTCAACCAGATGACATGGAACGGCTCCGCTTTCGACATGGCATCCACAAAGTTCTTGTGGTGCGCCAACTGACCTTGATTGGCGTAATACACCACAAGGTATTCAGAGGCACGCAGATTATTTAACAGATCTTCTGTGTGTTCGCCATCTGAATAATACGGACGGTAACTGATCCACGGACCAGGGTAATAGTATGAAACACATCCGCGCCCATAATAAGAGAAGACCGTCGCATTTTCGGCATCGGGCAGGCTGGCAAGATAATGAGCAGCGGTTTCCAAACCTTCACAATAAGGGAAGTGAGGAAATTCACTGAACCATCCCGCCGCCGCAAGAATGGGATTGCGATAGGTAAAGTAATACGGGTAATTCACCACCGCGCTCAAGACTTGCGCCAACATCACCACAGCCAGCAATGCATATTGAGTGACGACCTTCTTGGATGGGAACCGTTCCGCAAGCCATTGGGCAAAGTGAAACCAGCCGAGTCCAGCCAACAGGTTGAACGATAAATAACTTGAAAGGATGTAGTGCGGAGAATTGCGCCCCTGAGCAATTCCGATTAACAGCACGAATGCCACTGCATTGGTCAGCAACAGCGCAAAGAAAAGCCTGTTTCGTGGAGCCTGTTCCGGGTCCCGTGTGAACGGAAGGGCGAATCCCAACAGAACGCCAAGCCAGGTAAAGGGAGTCGTCCTGTAAAGCAGAATCCTGAACACTTCCCAAATATCAGCAATGCGGGTGTTCAGGCTGAATTCAGCAACATCCAATTCCTGTGTGATCTTAAGACGCGCACCTTGAAACGCATAACTAAAGGCATTGCCATATACCTCGTACAACATCTTACCCGGTGCAACCCACATGCCGGGCCAGAAGACAAAGTAGGTCACTACCAACACGCCGAGCCAAATACCAAAAGACTTTAGCGCATTCAAAAAGCTTTTGCCCCAGCCTTGTTCACGTTCCTGGATCATCTTCCACAGCAACATCACACCGACCGCCGCCAGCATGGCAATCGCTGATGACTTGGAAAGTTGCGCAAACCCTGCCGCAACGCCGGAGAGAATTAAAAAGATGAATTTGTTTTCTTTGAACAGATATACAGCAAGTGAGATCAATGAAACCATGACGAACAAGGTCACCATGCCTTCATGATTCATCAGCCGCGCCTGACTCAAATAGAACGGGTCGAACATGGCAAACACCAGCGCAAAAATAGCAACTGGTTTGGGAAGAAGTTTTTGCAATAAGAAATAAAGAACGAGGAACAGCGCCAGCAACACAAAGATCTGGATCACCCGCGAATAGATCAGGAGCATAAGCGGATCTTTACCGTGCTCGTACATGAACGGGTCGAGCCGCCCCTTTTCGTAATCGAGATATCCCTGACCATATCCGCGATACTCGGGAAAATACAACAACATCCCAAGTGAAATGATCTCCATCGTCGTCACCGCAGGCTGGTACTCGTACACGGTATTCTCAAATTCACGCTGCCCCAAGGCGTAATAAAAATTCGCGCCCTGACTCAACCATGAAGGTTCGTCGAGCGTCACGAACGAGCCGATGCTCGGCAAGCGCGGCGCAAGAAAAACAACGATCAAGCCTATATAAATTGCAATATCCAGTGATTTACTTCGATTCATGGTTCGGATTATACCGTCACATGCCGAATGGTAAAATTCTCGGCGTGAAAGAAAAAATCAACCAACTCCTTCAAAAACCGTTCGCAGTTCCCGCCGCGCTCGCCATCCTCATCCTGCTCGCCTACGGCATCCTCACCCCGTGGATGGGCTTTTACTGGGACGACCTGCCCTTCGCGTGGATCCTGCGTTTTTTTGGTCCCGTCGAATTCATCGAAGGCTTTCGCCCCTTCCGCCCGTTGTTGGGATATATCTTTGCCGCGACGACCGCCCTGTTTGGCGGACATCCGCTCACGTGGCAATTGCTTGGCTTGCTCATCCGCTTCTTTCTTGGACTTCAAGTCTGGTCACTCCTTCGGAAAGTTTTCCCAACCCGTGAGCGTTCGGTGCTGTGGGTCGTCCTGCTCTTCACCCTCTACCCCGCCTATGGACAGCAATGGGTCGCTCTCACTCACATCAACCAGGAACTCATTCCGCTCATCTTTCTACTTTCTTCTTTCATCCTTACAGTAAATCTTCTACGCAACGGTAAGACTTCTCTCCCTCTCACCGTTCTCGCCATCCTCCTTCAAATTCTCGGGCTTTTCTCCACCGAATATTTCTTCGGCTTGGAGGTTCTGCGCTTCTTCTTTATCCTCGTCATCCTCTCCGAATCCATCGCGGACAAGAAAGACCTCTTCAAAAAATCCATCACAACCTGGTTACCCTATCTCATCGTGTGGATCCTCAATGCCGCCTGGACCTATTCCTATCACCGTTCAGACGCTTATAACTCTTACCAGATCAGCATTCTCTCTTTGCTCTCTCCACTGGCGCTGGTCAATGAATTCATCAACACCTTATCTCTTTCGGGATTCACCTCCTGGCTTGGCACATTCACTATCTTCTCGCAAATAAACGGATCCGCAACGCAGGTCGTTGCATTTGTGGTTTTGGTGATCGCTGGCTTGGTGGCTTTTACAGTAATAAGTAACGCGAAGCAAGATACGAGTGAGAAAAATCCATCCACTCTCCACTCACCCCTTTCCACTCACCACTGGTTCATCCTTATCGGCATTATCACCATCTTTGCCGGACGTCTCCCCTCTTGGGCAGCGGGACTTCCCCTCAAGATCGAGTTTGATTACGACCGTTTCTTCGTCTCCATCATGCTGGGTGCGAGTCTCTTCATCATCGGATTGGCAGATTTGCTTTTGAAAGAAAGCCGCACCAAACTTGTGTTTCTGAGTTTGGTCATTGGCGTGTCTGCGGCGTATCAATTCACAGTGGCAAACACCTACCGGCGAGACTGGGCGAATGCCCAAGACCTGTTCTGGCAAATGTCTTGGCGCATGCCCACCTTGAAAGAAGGGACGACTGTCCTCGCATATGAGTTACCCCTGCAATATCTTTCAGATTATCAATTAATGTCCGCGCTGAATTGGATGTACGCGCCGAATCTCGAAGGTCACGAATTGCCGTATGCCATGCAATACCTCAAGACAAGATTTGAAGCGGCTGAAATTCGAGCAGAGTATCCGATCGACATTACTTATCGTACTGCCACCTTCAGTGGAAACACCTCTCAAAGTGTGGTCATCTACAAAGAAGCGGATGGATGTCTGCGCGTGCTTGACCCGATCTACAACAATGCCGAGACCGTCCCCGGCGCGAGTTTTTATTTAGTCGATGCCATTGCTCTCTCTGACCCATCCTTGATTCTCACAAATGCTCCAGCCCCAGCAATGGACAAAACATTATTCAGCACGGAACCAACACATGGCTGGTGCTACACCTATGCCCAAGCAGAAATCGCCCGTCAAGCAGGCGATTGGGAAAAAGCAGTCAAGCTTTATAAAGAAGCACAACAAGCTGAGTTGTCCCCTGCTCTACCCGTGGAATATCTGCCCTTCATCGAAGCCTTCGCGCGGACCGGTGATATGGACACCGCCATCAAATTGACCGAACGAACGATCAAAGGTCAACCTACGTTGTGTCCCGCCGTGGCTACATTGTGGAATAGAGTTTCAAACGATACAGATATTTCTCAAGCAGAAGAACTCCTGCAAAAAGAATGTAAGCCGTAAAAAAAAACTAACCTTTATATGGGACGCGGACAAGCTCGGAATTACGCGGAAAAGGATTTTAAAAATCCGCGTTTTCAGCGTTTATCTGCGTCCTATTTTTTATAACCCATGCTGTATCGCAATGACCGCCGCTTGCGTTCTATCGGACACGCCTAATTTTTCCAAAATAGCGCTGACATGGTTTCGCACTGTCCCTTCGGAGAGGTGCAAAGTTCCAGCAATGTCGGTGTTGGTCATGCCTTTGGCAAGCAGACGGAGCACATCCAATTCACGCTCGGTGAGTTTATCTTTCAGAATAGATGCAGGTTGGGTTTGATTACTGGCAACCTGGTTGAGCAACTTGCCTGCTACAGCCGGGTCAACGAAGGATTTACCGTCCATTGTGCCGCGAATGGCTTCGACGATCTTCTGGCGTGGCGTATCCTTGAGCAGATAGCCCGACGCCCCAGCGCGGATGGCGTCGAAGACCCATTCATCGTCATCGTAGGTGGTGAGGACGAGAATTTTCATCTCCGGATATTTCTTGCGAATTTCACGTGTAGCTTCTATGCCGTTCATACCCGGCATTTTCAAATCCATCAGAATAAGGTCAGGTTGTTTCTTCGCAGCAAGTTCCACCGCTTCAAACCCATCTTGAGCGGAGCCAACCACTTGGAAATCTTTCTCCAACTGAAGAAGCATCTCCATACCATCGCGGATCACTGCCTGGTCGTCGCAAAGTAAGATTTTCATAATTACCCTTTTTCGTCATTGCGAGGAGAGTGTTCTTCTCGACGAAGCAATCTATGAGATTGCTTCGGGCGAAGTGCATCGCCCTCGCAATGACGACGAATTTATATCGTTAGCACCACTTTGGTGCCTCTTCCCTTTCCGCTTTCGATTTTTAGATGACCACCTGCCAGTTCGGCACGTTCGTGCATGCCTACCAAACCAAAATGACCCGTGGCATCTTTAGATTTCATTTCAAAGCCGATCCCATCATCTTGAATAACGAGGGTAGTTTGT